>Ga0079992_118816_pt1 | contig 75447 bp, 66 predicted proteins | sample FaiFalFF_MnMetaG_3_FD_69197 | JGI IMG/M metagenome (GOLD analysis project Ga0079992, IMG submission 69197) | Freshwater microbial communities from Yellowstone National Park, Wyoming, USA - Fairy Falls B (FF_Mn_B) MetaG (SPADES assembly) (version 2) | ecosystem: Environmental > Aquatic >...
TGTCTTCCCCCACCGACCCCGGCCGATTCCGCCCCGCCGCCTGCGGCGGATGCGCAAACGGCTCCGGCCTCCCGCGGTCCCGGCGTTCTGGTGAAGCGTAAAGCGAACGTCCCGCCGGGTGCCTTCCGGGCGGGCCTGGCCGCGGCCGGCTTCCCCGGTGCCGAGGCCCTGGCCGTCGCCCGCTGGTGGCGCATCCCGGTGCCGCCGGGGGAGGACCCCGAGGCCCTGGCGGCGCGGCTGCGCCGGCGCCCCGACGTCGAAACCGCCGAGGTCGACCGCCCGGTCCGCATCGCCTTCACGCCCAATGATCCTTACTACGGCCCTTATCAGTGGAACCTTCCGAAGATCCGCGCTCCCCAGGCCTGGGACGTGGTGACCGGGACCACCGGGGTCTGGATCGCCATCGTGGACACGGGGGTGGATTACACCCATCCGGATCTCGCCTCCTCCCGGCTGTGGTTGGGGTGGGATTTCGCGAACAGCGACAACGATCCGATGGACGACCACGGCCACGGCACCCACGTGGCGGGGATCGCCGGGGCCAACACGAACAACAACCGGGGCGTCGCCGGTGTGTGCTGGGGATGCGATCTGCTTGCGGTGAAGGTGCTGGATGAAAGTGGAGTGGGTTATGCTTCGTGGGTGGCCGATGGGATCCGGTATGCCGCCGACTGGGGGGCGGCTTTCGGAAAGCGCACGGTCATCAATCTGAGTCTGGGGAGCCCAGATCCCAGCAGCCTCCTCGCCGACGCCGTCGCCTACGCCCAGGGCAAGGGCGCCCTGATCGTGGCGGCGGCAGGGAACGATGGGGTCAATGAGCTGTTCTACCCCGCCGCCTATCCCGGGGTGATCGGGGTGGCCGCCACGGATTCCTCGGATCAGCGTGCGTCTTTCTCTAACTTTGGATCCCACGTGGACATCGCCGCGCCGGGGGTGAGTATCCTTTCCACGGAGTGGAGCTGGTATTACTATAAAAGCGGCACCTCCATGGCCACGCCCCATGTGGCCGGGGTGGCGGGGCTGGTGTGGACTGTCTGGTGTCGGGCACCTGCCACAATGATCTTGGACATCCTTCTCTCCACTGCGCGTGATCTGGGGAATCCCGGGTGGGATCCGTTCTATGGGTATGGTCGGGTGGATGCGGAGGCGGCAATCCGGTGGCGGCCTGCTGTGCCCTCCTTGCCTCCGCCCGGGCCTTATCGACAGTTCCTCCCCCTGATCGCCAGCTCCTGTCCCTGACGATACTTTCCATACCAGCCCTTAAACTCCCTGCCCCTGCTATGCCGCGGCCGGCTCACATTGTTCACAGTGGTGCGGAGACCATCCGAATGGTCGGTGAAGGGGCAAGCGCTCGCCTGCAGTGGGTGCGGGTTCAAGCTGGCGGCCGGAGCCCTTCCCGGACTATCATAAAGAGGTCGGTGGATGGATTTGCCAGGCAGGTTCCCGCGGCGAAGTGCTCGGGGAGCCAACGCTCAGGCAGCGCACCATGGCAACGACAGGTGTCCCCGAACACATAGCTCTCCACCATTTAAATCCGGGAGGAAATCCCGTGCAACCGGTGATCGTCAGGCCTCTAACCACTGAAACCTTCTCCGACTTTCTGGACCTCTTCGACGATCCGGCAACTTTCTCCCATCGACCGGAATGGGCAGGTTGCTACTGCTTCTACTACTACTTTTCGGGCGCACGGACGGAGTGGGAGCACCGCTCCCCTGATGCCAACCGGACGGCTATAGCCCAGGCCGTCCAGGACGGAGTGGCACGGGGGATCCTGGCCTATGTCGGTGGCCATCCGGTCGGGTGGTGCAACGCGGCGCCCCGCCGATCCTTTCCTTTACTTAGCCAGTTACCGTGGTTGATCACCTCAGATAGCGGCGACGTCGGTGCCATCGTTTGCTTTATTGTTCATCCTCACTACCGGCGTTGCGGTGTGGCGACGGCTCTTCTGAACGCGGCATGTGCGCTCTTGGCGGAGCTGGGTATGCGCTGGGCCGAAGGGTATCCCGCTGTTGCGCCGCAATCCGACGCGGAGGCCTATCACGGCACCTTGAACATGTTCCGCAGGGCTGGTTTCACGGTGGTGGCGGAGGCAGGCCGTTACGCAGTGGTGCGGCGTTCGCTTCCCTGAAGGCCTGGCTGGCTCCTGTCAGTTCCCGTTCCAGCCGTAGTGGGAGCTCGAGCCAACGGGCGCGGTGACAGCAACAGGCTTCAACGCATCTAAAACAGAAATCCCGCTCTTCGAGCCCTTCCGATGCCGCGACCGATCCTCATCGTTCACGGAGGCGCGGGGACCATCCCGGAGGAGCGCCACGCGGCGGCGGTGGAGGGATGCCGCCGGGCGGCGCAGGCGGGATGGTCGATCCTGGAGGCCGGCGGCTCCGCCCTGGACGCGGTGGAGGCCGCCGTGCGGACGCTGGAGGAGGACCCCACTTTCAACGCCGGACGGGGCAGCGTGCGCACCCGGGCGGGCACCGTGGAGATGGACGCCCTGATCATGGAAGGGACCACCCTGCGCGCCGGGGCCGTGGCGGCCGTCCGTCGGGTCTGCCACCCCATCGTCCTGGCCCGGGCGGTGATGGAGCGCACCCCCCATGTCCTCCTCGTGGGCCCGGCGGCTGAGGCCCTGGCGGAGTTGCTGGGGCTGCCCATGGCCGATGACGCCGAGCTCGCTGCCCCTCGGGACGCTGTGGGCGGGGCGCTGCTCCGGGCGGACGGACCCGTGGATCTCCGGGAGGTCCTGGCGCGGGCCCTGTCCGAGCCGATGGACACCGTCGGGGCGGCGGCCATGGATGCCGCTGGCCGCCTCGCCGCCGCGGTCTCCACCGGCGGCATGTCGAACAAATGGCCGGGCCGGGTGGGGGATTCGGCCCTCATCGGCTGCGGCGCTTACGCCGACGATCACAGCGGAGCGGCGGTGGCCACCGGGTGGGGGGAGACCCTGATGCGGGTGGTGATCGCCAAAACGGCCTGCGACTTCATGGCCCTGGGGCTCTCCGCCTCGGGCGCCGTGACCGCCGCCATCCGCCTGCTGGAGGAGCGGGTGAATGGGCGGGGCGGGCTGATCGCCATCGACCGGGAGGGCCGCATCGGCATCGCCCACAACACGCCTCATATGAGCTGGGCGTGGACCGACGGACGTGTTCTGGAGGCCGGGATCCGCGCGCCGGAGTGAGTGCGGGGCTTGGTCACCGGCGAGTCCGGAGCCGCTCGAGCTCGAGGCTGAGCCGCAGGGCGACCCCGCTGAGGACCCCGGTGAGGTGCGCGGCCAGGTAGGGGGAGATGTCCAGCTCCTGCCCCAGGATCCGGGTTTGATAGAAATAGGGGACCCAGGCCAGCACGCCCAGATAGATCAGAACCCGGCTGAGCCAGCGCCGCCGCCAGCCATGCCGTGCCTCGCCGGAACGTCCTTCCATTGCCGCCGCCCGGGCCCGCAGCCGCCACCCGCCCAGCACGCCCGCGAGATGCGCCGCCAGGAAGGGGAGGATCGGCCAGTCCTCCCCCGCTGCGGTCGCTGTGAGGAAGGGAACCCAGATCAGCACGCCCAGGAGGATCAGCCCGTTGCCCAGCCACCGCCATCCCTCCGGGTGGAGAGGGAAACCCATGAAACCTCCGCCATAGAAGAGATTTCTGCGCTTTCATGTTGCCCGGAGAAGTTGTGGGGGGCAAGACGCGCGGATCCGGTTTAGGGGAAGAGGGCGATGGGTCGGGTTCGTCTGGATCTTCTGCTGGTGGAGCGAGGGCTGGCGGAGAGCCGGGAGCGGGCGCAGCGCCTGATCCGCGCCGGCCGGGTCCGGGTGGGGGATCGGGTGGTGGACAAGCCCGGGGCCCTGGTGCCGCCGGACGCGCCGGTGCGGATCATCGAGCCCTTCCCTTACGTGAGCCGCGGCGGCCTGAAGCTGGCCGCCGCCCTGGCCCGCTTCCCGGTCCCCGTGCGGGGGGCGGTGTGCGCCGATGTGGGCGCTTCCACGGGGGGCTTCACCGATTGCCTGCTCCAGCACGGGGCCGTTCGGGTCTACGCCATCGATGTGGGCTACGGCCTGCTGGACATGCGGCTGCGCCAGGATCCGCGGGTGATCGTGATGGAACGGACCAACGCCCGTTATCTCACGGAACTGCCGGAGCCCGTGCATCTGGTGACCATGGATGTCTCCTTCATCTCGGTCCGGCTGATCCTTCCCAATGCTCATCGCTGGCTGGTCCCGGAGGGCCACGCCATCGTGCTGGTCAAGCCTCAGTTTGAGGCCGGGCGCGCTGAGGTCAAACGGGGCGTGGTGCGCGACCGCGCGGTCCACGAACGGGTGTTGCGGACGCTGATCGAGTGGAGCCGGGCGCATGGCTGGTGGCCCCGGGGGCTGATCCCCTCGCCGCTGCTGGGGCCGGCGGGCAACGTGGAGTTCCTCCTCTGGCTGCAGAAGGGAGAGGGGCCGACGGATGTCGAAAGCCTTCTCCGCGAGGCTTTCGCCGAACTGGAGGCCCATCCCCCCACCCGGGAGTAGTGGCGGCATCCATCGTGCGGACACCGGAAAGCCCCGGGGCGGCTCCTGGCGCCGGAGGATGGGTTCCGGATATGTATGCCGGCTGGTGAAGGTGACCCGCCGGGTCGTCCTCACCCGATTCGCTCGGAAAGCCCGGCATGGCGGGATGGCGGGAAGAATCCTGGGGTTCGGACGGTTGACATTTCCTTTTACTGTGGTAAGATAAACGCAAAAGGGATGATGGCGTCGTGGAAAGCGACGACGCCTCATCCCGGGACAACTGAATAGAGCGTGGCACTCATCGAGAGAGGCGGAGGGACCCGGCCCGACGAAGCCTCGGCAACCTCCCGTGGAGCATCAGGGCCGACCGGGGAGCACGCCGCCCCCCGGCGGAGCGCTCCCGGGGATGGTGCCAAATCCGGCAGACGGTTCGGTCTGGGAGATGAGGTGGCCCGCAGCGGCGATGTGCCTCTTCTTCCCAGAAGAGGCTTTTGTTTTGCCCCGCCCCTCCTCCCGGCGGGGTGTTTTTATGTTCACACCCCGTCGGGGGAAGCGGGGGCCGTGCGGTGCGGCGAGCGGCGAACAGGCGGAGGAAGGCCCCTCGGGCACCTTCCTCCGTGGGATCCAGGCACCCTGAACCCGTTATGAAAGGAGGACCCGGATGCGGAACATCGTGGTTTCCGAAGCCGGCGGCCCTTACATCGAGGACCTTCCGGTGGAGATCGTGGAGCGGAAGGGCATCGGGCACCCGGACAGCCTGTGCGATGGGATCGCCGAGCGCATCAGCCGGGAATACACCCGCTGGTGCGAGGAGCACCTGGGCGGCGCGTTGCACCACAACTTTGACAAGGTCCAGCTGGTCGCCGGAGAGGTCTCGGTGCGCTTCGGCGGCGGAGAGCTGCTGAAACCCATCCGCATCCAGATCGCCGGCCGGGGCACCCCCTACTACAACGGCCAGGCGATCCCGATGGAGACCATCGCCATCGAGGCCGCCCGGGCCTATCTGCGGGAGACCATGCGCTACCTGGATCCGGTGAAGCATGTGATCATCGACTGCTTCGCCGGGCGCGGCGCCAGCGAGCTGATCGACATCGTCCATCAGGTGACCGCCAACGACACCAGTTTCGGCGTCGCCCACTGGCCCCGCAGCGGCCTGGAGGAGGCGGTCTACCAGGCCGCCCAGTATCTCAACTACGAGCTGATCAACCAGTTCCCCATCGGCGAGGACGTCAAGGTCATGGGGCTGCGCCAGGGGAACCAGGTCATCCTGACCGTGGCCGTCCCCTTCATCGCCACCCGGGTGCACGATGCGGCGGAGTATGAAGAAGCCAAGCGGGGGGTGCAGGAGGCGCTGCAGCGCTTCGTCTCCAGCCTCCCCGCCCTGGAGGGACGAACGGTCCGGGTTGACGTCAACACCGCCGATCACGCCAAGCGGGGGGATTTCTACCTGACCCTGACCGGGACCAGCGCCGAGATGGGCGACGATGGCGCCGTCGGCCGGGGGAACCGCATCACCGGCCTGATCACCCCCTTCCGCTCCTCCAGCCTGGAGGCCGCCGCGGGCAAGAACCCCATCTCCCACGTCGGGAAGGTCTACAACGTGCTGGCCCTGGAGATCGCCCGGGACATCGTCGCCCGCCTGCCGGAGATCCGGGAAGCCACCGTGTATCTGCTCTCCCAGATCGGCAAGCCGCTGGATCAGCCGCTGATCGCCAACGCCGCCGTCCGGGTCCGCTCCGGCCCGCTCACCCCGGGGATCCAGGAGGCCGTGCGGGCGATCGTGGATGAACACCTCTCCAACATCCACCAGGTCCGCCGTAAGATCATCGCCGGCGAGGTCTCCCTGTTCTGAGCCTTCGTGCTCGGAGAACGGACGCCTTCAAGGGCTGAGCGGGCGCACCGATGCCCCGCTCAGCCCTTTGGAGGAATCCTCCGCGCGATTCCTGGCTGTGTGGAGCTTGCGGGATGCCCCGACGAACCCGGATGCGATGGCTGGCAGCGGTCGCCCTGCTCTGGCTCGCCGCTCTGCTCCGCTGGCTGGACCTGCCTCACATCCCCTATGGGCTCTGGTATGACGAGGCGTATTACGGGCTGGATGCGCTGCGGGTGCTGCAGGGGGAGGTGCGGATCTTTTTCCCGGAGAACAACGGCCGCGAGCCCCTGTTCATCTATCTGGTGGCCGGCGCCATCGCCATCCTGGGGCCCACCCCTTACGCGCTGCGGCTCACCGCCAGCATGATCGGCCTGCTCGCGGTGGCCGCGACCTTCCGGATGGCGTGGACGATCTCCCGGCGCTGGGAGGTGGGCGCCCTGAGCGGGGCGCTGATGGCTTTTCTGCTCTGGCCCCTGAACCTCAGCCGGGTGGGGTTCCGGGCCGGCCTGTTCCCCCTGGCCGCCGCCCTCACCCTTTGGGCCTTCACCCGCGCCGCCCGCAGCGGCCGGGAGCGGGATTGGGCGCGGGCGGGATGGATCTGGGGACTGGGGTTCTACACTTACCTGGCCGCCCGCATGACGGTTCTCCCCATCGCCCTGGGGCTGCTGCTCGGTCGCTGGCGGGCGCCGGATCGCTTCCGGGTTCGGGCCGTCGGGGCCTTCCTGGGATGCGCGCTGCTCACCGCCTCGCCGCTGATCGCCTATTTCCTCACGCACCCGGCGGAGTTCACCCTCCGCGGGGAGCAGACGGCGGCCTTCCAGGGCGGGCGCCCCTGGCTGGGGGTGGCCAAGGAACAGGCGCTGCGGGTAGGCGGGATGTTTTTCTGGCAAGGCGACTCGATTCCGCGCCACAACACCGAGAGCCGCCCGGTCTTCGATCCCCTCCTAACTGTCGTTTTTCTGGTCGGCGGGATCCAGGCCCTCCGCCGGGCGCCCTTCACGGCCCTTTGGGGAGGAGCGATGCTGTTGCCCACGTTCCTGGCTGCGGAAGCCCCCCATTACCTGCGGGCCAGCGGAGCGCTGCCGGTGGTGGTCTTCTGGGCCGCCCTCGGCCTGTGGACCCTCGCGGAGGCGGCGGCCCGCTGGGCCCGCACGCCCTGGGCGGCGGCCCTCCTCCTCGGGGGCGGGCTCGGCCTCAGCTTCCCCTGGCACGCCGTCGCTTACTTCCATCCGGGATGGTGGGCCCAGGCCCAGGTGCGCGGGGCCTTCTCCCTGGATTCGTGGGAGGTGGCCCAGGAGATCCGCGCCTTCCGGCGCGCGGAGCCCTCTGGCACCGTGGTGCTCTCGGAGCGCCTCTGGGCCGGGCGGGCGGAGATGCGCTACCTCCTCTGGGGGGAATCCGGCGTGCGGATCCGGCGGCTGACGGAGGATCCTCCCGATCCGCCCCCGGCTCCGGCGATGGTCATCGGCTGGCAATATGAGGAAGTCCCACTCCTGCGGCGGTGGCTTCCTCCGGGCGCGCTGCTTTCGGTGCGGGCGCCGCCCCCGTGGCCGGGAGAGAGCGTCCCCCGCTACCGGGTGATGCGGGCGGAGCCGCCCGATCGGATGCGCTCGAATCTGCGCGCGGTCTTCGAGGACGGGATCGCGTTGCAGGGAGGGATGGCGGTGCGGGCGGGACGGGTCCTCACGGTGACGCTGGACTGGGAGGCGGTGGGACAGCCCTCCCGGGATTATAGCGTCTTCGTCCACGTCTATCGGGAGGCGGAGGCGCTCCGGTGGCCGCCGGCCATCCCACCGCAGGCCCAGCACGATGGTGGGATCGCGGAGGGCGCCTACAACACAGGGGTCTGGCGACCCGGCGACCGCATCCGGGAGGTTCGGGTCATCCCGCTCCCGGAGACGCTCCTTCAGGGGCCGTTAAGGGTCTGGGTGGGCCTTTACCGGTGGGAGGACGGCGCGCGCCTCCCGCTTCGGGGAGGCGGCGAGGCGGTCGCCGTTCCGGTGGAGGAGGCCGGGCGCTCTGCCCGGTCCCCATAACCGTTCCGCAACGCCTCGTCCGTGGTTAACCCGCCGATCGGCCTTCTCCTTCGGGCGGCCGGAGATGCCCTTCCTCAGGGGCGGAACGGGAGAGGGTCTCCCGGAGCAGCAACCGCACCCGAGCCCGTTGGGCGATCTCCATCACGGTGAGGAAAACCGCGTTGGGCATCTCCGAGGCCGGCAGCGCCCGGATCAGCGCCTGCACGGTGTCGGGATCGTTCCCCACTCGACGCAGCGCCTCCAGAGCGCGCCCCTGGATATAGGGCGGCATCTCGGGGTCCAGGGCCAGGGTCAGCAGGGTCTCCTCGAACTCCGGCCCGGCGCAGGTGACCAGGGCATCCGCGGCCGCCCGCCGCAACGGCATCGGGGTCTCTGGATTCCGAACCAGGATCCAGAAGGTCGGGAAGGCCTCCGGCCCGCCGTGGCGCTCCAGGGTCCGGAGGATCCCCTGGCGGACGGGGAGATCCAGGGCGCTCTCCAGAAGCAGCCGGGCCAGGGGGGCGATCAGGGTGGGATCCCACAGGTTCCCCAGGCTTTCCGCCAGGGCCTGGCGGATCGCCGGATCGATCCGAACGTCCGGGAGCATGGCGAGGATCTCCGGGGCTGCCGGGCGATGATGGAGCGTGGCGAGGGTCAGGGCGATGGCCCCCCGCACGTGCGGATCGATCCGCTCGTCGCGCGCCAGCCACATCAGCTCCTCGCCGATCTCCGCCGCGCCCAGGACGCCGAGGGTTTCGGCGATGGCCTGCCGCACCGAGGAGGGGATTCGCTCATCGGGCAACAGCTGGATCAGCGAACGCACCACCTCGCGCGCCCGGAGCGTCCCCAGGGCGTCGGCGATGGCCCGGCGAGCGGTCACCGGGAGGTTCTCCGCGCGCAGCAGGGGGATCAGCTCGGGGGCCACGGAGGGATCGCGGATCAACCCGATGGCCAGGGCCGCCCGGGCCTGGATAAAGGGATCTTCAGTGGGATCGCGCAGCCGTTCCAGGAGGGCCGGGATGGCGGCGGACGCGCGCATCGCACCCAGGGCCAGGGCGATCCGCTCGCGGATTGTGGAATCGGCGTGGCGGTCTCGCAGGACCTCCAGCAGCTGGGGGACCACACGGAGGGCCCCGATGGCGGCCAGGGCGTCCGGCACCAGCGCCCGCAGGGAGGGATGGGCCTGAGGGTCCTGAAGGATCCGCAGCAGCAGGGGGACTGCGCGGGCCTCCTTCAGCCGGCCCAGGGCGATGATCGCCTGCCGTTGCAACAGCAGGCGGGCGAACTCCTCCTGCTCCGCGCCAGCCAGGCCGAGCCGGCGGCCCAGGCGTTCGAGCCACGGCCGGAAGGGGCTGCCTGAGCGGAGGATCCACGTGCTCACCCGTGCCCGAAGGCGGTGGCGGGGGCCTTCCCGGAGCAGGCCTATCAGCCACGGGCCGAGCTCCCGGAAGCCGGCCTCGGCCAGGCCGTTCACGATCGCCGCCCGGAGGCTCACCTCCAGGTTTGGATCCTCCGCCAGGGTCAGCAAGGTCTCCAGATGCGAGGCCTCAGCGAGAGCCGTCGCCGTCTCAATCATTCGGCGCCGGAGCTCCAGCGGCAGGTCAGGATCCCGGATCAGGGGCACCAGCTCCTCCACGACGCGGCTATCGCCCAGGGTGCGCAGCGCATCCAGAAGGGTCTCGCGGACGATGGGGTTCAGCCAGGGAAGGCCCAGGTGCTCGACCAGGGCTGGGCCCAGGGATCGATCGCCGATGCGAGCGATGGCCATCACCACCTTGCGCCGCAGCTCCACCCCCAGGCTCTCATCCCCGATGAGATCCAGGAGGTCCCGAGCGATGGCGGGATCCCCCAGATGCCCGAGGTGTTCGGCGATCTGCTCTCGAATCGGAAGCGGAATGCGATCGTCCCGCAGGGCCAGGGCCAGGAGCCCAACGGCGCGGGGGCCCTGCTCCCGGGCGATGGCTTCCACAATGGCCGCGCGGGCGCTGAAGGGCAGATCCGGACGGCGGAGCTGATCCGCCAGCCACTCCAGCTGGCCCGGGATGCCGGCCAGGATGGAGGCGGCCTCCTGTTGCAGGAACGAATAGGGGGGCTCCGTCAGCAACGTCCGCAGGCGCCCCACGATCGCGTCCCGGATCTCCGTCTGAAGGTGCGGAGCCTCCATGAGGCATCGGCCGGCCAGCCGGGTTCGGGTGTAGAAGAAGTCGTCCTCCGGCTCCAGAAGCTCCGTCAAGAGCCGCCGTGCGGCCGCAGGCTCGCTCAGGCCGGCGAGCATCACCAGCGCCTCCTGCCATTCCGGCTCCTCGGCCTGCTGCAGCAGCTGGGCCTGCCGCGAGGGATCCGCCAGGGCGGATTGGGCGATCAGGGCCGAGGCGAAGGCCGGATGCCGGAAGGCGATGGTGGACCCGGGGGTGATCAGCCCGCAGCGCTCCCGCAGCCAGGAGAGGGCGGCATGGACCTGGGCCGTCTCCAAGCGGGGATCCTGACGCAAGAGATCCGATAGATCTTCTTCGATGAATCCGACGGGGAGGGAGGAGCGGCGCAGCCAGCGCATCGCCCAGGCCAGATGTTCCAGGGCCGTCCGTTTGAGGGAGGCCGGGAGATCCTCCTCCGGGGGGAGAGCCTGAGGGCGGTCCATCAGGATCGGGACGAGCTGGGCGTAGAGGGCGGAGCGACGCGCAGGCAGGCCCCCGCTCTGGACGGCGAGGGCGAGAAGCCCACTCAGGAATCCGGGCTGGCGGGCCAGCTCCCAGCGCTCCGCATTCTCCCGCAGCGCCGACAGCAACGCCTGGGGATCTGGAAGGGCAGGCCCTTTGCGGCGGCCCAGGGCCGCCTGCCAGCGCTCGATCAGCGTCTGGATCTGGGGATCCGACCAGGGGGCGAGGTCGAAGCCGTCGAAGCCCTCCAGCCGCAGGGCCGGGTTGTTCCCCGCGATCACAATGGAGCATCGCGTTCGAGCGGCCAGCTCCTCCAGCGCCTCCAGGAGGGCGGCCTCCGCGTCCGGGCGATCCGTTTGCCCCAGATCATCCACCAGCAGCGCGCACCGGCCCTGCTGTAGCCAGCGTTCCACCTGATCCGCAGGCAGGGAGAGCGCTCCCCGGCTGATCCGGTAGAGGAGCCCCGCCAGTTGCGGGCCCAGGGGGAGGTGAGGCTGGTAGTGGGCGGCCGATAAATAGAAAGGGAGTTGAGCGGTGAAGGTGGCGGCGGCGGGCACCCGGTCCGCCGGGGCCAGCGTCCGGAGCAGCGCCAGCAGGCTCTGCGGCCGTCCCCGGACGGCCTCCGACCAGCGGAGGGCCAGCATCTGCAGGAGCGTGGTCTTCCCGGATCCCGGTCCGCCCACGATCCACCAGCGGATCGCGGTGGGGACGTTGGCGGAAGAGGGCTGGCGGAGGATCAGCGGAGGGACCACGAAGACCTGCTCCAGCGGGATCGGATCGGTGAGGTGTTGCAGGGGCCCGGTGGCGTGGGGGAGGACCGGCTGGGTGCGCGCCGCGACCCGCCGGAGGCTCCCTTCCCGGAACGATCTGCCGACCCGGCGGCTCAGGAAGGCCCCGGCGCGATGGAGAAGCAACGGGATCAGCAGCGTCAGCAACGCCCCCAGGGCCGCTGCCAGAGCCAGCATCACCCACTGGATGAGGTCGGTCCGCGCCTGCAACAACAAGTGGAGCACCTCTGTCCCCTGCCTGCCGACCATCGTTCTCATCTCCTCGAGATCTTCTCAGGATATGGCGATGCTGCGGCGATGGGCCCGCAAATTTCCTCGCGTTGGGCAAGACGGACGCGCTCCGGAAGCCCGCTTGAACCCCTGGCTGTTACGGAAACCGCTGTCCGGTCTTCCATGGATATGGTTTAATCCTCCAGACTGATTTCTTCATAAAGGCTGGGCGGACGCCCGAAGCGTCCGCCCAGCGTATGGATCTGGCTCTTTGGGATGCGCCTTACACGTCGAGGTTGCGCACCTCTTTGGCGTGGGCCTGGATGAAGCGGCGGCGGGGCTCCACCGCGGCGCCCATCAGCATATCGAACACGCGATCTGCTTCCGCCGCGTCCTCGATGGTCACCTGGAGCAGGATCCGCCGCGCCGGGTCCAGGGTGGTCTCCCACAGCTGCTCCGGGTTCATCTCGCCGAGTCCCTTGTAGCGCTGGGTGACCACCTGGCGTTCGTCGGAGGGGTCGATGCCTCGCTTGCGCAGCTTGGCGAAGATCTCGTCCCGCTCGGCGTCGGAGTAGGCGTAGAAGACCTCTTTGGTTTTCTTCACCTCGATGCGGTAGAGGGGGGGCTGGGCGATGTAGACGTGGCCGTTCTCGATGAGGGGGGTCATGTGTCGGAAGAAGAAAGTGAGCAACAGCGTGCGGATGTGGTTTCCGTCCACATCCGCGTCGGCCAGGATGATGATCTTCCCGTAGCGGAGGCGGGAGAGGTCGAACTGATCCCCGATGCCGGTGCCGATGGCGGAGATGAGGGCCTTGATCTCCTCGTTGGCCAGCATCTTGTCCAGGCGGGCGCGCTCGGTGTTGAGGATCTTCCCCCGCAGGGGAAGGATGGCCTGGAAATGGCGGTCGCGGGCCTGCTTGGCCGAGCCGCCGGCCGAATCGCCTTCCACGATGAACAGCTCCGCCTTCGCCGGATCCCGCTCGGAGCAATCGGCCAGCTTGCCGGGCAAGGTGAGGGATTCCAGGGCGCTCTTGCGGATGACCAGCTCACGGGCCTGGCGGGCGGCCTCCCGGGCGCGGGCGGAGGTCAGGCACTTCTGGATGATGGCCTTCGCCTCCCGGGGGTTCTCCTCCAGCCAGCGGGCCAGGGCCTCGCCGACCACGGATTCCACCGCGCCCTTCACCTCGGCGTTGCCCAGCTTGCTCTTGGTCTGGCTCTCGAACTGGGGCTCGGGGAGCTTCACGCTGATGACCGCGGTGAGGCCTTCCCGCACGTCCTCCCCGGTGAAGTTGGGGTCGCTCTCCTTCAGCAGGCCGGCCTTGCGGGCGTAATCGTTCAGGGTGCGGGTGAGGGCGGCGCGGAAGCCCGTCAGATGGGTTCCTCCATCCACCGTGTTCACGTTGTTGGCGAAGGCCAGCACCGTCTCGTTGTAGGCGTCCGTGTATTGCAGGGCGACCTCCACCAGGATGTCCCCTACAGTCTTCTCCACATACCAGATGGGGTGGAGGGGCTGGCGGTTGCGGTTCAGGTAGCGGACGAAAGACTGGATGCCGCCTTCGAAGTAGAAAGTGATCTCCCGGTCCTCCCGCTGATCCACCAGGGTGATGGTAAGGCCCCGGGTGAGGAAGGCCATCTCCCGGAAGCGCTGGGCCAGGGTCTCGAACTTGTAATCGATCCCACCCCGGAAGATCTCGGGATCCGGCTTGAAGTGGACGATGGTCCCTTGCAGGGCGGGAGGGAAGCGCGGGTGGGCATACCAGCCCTGGGGGTCCGCCTTCCCCACCCGCTCCACCGGTGTCACCGGCCGGCCCCGCTCATAACGCTGCCGATAGCGGTAGCCGTCCCGCTGGACGATGGCCTCGAGCCATTCGGAGAGGGCGTTGACCGCGCTGACGCCGACGCCGTGCAGGCCGGTGGCGACCTTGTAGCTGCCGCCCCCGAACTTGCCGCCGGCGTGCAGGGTGGTCATCACCACCTCCAGGGCCGGCCGCCCGGTTTGCGGATGCACGTCCACCGGGATCCCCCGGCCGTTGTCCGTCACCCGAACGCTGCCGTCCTCCAGGATCTCCACCAGGATGTGGGTGCACACTCCCGCCAGCGCCTCGTCCACGGCGTTGTCCACCACCTCGTAGACCAGGTGATGCAGGCCCCGGATGTCCGTCGAGCCGATATACATCCCGGGGCGCCGGCGGACCGCCTCCAGGCCCTCCAGGACCTGGATCTGGCTGGCGTCATAGGTCGAGACGGCCGCGGAAGCGCCGTCCGCAGCGGATCGGTTGAGCCTGCGCGATTCGTTCGCCATATCGCCTCCTTGCCTCCCTCCTTTCGACGATCCCGCCCCCTCAGACGGAGCGGACGCAAGAAATCTTCCTTAATTGTAACGCAAATCGTCCTCCCCGACCGGCCCCGCCCACTGCACCCCCCACCGGACCGATCCCGCATCCCGCACCGAAGCCTCCTGGACTTGACTTTTTGAAAGACATGCTTAAAATTTCTAAACAAAGATGTTTAATTTCCTGAAAGGGCGTGGAGGATGAACGGGTGGCTGGGGGTGTGTCCGGTGTGTGGGGCGGGGCTGGAGGTGGTGGCCCTGCAGTGTCCGGCCTGCGAGACGCGGATTGAGGGCCGGTTCCATCTGGGGCGGCTGGCGCGGCTGACGCCGGAGCAGCTGGCCTTTGTGGAGCTGTTCCTGCGGAGCGAGGGGAAGTTCACCCGCCTGGAGAGCCTGACGGGGCTTTCGTATCCGACGCTGCGCAAGCGGTTGCAGGAGATCCTGCGGGCGATGGGCTATGAGGCGGAGGAGGAAGCGCCCCCCGGCCCGGAGGAGCGGCGACAGATCCTGGAGGAGCTGGCGGCGGGTCGGATTTCCTATGAGGAGGCGTTGCGACGGCTCCGCGGCCGCCCGGGATCTCCGGAGGCGTGAGATGGTGATCACGGCCCGCCGGGGAGCGGATCGAGGGTTGCGGCCTGCCGACGTGCGGCGGGATCTGGGAGGGATCGCCGATTTGCTGGCGGAGGCCTTCGCGGGGGAGCTGGATGAGGCGGGCTGGCGGATCCTGCGGGAGATGCGCTTCTGGGCGCGGTTGGGATGGCTGTTGCGCGTGCTGGAGTGGTTCCTCCCTCCCGGGGAGGCCTTCGCCCCTGGCTACGTCTGGGTGGAGGACGGCCGCATCGTGGGTTACACGATGGTCCGCCGCCTCCGGCCGGGCTCAGGGGACTGGCTGATCGCCAATGTGGCGGTGGCGGAGGGGTTCCGGGGGAGGGGGATCGGCCGGGCCCTGGTCTCCGCGTGCCTGGAATACGCCCGGGCTTCCGGGGCCCGTCGGGCTGTCCTTCAGGTCCGGGCGGACAACACGCCTGCTCTCCGGCTATATCGGTCGCTGGGGTTTCAGGAGATCGGGCGGATCCAGCTTTGGCGGCGGGAGGCAGGAGGGCATGCGGGACAGCTGGGAGCGGCCGCCTTGGAGATCCCGGGATGCCGGGTGCGCCCCGCCCGGGCGGCGGAGCTTTCCCCTCTGATGGCGCATGTCGCGGCCTGGGAGAACCCGGCGATGCGCCTGTTTGAGCCCCTGGATCTCCTCCCGACCGCTCTGGTTTTGGGACCTCTTCGGCCGCGCGGGAGGGGGCTCTGGGTGCTGGAGGCGGAGGATGGCAGGATGCTGGGCCTGGCAGCGTGGACGCGGCGGGAGGGCCGCTGGACGCTCCGGCCCTTCGTGGATGCCTCGGCGACGCCGCTGCAAGCCCAGTGGCTGGTGACCTCCGCTTTGCAGGAGGCTCCTCCGGGCGTCCCCCTCGGGGCCCTCACTGGCGGGGAGCCCGTCCTCTCCGCGGCCATGCTGGCCGTCGGGTTCCGGCCGGCGCGCACGTTGATCGGCATGGGTTGCGACCTGAGCGCGGCGTCTCTGCGTTGATGGGAAAACGCCGCGCACAACCCTTTTCATCAGGAGGCACCGATGACGCGGGATGCGGAGCGGCTGCGGATCCTGAAGATGATCGAAGCCGGGCAGATCACCGCCGAGCAGGGCCTGGAGCTGCTGCGGGCTCTCCAGGAGGCGGAGGAGGCGGAGGGCTCTCCTTCATCGGCCGGCCGCTGGTTGCGCATCCGGGTCACCGATGTGGCCACCGGACGCCCCCGGGTGCATGTGAACGTCCCGCTGCGCCTGCTGGATCTGGGGCTGCGGATCGGTGGGCGGCTGGCGCCGGAGATCGCGGGGCTGGACCTCCAGAAGTGGCTCGAACAGTTGCGGGCGAGCGGCAGCGGGAAGCTGGTGGAGGTCCTGGACGAGGAGGAGGGCGAGCGCGTGGAGATCACCGTGGAGTGAGCGCGAGGATCTCAGCTTGGGAGCGCTTCGATGCGATCTCCGGACGGCATCTCGCGGGCGTTCTGGGCCGTCTGGGCTGCTCACGCCCTCTCGCTGTTCGGGAGCATGCTGGTCCAGTTCGCTCTGGTCTGGTGGATCGCCCGCACCACCGACTCCGCCACCGCCCTCTCCATCGCCACGTTGCTGGTTCTCCTGCCGGGAGTCCTGCTGGGGCCGGTGATCGGTGCCCTGGTGGACCGCTGGGATCGGCGGGGGATCATGCTGGGAGCCGATGGGGGGATGGCGGCTGTCACGCTCCTCCTGATCCTGCTCGCCCGGGCCGACATGTTGCATCTGGGCCCGATCTACGCTGCCCTGTTCCTCCGGTCCATCCTGGAAACCTTCCACTGGTCCGCCCTTCAGGCCTCAATCGCCCTGCTGGTCCCGGAGCGTCATCTCGCTCGCATCGCCGGGCTGAACCAGGCCTTGAGCGGGGCCCTGAATATGGTCGCTCCTCCTGCCGGGGCGCTCCTGCTGGGCCTCCTTCCCCTCCCGGGGGTGCTGCTCGTGGATGTGGTGACGGCGGCGCTGGCGATGCTGGCCCTGGGGTTCGTGCGGATCCCTCGTCCGGGGGGCTTCGGCCCGGCGCGGCCTGTGGGATGGCAAGAAATCCGGGAAGGCCTGGAGTATGTGCGGCGATGGTCAGGGGCGTTGATCCTGATGGGGATGGGGGCGCTGATCAACTTCCTGGTGAACCCGGCGTTTGCGCTGCTTCCGCTGCTGGTGATCCGGCATTTCCGGGGCGGCGCCCTGGAGCTGGGCGCTCTGGAATCCGCCTGGGGGGCTGGGATCATCAGCGGCGGGCTCCTTCTAAGCGCGTGGGGAGGCTTCCGCCGGCGCATTCACACCACCCTGGTCGGGCTGATCGGGATGGGAGCAGCGATCCTCTCGCTGGGGCTTCTTCCCGCCGGGGCCTTTCCGTTCGCGCTGGGTGTGATGTTCATGGGGGGCCTGATGAACGTGCTGACGAACGGGCCGATCCTGGCCATCCTCCAGGCGGTGGTGCCACCTGCCCTGCAGGGTCGGGTGTTGACGGTGGTCTCCAGCGTCGTCGGTCTCATCTCTCCTCTGGGGATGGTCCTCGCCGGGCCGGTGGCAGATACCCTGGGCGTGCGCGTCTGGTTTGTGGCCGGAGGGCTGGCCTGCGCCCTGGCGGGTGGGATCGGCCTGGGGATCCCCGCGGTGGTGCGCATCGAGGAACAGGCGCCGGTCAGGGCCGCTGAGCCATAATGAGAAGTGGGAAATGAGGATGCCCCTTCCAGGCCGGCCCTCCTTGGGGGGGGCAGCTGTGTCGTGCACCCCGCGTGGAGGGGATATCCAGCGTTTCGCTTCAGGAGGAGGGCGATGCCCTGGCGCTTCGGTGTTCAGCTCCTTCAGGCTCCGTTGCTCCTGGAGCTCCTGTGGCCCCCAGCGTCGGGTGCCCCGGGGGGGACCCGGGTGGATGCCGCGGAGCTGGCGGGGCGGATCGCGGATCGCGGGTTCCATCTGATCGAGCTGAACCCCGACCTTCAGGTGGTGCTCCCGGAGTCCTTCGCCCTCCCCGCGCTTCGCCGTTTGCAGGACCTGAAACAAACGCGGGGCCTGCGCTACACGGTCCATCTTCCGCTCTGGACGCTGGATCCCTCCAGCCCGGTGGAGGGGATCCGTCGCGCTTCAGTGGATGTGCTGGTGGAAGCGGTGTTCCGTCTGGCCCCGCTGGAGCCGGAGGTCTATGTGCTTCACGGGGCGGGGCCTCTGGCCGCGGAGTTCTTCACGTTGCCGGGCCTTCCGGAAGGCGCCCGTTTGGCGCTCATGCGCCGGTTCCAGGAACAGGCTGCGCGCAGCGTGGAGGAGCTGTTGCGACGCACCGGCCTGCCCTCCCGCTCCCTGGCCCTGGAGACGATCCAGTTCCCTCTGGAGCTCACCCTGGAGCTGGCGGAGGCGCTGGATCTCTCCATCTGCTTTGACACCGGCCATGTGATCTCTCGGCAGCCGGGCCCGGTGAGCTTCGGGGAGGCTCTGGCGCGTTGCCTCCCCCGACTGGCGGAAGTGCACCTGCACGATGGCGATTATCGCGAGCGGCCTGATGGCTCCGTCGCCTGGGCCGATCATCTTCCCCTCGGGGAGGGAGCAGTCCCGGTGGGGGAGCTCTTCCAGGCCCTGGAGGCGCATGGGTTCACCGGGCCGGTGATCTTCGAGCTGAGTCTGGATGCCGCCGAGGCCTCCCTGGCTTTCCTGAGGCAGGCGGGCCTGGTGGGATCGCCTTTCGAGGTATGAGGCCTGGGGGAAGGATCCGCCAGGCCTTATGTGGGGGTTTCCACGTCGTCTTCCCCCGGTCCTTCCTCGGGGATCTCTTGGGGGGCGAAGGCCCTCCCGTCCTGCAGCCACCACACCCCCCGCGCCCGGGCCATCCGCCGCGCCGGCGCCGTCAATTCCTTCGCCGCCACCACCGGGATCACCTCCGCCCCCAGCGCCTGAGCAAAAACGGCCGCCCGCTCCACCGCCCGAGCCACATCCTTCGTCGTCCCCTGCCAGGAGATCTCCACCGCCAGATACATCCGGCGGTCCTCCCGGCGGTGGAAGCCCTCCACCAGGGCGTCCAGGGGGGCGGCCCGGTCGGCCTCTTCCGCCGTGATGCGCCCGGCCGCCACGGCCTCCTCCAGGATCTCGGCCTGCCGCGCGTCCGGGACGATGGCGGCCCGCCGCAGCAGGGAGCGGAAAAGGACGGCGGGCTTTTCGGCGTAGAGGGCCTCCAGGCGCATCGACTTGAGCTCTCCCAGGTCCCGGCTGTGGTCCTCCTGGCGGCGCTCCACCCGGTCCAGGCGAACCTCCACTCGATCCAGGCGGGCCTCCACCCGGTCCACCCGCTCGGTCAGGATCCGGAGGGCCTCGGCCAGCTCGGCGAAGCGGCGATCGGTCTCGGCGCGGAACTCCAGGAATTCCTGGCGATGGGCGATGAACTCCTGACGGTGAGCGGCAAAGGCCTCGGCCAGGCGCTGGAGGGACTCCTCCGTGCGGCGCTGGGCCTCGGCCAGCTCGACAAAGCGGCGGTTGGTTTCGGCGCGGAACTCCAGGAACTCCTGGCGATGGGCGATGAACTCCTGACGGTGAGCGGCGAAGGCCTCGGCCAGGCGCTGGAGGGACTCCTCCGTGCGGCGCTGGGCCTCGGCCAACCCAAGCTGGGTCTCGGCCAGGCTGCGGACGACTTCGGTCAGGTTGCGGACGGCCGCGTTGAGCTCGGTAAGCTGCGCTTGGGTCTGGGCCTGGTGAGCCAGGAACTCCTGACGATGGACGGTGAAGGCCTCCGCCAGACGCTGGAGATTCTCCTCAGTGCGACGCTGGGCCTCGACCAGGCGCTGGAGGAATTCCTCCATGCGGCGCTGGGCCTCGGCCAGCTCGGCAAAGCGGCGGTTGGTTTCGGCGCGGAACTCCAGGAACTCCTGGCGATGGGCAATGAACTCCTGACGGTGAGCGGCGAAGGCCTCGGCCAGGCGCTGGAGGGACTCCTCTGTGCGGCGCTGGGCCTCGACCAGCTCGGCGAAGCGGCGGTCGGTCTCGGCGCGGAACTCCAGGAACTCCTGGCGGTGGGCGGCGAAGGCCTCGGCCAGGCGCTGGAGGGATTCCTCCGTGCGGCGCTGGGCCTCGGCCAGCTCGGCAAAGCGGCGGTTGGTCTCCTCTCGATGGGCCAGGAATTCCTGGCGATGGGCGATGAACTCCTGACGGTGAGCGACGAAGGCCTCGGCCAGGCGCTGGAGAGACTCCTCCGTGCGGCGCTGGGCCTCGGCCAGGCGCTGGAGGGATTCCTCCATGCGGCGCTGGGCCTCGACCAGGGCGCGGACCTCTGCGCTGAGCTCTGCGAAGCGGGCGTTGACCTGGGCCTGGTGGGCCAGGAACTCCTGACGATGGTTCACAAAGGCCTCGCTCAGACGGCGAACGGCTTCTGCCAGCTCCATGAAGCGGCGCTCGGTCTCCGCCTGAAGCCGGGCCAGCTCGTCCCGAAGATCCGCCAGCCCGGTGGGCATGCGGAGGACCTCCTCCGAGGCCAGGAGGGCCCAGAGGACCTTCCGCCATTCGGGGTGGGCCTGCAAGAGGGCGACCAGATCCCGCAGGTCTTCCGCCGTCAGCGCCATCGCGCGCCTCCTTCAACACGATATTGTAACACAAAACAAGGGTTCGAAGACGGGCGTGAGATCCGTTGTGCGGATCGTCGTCCTCATCGACTCCGGGGCTCACTCTGCCATCCACCGCGGCTCGAAGGCGGCTGCCATCTCCCAGAAGAGGGCGATCTGGAGGATCGTGGTCATGTGCTCATAGGTGTGCTGGAGGGTCTTGGTAACGATCCAGGCCAGCGTCCGCGTCCCCCAGACCGTCCCCGACACCGGCCGGGTCCAGACCTCAGGCGGGAGGGGACGGGCCAGGGCGATGGTCTCCCGGCGGACGGCCTCCAGCCGCTCCAGCCAGCGGGCGGCGGGGATCTCCCGGGGCCAGGCGAGATCTTCATCCGGGACCTCACCGGGAAGGAGGGGGCCTTGCAGGCCTAAGGCGTAGCGCATCTGGGGCAGGGCGATGTGGTGCTCATAGAACCAGAGGTGGTAGAGATGGCGACGCACGGACCACTCGCCCAGGGCGGGGGGAGGGCGGCGCGCCTCCCGCTCCGGGGGGACCTGGGCGAGGGCCCAGCGCAGGTCCTCCAGCGTGGAGTCCAGGCGTCGGAGCAGCGCTTCCATCGCGACGCCGTAAGCAGCGCTCGGGTTCCTTAGGATTAGGGCTCGATCACGGCTTCGGCCAGGATCTCCGCCACATCCCGCACCGGGAGCCGCTCGGCGACGCCCCGGGTTTGGGCGGCGGAGGTCAACATCAGCTGGCAGAAGGGGCAGGCCACCGCCACCGCCTCCGGGCTCGTCCCCAACGCCTCATCGAGGCGCTGGAGGTGGATCGGACGGGCCTGGGGGGTGTCCATCCAGACCTGGGCCCCGCCGGCGCCGCAGCAGAACCCCCGCTCCCGGCTCCGGGCCATCTCCACCAGCTCGGTCCCGCTCCTCTGTAGCAGGTGCCGCGGCGCATCGAAGATCCCGTTGTAACGGCCCAGATAGCAGGAATCGTGGAAGGTGAGCCGCCGGGAGACGGGGCGCCGGGGCTGGAGGCGGCCTTCCTCCAGCAAGCGGGCCAGGAACTCCGTGTGGTGGACCACCTCGAAGCGCCCGCCGAACTGTGGGTATTCGTTGCGGAAGGTGTTATAGCAGTGCGGGCACATGGTCAACAGGATACGGAACTGATACGCGCGCAGGGTCTCCAGGATGGCCTCGGTGGCCGCCACATACATCGCCTCGTGGCCTGCGCGGCGGGCCCACTCGGCCGTGCAGGTTTCTTCATCCCCCAGCACAGCGAAGTCCACCCCTGCGGCCTGGAGCAGGCGGGCGATGGCCCGGGCGGTGCGCTGGCCGCCGGGATCGAAAGCCCCCGCGCAGCCCACCCAGAAGAGGACCTCCGCCTCCCCCTTCTCCGCCATCACCGGGACGTCCAGGCCCTTCGCCCATTCCAGGCGGGAGGTCCGTTGCCCCCACGGATTGCCCGTCCGCTCCGTGTTGCGGAACGTGTTGGAGAGGGAGGCCGGGACATTCCCTTCCATCAGGGTCAGGTAGCGCCGCATGCCCACAATGAGGTCCACATGCTCGATCAGCACCGGGCATTCGTGAACACAGGCGTAGCAGGTGGTGCAGGCCCACAGGGCCTCGCGCGGGGTCACCGCCCCAGTTAGGACGATGCGTTCCTCATCCACCCGGATGGGGGCGAAGGGGTTCAAGGTGGGCGGCAGCAGGGCGTGGAGGGTGTTCCGCACGTCCAGCACCACCTGCTTGGGGTTGAGGGGCGTCCCGGCCGCATACGCCGGGCATGCCGCCTGACACCGGCCGCACTCCGTGCAGGCCTCCCCGTTGAGCAGCTGCACCCAGGTCAGATCCCGCAACGTCTCGATGCCCAGCCGTTCTGCTGTCTCCAGGTCCGGGATCGGCGTCAGGGCCCCGTTGGGCCGGTCCAGGCGGGAGAAGAACACGTTGAGGGTGGAGGAGACGATGTGGACCAGGAAGCCCACCGGGATGAAGACGTAGGTGAGGCCGGCCAGGGCAGCGTGGAAGGTCCAGGTCGCCTGATGGAGGGGCCGCAGGAATTCTTCCCCCAGGCCCATGGCGATCCAGAGCTGGCCCAACCCCCATCCCATAAAGGAAGCGGGCCCCCAGGGGGGGCGCTGCACAGCCATGCGGAAGGATTCCAGGAGCCAGCCGGTGACGATGAGGACGGTCAGCCAGGCCAGGGCCAGGTCGAAGCGGCGGCCGTAGCTCAGCTTAGGCGGGCGGGCAGCGTATCGACGCCACGCGAGGACCCCCATCCCAATCAGGGCGAGCAGGGTGAAGAGATCCAGCACGAACTCATAGACCAGATAGATCTCCCCCCGCAGGAACTTGAACAGGTCCGCGTCGATGAAGGCCAGGGTGGTCCCGATGAAGAAGATCACGAACCCCCAGAACAGCGAGGCGTGGGAGAGGCCCCCAACGGGGTCCCGAATCACCCGGCGCTGCCCCAGGACGTAGATCAGGACCCGTTTCAGGCGCTCCGGAAGGCGATCGAAGCGCATCTCCGGCCGGCCGACGGCCCACCAGATCCGAATGCGTCGATAAAAGGAAAGAAGGAAGATAGCCAGACAGAGGGCGTGGAAGGCGTAGACGGCTGGCTGGGCCCATGCGGGCATGTTCCAGAGGTTGATCCGCTCGGGCATCGCGACTCCCTCCCGCGGACGGGATCCATGCAGCGCTGGAGCGCGGTTTTGAGTTTAGCACAGAGGGTGTTCGGGAGATGTTCAGATGGGGCAGTGGCGCGGGGACCGATTGGACAGTGCAGGAAGATTGGGTATAGAATAAAACGCAGGAACGAATCCGGCGATGAGGCTCGCCGGGCGGGGATCCCCGCGAACTGCCATGCGAAGCATGGCTGATAGCCTCTATCCCGCTTTCGGGATAGAGGCTTTTTTGTTGGAGGGTCAACGGATGAGCTGGGGGCTGGCGGTTTTGCAGCATGCGATGCGACAGCCGGGCTGCCCGCTGTGTCGTCTGCAGCGGGAGGCGGAGGCGCGTTACCTGGAGAACCTGCTCTGGGAGAACGTGAACGATCCGGCCACGCGGGAGCAGTGGGCGGCCGGCCTGGGGTTCTGTGCGCGGCACGCCTGGCAGCTGCAGCGCCTGGAGGCCCGCCGCTACGGGGATGGGTTGGGGAACGCCATCCTGTATGAGGATCTCCTGCAGCGGGTGATCCCCGTCCTGGAGGCGATGGCCCGGGAGCCAGCCATGGATCCGCTCCCCCTCCACCGGCGGCTGGCTCACGCCCTCCGTCTTCCCCGCTCAGGGGATCCCGAAGGGATCCCCGGCTTGCAGGGGCGGGCGCGCTGTCGGGTGTGCCGACTGGGGGAGGAGACCGCGCGGGCGTATGCGGAATGGCTGGTCGAAGGGCTGGAGGACGCTGAGGTTCGGGCGCGCTACGCGGCTTCGGATGGGCTGTGCCTGCCTCACCTGCGGATGGCCCTGATCTGCGCCCGCGCGCGTGCCCCCCACGCTCTGGCGGATCTGGCCGGCGACGCCGCCCGACGCCTTCAACGTCTGCTCGGAGCGCTGCGGGAATACATCCGCAAGCACGACTGGAACTATCGCCATGAGCCGATGAGCCCGGAGGAGCGCCGTTCGTGGATCCGGGCGGTCGCCTTCTTCGTCGGGGAGGGAGAAGGGGATGGTTCGCTGGACGATCGAGGTGGATGAGGAGACCGCGCAGCGCTGGCAGGCCCTTTGGGCGTCCCGGGGCCTGAGCCCCACGGAGGGTTTGCTCTTCTTCCTGGGGCTGGGAGCCGCGTATGCGGAGGGTCAGGCGGTCCTCTCCGGGGTGGCCGCCGGGACCCATTCCGCGGAGGAGGTGGAGCGCCTGATCCGGCGCCTGGTGGAGCTCGAAGGACGCCACGCGGTGGTGAGGTTCCGGCTCTTCCAGTGCGAGCAGGCCCTCCAGCGCTGGGAGCTCAGCCATGGGGCCATTGAGACCATGAGCACCGGGCTACAGGAGGTGGTCCGCCGCCTCCGGGAGGAGAACGCCCAGCTTCGCGAGGCCTTGCGCCGTCTGCAGGGGGACTCGGCGGCCGGGGCGATGGATCCCGGAGGCGGAGCGGGTGGAGCCTGAACGTCCGGCGGGGGGCGCGAGATGGAACGAATCACCCGGTTCTGTCCGGAGTGCTGGGCGGAGCTGCCCGCGGCGGAGCAGGCGGTTTGCCCGGCCTGTGGGGCTTCCCTGACGGAGGAGCGCGATTTCTTTGAGAAGCTGCTCCGTGCCCTCTGGCATCCGGAGCGGACCCGGGCGGCGACCGCGGCGGCCATCCTGGGGCAGCTGGGGGATCCGCGGGCGGTGCCGCCTTTGATTGAGGTGGCGCTCCACGCCCGGGATTTCGGCGTCCAGGAGGCTGCGGTGCGCAGCCTGGGGCGTCTGCGGGATCCGCGGGCGATCCCCGCCCTGGCGTTGCTGTTGCGGATGGAGAGCCCCCTCCCCGTGCGCCTGGCGGCGGTGGAGGCCCTGGCGGCCTTTGACGATCCTCGAGCCCGGGAAGCCCTGCGGGGCGCGCTGAACGACCCCTCCGGGGTAGTGCGGCAGGCGGCCCGGGAAGCGTGGAAAGCCGGTTCCCACCTGGTGAGCCAGGAGGAGGGATGAGATGAGGACCATCGCGGCCTGGTTCTCCGCTCGTCCCGCGCTTCGCTTTGTGATCTGGATCGGAGTCCTCAGCCTCCTGGCAGATGTGACCTATGAGGGAGGACGGAGCATCGCGGGTTCCTATCTGGCCGTCCTGGGGGCCACCGGCACCGTGGTGGGCCTGATCGCTGGGATGGGGGAGCTGGCAGGGTATGGAAGCCGCCTGCTTTCCGGAGTTTTGAGCGATCGGCTTCAACGGCTGTGGCTGTTCATGTGGATAGGTTATTTCGTCAACCTTGTGGCGATCCCCTTGCTGGCTCTGGCCGGCCGTTGGGAGATCGCGGCAGCGCTTCTGATCTTAGAGCGGATCGGCAAAGGGATCCGCACCCCTGTTCGGGATGTGATGCTCTCTTACGCCTCCGGCGTTGTGGGACGTGGATGGGCTTTCGGCCTCCATGAGGCGCTGGATCAAATCGGAGCGGTTCTGGGGCCCGTGATCGTGGCAGCGATGCTCCTGCGAACGTCGTCTTACCCATCTGCTTTCGGCATCCTGGCGATCCCTGCCGGAATGGCTCTCCTCGTCCTCCTTCGCGCGCATTTGGCTTATTCGCATCCTCAGCGGATGGAGCCGATAGGGCCCAGGAAGCCTTCGCAGGCCTTTTCGCGTGCTTTCTGGCTTTATCTGGCCGGAGTGGCCTTGCTGGCTGCAGGGTATGTGGATTTCGCCCTCATCGCCTTCCACCTGGAGCGAGGCGCTCGGGTGGCTCGACCCTGGATCCCTATCGCTTACGCGCTGGCGATGGGTGTGGATGCGCTGGCGGCCCTCGTCCTGGGATGGGCCTATGAACGTCGGGGAGTACGGGTGCTGAGGGATGCGATAATGCTTTCGGCCATGGCGGCCCCTCTGATCTTTCTGGGAGATCCGTTCCTGGTCATCGCCGGGGTGGTTTTGTGGGGGATCGGCACAGGCGCCCAGGAATCGATCCTGCGAGCGATCATCGCGGCGCAGATCCCCCAGAGCCGCCGGGGAACCGCTTATGGTCTCTTCTACCTGGTTTACGGAACGGCCTGGATGCTGGGAAGCGTTTTGCTGGGATGGCTCTACGACCGATCCGTTCCGGTCATGGCCGGTGTCTCCGCAGGGTTGCAAATCGGCGCCATCGGGGTGCTTGCCCTCGAGCAACAGTTGAAGACTTCAATCTGAGATGAGAAAACGCCCTGGGCTTCAAAAGGAATCCTCTCCATCCGGAGGTGAGAAAGCGATGAATCTGTGGAAGGATCTTCTGCCCGGACCGGATGTGCCCCATATGATCCATGTGGTGGTGGAGATCCCCAAGGGATCTCGAAATAAATATGAGTTCGACAAATCGACGGGCCTGCTCCGCCTCGATCGGGTTCTTTATTCCCCCATTCACTATCCGGGGGATTACGGCCTGATTCCTCGAACCCTTTATGAGGACGGAGATCCTCTGGATGTTCTGGTGATGGTCACGGAGCCGACGTTCCCGGGGTGCATCATCGTGGCGCGGCCCATCGGATTGTTTCGGATGATGGATCGGGAGGTGCCGGATGATAAGATCCTGGCGGTCCCTGCCATGGACCCGCTGTTCCAGGATTACCACGATATCTCGGACATCCCCCAGCATTTCCTCCGAGAGGTTGCGCATTTCTTCGCGGTCTACAAGGATCTGGAGGGCGGGCGGGTGCGGACGCTGGGGTGGGAGAACGCGGATCGGGCCAGGGAGCGGATCCTTCACGCCGTCCGGCTTTACGCGGCGCGCGAAGGGGGGTGAAGGACCCCAACCGGTGGAGGCCGCGGCGGGATGATCGCCGGAGGATTCGCTTCCGGGGCCCGGAACTGAGCCCATTGAGGAGGGAAGGCAGGGATGTTGGAGGATTTTGAGAGGACGTTTTTCCCGGACGCTCGCATCGTCACGCTTTCGATCCCTCTGCTCTCCGAGACCGTCGAGGAGTTGCACGCCCTGGCGGACTCTTATGGGCGGAGCCCGGAGGAGATCGCCCGCATCGCCTTGATCGAAGGGATGGGGGTGCTCCGCGAACGCGCGAATCGTGAGCTCCTTGAGGCCTCGGAGGATCCGCGAAGGGATCCGCTGCGGCTTCAAGCGGAGCTTGCCGTCATGCGCTATCGCGCTTTCACGCTCCTGAAGACGGTGCAGGCCCTGGAGCTGCGGCTCAGCGGTCTGGAGGCCGAGCTTCGGACGTTGCGGGACGCCAACGCGGATCTGCGAGCACGCCTTCGGGCGTGTGAGGAGGAAAGGACGGATCCCGGCGGCCGGCCCCGTTAATCCAGGCGGGCGGCCGCGGCGGCGATGAAGGCTTTGAACAGCGGGTGCGGGCGGTTGGGCCGGCTCTTGAACTCCGGGTGGAACTGGGTCCCCAGCATGAACGGGTGATCGGCCAGCTCCACGATCTCCACCAGCCGGCCGTCAGGGGAGAGGCCGCTCAGCACCAGCCCCGCCCGCTGCAGGAGATCCCGATAGGCGTTGTTGAACTCGAAGCGGTGCCGGTGCCGCTCGTAGACCAGATCCACCCCGTAGGCCTGGGCCGCCCGGGTCCCCGGCACCAGCACGCAGGGATAGGCTCCCAGCCGCATCGTCCCCCCCAGGTCCGTGATGTCCCGCTGCTCGGGCAGCAGGTCGATCACCGGGTAGCGGGTGTGGGGGTTGAATTCCGTGCTGTTGGGCTCGTCGGAGCCCAGGGCGTAGCGGGCCAGCTCGATCACCATCACCTGCATCCCCAGGCACAGACCCAGGTAGGGGATCCGGTTCTCTCGGGCGTAGCGGGCCGCCAGGATCTTCCCCTCCACCCCCCGATAGCCGAACCCGCCCGGCACGACGATCCCGTGGACGCGCTGCAGGCGGTCCCAGCCACGGCCGTGCTCCAGATCCTCCGCCGCGATCCACTCGATCTGCACGTCCACCCCATGGGCCACCCCCGCGTGGATGAGGGCCTCGCGCACACTGATGTAGGCATCGTGGAGGTCCACGTATTTGCCGACCAGGGCGATGGGCAGCTTCTCCTTGGGGCGGCGCATCTCGCTGACCATGCGGGACCACTCCGTCCAGTCCGGCTCGCGGGCCGGCAGGCTCAGGCGTTCCACCACGAAATCCCCCAGCCCGGCTTCCTCCAACATCAGGGGGACCTCATAGAGGATCTTCGCCGTGGGCAGCGGGATCACCGCCCGCAGGTCCACGTCGCAGAACAGGGCGATCTTCTCCCGCAGGCTATCCGGGACGGGGTGATCGGCCCGGGCGATGATGGCGTCGGGCTGGATGCCCACGCTGCGCAGGGTGTTGACGCTGTGCTGGGTGGGCTTGGTCTTCAACTCGCCGGTGGCGCCGATGTAGGGGAGCCAGGTCACGTGGATGTAAAGGACGTTGTCCCGGCCGACATCGCGTCGCATCTGCCGGATGGCCTCCAGGAAGGGGAGGCCCTCGATGTCGCCCACCGTGCCGCCCACCTCCACGATCACCACGTCGGGGTTTTGGTGGGCTTTGGCCACCAGCCCGATGCGCCGCTTGATCTCGTTGGTGATGTGAGGGATGACCTGGACGGTGCCGCCCAGGTAGTCGCCCCGGCGCTCCTTGGCGATCACCTCCGCATAGATCTGGCCGGTGGTGACGTTGCTCGCCCGGGTCAGGTTCTCATCGATGAACCGCTCGTAATGCCCCAGGTCCAGGTCCGTCTCCGCGCCGTCCTCGGTGACGAAGACCTCCCCGTGCTGGAAGGGGTTCATGGTCCCTGGGTCCACGTTGATGTAAGGGTCCAGCTTCTGCATGGTCACCCGGAGCCCCCGGGCCTTGAGCACCCGGCCCAGGGCCGCCGCCGCCACGCCCTTGCCCACGCTGCTCACCACGCCGCCGGTGCAGAAGATGTATTTGGTCATCGCTTCCTCCTCCCAGGCCCCTATAAACGTCGATGGGGAGGGCTGTTGGGCCGCTCCCCATCGACGTGAGCTTCCGGATCCCATCGCCGGTTCACCCCATCAGTTTGGCCAGATCCTGGGCTGCCCGGCGCATGTCCAGGAACACCAGGCCCAGCTTGGCGTTCTCCCGGGCCAGGACGGTGAGCACGGCCTCCTGGCCCACGGCCATCAGGATCACGTAGCCGTTGGAGCCGTGCACATAAACCTGATCCAGGGTCCCTCGCCCCAGCTCGCTGGCGATCCGCTCCCCCAGGGAGAGCATGGCCGCGGACATGGCGGAGACCCGATCTTCCTCCACATCCCGGGGGAGCGCGGAGGCGATGATCAACCCATCCACGGAAACCAGGGCCGAGGCCTCGATGTCCGGCGTGCTGGCCTGGAGGTCCTTCAGTCGTTGCACGATCAGCTCGGTGCGGGACCTGGCCATCGGAGCCGCTCCACGGCTTGAGGATTTACCGTTCTGAGCATACCATGGCCTCCCCAGGCCGTCAACGCCCGGGATGGAGCGCGCCGAATGGGTTCGGCCTGAGAGGCCTTCGGCCGATGGTCGGCCTGGGCGCCGAATGAATTCGGCCTCAAGGGGCCTCCGGCCAACGGTCGGCCTGCGCCGACCGAAAGGAGGTCCTGCGTCGGCGGAGGCCGACGCCCGGCGCGGAGCGCCTCTGAAGGCCGATTTCAATCGGCGCAAGGGCCTCCGGCCAACGGTCGGCCTGCGCCGACCGAAAGGAGGTCCTGCGTCGGCGGAGGCCGGCGCCTGGCGCGGAGCGCCTCTGAAGGCCGATTTCAATCGGCGTGAAAGCCTTCGGCCGGCGGTCGGCCTGCGCCGACCGAAAGGAGGTCCTGCGTCGGCGGAGGCCGGCGCCTGGCGCGGGGTGTGCCGAATGAATTCGGCCTCAAGGGGTCTCCGGCCCACGGTCGGCCTTCGCCGACCGGGAGGTTGTCCTTTGCGTCGGCGGAGGCCGACGCCCGGCGCGGAGCGCCTCTGAAGGCCGATTTCAATCGGTGAGCCAAATCATCATCGGAGCGAGGGGCAGTGGAGGAGCGCTGGTGGGTGATCGTGAACCCGGTGGCTGGCAACGGCCGCACCGGGCGCCGGTGGGGCGGGCTGGAGGCCCGCCTGCGCGTGGAGGGGATCCGGATGGAGGTCGTCTTCACCCAGGAGCCGGGCCACGCCACAGTCCTGGCTCGTCAGGGGATCGAAGCCGGGTTCACCACCGTGGTGGGGGTGGGCGGCGATGGAACCCTCCACGAGATCCTCAACGGCCTCCCGTTGGAGGATCCCGAGCGGATGCAGCGGATCCGCCTGGGCATGCTCCCCTTGGGCACCGGCTCCGACTTCGTCCGCACCTTCGGGCTGCCCCGGGACCCGGTGGCGGCGGCCCTCCGGTTGCGGGAGGGGCGGGTGCACTGGGTGGATGTGGGGCAGGTGACCTGCCGGCGGGCCGGGGAGACCGTCACCCGTTATTTCGTCAACGCCGCCGGCCTGGGCTTCGATGGGGAGGTGGCCGATCGCACCAACCGGGGGATCAAGGCTTTCGGCGCCACCGGCACCTATCTGGTCTATCTCTTCCTCACGCTCCTCCTGTATCAGAACAAAACCGTCCGCCTCCGCCTGGACGGAGAGGAGCGCGCCGGACGGATGAACTCGGTGCTGGTCTGCAACGGTCGTTACTTCGGGGGCGGGATGTTCATCGCCCCTCAGGCCGCTGTCGACGATGGCTGGTTCGACGTCATCGTGCTGGGAGATCTCGGGAAGGGGGAGATCGTCTGGAACCTCCCCCGGGTGTATCGGGGAACCCATCTGACGCATCCGAAGATCACCTGGCGGCGCGCCCGGGAGGTCCATGTGGAAGCCCAGGAGCGGATGTTCCTGCAGGCGGAGGGGGAGCTCATCGGGGAGGCTCCCGCGGCCTTCCGCCTCCTCCCCCGGGCCTTGCCCTTCCTGGCCTGAGGGCAACGTCCGCCTCCGCGCCTTGCATCCTGTGGAGGAGCCGAGCCGGTATGCTGACCATCCAGGAATGCCGGACAACGGCGGAGCGCCGGGCTTTCGTGACTTTCCCCTGGCGGGTTTACCGGAACGATCCTCACTGGGTGCCTCCGCTGATCAGCGAGCGGATGGCCTTCTTCGACCCGCAGCGGAACCCCTTCTATCAGCACGCGGAGGTGGCCCTTTTCATGGCCCGGCGGGATGGAGAGCCGGTGGGCACCATCGCCGCCCTCATCAACCACCAGCACAACGCTTTCCACAACGAGCAGGTGGGGTTCTTCGGGGCCTTCGAGGTGCTGCCGGACAGGGAGGCCGCCCATGCGTTGCTGGCCACCGCCCGGGACTGGGTCCGGGAGCGGGGGATGACGGCCCTGCGGGGCCCGGCCACCTTCAGCACCAACGAGGAGTGCGGCCTCCTCATCGAGGGCTTCGACGATCCCCCGCGCATCCTGATGGCTTACAACCCTCCCTATTATCGGGACTTCATCGAGCGCTTCGGCTTTCAGAAGGCGATGGACCTCTATGCCTATGAGCTCACGGTGGAGGTCTTCAACTGGCCGGAGAAGCTGGTCCGGGTGGTGGAGAAGCTGAAGAGCCGGGCGAAGTTCCGGGTTCGCCCGGGGAACATCCGGCGCTTCCGGGAGGAGCTGGATCGCATCAAGAAAGTCTACAACTCCGCCTGGGAGCGGAACTGGGGTTTCGTGCCGCTGACGGACGCGGAGATCGAGCACATGGCGGCCCAGCTGATCCGCTTCGTGGACCCGGATTTGGTGTTCATCGCCGAGGTCGATGACGAGCCCATCGGCTTCTCCTTGACCCTGCCGGATCTGAACCAGGCCCTGCGCAAAGCCTACCCGCGGCCCGGGGTGCCGGAGTGGTGGACGTTGATCAAGCTTCTTTACTACTGGAAAGTGCGCCGGGTGGTGGACACCATCCGCGTGCTGGCCATGGGGGTGGTGGAGAGCTGGCGCGCCCAGGGGGTGAGCGCCCTGTTTTACTACGAGACAGCGAAGGCGGCTCTGCCCAAGGGCTACCGGCGCGCGGAGATGTCCTGGATCCTGGAGAACAACCTGATGATGAACCGGGACATCCGGGCGATGGGCGGGCGGCTGTATAAGATCTACCGCATGTATGAGCTGCCGCTGTGATGTCGGCCCGGACGCTCTGGCGGAAGGGGCGGGCGCTCTGGCCCTTCGGGGGATCGTTCACCCTGCTCTGGCTGGGCCAGTTCCTCTCGCAGGTGGGCGATCAGTTCCTGTTTATCGCCGGCCTGAGCCTCCTGAACCGCCTGACGGACTCCCGGGCGGCCTTCGGGGGGCTGGCCCTGGCCATCACCGTCCCTCAGATCCTCTTCGGGCTGTGGGGCGGGGTCTTCGTGGATCGATGGCCCCGCCGCTTCGTGCTGATCGGCTCGGACATCGCCCGCGCCCTGATCGTCCTGGGCGCGCTGACGGTGCAGACGAACGCCGATCTGTGGCGGATGTATCCGCTGGCCTCGGCCCTGGCCATCGCCGGGCTTTTCTTCTACCCCGCCCGCAACGCCGTGCTCCCCGCCCTGGTCCCGTCGGCCCACCTGCTTCAGGCCAACGCGGTGCTCCAGGCCAGCTACATCCTGGCCCTGATCGTGGGAGGGATCTCAGCCGGCTTCTTCGTGGATCGCTTCGGCCCCTACGCAGCCTTCGTTCTGGACAGCCTCACCTTCCTGATCTCCGCCCTCAGCCTGGCCTTTATCCGCCTGCCGCCGGCCGTCAATCGCCCCCAGCCTGCCCTGCAGAACTCCCCCGGCCGGGATCTGTTGGAGGGCCTTCGCTTCGTCTGGGAGCAACGGGCGCTCCGCCGGGTGACGGCCATCACTCCCTTCGCCACCGTGGGGATCGGGACGGTCCAGGTCCTCGGCCTGGCCTTCCTGGCGGAGGTCCTGAACGTGCGAGCGGGAGGCTTCGGGTGGACGATGGCGATGATGGGCGTGGGCCTGGCGCTGGGATTGGGCGGGATGCCGCTGCTGGGCCGCTGGCTTCCCCCGCACCGGGCAGTGGGGCTGGCCCTGGCGGCCGCCGGCCTGGCCACCGTGCTCTTCAGTCAGGCCCAGACCTTCGCCTTCGTCCTGATCGCCGCCCTGGCGATGGGGTTGTGCGTGGTGATCGCCCGGGCCGGGCTGGCCACCCTGATGCAACAGTTGACCCCGGATAGCCTGCGCGGGCGGGTGGACAGCCTGATCAACCTCTCGGTCAACGGGGCCCTGGCCCTGGCCCAGGGGAGCGCCGGGCTCTTCGGGCAGTTGTGGGGGCCTCGCCCGGTGCTCCTGGGGGCCGGCCTCCTGATGGTGGCGGTGGGCGGCCTGGCCACCCTCGGCATGCGCGGGCTGGTCCGGGAGCCGGAGCTCTATACCCGGCCCTGACCCCGAGCCTCACCGCTCCTCCGGCCTGAAGCGACGGATCGCGCTGCACTATAATTCAGTGAAGGCAGCTGGCTGATCCGGAATCAGGCCCTTGATCTGCGATGGGCGCTGGAGGCAATCATGCCGATCTCCCGGGAGGAAGTGGAGCACATCGCCGAGCTGGCCAAGCTGGCCCTGACGGAAGAAGAAAAGACCCTCTACGCGGAACAGCTCTCCGCCATCCTGGAGTATTTCCGCCAGCTGCAGGAGGTGGACACCTCGGGGATCCCGCCGACGGCCACCGTCCTGCCGATCCGCAACGTCTTCCGGCCCGATGAGCCGGGGGAGCCGATGCCCCGGGAGGAGCTGCTTCGGAACGCCCCCGCCCAGGCGGACGGATGTTTTCAGGTGCAGCCGATCCTGGAGTTCGACTGAGGAGGCAGGCCGTGGCCCCCTGGCGGTGGACGATTCACGAGACCCTGGAGCATCTGCGGCGCGGCGAGATCTCCGCGGTGGAGGTCACCCGGGCGTATCTCGATCGCATCGAGGCCCTCGATCCCCTCCTGCACGCCTACCTCACGGTGACGCCGGAGGAAGCCCTTGCCCAGGCCCGGGAGGCGGACGCCCGCTGGGCGGCCTGGCGGCGGGATCCTTCGACGCCGCTCCCGCTGCTCAACGGGATCCCCCTGGCCATCAAGGACGTGATCTGCGTGCGAGGGGTGCGCTGCACCTGCGGCTCCCGAATCCTGGAGAACTTCATCCCACCCTATGAGGCCACCGCGGTGGCCCGGCTGCGGGAGGCCGGGGCGGTCTTCCTGGGGAAGACCAACACCGATGAGTTCGCCATGGGCTCCTCCACGGAGAACTCCGCCTTCGGGCCCACCCGCAACCCCTGGAACCCCGAGCGGGTGCCCGGGGGATCCTCCGGGGGCAGTGCGGCGGCGGTGGCGGCCGACCTCTGCGCCGGGGCCCTGGGCACCGACACCGGCGGCTCCGTCCGCCAGCCGGCCGCGCTGTGCGGTGTGGTGGGCCTCAAGCCCACCTACGGCCGGGTCTCCCGCTACGGCCTGGTGGCCTATGGCTCCTCCCTGGATCAAATCGGGCCCATCACCAAGGACGTGCGGGATGCGGCGCTGTTGTTGCAGATCATCGCGGGGCCGGACCCGCGGGACGCCACCTCATGGCCGGCGCCCGTCCCGGATTACACCCAGGCCCTGATCCCGGATCTTCGGGGGATGCGGGTCGGGGTTCCCCCGGAGTATTTCATCCCCGGGATGCAGCCGGAGGTGGAGCGGGCCGTCCGGGAGGCCATTGAGGTCCTGGCCGAGCTGGGAGCGGAGGTGATCGAGGTCTCCCTGCCCCACACCCGCTACGCCCTGCCGACTTACTATATGATCGCCCCGGCGGAGGCCTCGGCGAACCTGGCCCGCTACGACGGCGTCAAATACGGCCTGCGGATCCAGGGGGAGACCATCTGGGACACTTACCGCCTCACCCGGGGGATCGGGTTCGGGCCCGAGGTCAAGCGGCGCATCATGCTGGGGACCTATGCGCTGTCCGCCGGTTATTACGATGCCTACTACCTGAAGGCCCAGAAGGTGCGCACGCTGATCCGGCAGGATTTCGAACGGGCCTTCGAGCGGGTGGACGTGATCGTCTGCCCCACCTCGCCCACGACGGCCTTCCGGCTGGGCGAGCGCACCGCCGACCCGTTGCAGATGTATCTCGCGGATATCTTCACCATCACCGCGAACCTGGCCGGCATCTGCGGCATCAGCGTCCCGTGCGGTTTCGATGGGGAAGGCCTGCCCATCGGGTTGCAGATCCTGGGACCTGCCCTGGGGGAGGAGAAGATCCTGCGCGTCGCCTACGCCTATGAGCAGGCCACCCCGTGGCATCATCAACGCCCGCCGATGGATGCGGCGCTTCAAGGACGAACGGGGGCCTGACGCCCTCCGGCACGGAGCGGACGCCGCCTTGTTCGGAAGAGAGGGATCCGCCTGCAGGCCGATCCCGGACTCGGATCGCCGATGAAACCGGTATGGCATGTCCTGTTGCTCCCAGCGGATGCGGATTGGCGGTGGGTGGAAGCCGCCCGCCTCTATGTGGAGCGCTTCCGCGTCCTCTGGGCATGGGATCCGGAGCAGGCGGTGGCGCTCCCCGGGGATCCCCTCCTTCTCTCCCTGGTCCTGCCGGACGGACGTCCCGGGCACACCGCGGCCTGGCTCCGCCAGCGTCGTCCTTCCATCCTCCTGGACGTCCTGTTCGCCCCCACCCCGGAGCACCTGCAGCGGATCCTGGACGCACGGGCCGCCCAGGGGGACCGGCTGGGCCGGGGGCTCCGGGTGGTCACGACGGACCGGCTGAACGTCCGGAGCGGTCCGAGCCGTTCGGCCCCCATCGTCGGCCGCCTGGAGGCCGGAGTGGAGGTGGAGGTGATCGGACGCAGCGCCGACGGCGCCTGGTGGGCGATCCGGGATCCCGGCGGGCGGGGCCGGGCATGGATTGCCGCCGCCTACACCCGCATCGTGCGGGGGATCCCGGAGACCCTCCCCATCTGGATCGGGGCTCCCCCGCGGGTTCGCGCCCGCCGAGCGCTCCCGGTCCATCGGGCGCCGGAGTCCGGATCGCCGGTCGTGGGATGGCTCGCGGCGGGGGCGGAGCGGGAGGCCCTGGGGCGGACGGAAGAGGGGGAATGGGTGCAGATCGCCTTCCCGGACGCCGCCCATCCGGGCTGGGTGCGCGGGGCGGACCTGGAGGTGGAGGCCGGGGCGCTGGAGGGCCTGCCGGTCTACGCCTCCTCCCGTTGGCTGGAGCCTCCGGTGCGGCCGCCCCTCATCCAGCGGCCCTTCGGGGCGGATCCGGCGGCCTTCGCCGTGTGGGGTCTGCCCGGGCATGAGGGGATCGATTTCGCCGCCCGGCCGGGCGATCCGGTTTATGCGGCGGCGGACGGCTGGGTCCTGCAGGCCGGGGATCGCCTTGAACATCCTTATGGCACCCAGGTGCGGATCCAGCACCGGAGGCCCGATGGCGTTTACGTCACGGTCTACGGTCGCCTGATGCCCGGCAGCCTGGTGGTCCGCGCTGGGGAGTTCGTTCAGGCCGGTCGGATGCTGGGCCGCGTGGGTCCGGAGGGGTTCGTGCACTTTATGCTCAAGAAAGAGGGGGCGCGGAACGGCCCCTACGGGGACATCCTGGATCCCTCGCCGCATCTCCGCGTCGCGCCCCGACCGCAGTAAAGATTCGTTCACTTCCTCGGAGGCACGGCGTCCATGGATCAGGTGCGGATCATCCGTCATCCGGTGGTTCAGCACAAGCTGACGGAGCTGCGGGATCTCCAGACGCCCCCGCCGCGGTTTCGGGAGCTGCTCCGGGAGATCACCCCACTCCTCCTGTATGAGGCCACCTGGGATCTGGAGGTAGAGGAGGTTCCGGTGCGCACCCCGATGGGGGAGGGGCGGGGGCAGCGGCTGCGGGGCGCGGTGGGCCTGGTGCCCATCCTGCGGGCCGGGCTGGGGATGGTGGAGGGCGCCCTCCAGGTCTTCCCCGAGGCCCAGGTCTGGCATCTGGGCCTCTACCGGGATGAGCGCACCCTGCAACCGGTGGCCTATTACAACCGGCTGCCCGCCCAGCCCACCGTGACCTGGTGCTTCATCCTGGATCCGATGTTGGCCACCGGCGGCTCGGCAGTGGCGGCGGTGGACATGGTCAAGCGCTGGGGGGTTCCCCATATCGTCTTCGTCGGCCTGATCGCCGCCCCGGAGGGGCTGGAGCGCTTCGCCGGAGCGCATCCCGACGTCCCGGTTTACGTGGCGGCGGTGGACAGCCATCTGAACCCCCACGGCTTCATCGTGCCGGGCCTGGGGGACGCGGGCGACCGCCAGTTCGGAACCGGATGAGCCGGCCGCCTCAAAGGCGCAAGGCAAATCGGGATCGCCTCGCGATCTTTCCAGGGCCGGGCGTGCAGGAGGCGCATAATGGGACGCTTCATGAGCCTGCGGGTGATCGCATGGGCGTTGCGGGCGGCGGGCCTGCTGATGGGGATCGGGGTCGGGCTCGCCCTCTGCTCGGCGCTGATCCCCGGAGGCCTCGGCTTCTTCCGAATGCCCTCTCCGCTGGAAGGAGTTTTCTTGCTGGGGGCGGGGCTCCTCTACGCGTTGCTCCTCTACGGAGCCGGGGAGCTGATCGAGCTGCTCCTGGCCATCGAGGATCACGTCCGGACGATGGCCGAACATTTCCGACGTCAGGGAACCCCGCCCGCGGCCTCCTGAAGGCGGGGAGCCCGCGGGATGCGCCCTCCGGATGAGGCGGTCCCATCGCCGGGATCGGCACAACGTCTTGCGGGTGAGCATAAACGGTTATGGAAACGGGCTTGACGCTGGTCCTCACCCATGAGAACGCGGATTTCGACGCCGTGGCCGCCCAGCTGGCGGCGGCCCGGCTTTACCCGCGGGCCATCCCGGTGCTCCCCCGACGGGTGAACCGGAACGTGCGGGCTTTCCTGAACCTCTACGGGGACCAGCTGCCGTTCATGCTCCCGGATGAGCTGATCCGCCGCCCGGTGGATATGGTGATCCTGGTGGACACCCAGACGATGGCCACGGTGCGGGGGATGGGGCCGCAGACCCGGGTGCAGATCATCGACCACCATCCCCTGGCCCGGGATCTGCCTCCGGGCTGGACCTATCACGGGGAGCCGGTGGGGGCGACCACCACGCTCCTGGTGGAGGGGCTGGCCGAACGGGGGATCGCCCTGAGCTGGGTGGAGGCCACTTTTTTGCTGTTAGGGATCTACGAGGACACCGGATCCCTCACCTATCCTTCCACCACGCCGCGGGATCTGCGGGCGGCGGCCTGGCTGATGGAGCGGGGGGCGGATCTCGCCGTGGTCAGCGAGTTCCTGCACCATCCTCTCTCCGAGGCCCAGCGCCGCCTGTATGATCGCCTGCTGGAGTCCGCGCAGACCCTGGAGCTGGAGGGGCACACGGTGATCATCGCCGCCGCGCGGGCGGATGGTTTCCTGGAGGAAGTCTCCAGCGTGGCCCATCGCCTGCGCGACCTCTTCGAGCCCTCCGCCCTCTTCGTGCTGGTGGAGTTCGACGGGCACGTCCAGCTGGTATGCCGCACCACCACCGACGACATCGACGCCGGCGGCGTCGCCGCCCACTTCGGGGGCGGGGGCCACGCCCGCGCGGCCGCCGCGGTGATCCGGGGCCGCTCCCTGGAGGAGATCCGGGAGGAGCTGGTGCGGATCCTGCCCCGACACATCCGGCCGGCGGTCACGGTGGCTGAGATCATGTCCCGCGGCGTGCGGGTGTTCCCGCCGGATCTCCCCATCCGGGAGGCGGCGAAGGAGATGCAGCGCACCGGCCACGAGGGCTTCCCGGTGGTGCGCGAGGGGCGGGTGGTGGGCTTGCTGACCCGGCGGGCGGTGGATCGGGCCATGCAGCACGGGCTGGGCGGCCAGCCGGTGGAGCGGGTGATGGAGAAAGGGGAGGTGTTCGTCCTGCCCACCGACCCGGTGGAGAAGGTCCAGCGCCTGATGATCGAAACCGGCTGGGGGCAGATCCCGGTGGTGGAGGACGGCGAGGTCGTCGGCATCGTCACCCGCACCGACCTGATCCAGCTGTGGGGGGAACGCCGGAAGGTCCGCCCGCGCTTCAGCGTGACCTCGGCGATGGAGGCCGCCTTCCCGCCCCCCTGGCTGGCCCTGGTGCGGGAGATCGGGGCCACGGCCCAGGCCATGGGCTTCACCGCTTACTTCGTCGGCGGGCTGGTGCGCGACCTCATCCTCAACCACCCCATCGTGGACGTGGATATCGTGGTCGAGGGGGATGCCATCGCCCTGGCGGACGCGATGCGGGCGCGTTACGGCGGACGCGTGGTCGCCCACCGGCGGTTCGGGACGGCCAAATGGTTGCTGGAGGGGACTGTGATCACCACCCCGGCCGGGCCGGTGGAGGGGTTGAAGGCCATCGACTTCGTCACCGCCCGCCGGGAGTTCTACGCCCACCCGACGGCGCTCCCCCAGGTGGAGCCCAGCTCCATCAAGCAGGACCTGCACCGCCGCGATTTCACCATCAACACCCTGGCGGTCTGCCTGAACCCCGATCGCTTCGGGGAGCTGCTCGATTTCTATGGGGGCCTGCAGGACCTGCAACGAGGCCTCATCCGCGTCCTCCATTCCCTGAGCTTCGTGGAGGACCCTACCCGGATCCTGCGGGCGGCCCGCCTGGAAGCCCGCCTGGGCTTCCGGGTGGAACCCCGGACGGAGGAGCTCATCCAGCATGCGGTGGATCTGCTGGCCCGGGTGAGCGGCGAGCGGATCCGGCACGAGATGGAGCTGATCCTGGCCGAGCCGGAGCCGGAGCGGATCCTGGCCCGGCTGGAGGAATGGAAGGCCCTGACGTTCGTGATGCCGGGCCTCCGGGCGGACGATTGGTTGCGGGAGCGCTTTCGCGCGATGCGCGCGGCCCTGGAGGATGGGGAGTGGCAGGCCCGGGAGGGGACTCCGTTGGATCGCTGGCGGGTTCTGGCCGGGTGGGGGCTGATGGCCTATCGGCTGACCCCGGCCCAGCTGGAGCAGGGGATCCGCCGCCTGCGCTTCCCGGGCCGGGAGGCCGAGGCGTTGCGGGCCGTGCTGGAGGTTCGGGGGAAGCTCGAGCGCCTCGCGGAGCCTCTCAAGCCCAGCACCGTCGCCGAGCATCTGGATCCGTATCCCCTGATCGCCCTCTTTGTGGTATGGGTGGCCGCGCCGCCCGGCCGGGCCCGCGATAACCTGTTCCGGTATGCGCACATCTGGCGGGGAGTCCGGCCGCTGCTGCGGGGGGACGACCTGCGCCGGTTGGGCGTGCCGGAGGGCCCAGCCATCGGGGAGATGCTGCGGGCCCTCCGGGTTGCTCGCCTGGATGGGGAGGTGCAAACCCGGGAGGACGAGATCGCTTTCGTGAAAGCCCGCATGGGCGCCGCATCCACACAGGTCTCCCGGTAGATCCCTTCCGGGTTGGCGCGTAGAAAACCGGAGTCCCTCCTTAGAGACCAGCGCTATACTCAAGATAGCCATATGGCCGGTAGGCGGAAAGGAGTGTGGGGCGATGTCCGATCGCGGGTGGCTGCGCATTGAAATCGAGAACTTCGGCCCGATCGCCTCGGGATCCTTCGAGCTGCGCCCTCTGACGCTCTTCATCGGGCCCAACAACGCAGGGAAATCCTACGCCGCCACGCTGGCGCATTCCATCGTTCAAGCGATGCCTGCTGGAGGCGTCCCTGGGGTTCTCTTCTTCCGATTCCGAAGGGAAGAGAAAGCCCCGCTCACGATTCGGGAACTGGTAAACTGGTTGTTTTCCACCGAATACCTGGAAAAGGAGGTGCTCGGTCGGCTTCAGAACTACTTCAGTTGCGAGGATCTGAGGGTCCTGATCTCCTGGTTCGCTTCTAAAGATGGGGTCCGCGTGCGTGTCTACAGTCACGATGCGGAAGATGGGTGGATTTTCCTGGAAGGAAAAGGCTCCCGCTGGTCAGTTCAGGGGAAAGCCCCGAGGCTGCCCGATCTCGAGGGGCGACAAGAGACTAAGGGGGTTCTCCTGGATGCGCTGTGGCGAGTTTGGAGGGACATTACTGAAACGATGGGCCTGCCAGAGGATTCTTATTACCTTCCGGCGGCGCGTTCGGGGGTGTTGCAGGGATGGCGAGCTCTAACCGCTGAGGCTGTGCGCCGGGTCTCCCGTTGGGCCGGCATTGAGGAGATCCGCGTGCCGGCGCTGCCCGGCCTGATCGGAGAGTTCCTGGAGGAGCTCATCCACGCATCCGAGGGCCTGAGGCGACGGTCCCGGGTGGGCGAAGGCGCCTCTCCTTTCCAAAGCGCCCTGGAGGTGCTGGAAGGGGATCTTCTGAAGGGCACGGTGGATTTCTCCTATCCAGATGGGGTGCCTGTCCCTGAGATCGTTTATCGAACCCGGGTGAAACGGAAGAAACTTGAGATCCCGATCCAACGCGCCTCCTCCACGGTCGGGGAGCTCGCCCCCCTGGTCCTCTGGATCAAGTATCTGCTTGAACCAAGGGAGATGCTAGTCATCGAGGAGCCCGAGGCCCATCTGCACCCGGAGAACCAGCGTCGGGTCGCCCGGGCCCTGGTGCGGCTGGTGCGGGCCGGCGTGACGGTCCTCTGCACCACCCATAGCCCCCTGATCCTTCATCAAGTCAGCAACCACATCCTGGCCTCCCGGGCGGACCCCGCGCGCCGGAAGGAGCTGGGGTTCACCGAAGAGGATCTGCTCCGCGAGGAGGAGGTGGGGGCCTACCTGTTCCGGATGCGGGAGGACGGACGCGGGAGCGAGATCCAACCTCTCCGCATCGAGCCCGACTTCGGCATCCCGGAGGATGAATTCGTGCGCGTCTCCGAGGCCATCGGTGAGGAAACCTATCGCCTGACCGGCCCCCTGACCGTAGAGCTGGGGGAGGGATAGCGTGCGAGGGGCTCGGCATGCATCCTTTCCTGAGCTGGCTGCTGACGCACCACAATGCCCACGGTTGTTTAACAGCTACTCCCCGACGATGGAACATTAAGTGCTCCATCCGGTGGCCGGAGGACTCGGCTTTTCGTCTCCTGGATTGCGATCGGTGCCCAGACTTCCTGCAGGGGCAGGGGCAGGGCGGCAAGAGACCAGACTTTCTCCTTTTCTGGGAACGTCGGGGACGGCTGCTGGTTGTCGTGTTGGAGCTCACCCGGGGAGCGGTGGAACCCGATAAGCGGGATCAGATCGCGGAGGGCCTTCGGATCCTGGAGGGATATCTCGCTCAGTCTAATAGAGGACCCCATCTTCTTCTCGACGTCCACGCCTTTATCCTCCATAGCGGGCATGTGAGTAGCGTGGATGTGCGTCGTCTCCAGCGGCCGTTGCCCTTCCGGGGGAATCGGCTCCAGCCTGTTGTGGATCGCTGCGGGCACTATTTGGGAGATCTCTTGGCGCGCTGGCCGTGAGGCCACGTTCCCCCGACGGGATAAGGAGCCGGGAGGAGCTTCCCGGCTCCCGAAGGTAAGTGCGGATATCGCTCGGGCATCCCTACTCTCCCCGCACGATGCGCCGGGCGATGCGGTTGTGCTGTTCGATCAGGCGGCCTTCTTCTACGGGGAGCAGGTGCCCCTCCTGAACGATCACCCGGCCCTGGACCACCACCCAATCGGCCGGGCGGGGCTGACAGAACACCAGGGCGGCGACCGGGTCGTGCAGGGCCCCCGCGTAATCCAGACGATCCAGCCGCCACGCGGCGAAGTCGGCGGCCTTCCCCGGCGCGAGCTGCCCGATGTCATCCCGCCCCAGCACCGCCGCGCCGCCCCGGGTGGCCAGCCACAGGGCCTCCTCCGCGGTCAGGGCGTCGGGCCGCTCCAGGGCCACCCGCTGGAGGAGCATCGCCTGCCGGACCTCCGCCAGCATATGAGAGGAATCGTTGCTGGCGCTGCCGTCCACCCCCAGCCCGACCTTCACCCCCTGGTCCAGCATCGCCCGGATTGGGGCGACGCCGGAGGCCAGCCGCATGTTGGAGGTGGGGCAGTGGGCGACGCCCACCCCTGTGCGGGCCAGGGCGGCGATCTCCTCCCGATTCACGTGCACCATGTGGGCGAACCACACATCGGGCCCTTCCCAACCCAAATCGGCGGCGAAGGCCACGGGGCGCTTGCCGAACCGGGCCAGACAGTATTCCTCCTCGTCCCGGGTCTCCGCCAGGTGCGTGTGGAGCATCACCCCGTAATGGCGGGCCATGGCCGCGGCCTCCCGCATGAGATCCGGGGTGACGGAGAAGGGGGAGCACGGGGCCAGGGCCACCCGGCACATCGCGTAGGGCTTCGGGTCGTGATAGGCCTCGATGACCCGTTGCATGTCTTTCAGGATCGCCTCCTCATCCTCCACCACGGAGTCCGGCGGGAGGCCGCCCCGGGATTCCCCCAGCGACATGGCCCCACGGGTGGCATGGAAGCGGATCCCGATCTCCTGCGCCGCGCGGATCTCGTCGTCCAGCTTCGCCCCGTTGGGGAACAGATACAGGTGATCGCTGGTGGTGGTGCAGCCGGAGCGGAGGAGCTCCGCCATCCCCACCAGGGCGCTGACGTAGACCGCCTCGGCGTCCATGCGGGCCCAAATCGGATACAGGGTGCGCAGCCAGTCGAAGAGCTTGGCGTTCTGGGCGATGACCCGGGTGAGGGTCTGATAGAGATGATGATGGGTGTTGACCATGCCCGGGATCACCACCATCCCCCGGGCGTCCAGGACGAGGTCCGCCTCCCGAGGCAGCTCCTCCGTCCGCCCCACCTGTTCGATCACGCCGTCCCGGGCGAAGAGGCCCCCGTCCGGGATCCGCCGCCGGGCGTCGTCCATGGTCACCAGCACCTCCGCGTGGCGCACCAGCAGGGTTGTCATCGGTCGCCTCCCCGGGCGCAGGATTCGAAGCTCCGATGGAGTTCATTTTACCCGGGCCGTGAAGGTAGAGTAGGAGCAGGTCCAGACAGCGGGCGTGGCGATCCCCCGGGAGGGTCGCGGCGATGTGGGCCATCGGGCTGGATTTAGCGTGGTCGCCCCGGAACCCGAGCGCCGGGGTGGTGTTGGGATGGGCGGAGGATCACTGGGAGGTGGTGGCCTGGGAGGCGCAGCTGGGCGCCGATGCGGAGATCCTGGCCTTCCTGGAGCCTTATCTGGACGCCCCCTGTGTGATCGGGATCGACGCGCCCCTCATCGTCCCCAACGAGACGGGTTCCCGGCCCTGCGATCGGATCCTGGCCTCCCGCTTCGGCCGCCATCACGCGGGTGGCTACCTGGTCAACCGTCGCTGGCTGCGATCCTTCGGAGGGCTGCGGGGGGAGGCCCTGAGGCAAGCCTTATGCGCCCGGGGGTTGGTCCTGGAGCCTCCCGAAGCCCCCCGCCTCCCGGTCCGCGCAGTCCTGGAGGTGTTCCCCCATCCGGCCGCCGTGGTCCTGTTTGGCCTGCGACGGATCCTCCGGTATAAACGGTTGGGCCGGGATCAATGGGCGCAGGCGTTGCGACGGTGGCATCAGCGGCTGCTGACCCTCGAGGCCTTCCGGCCTCCGGTGCGCTGGCCGGAGCCCTGGCGCGAGCCGCCCCGCGGGGGGACCCGACGGATGTGGAAGGCGTGGGAGGATCAGCTGGATGCGGCTTTCTGCGCCTACATCGCGGGCTACGTCTGGTTCCACGGCCCGGCGGGCTATGAGCGGATCGGAGATCTGGAGACCGGCTTGGTGATCGTCCCCCGTCGGATCGATGGATAGGGCAAGGATCCGGACTCCGGTGCAGGAGGGGAAGATGAGCGGGGAGTGGCCGTGCTGCGAGGAGCCGCTGCCGGAGATGGTGCGGCATGGCCTGGAGCGGTTTAACGCCGGAGAATACTTCGAACAACATGAGATCCTGGAGCATGTGTGGCGGGCGGAGCGCCGGCCGGTGCGGGAGATCTATCAGGGCATCCTGCAGATCGGCGTGGCCTGCTATCAGATCCAGCGGGGCAATTACGCTGGGGCGCTGAAGATGCTGCGGCGGGGGCTGGCCCATCTGCGCCGGGCCCCGGATCGCTGCCAGGGGATCGACATCGCCCGCCTGCGGGAGGACGCCCAGCGCCTGCTCCACGAGCTGGAGCGCCGGGGTCCCGCAGGCTCCTCCGAGCCGGATCCCCGCTGGTTCCTTCGGGTGTTTTTCGAGGGTTGATGTGGACCGAAATGAAGTTCGGTTTACCTCACAGCATCGCATCTATTCGTTCTGAGGAGGTCCGATGAAAGCGGTGGTGATGCGACGGCGGGGAGGTCCGGAGGTGCTGCAGGTGGAGGAAGTGCCCACCCCGGTCCCGGGGCCGGGGGAGGTGCTGGTGCGGGTTTACGCGTGCGGTCTGAACCATCTGGATCTTTACACCCGGGCCGGGGCCCAGGGGCGGAAGGCGAAGCTTCCTCATATATTGGGCCTGGAGCCGGCGGGGGAGATCGTCGCCCTGGGGGAGGGGGTGACCGGATGGCGGGTCGGGGATCGGGTGCTGGTAGGGGCCTTCATCGTGTGCGGGACGTGCGAGTTCTGCCGGGCCGGCATGGACAACCTGTGCCGGCAGCGCAAGATCATCGGGGTGGATCGCTGGGGCGGTTACGCGGAGTATGTGGTGGCCCCGGCCGCCAACCTGATGCGTCTGGCTCCCCACATCTCCTACGAGGCTGCGGCGGCGGTCCAGGCGGCCTTCGGCACCGCCTGGCACATGCTGGTGTCCCGGGCGCGGATCCGGCCCGGGGAGACGGTGCTGGTGCTGGCGGCCGGCAGCGGCATCGGCACCGCCGCCATCCAGATCGCGCGGCACTTCGGGTGCCGGGTGATCGCCACCGCCAGCAGCGAGGAGAAGCTGGAGAAAGCGCGGGCCCTGGGGGCGGACGTGCTCATCAACTACCGCCAGCAGCCCCGCTTCAGCCTGGCAGTGATGGAGGCCACCGGCGGGCGCGGGGCGGACATCGTCTTCGAGCACGTGGGCTCGGACACCTGGAAGGAGAGCGTGGCCTCCCTGGCCTTCCGAGGACGCCTGGTGTTCTGCGGCTCCACCACCGGCCGCTGGGGCGAGACGGATCTGTGGGGGGTGTTTTATAAAGAGGCGGAGATCCTGGGCTCCTTCGGGGCCACGCGGGCGGATTTCCAGGCGGTGATGGAGCGGGTGGAGCAGGGGATCTTCCAGCCGGTCATCGACCGCGTGTTCCCTCTGGAGGAGGCCGCGGATGCTCATCGCTACCTGGAGGACCGGCGGGTCTTCGGCAAGGTGGTGCTCCGGATCCCTGGATGAGGGAAGGCCCGCCACCAAGATTTGCCAGTGTACCTAATCCCAGCCGGATCACGCTGGGTTCGACGGGAGCTGCTTGGGGTTAGAGGTTCCCTTCGCTGGCTTCTGCCTTCCGGCTCAGGAAGAAGACTCGCCCGGCTTCCTCCTATCCCAAGCCCTTCTGCGCATCAAGGGTTTGGATATCCTGGAAGCCTATGGCGTCCAGGATGGATCGGATCTCCGCTTCGGGATAACACCGCTGTCGGAGCACCACATCCTGACGGCGCCATCGGCCCTCTTCCAGCCGAAAGAAGGTGACAATGGTTTGCCCCACCTTCGCTTCTTTATCAAAGCTCGCGCGGATCACAACGACGTGATCCTCCTCGACGATTCCGAAAGAGCCCCTCCAGCGCACTTGATAGCCTTCTTCCATATTAAGATCGAACAGAAACCACCCTCCCGGCTGCAGGCAGGCCCACACGTTGCGAAAGACTTGGGCCAGCTCGGCCTCACTCATGATGTGATTTAAACTATCATAGGTGGATATGACAGCATGATAGACAGCGGGCAAGCGGAACATGCGGGCGTCCTCAACGAGGAACTCAGCATCCGGTGCATTCATGCGGGCAAAACGAATCATCTCCTCGGAGCTATCTATCCCGGTGACGAGATACCCCCGCTGCATGAGGGCTTGTGCCAGCTGTCCGGTTCCACAACATAAATCGAGGATTCGCGCTCGTGGAGGGAGAAGGGGAAGCAATCGGCGCTCCAGGACAGAGAGGAAGCGTTGCGCTGAATAGGGCCCCCAGTATCGGTTGTAGATCCACGCGAACGCATCGTAATCTGTATATCGTGTCATCCCGCACACTCTCCGATGTAGATGTCCCTAATCAACTCCCGGATGTCCATACCCGCAGGAGGTCGCGGGCCGATGCGGGCGGTCATCCTTCTCCCCGCCGAACCCGGCCTGGAAAGCGACGGCAGATGGGATCGGAGGGTTCCCCTTTACACCCCCAATCGCTCATCCTCGCAGGCTGCATACACATCGGGCCGCGCTGCCCGGACCCATTCGGCGGGGATGCCGCACAGGAACCGCAGGGGCTCCTGCCCGGTGTTGCGGTACTGATGCGTTACGTGGGGTGGCACGAACACCACATCCCCAGCCCGGATCGGATACACCTGATCGCCGATCTGCACCTCCCCCTCCCCGCTGAGGACGAAGTTTTCGTGCTCGAACCAGTGGGCATGGAGAGGGGTGTGGCCGCCCGGCTCCAGCTCGATGACCCGCAGGCGGTAGGTCGGGGCGCCGTGTCGGGTGTCGATGATCCACCGGATGGAGGCGCCCCGGGCGCCCGCATCGGTCACCGGCTGCCGCTCGCACGCGGTGAAGGGAGAAGGACGTCGGGGGTCGAACTCGCCCATCGGCTTCCTCCTGGGGAAAGGGATTCGCCTTCATTCTACTCGATGCGGAGGCCCAGGCGGTCGGCCAGGTGGGCGCGGATCGCCGCCTGCACCGCCTCCATGGGCTGGGAGGCGTCGATCACCACCCATCGGGCGGGCTCGGCGGCGGCCAGGGCGAGATAGCCCTCCCGCACCCGTTGATGGAAGGCCAGGTCCATGGCGTCCAGGCGGGTCCAGGCCTCGCCGGAGGCCCGGCGGCGGGCCAGGCCCTGTTCCACCTCTACGTCCAGCAGGAAGGTGAGGTCCGGCTGCAGGCCGCCGGTGGCGAACCGGTTCAGGCGGCGCAGCTCCTCCAGATCCAGTCCCCGGCCGTAGCCCTGATAGGCCAGGGTGGAATCCGCGTAGCGATCGCTGATGACGATGCCTCCCGCCATCAGGAAGGGGCGGATGACCCGCTCCACCAGCTGGGCCCGGGCGGCGCAGAAGAGCAAGGCCTCCGCCCGGGCGGTCATATCCGCCTGCTCATGGGCGTGGAGCAGCTCCCGGATCGCCTCCCCCACGGGGGTCCCGCCGGGCTCCCGGGTGAGCAGCACCCGAAGCCCTTTCTCCTGCAGGACGCCGGCCAGCCAGCGGGCCATGGTGGTCTTCCCGCATCCTTCCGGCCCTTCAAAGGTGATCAGGAGGCCGCGCATCTTAAAACCCCTGGATCCAGTGAGCATATAGGTATGCGATCATCGCATTCCAGAGCAGGCTGTCCAGCCGGTCCAGCACGCCCCCGTGCCCGGGGAAGAGGTTCCCGGAGTCTTTCACCCCGGCCCGGCGCTTCAGGACCGAGATCGAGAGATCCCCCAGGGTCCCCAGGCTGCCGGCCAGCAGGCCGAGGAGGGCGCCGGGCCCGGCTCCGATCCCGATCAGAAGGCCCAGGAGAGCGCCCACCACGAGGCCGGCTATACAGCCGCCGAGGAACCCCTCCCAGGTTTTGCCCGGGCTCAGACGAGGCGCCAGGCGATGTCGCCCCCACCGCTGGCCGACGAAGTAGGCGGCGGTGTCGGCCCCCCAGGTGACGAAGAGGACGAAGACCACCCATCCGCGGCCGTAGGGCTCCGGGAGGTTCCGGAGCCAGACGAAGGAGCGCCCCAGCCAGCCCAGATACAGCCCGCCGGCGGCGGTGAAGGCCCAGTCGATCAGGGGATGCTCTGTGCGCCGGATCCACCAGAACCACACGAGGGCGAAGGGCGGCGCGAGGGTCAGGGTGAGCTCCGCCAGCCGGGGGCTGGCTGCGGAGAACATCCCGTCTATCAGGAAGCCCAGGATCATCAACCCGACCCAGCCCGGGGAGGGAGAGAAGCCGATGCGCCGGATCAGGCCGGTGTATTCCCAGGCGGCCAGCCCCAGGGCGAGGGCCACCGTCGCCGCCCAGATCCACCCGCCTTGGTGGATGAGGGCCGCGAGCAGGGGGATGGCGATGAGGGCGACGAGGAGGCGCTGGCGCAGCACGGCGGGATCAGGAAGGTTATCCGGGGGGAGCCAGTTGCTCGCTGATCTGTCCGAACCGACGCTCCCGGCGGCTGTAGGCCTCGATGGCCTTCAGCAGCTCTTCCCGGTCGAAGTCGGGCCAGTAGACGGGCGTTACGTAAAACTCCGCATAGGCGGCCTGCCAGAGCAGGAAGTTGCTCAGTCGCATCTCCCCGCTGGTGCGGATGATCAGATCCGGATCCGGCAGCCCGGCGGTATACAGGTAGCGGGAGATCAGCTCCTCGTTGACCGCCTCCGGGGGGACGCCGTCGGCGATGATGCGGCGGACGGCCTCCACGATCTCCTGGCGGCCTCCGTAGTTGAAGGCGACGCAGAGGATGAGCCGGGAGTTCCCCTTCGTCCGCTCGATGGCCATGCGGATCTTCCGCTGGAGCCGTTCGGGCACCCCCTCCAGGCTGCCCAGATGGCGGATCTGCACCCCATTGCGGTCCAGGTTGTCCAGCTCCCGATCGATCATCTGCTCCAGCAACCCGAAGAGGCCGTAGACCTCCTCCGGGGGGCGGCGCCAGTTCTCGGTGGAGAAGGCATAGATGGTGAGGATGCGGACCCCGAGGTCGGCGCAGGCCTCGATCACCCGGCGCAGGTTCTCCGTGCCGGCCCGATGCCCGGCCAGGCGAGGGAGACCGCGGGCCTTGGCCCAGCGGCCGTTGCCGTCCATGATGATGGCGATATGGGTGGGGATTTTCAGCGCGATCTCTGCGACCTGACCGTTCTGCTGCCTCACGGACTCCTCCTTCCGGGCCCTCTCCGAATCCGGGCGGGGATCTCTCCCCCTCCCGGCCATGATTCAGAAGGACATGATCTCCTTCTCTTTGGCCTGGGCGACCTTCTCCGCCTCCTCGATGTAGCGGTCGGTGAGCTTCTGGACCTCCTCCTTGGCCTCCTCCAGCTCATCGTCGGACATCTCTTTGTTCTTGTGGCGGGCCCGCAGCTCCTCCAGGGCATCCCGCCGGATGTTGCGGATGGCGACGCGGGTCTCCTCGAGCCGCTTGTGCACCAGCTTCACCAGCTCCTGACGGCGCTGTTCGGTGAGCCGGGGCAGCACCAGTCGGATGATCCGGCCGTCGTTGCTGGGAGTTAGCCCCAGGTCGGACTTGAGGATGGCCCGTTCGATCTCCGGCAGGGCCTTCGGGTCATAGGGCTGGATGGTCAGCAGGTTCGGCTCCGGAGCCCGGATGATGGCCAGCTGCTCCAGCGGGACCTGGGTCCCGTAGTATTCCACCGGGATCCGCTCCACCAGGGCGGGGGAAGCGCGCCCCGTGCGGATGCCCTTGAGCTCGTCCTCGAACACCCGAATGGCCTTGCGCATGCGCTCTTCGGCGTCGCGGAAGACCTGTTTCGGGATCATCGCGCCTTTTCACCTCCGCCAGGTTCAAGCGGCGGGCGGATGCGGCTCAGCCATCGATCAGCGTGCCCACCGGCTCCCCTCGCACCGCCCGTTCCAGGCTGTCCGGCTGCCAGAGATCCAGGACGATGATGGGCAGGTTGTGATCCATGCACAGGGAAAGGGCCGTGCTGTCCAGCACCTTCACCCGCAGGTTCAGGGCCTCTATATATGTTAGTTTATCAAACTTGCGGGCGTTGGGGTTGACCATGGGATCTTCCTCGTAGACCCCATCCACCTTGGTGGCCTTGATGAGGACGTCAGCGTGGATCTCCATCGCCCGCAGGGCCGCGGCGGTGTCCGTGGTGAAGTAAGGGTTCCCGGTCCCGGCCCCCAGGATGACCACGCGCCCCTTCTCCAGGTGGCGGATGGCCCGGAGCCGGATGTAGGGCTCGGCGATGGCGCGCATCTCGATGGCTGTCTGGACGCGGGTGGGCACCCCGAGGCGCTCCAGGGCATCCCGCAGCGCGAGGGAGTTCATCACGGTGGCCAGCATCCCCATCTGATCGGCGGTGGCCCGGTCCATGCGATGCGCGATCCCATCCCGGCCCCGCCACAGGTTGCCGGCGCCGATGACGATGGCGATCTCCACCCCCATCTCCTTCACCGCCTTGATGCGGGCGGCCAGCTCCGTGGCCCGTTCCGGGCTGATCCCGAATCCCCCGGGCCCGGCCAGCGCTTCCCCGCCCAGCTTCAACAGGATCCGCCGGTATTTCGGACCGGACATCGCGTGCTCCTTCCCGTTCGGCTCAGGTGGTCCACGCGCCTCCTGATCGGAGGGGCTGGGTTTCATCAAGAAGGCCGGGCTTCAGGGCCCGGCCCTCTTCATCATTCCACCGTCTCCCCCAGTTCGTATCGTGCGAACCGGCGGACCACGATGTTCTCCCCGACGCGGGCGATGACCTCCATGATCCGCTCGTTGACCGTGCGGTTCTCATCCCGGATGAAGGGCTGCTCCAGCAGGCAGACCTCCTGGATGAAGCGGGCCAGCCGGTTCTCCGCGATCTTCTCGGCGATGTGCGGGGGCTTGCCCTCGTTGAGGGCTTCTTTTAGATAGATCTGCCGCTCGTGCTCCAGGACCTCCGCCGGGATGTCCTCGCGGCGGATGTAGCGAGGGTTGGTGGCGGCGATCTGGAGCAGCAGGTCGTGGGCCAGCTGCTGGAACTCCGGGGTGCGGGCGACGAAATCCGTCTCGCAGTTCAGCTCCAGCAGCACGCCCACCCGATTGCCGGGGTGCACGTAGGCCACCACCAGGCCCTCCCGGGCGGTTCGCTCCAGCTTGCGGGCCGCCCGGGCCAGCCCTTTCTCCCGCAGGTAATCGATCGCCTTCTCGAAATCCCCACCGGTCTCCTCCAGGGCTTTCCGGCAATCCAGGATCCCGGCGCCGGTCATCTCCCGCAGGCGCTTGACCATATCGACGGTGATGTTCAAGGGTCTTCCCTCCATCGAAGGATGTTCGAAAAGGCCCGGGCAGGGGCCGGCTCAGGGGAGCTCCTCCAGCTCCTCCCCGATCTCCTCCTCGATCTCTTCCTCGGCCTCTTCCTCCTCCGCCTCGAAGACGCGGCGGGGCTCCAGAGCCGGCACGGCCTCCTCGATTTCCTCCTCCTCAGTCGGGACCTCCGCCACGCCGATCTTCTCCCGCAGCTGCAGGCCCTCCAGGACGGCGTCCGCCATCAACCGGGTGATGAGCTTGATGGAGCGGATGGCGTCATCGTTGGCCGGGATGATGTAGTCGATGGGATCGGGGTCGCAGTTGGTGTCGACCATGGCGATGACGGGGATGTTCAGGGCGTTCGCCTCGCGGATCGCCGTGGCCTCCCGCATGGTGTCCACCACGAACAGCATGTCGGGGAGGCGCTTGAGGGGCCGGAGCCCCTCGAACTTGAGGCGCATCTTCTCGTATTTGCGACGGAGCCGGATGGCCTCCTTCTTGGGCATCGTCTCCAGCCCGCCGTTGCGGATCATCTCGTCCAGCTGGATGTAGTAGCGGATGCGCTCCCGGATGGTCCGCCAGTTGGTGAGGGTGCCGCCCAGCCAGCGGTAGTTCACATAGGGCATCTGGCAGCGCTGGGCTTCCGCGGCGATGGTCTCCTGGGCCTGCCGCTTGGTCCCCACGAACAGGATCACGCCGCCCTGGGCCACCTTGTCCCGGACCAGCTCATAAGTGCTGTCGATGGCGCGGATGGTTTGCTGGAGGTCGATGATGTGGACGCCGTTGCGTTCCGTGAAGATATAGGGTTTCATCTTGGGGTGCCAGCGGTTGGTCTTGTGGCCGAAGTGCACCCCGGCTTCCAGCAGCTCCTTCATCGTCACACGCGGCATAGGCGCTCCTCCGAATGCGTTTTTCTCCTCCACCCCTTCCTCCCGGCCGGGAGCCGGGCCGCGCCCGGCACGCCCCTCCGGTCCAGGGTGTGTGGGATGGGATACCGGCTGCACAGTATAACACGGGATCCGGCGATCGGCCAGTCCTCCCCGGAACCCCGTAACCTTTTGCCGTCCACCGCCGACATGATGGGCGGATCACGGCGCGCCGCTCGATCCGCTCCGTTCAAACCGTCAGGGAGGTGCTTCCATGCAAAATATCTTTCGTTTGGGGATCCTCGGGCTTGGGCTGGCGCTCCTCGCGCTGACCGCCTGCACGACCGCTCCCGCCGCCGGGGATGGGCAGACGATCCGCTGGCAGGGGACGGTGGAGGCGGTCCTCCCCGATGGCCTCCAGGTCTCCGGCCAACGGGTCCGCTGGACCGGCGACACGCAGATCCTGGGGTCGGTGCAGGTGGGCTCGCAGGTGGAGATCGAGGGGACGCAGGCGGACGGGGCGCTGAGCGCGATGGTGATCCGGGTCCGCTCCTCCGCTGAGTCGACGGCGATGGGCCCCGGGGCCGCCGGGACCTTCGTCTCCCCGCTTCCCACGCCGATCCCGCGCATGGAGTTCCGAGGCGTGGTGGAGGAGATCCTTCCCAACGGCTACCGGGTCGCCGGCCAGACGGTGATCGTGACGACCACCACTCGAGTGGAAGGCGCGGTCGAGGTGGGCGTCTTCGTGAAGGTGAAGGGAATCCTGCAGGCCGACGGCTCCGTCCTCGCGCTTCAGATCGAGGTGGAGGCCCCGCCCGCCGAGGTGGAGTTCAAGGGCGTCGTGGAGGCGATCCTGCCGGACGGCTATCAGATCGCCGGGCGGACCGTCATCGTGACCGCCACCACACGGATCGATGGCCCCATCGCGGTGGGGACGTTCGTGGAGGTGAAGGGGACTCTCCAGCCCGATGGAACGATCCTGGCCTCGCGGATCCATCGGGAGGAGGAGGGACAACCCCGGGTTGAGTTCGAGGGGATGGTGGAGGAGATCCTTCCCAACGGCTACCGGGTCGCCGGCCAGACGGTGATCGTGACGACCACCACGCGCATCGAGGGTCCGATCGCCGTGGGGGATTTCGTCAAGGTCGAGGGGATCCCCCAGCCGGATGGGACGATCCTGGCGACCCGCATCCGCCTGCGGGAGGAGGTGAAGTTCACGGGCTTGGTGGAGGAAATCCTCCCGGACGGCTATCGGGTCAGCGGCCGCACCGTCGTGGTGACGGACTTCACGAAGGTGAAGGGCCCCATCGCCGTCGGAGACTGGGTGGAGGTGAAGGGGTTCCTTCAGGCCGATGGCCGCATCCTGGCCCGCGAGATCAAGGTGAAGAAGGCTCCCGGGCCGGTTCGGATGGAGTTCAAGGGGGTGGTGGAAGAGGTCCTTCCCAACGGCTACCGGATCGCCGGGATCACGGTGGTGGTGACCGCGACCACTCGCATCGATGGCCCGATCGCGGTGGGAGACCTGGTGGAGGTGAAGGGGGTCCTCCAGGCGGACGGCACGGTCCTGGCCTTCCGCATCCACGTGGAGAAGCCCGAGCGAAAGGGCGCTGAGATCGAGTTCAAGGGGGTGGTGGAGGAGATCCTCCCGAACGGCTATCGGGTGAGCGGGCGCACGGTGGTGGTAACCGCGACCACCCGCATCGATGGCCCGATCGCGGTGGGGGACCTGGTGGAGGTGAAGGGGGTCCTCCAGGCGGACGGCACGGTCCTGGCCTCGCGGATCCATCGGGAGGACCGCTCCGGGAAGGATTCCGGCAGCCTTCAGGCCGGACGTGACGAAGGGAAGAAGGGCGGTGATCCGTCCGGGAAGGACCGTAAAGGAAGCGGCGAGGAACGGAAGGGGGAGAAGTCCGGGAAGGGCGATAAGGGGAAAGGCGAGGACAAGCAGGAGGATCGGTCCGGAAAGGACAAGGATGATGACGATTAAGGATGGCGGCTCGCATCCGGAGGGCGATCCCAACGATGGGGTGACACGATCCGGGGGACGCGCGGCCCTCCCGAATCGTGGGACCGGGAAGAGGGTGGGGCGGAGGACCGGCCGCGCACAATGGTCCTCTGCCCAGCCTTTTTCAGCCGGGGACCCGATGGCATCTTTCCCCCAGAGCGGATACGATGGGGTCGATCGACGGTGGAAACTTTTCTTGAGCGATCCGGAACGGTGACGGACGAACAGGCTCTGCTGGCCCGCGCGCGGTCCCTGGATCCGGAGGCCCTGGCCGAGCTGCACGAGCGGTATTACCGAATGCTGTATTTCTACGTGCTCGGCCGGGTCGGGGAACGGATGGCGGCGGAGGACCTCACCGCCGAGGTCTTCACGCGCCTCCTGGAGGCTTTCCATCGGGGGCGGGGGCCGGAGCGGCACCTGACGGCCTGGCTGTTTCGGACCGCGGATCACCTGGTGGCCGATCACCACCGCGCCCGCTACCGGCGCCCGGAGGTCGCGCTGGAGGAGGCGTGGGCAGCCGCGAGGGAGGAGGAGCGGAGCGATGTGGTGGTCCAGGAGCGGGTGCGAGAGGCTCTGGAGCACCTCACGCCCGATCAGCGGGCGGTGATCCTGATGCGGTTCTGGATGGATCTCCCCCTGGCGCAGATCGCCCGGGAGCTGGGGAAAAGCGTGGGGGCGGTGAAGTTGCTGCAGCATCGGGCCCTGGCCGCCCTCGCCAAACGATTACAGGACCTCAGGAGCGACCATGGCGCAGCGTGAGGAGGAGCTGGAAGAAGCCCTGCGGTTGCTCCGGGAAGGAGCTCCGCTCGAAGCGGTGGCGGCCCGCTATCCGGAGCTGGCTCCGGCCCTGCGCGCCGCCTATCTCCTGGAGCGGGCGCGCCCCCCGGGGCCGTCCCTGCGCGCGGAACTGGCCTCCCGGGCCGCCTTCCTCCGGCGCGCGGAGGAGCTTCGGGCCGCTCGCCGTCCCTGGGCCGGGATCCTGTTCGGATGGCTCCGGTATGCTCGGGCCGGCGCCGTCCTCGCGGGCATCCTGCTGATCGCCGGGATGCTGCATCTCCTGGCCCAGCAGAGCCTTCCGGGGGATCCCCTCTACGGGTTGAAGCGGGCGGAGGAGCAGGTCTGGCTGGCGCTGACGCTGGACCCGGTGGAGCGGCGTCTGGTGGAGGAGACCCTGGCCGCCCGCCGCTGGGAGGAATACCGAGCCCTCGCGCAGCGCCGGGGCTCGGGGACGGTGACCTGGGAGGGCCGGATTGAGGGGATCGAGGGGACCACCTGGCGCATCGGGGGGATCCCGGTGGAGGTCTTCCCCGAGACGGAGATCGTGGGGCCGGTGGCCCTGGACCAGCGGGCGATGGTGACCGCCTTTCTGGGGCCGGAAGGGCGGTGGATCGCCCTGCGGATCCAGGCGATCCCGGAGGCCCCAACGTGGACTCCGGAGCCCACCCGGACGCCGGAGGAGATCCAGGAGACCTCCACGCCCACATCAACCCCGACGCGGACCCGTCCGCCGACGCGGACCCCCGGACCGACGGCGACGCCGATCCCTGCGCCCGCTCCCACGGCCACCCCGTCGCCGACCGCGCCGGAGACGTCCACCCCCACGCCTCGGCCGACCGAGACGCCGCGGCCCACGCCGACGCCGGAGGATCACGACAAGGGAGATACCGTGGAATGGAAGGGGATCCTCCAGGCGATCGCCGGATCCACCTGGGTGATCGACGGCCGCGCGGTGCAGGTCACGAGCGATACCCGGATCCGCGGCAGTCCCCGGGTTGGCGATCGCGTGGAGGTCAAGGCGCGGCGCCAGCCGGATGGAACGCTCGTCGCTCTGGAGATCGAGCGAAAGGATTAGCCCGATCGGAGCCGGAAGCCCAAAGGGGGCTTTTCACCCTGGATTCTCAAAAGGAGGGAAGCCCATGCGTGGGGGATGGATGGACCGGATCGCCTGGATGCTGGGCGCTTTCATCCTGGTGATCCTCGGGGCTGTGGTGGGGCAAACGATTCAAGCGGCCCGGGCCGGGATTCCGGCTTCGCCCCCTGTGGAGGCGACACCCACCCCGGCTGCGGATCCGCAACTGGAAGCGTTGCTCCGGGAGCGGGAACAGGCCTATCGTCAATTGATCGCCGAGGCGAACGCCCGCCTGGAGCAGGCTTATCAGCAGCTCCAGGAGCTCTCGGCACAGCGTGCCGCCGCTTCTTCCGAGGCCTCTCAGGCTTCCGGCGCGCCCGCTGAGCCCCAGGCTTCGATATCCCCGGCCCGGGCCATCTGGATCGCTATGAACGCCGCTCCGGGATCCGCCCTGATGAAAGAGCCCGAGCTGGTGCTTTTCCAGGGGGCTCTCGCTTACGAGGTCGTGCTGGACCAGGGAACCTTGTATATCGATGCGAACACCGGGCAGATCCTCTACAACGGCATCCCGCCGGTGATCCAGGTCGTCCAGACGCAGCCTGTCGTCCAAGCGCAGCCTTCCCCAAAGAAAGGGAAGGATAAGTCTGCAAAGGAACATGAGCGAGAGCATGGGAAGGAGCATGAGGATGATGATTGATCGAACCGATGATCCGCAAGGAGCTTCGCTCTCGCGTGAGCGGAGAATCCTTTAGTCGGAGGAGTTGGGATGTCCATACATGGGAGAACCCGTCCAGGAGGTCGTCCGGCGCGGAGCACAGGAGGATTGAAAGCGCTGCTGACCAGTGGGGCGCTGGCGGCTATCCTTTGGTTATGGGTGATGTTTGCCGCCCCGGAGCCGCCGGCGGAGGAAGCCGCCGAGGCGGCCCCGGAGCCGCCGGTCTCCCCTTCTATCGCGCTGCAGCTGGAGCCGTTGCCCACCCTGGTGCCCGCCCCCGATTTGAGCCGCAAGGGCGTTGCGGCCTCCTCCGGGGCTCCGACCCGACGGGGGAAGTCCCCTGCCCCTGCGCTGAGGTCCGTTCAGGCCCCGCCTCCCCCGGCGCCCCGGGTGGTCCAGGTCCCTGCGCCCTCGAGCGCTAAGCCTGCGGCCGTCACCCGATCCTCCCGGTGAGGCGTTCGGCCGCCCCATATGCGCCGGAGAGGAAACGTGACGTCTGTGCGCTTCCTTGCTGACACGATAGGAGGCATCAATGTTCCAGATCTCCTTCCGGGCGATGGGCTGTCAGATGAAAGCGATGGTGGACTCCGAATCCGTCTATGCCGCGGCGGCCCTGCGGGAGGTCCCCCGCTGGTTCGCCGCCTGGGAGCGTTGCCTGAGTCGGTTCCGGGAGGATAGCGAGCTGAGCCTTCTGAACCACAGCGACGGCCGCTGGATGCGGGTAAGCCCCACGATGTGGGAGGTCCTGCGGGCGGCGCTGCTCGCTGCTCAGCTGAGCGAGGGCCTGGTCGTCCCTACCGTTCTCCCGGCTCTGGAGGCCGCCGGTTACGATCGTCCCTTTGAGGAGTTGCTCCGCGGAACCCCAGAGGCCGCTGATGAAGATGAAGTGGAGACACGAGAGGTGGGGAGCTGGTCCTGGGCCGCCATTCAGCTGGACCTGAAGCGACGGATGGTGAAGCTCCCGGAGGGGGTGCGGCTGGATCTGGGAGGGATCGCCAAGGGGTGGGCCGCGGATCAGGCTGTGCGTCGGTTGAAGCCCTACGGGCCGGCCCTGGTGGATGCGGGCGGAGATATCGCGGTCAGCGGGCCCATGGCGAACGGAGAGCCCTGGCCCATCGGCGTGGCCGATCCCCGTTCCGCCCCACGAAGCGTGCTGGAGGACCCTCCGTTGCTGGGGATCCTCCGGGTGGCCCGAGGGGGCGTAGCGACCTCGGGGCGGGATGTCCGTCGATGGCGGCGGGGAGCGGAGGAACAGCACCATCTGATCGATCCCCGGACCGGCCGTCCGGCTCGCACGGACGTGCTGGCCGTCACCGTGGTGGCCCCGACCGCCTATGAGGCGGAGATCGCGGCCAAGGTGGTTTTCCTCCGGGGAAGCCGGGAGGGAGTGGCCTGGCTGGAGGAGCGCCCCGGCTTCGCCGGGCTGATCGTCCGGCATGATGGCGAGATCCTGTGGAGCTCCCGCTGGTCCATGGAGCCGGCGGGGGCTGTGCCCACCTCCGGTCAGGGGGGTCCGGATGGAGCCTAAGGAGCTGGATCAGACGTCAGCGGAGATGGCGCTCTCCACCATGATCGGGTTGTTGCTCTCCGCCGTCGTGGGGGCTTTCCTGGCGATTCTGGTGTTGCCGGCCTGGTTGCCCGCCCTGGCGGGGTCCCTGCAAGGCCCTGCACCCAAGGCCTACTGGTATCTCGCGAGGGCGAGCGGGCTGGTGGCCTACGTCCTCCTCTGGCTGTCCATCGTCCTGGGGTTGATGATCACCGGCCGCATCGCCCGACTGTGGCCGGGAGGGCCTGTTGCTTTCAATCTCCACCAGCACACTGCGCTGCTGAGCCTGTCCCTCTCCCTGTTTCACGCGCTGATCCTGCTGGGCGACCGCTATATCTCGTTCACACCAGCGCGGATCTTCATCCCCTTCGCCAGCGTGGACTACCGGCCGTTCTGGGTGGGGTGGGGGCAGCTGGGCCTGTATTTGCTCGCGCTGGTGGCGCTCTCTTTCTATGTCCGGCGGCGCATCGGTCATGCGACGTGGCGGCGGATCCATTACCTGAGCTTTGTGGTCTTCCTGATGGTCACGGTCCACGGGCTGATGAGCGGCACGGATACGGCCAGGGCCGGCGTTCGGGTCATGTATCAAACGGCGGGGTGGAGTGTGCTGGGGCTTGGGATTTATCGAGCCCTCGCGGTTTGGGTGTTCCCAGCCTTCCGGAAATGGACTTCCGCGCTCTTCGGGAAGGGTTCGGCGTTTTCGAATGAACGCCCCCGCCCGCTGCAGGGGCGATCGCCCTGAAGCGGCTCTCGCCGGCGCATGGATGTCCGGAAGCCATAAAGCTCCCCTATCCGGGCTTGCGTTCGCCCCGAGGAAGGGCAACTCGCACCTCCCGGAACAGGATCGCCCCTTCCTCGATGCGATCCCGAAGGGAGCGGATCCAGCGCAACAACCGGCGATCCGTCCGGGACGCGGCGCTCATCTCCTCCTCCTGTAGCTCTTCCTCCAGCTCGCGCTCCGCCTCCTGGAGGCGCCTTCGGAGCTTCTCCTGACGATCCGCCCATTCCTGCCGCAATCGCTCCCGCGCTTCCGGCCGCAAAAACCGGACCCGCACGGGCTCCGGGGAGCCCCGGCTCCGCTCCAGGACATCAAAGTCTTCCCAGCGGATCAAAACCGGGAGGCTTTCGTTGGCCAGCAGCGCTTCCAGCTCCCGGGCCATCCGCCACGAGCTCCCATAGCACCACCCGCTCCATTCGTCCCCTTCTTCCGGATGAAGGGCGAAGAGGTTGGTTCCCATAGGCTTCTCCTCCGGCGAGCGTTGCGAGATCGGGCAAGGGCGCTCACGGGCGCCAGTCGACCGGTCGGGCTCCGGGGGGCCAGGGCGCCTCCCAGAGCCGCCACGTCCCGGGCTCCACCAGGCGGACGCTCCACAGGCCATCCCAGCGTGGACGGAGAGCGAGCAGAAGAGGCTCTCGGGGGCTCCAGGCGATCTCCTTCACGTCCGCAAAAAGATGCCGCCCCTCCTTCCCGTCCGCTCGGAGCACCCAAACATCCCCATACCTTGGATCCGGAGAGGGAGCCAAGAAGGCGAGCCATTGTCCATCCGCGCTCCACGTGATCCCGGAGGGGATCGGAGGATAAGGCTCCGGCCGCGTCCAGAGCGGCAGCACCTGGGCCCGGCGTGTCCTCAGGTCCGTGATCACGATGGCGGATTGACTCTCGCGCTCTCGCCGCGCATACACCGACCATGCCAGGCGGCGGCCATCCGGCGCCCAGGCCGGATGGGAGACGGAAACCCGCTGCCATCCATCCCAACGGGATGGAAACCAGTCCAGGAGAATCGGGCCTTTCTCCCAGACATATAGCGCGGGAACCTCACCTCGCACATAGGCGATCGCTTGTCCGTCCGGGCCGGGGGCAGCCGGACCGATCCCGCCCGCATCAGGATCCAGGATCCGGTAATCGGTGCCATCCCGACGGATGGCCGCGAGGGCGACACGGGGAGGTAAGGCGCTTGGGGACATCACCTCCAGGATCAGCCACTCCGGGCGGGCCGGCCATTCATATGCAGCCAGCACGAGCTCCGGAACCTCCCAGGTGAGGTTCCGGACGACGTTCCCCTGGAGATCCCACTGATAGAGATCCGTATCCCGGATGCTCTCCATGAAACGACCGTCGGGGGAAAGCCGGATAGGCCGGAAGGGATCGATGGGGGGATCCGGCGGCCGGGCGAGGAGGCGCGCCCGGCCATCCGGATCGATCCGCCACAGCGCTCCCCCGCTCCAGTAAATCAGGCCCGTCGGGAGGCGCGCGGCGGTGAACGTCAGGCCCTCCCGCATCAGGAGAAAGGCGCTCCCCAGGTCCACGGCGCCGCGATCGGTATACCCCAGGCCGATCCCATGGAGGCCCGCGGCGATCCACGTTTCCTCCGCCGGTTCCCCGTCCCGCCGAACGTGAAGCGCCGGAAGCCCGCTGGCCGACGTCGGAAGGGTCGTGCGCGGAGCCTCGCGGCGCGGGGCCCACTCCTCCAGGGTGCTGGTGATCGGGGAGCGATAGAGGATGCAGTCGATCCCCGGCGCCTCGCCGGGGGGCTGGCTCGCATAAAGAGGCGGGATGAACCGAACGCGACGGCGCGCGTGTTCGTCCGGCGGAAGCTCCCGGGGGATCCAGCCCGGGGGATAGCGCACGGAGAGCGAGGCCTCCGGGATGTGGAGGACCGGCCAGGCCATGGGGTTCTCCCCCAGGAGGCCGGCGAACCCTGCGAAACTGCCTCCCGGCACGGTGAGCCAGATCAGCCGGCCCAGACGTTGCCACGGCTCCTCGCCCCCGCCCTCCCATCCGATGAGGACGCGATCGCTCCGGCCGGAGGCCTCCGATCGCCATGCCAGCGGAAGCCAGACCGCGGTCTCAGCGAGCCACAACCGGGTGGAGAAGAATATCCTATCCTCCCACCCGAGAAGCGGATCCCACCAGGGAAGCGAAGGCCCCTCTGCGCTGAAGACCGGCCGCGATCGATCCATCAGGTCGATGCGCAGCCATCCGCCGGGCCCCTTCCCGCGATCCCCGGGCCGCATCAGGAGCAGGCGCCGGCCGTCCGGAGCCCAGATCGCCTCGCGCGGCCGCGGCGAGGGCACGAACAGCCAGAAGGCCCCAGCCTCCAGGTCCAGAAGATGAAGCCCCGACCGATCCTCATCGGCCTCCGCATCCATCAGGATCGCCAGATCCCGTCCGGTAGGCGAGGGAAGGAGGCGGATCCGAACCCTCTCCGGCGAGCGGGACTCCACCGGCAGGGACGACGAGCGGATCTGTTCCGTGATCGGATCCAGCTGATGGAGGGTCCACCGGCCGTCGACGTCATGCGCGACAAAGGCGAGGCGCCCATCCGGCATCATCGTCAGGCTGTGGATCGCCCGGACCCGGCTGGCCGGATCGAAGCAGAGATCGGAGTCCCGCCCTCCGGATTCCGGATCCAGGCGGGCCAGACAGAAGGGACGTTCCGCCGGGACGAACCACAGCCGGAGGGATCCCATCGCCCGTGCCCACGCCATCCCGCCCGCGCGCGTGAGCCGGAGCTCCGGGAAGCGGCGGCGCTCTCCTGCCAGGGGGAAGAGCAAATCGAGCAGGAGATGCTCCGGCCGGGCCGGATCCGGCCGGACCAGGGCCAGGAACCGCTGATCGGGCGACCATAAGCCCGCGATGGCCTCTCGATCGACCCGCCACAGGGTCTCCCCTTCCGGATCCGTCACCCAGAGGCCATCGGTGCGGGGCCAGACGATGGGCCCAAGAGGAGAGGGCAGCGGTTCTGTGAGGCGGAGGAACGGAGCGGGCAGGGTGGACGGGCTTGACATAGGGAGCGGCGCGGCGGGTGGAGCGGTGGGGGTAGGGATCGATGACAGGGGAGAGGACCTGCTCCGGCACAGGCTCAGGAGGAGCAGGCCCGCAAGCCCCAGAGGAACCCATGCGAGCCGCGCGGGTTTCATCCGTAGGACCCTTCTCCGCTCCGGAGAGGAGGGAGTCCCGGCTGCTGTGCGGAATCCGCCGCGGGCAGGGTGAACCAGAAGGTGCTGCCACGCCCGGGTGTGCTCTCCACGCCCACCTCCCCGCCCAGTTTCTCGACGATCATCCGCACGATGGAGAGCCCCAGGCCATGGCTTCCGGGCCGTCGATCCCGAACCCCGAAGGGAGCGAAGAGCCGGGCCTGCTCCTCCGGCGGGATCCCCGGCCCGTTATCTTTCACCCAGAACCGGAGCGCGCCGTTCGGAAGGCGATCGGCCCCCAGAACCACCCGGGGAGGCCGCCCACCGTATCGCAGGGCATTGCTCAGGTAATTCGCCCACACTTCTTCAAGCCATGGACCATACCCGAGGACGGTTGGCCAGGATTCCGGCAGATCGATGTGGGCGCCGGTCTCGGTGATCAGGGGGGCCAGCCGCTCCAGGACCGCCTCCACAATCGTCCCCATGGCCACCGGCTCGCGAGGGACCTCCGTGTAACGGACGCTGGCCAGCAGCAGGAGCTCTTCGATCATCCGATGCATTTTCTTACCCACCCGGCGGATCCAGCGCAGATGCTCCCGGAGCTCTTCCACGGATAGCGTCTCCAGATCCTTCTCCAGGAACTCTGTTGCTCCCAGGATCACGCCCAGGGGCTGTTTAAGGTCATGAGCCACCGTATGGGCGAAGGCCTCCAGGTCCTGGTTCAGCCGGCTCAGCTCCTCCCGGTGCCGTCGTTCCTCCTCCAGCCATCGCGCCCGCTCCAGCGCGACGGCCACCGAGTTCACAAAGGGCATGACCAATCGGAGATGGTCCTCATGGAAAAAGCCGGGCTGGTAGCTGTCCAGCGCCAGCATCCCGATCACTCGGTCCTGAGCGATGAGAGGGATCCCCATCCACGATCGGATGGGAGCGTGCGGAGGCTCCCGGAAGATCGGATACTCCGCTGGCGCGTCCGGAAGGATCAGGGGCTTTCGCTCAAGGACGACCCGCGTGTTCGGGTTGTCCCCGGGGATCGGGAATCGGAAGCCCAGGACGGACTCCGGGAGGCCGCTCTGCCCGACGATCTCGAGATATCCCTCTCGAAGCCACTGGACCGAAGCGCTGTCATAGGGGATGAGGGTGCGGAGTTGTTCCAGGATGCGCCGGAGCATCACGGTCAGGGTGGGGGCCTCCACCACCGCGGCGATCGCCCGTCGGAGGGTGTCTGCTTCCCGCCAGCGGGCCTGGGCCTCCTCCAGGGAGCGCGCTTTGGCGATCGCCAGGGCAACGATGCGCGCCATGATCTCCCCCCGGGCGATCTCCTCGCTGGTGAACCGATGAGGGGTGTTGTAGGCGATCAGGAGGGCCCCCAGCCACTTCCCTCCGGCGATGAGGGGGAGGGCCAGCAGGGATCGGGTGGGGAACTGCGCCGCGATGCGGGGGCTGAGGTAAGGAGTGTTGAACACATCCTCGATGGGAAGGGGCCGGCCGGCCCGTAAGGCGGATTCCGTAGCGGTGACTTCCCCGGGCTGGGCCCGCAAGGTGGGGTAGATCTCCCGCAAGGGGCCATAGGCCGCCATGGGAATCGGTTGGCCGGACCGCTCGTCCCACTGCGTGATGAAGCAACCGTCGGCCCCGATGATGGCTCCCAGGCGATCGGCCAGCACCTGAAGCATGGACGGAAGATCTGGCGACTCCAGAGCAGTCCCGAGGATCTCATAAAGGGAGCGCAGGAACCGCTCCCGATCCTCCAGGATGAGCTCCATCTCCCGACGGCGGGTGAGGTCCCGGAGGGTGAGGGCCCAGCCGATCATCCGGCCCCGTCGATCCCGCACCGGTGAAATCTGCAGCTCATAGAAACGCCGTGCTTCCCCTTCCCCCAGGACCATCTCCTCCCGCGTCTCGGTCGCTTCTCGGAGACGGGTTGCCAGGTCCGGCCAGAGGGCGAGGATCTCCCGGGCAGGGCGTCCCAGCGCTCGATCCCGATCCAGCCCCAGCATGCGGGCGGCGCTCGGGTTGAGGTCGACGAGGCGGTGGGAGGCGTCCAGGACGATCAACCCATCCGCCATGTTCTCGATGATGGTTTCATATGCGATCGGTGTGATGTCTAAGAGCCTGAACCGGTAAGCCCCCCAGGCCAGGGCGAGCCCGCCCACGACGAAGCCGTAAGGGGTGAAATCGAACGTCACGGTGGGGAAGGGGTTCAGGAGAGCGGTCAACCCGTTGGCGGCCCAGGGCGCCAGGAGGCCGAGCATCATCATCCCGGCCTGACCCCGATAGAGGGAGGGGCGACGGAGCAAGAAGCGCAGGAACAGGATGGTGGCCAGGAGCATGAGGCTGTAGGCGTATGCGACATGGATGTAAAACCAGGTCCCGTGGATAACGGCCATGCGGGGGAAGGGGCCTTGCACGTCCAGGGCGATGGACGACCAGATCCACCCGTGTCGCTCGTTCGTCCAGGCCAGCCCCAGCGTCAGCAGGGGCTCCAGGGCCAGCCATCCCAGGCGCCGGGGAGAGGTCCAGCGCTCGTGGCCTGTGTAGTGAAGGGCAACGATCAACCATACGGTGGGAATGAAAGCGATCCCGAGGTATTGGACTTTGGCCCAGAAAACTTTCTCCGTCAGGCTGGCCCGGGAGAGCTCGAAGGCGTAGCTGGAGGTCCACAGGGCGATCAGCAGATTCATGACGCAGAGAGCTGCCGCGCCGGGAGCTGACCGGGTTTTCCAGGTATATCCAGCCAGCCCCAGGGCGATGAGGGCCGCTCCGAACAGGGAGAATATGAATAACGCACCTGGCCCAGGCATGAGCGAGATCCCCTTCGCTTCCAGAGGGGTAGCCGCCCACCCGGCTGCTCGCAGCTCGTTTAGGCGCCTTCGCGCCGTGCCTCTATCGGCCTGGACGCAGTTGCCCGATCGGTCGGTGAAGATCGATGGCTGATCACTTCATCGGCAAGAAACGGAACAGCGTCTTTCAGGGTATACGGGATCGCAAGGGAATTCCAATCACACCGTTCCGGTTCTATTGTAACCCTGCTTCCACGGGGTGGAATTTTGAGCCTCCGGCTGTGAACCCCTTTCCGAACCCGGATCCGCCCGGATAAAAAACCGCGCCCCGGGGTTGCCCCCCGGGGCGCGGTGAGGTGGGCCGTGCAGGACTCGAACCTGCAACCTTGGGATTAAGAGTCCCCTGCTCTACCAGTTGAGCTAACGGCCCACGTCCACTTCTAAAGTATAGCCAGGGCTCCATGGGCTGTCAAGGCGGAGCGCTCCGGGCGGCCTCCGGGCGGAGGCAGAACCTTGAACGGGGGCGGCCATCCCCTAAAATGAAACGCAGAGGTCGAGCCTGACGGGGAGGAGGATCGATGTCCGGACGAGGTCCTCAGGATGTGCAGGCGTTCCTGGATCAACATCTCCCCGGAACCGCGGTGCGGGTGCTGGAGCAGAGCACGGCGACGGCCCTGGAGGCCGCGGCGGCGGTCGGATGCCCCCTGGGCGCCATCGTGAAGTCCCTCCTCTTCCTGGCCGATGGGGACCCACGGCTGGTGCTGGTGGCCGGGGATCGAAAAGCCGATCAGCGCCTCCTGGCGGGGCTGTGGGGGATCTCCCGCAAGCGCATCCGCATCGCGGACCCCGAGACGGTGCAACAGGTGACCGGATTCGAGGTGGGCGCGGTGCCTCCCGTCGCCCACGCCACGCCCCTCCCGGTCTGGATCGACGCCTCCCTCGCCCGTTACGAGATCCTGTGGGCGGCCGCCGGAGCGCGCAACGCCCTTTTCCCCATCACCTTCACGGACCTGGTCCGGATCACCGGCGGGACGGTCGCCGCGTTCACGGTAGAGGATCGCCCGGTGGAGCAGGGGCCCGATGCGGATCCTGGCCATTGAGACCTCGTGCGATGAGACGGCGGCGGCGGTGGTGGAGGACGGCCGGGCCCTGCGCAGCCACGTGGTGGCCTCCCAGGCCGCCTTCCACGCCAAATACGGCGGCATCTTCCCGGAGCTTGCCGCCCGGATGCATGTCGAGGCCATCGTCCCGGTCACCCGCGAGGCCCTCTCTCAGGCCGGCCTCTCATGGGAGGCCATCGACGCCATCGCCGTGACTTACGGGCCCGGCCTGCCCGGCTCGCTGGTGGTCGGGGTGAGTTTCGCGAAAGCCCTGGCCTTCGCCCGTCGCAAACCCCTCATCGCCGTCAATCACCTGGAAGGCCACCTCTACGCCCACCGCCTCCGGGTGGAGGGGAACCCCCCGGAGGACCTCCCCACGCCCTTCCTGGCCCTCATCGTCTCCGGCGGCCACACCGAGCTCATCTGGGTCCGGGATCTCCTGGATCACCGCCGGGTGGGCTGGACCATCGACGATGCGGCGGGGGAGGCCTTCGACAAGGTCGCCCGGCTCCTGGGCCTGGGGTTCCCCGGCGGGCCCGCCATCGAGCGGATCGCCCGGGAAGGGGATCCCCAAGCTTTCCCCTTCCCCGCTTTGCCGAAGGTCGACGATCCCCTCTGGTTCAGCTTCAGCGGGCTGAAGACCGCAGTCCTGCGCACCGTGGAGCGGTTCCAGGGACGGCCCCTCCCGGTGGCCGATCTGGCAGCTTCCTTCCAGGCGGCGGTGGTCGAGCAGCTGGTGACGAAGACGCTGGAGGCCCTGCGCCGCTACGAAGCCCGGGCGATCCTGATCTCCGGCGGAGTCTCCGCCAACCGGCTGCTCCGATCCGAGATGGCCCGCCGCGCCCCCGTCCCGGTGGTGGCTCCTCCACCCTGGTTGTGCACGGACAACGCGGCGATGATCGGCGCCGCCGCGGCGCTCCACGCCCGGGCCGGTCACTTCGCCTCCCTCGACCTGGAGGTGGACCCCGATGCGAAGATCGGATCGGCCCCTTGGGATCCCGGGCGCAGCCGCCTTCGGGATTGAAGCCCCGCGCCCCAAACCCGGGGTATAATCCCGGGGGAGGCCGGAGGGAATGGCATCCCCCGGGCGGGAGAAACAGCGAAGATGCTTCAGACCCAGGAATGGGTGTCGGTCGAGGAGGCCCGCCGGCTGATCCTGGCGGAGTTTCATCCGCTGCCGTCGGAGTCGGTGCCCCTTTCCCGGGCCCTCGGGCGCATCCTGGCGGAGGACATCCGGGCGGAGAGGGATCTGCCCCCTTTCCCGAACTCCGCCATGGACGGCTACGCGGTCCGCGCGGAGGACGTCCGGACGGCGAGCCGGGAGCGGCCGGTCCGATTGCGGGTGCGGGGGGAGGCCGCGGCGGGCCGTCCGTTCCCCGGCGTGGTGGAGCCCGGGACGGCGGTGCGCATCGCCACCGGGGCCCTGCTCCCCAGCGGGGCGGATGCGGTGATCCCGGTGGAGGACACGGATGATGCGGGCGGGCCGGGCCGTCCTCTTCCTCCGGAGATCGCCGTGTTCCGGCCGGCGCAGCCCGGACAGTTCATCCGCCCGGCCGGGGAGGATGTGGCCCGGGGGACGGTGGCGCTGGAGCAGGGGACGATCCTGACTCCGGGGGCCCTGGCCCTTCTGGCCGCCCTGGGACGCCTGGAGGTGCCCGTCCACCGCCGGCCGCGGGTGGCGGTGCTGGCCATCGGCGACGAGCTGATCGAGCCGGGCCGTCCGCTTCCCCCGGGCTGCATTTACGAGACCAACCGGACGGCCCTGGCGGCCCAGGCGGTGGAGGCCGGGGCGGAGCCCTTGCTGCTGGGGATCGCCCGGGACGATCCGGAGGATCTGCAGCGGTTGCTGGACGAAGCGGCTGCTCACCATCCGGATCTCATCCTCTCCTCCGCGGGCGCCTCCGTGGGCGCTTACGATTGGGTGAAGGAAGTGGTCCGCCGGCACGGGGAGCTCCGGCTCTGGAAGGTGCGCATCCGCCCGGGGAAGCCCTTCGCCTTCGGCCACTACCGGGGCATCCCCTTCTTCGGCCTGCCCGGGAACCCGGTCTCCGCGATGATCACCTTCGACCAGTTCGTCCGGCCGGTCCTGCGCCGGATGAGCGGCTATCCCCGCTGGGAGCGGCCCCGCATCCCGGTGCACCTGGCCGAGCCGATCTCCAGCGACGGTCGGGAGACGTATTTCCGCGCGCGCATTTTCTATGAGGATGGCCGGTTCTGGGCCCGCCTCAGTGGGCTGCAGGGCTCTCATATCCTGAGCGCGATGGCCCGAGCGAACGGCCTGGTCATCCTCCCGGAGGGAGTGCCGGCGCTCCCGGAGGGGGCGACGGCGATGGCCGAGGTGTGGGTAGACCTCCAGGATCTGATGAGCGCATCCGGAACCCCGTAAAGGAGAGGCTTCGATGAGCAAGCGCACGGCCCGTTCCACCCCGACCCGGCGACCCATCGGCCTGCCGATCCTGATTGTGGCGGCGGCGCTGGTGGGGGTGCTGGCCCTGATCGGCTATCAGTGGTGGGCCAGCCGCCCTTCGGAGCGCGTTGCCGCGGTGGACTACCCGAGCGGCCTGACCCCGGACGGTTATCCCTACAAGGGGAACCCGGAGGCGAAGATCGTGATCGAGGAGTATTCGGATTTCCAGTGCCCGGTCTGCGCCCGCTACACCCGGGAGGTCGCCCCACGGCTGGACGCGAAATACGTGAAGGCCGGGAAAGTGTATTATATTTTCCGGTATTTCCCCTTCCTGGGGCCGGAGTCCTTCCGGGCGGCGGAGGCGGCGGCTTGCGCGGCGGAACAGGGCCGGTTCTGGGAATATGAGCACGTCGTCTTCGCCAACCAGCGGGGGGAGAACCTGGGCTGGTTTTCCGATGACCGGCTGATCGGGTTCGCCGCGCGGGTGGGGCTGGATCGAGGGCGGTTCGAGAACTGCCTGCTCTCCGGCAAATACCGGGATTTCATCCGCCAGGCGGCCGAGGCCGGGCGCCAGCGAGGCGTCCGCGCGACGCCGACGATCTTCATCAACGGGGAGAAGATCGAGGGGCTATACGATGTGACGTTTTATGAGACCTACCTGGACACCCTGCTGCAGAAGGGCCCGTGAGAGGGAAGGCGGATGGCGCAGGCAAGGGTGGCGGCGGCGAAAGATCGGCTCGCCCTGGCCCAGAGCGGGCTGGCCCTGATGGGGGCGGGCGTGGCCGCTTACCTGACGTGGGCCAAGCTCCAGGGCGAGGGTCTGGTCTGCATCGGGTTCCGGGGCTGCGACGTGGTGAACAACAGCCCCTACGCGGAACTGCTCGGGATCCCGGTGGCCGCCTGGGGGCTGGGCGCCTATCTGGCCCTGGCCCTCCTCGGCGGCCTCTCATGGGTCGACCGCGCCTCCCTCCGGCCGTGGACGGTGACCCTCTCCTTCGCCCTCGCCCTGGGAGGATGGCTGTTCTCGATGTATCTCACGGCCATCGAGGCCTTCGTCCTCCACGCCTGGTGCAGCTGGTGCGTGACCTCCGCCATCCTCATCACCCTGTTGCTGGGAGTGTGCGGCCTTCGCTTCTATCAGACGTTCCGGGAGGAAGGGTAAACGCAATTAAGGAAGCATGACGTCGCCTCCGAGATCTTCCTCAATCTTTTAACATTCCGTCAGGAGGGATCCCATGCCGCGCATTCGCTGCCATTATGTGGATTGTGTCTACCTGGAGGCCGGCATGTGCACGGCCGATGAGATCGAGCTGGACCCCGAGATGGGTTGCCTGACCTACACCCAGGCCGAGGAGGAGTGGGAGGAGGAAGAGGTGGTCCCGGAGGAAGAGGAGGAGCTGGAGCTGGACGACGAGGAGTGGGAGGAGATCGACCTCGAGGAGGACGAAGAGGACGAGGAATGGTGAGCCGCCCCTCTCGGCCTCCGAAGGACTCCGGGCGGGGCGGGGAGCCGTATGAAAGGCTGCCCCGCCCCGCCCGGGTGGAGTCCGCTGTGGCTGCGCCTCCGGGATCTACCCGTAGCGCTTCAGGAAGCGGGCGATGCGCTCCAGGGCCTCCTCGATCTTCTCGTAGGCGGTGGCATACGAGCAGCGGACGTGCCCTTCGCCCCCCAGCCCGAAGGCGCTCCCCGGGACCACGGCCACCTTCTCCTCCATGAGCAGACGCTCGCTGAACTCCGTGTCGCTCATGCCGGTGCGGGCGATGGAGGGGAAGGCGTAGAAGGCGCCCTTCGGCTCGAAGCAGGTCAGGCCCAGCTCGTTGAGCCCCTTCACGATCAGCCGCCGGCGCCGGTCGTATTCCTGGCGCATCTGTTCCACGTATTCCTCCCCGATGCGCAGGGCGGCCAGGGCAGCATACTGGGAAGGGGTGGGAGCGGACATGATGGTGTATTGATGGATCTTGCGCATGGCCGCCAGGATCTCCCGGGGCGCCGCCGCATAGCCGATCCGCCACCCCGTCATGGCGTAATCCTTGGAGAAGCCGCCGAGGAGGATGGTTCGCTCCCGGGCCCCCGGCAACGCCGCGAAACACGTGTGCGTCCCGTCGTAGACCAGGCGGTCGTAGATCTCGTCGGAGATCACGAGGAGATCGTATTTCTCCGCCAGGGCGGCGATGGCCATCAGTTTCTCCCGGGGCATCACCGCCCCCGTGGGGTTATTGGGGTAGCCGATCAGGATGGCCTTGGTGCGCGGGGTGATGCGGGCCTCGACGTCGGTGGGGTTGACCTGGAAATCCTCCTCCGCCCGCGTGGCGAAGGTCACCGGCACGCCCCCCGCCAGGGTCACCTCCGGCGCGTAGGAGACGAAACACGGCTGGGGGATGATCACCTCATCGCCCGGATCCAGGATGGCGTTCACCGCCAGATAAAGGGCCTCGGAAACCCCCACCGTGATCAGGATCTCCGACTCCGGGTCATAGGAGACGCCGTAGAGCCGGTAGAGATGCTCGGCCAGCGCCTCCCGCAATTCGATCAGCCCGGAGTTGCTGGTGTAATGGGTCTCCCCTCGCAGCAGGGACTCCACGCCGGCTTTGAGGATCGGCTCCGGCGTCACGAAATCCGGCTCGCCGATGCTCAGGCTGATCACGTCTTTCATCGTCGCCGCGATATCAAAGAAGCGGCGGATCCCGGACGGAGGGATGGAAGCTACGCGCTGGGCGATGAAGTTCCGCATCGCTGCAACCTCCCGGTCAGATCGTCCGATCAGAGGCAAATCGGAGGTGCCCTTCACGTTGTCCTCTCCTCCCGCTGGGGATTCTCCCCCAGCCCCGCCGGATCGACAAGGCCTCCGGATGGACGCGCGAGATCCCGGGCGCCGGCGTGGGATCCCCTGAGGGGGTCAAGGGCCTCGCGCGCCACAGCCCGGAACTCCGCCAGGATCATCGCCGTGGCCCCCCAGATGACGTGCCCCCCCAGCCGGAACACCGGGATCCGCCACCGCGCGCCGTGAAGCTCCCATTCCTCCTCACCCTGATGGCGCGGATCCAGCAGCCAGGAGAGGGTGGCCTCCAGCACCTCCGCCACCTCCAGGGGGGCGGGATGGAACACGGGGCGCTCCGGGAGATAGCCCACCACCGGATATACCAGAAAGCCGCTGGGGGGGACATAGAGGGGGGTGAGATGGCCCAGGAGGCCCACTGCGCTTGTCAGAAAGCCCAGCTCCTCCTCGGTTTCCCGCAGAGCAGCCGCCTCCGGGGATTCGCCCGGCTCGCATGCGCCCCCGGGCAGGGAGATCTGCCCCTTGTGATGGGCCACATGATCCGTCCGTCGGGTGAGCGGGAAGGCGAGGTCACGGCCCCGGGGATACAAGAGGATCAGCACGGCCGCCGGCCGGGCCTCCGGAGGAAGCCCCCCGGTCTGCTCCAGGAGGGCCCGACGATAGGGCGGGGCCATCTCCCACTGGGCAGAAGGCCCGGGGAGCGGCCGGGCCAGCGCCTCCCGAAGCCGTTGGATCATCGCTTCCGGCGTCGGCTCCGTGCGGATGGAGGAGGTCATGAGCGCGCCCCCCAGGCCATGGCTTCTTCTAACAGCGCGATCACCTCCTCATCGGAGACCTGCTCGAACTGCTCGTAGAAGGCCCCGACGGCCCAGAACAGGGCAGGGGTGTAAAGCACCACCACCGCGTCGGCTTCCGCTTCCACCCGGGGGAGCATCTCCGGCGGCGCCACCGGGGCGGCGGCGATCCGCCGCTTCGCGCCCCGATGGCGCAGCGAGCGCAGGCTCACCCGCATCGTCGCCCCCGTGGCGATCCCATCGTCCACCACCACCACGGTTCGCCCTTCCACCGGAACCGGCGGGCGGAGCCCGCGAAAGCGGGCAGCCCGTCGCCGCAGCTCCTCCTGCTGGCGGCGGGTCTCTTCCTCAATGTAAGCGGGGGGGATCTCCAGCTCCGCGACCGCGAGGGGATCGATCCAGAGGGTTCCATCCTCGGCCACCGCCCCGATCGCCAGCTCCGGGTTGCCCGGGGCGCCCAGCTTGTGGGCCAGCACCACATCCAGGGGAGCCCCCAACGCCCGGGCGACCTCGTAGGCCACCACCACGCCCCCCCGGGGGATCCCCAGCACCACCACCTGTCCGGCCCGGGCCTCCGGCTCCAGGTCCCGCAACGCCTCCGCCAGCCGCTGTCCGGCCTCCCGCCGATCCCGGAACCGCATGAATGCCTCCGTTCCTGCACAACTGCCAGGTTGATCTTAACGCAGATCTCGATGGGATGGGTTCCCCGGCTCCGGGCATGTCCAAGATCGTAGGACAACTGCGAGCAATTGTCCTACAAAGGGAACGCGGGAGGCCGGCGAAGCCGGCTCATCCCCCGGTCGGATGCGGGGCGCTCTCCGGGCGGATCCGGGCGATGGAGGCCAGCCGGTCGGTTTCCGCCAGGGCGATCAGGCGGCTGCCGCGGGCCGCCCGGCCGGCCTGGGGGACCTCCCGGACGGGGATCCGGATGGCCATCCCGCTGACCGTCAGCAGCACGAGGTCGTCCTCCGGACGCACCGTCCGCGCCGCCACGATCTCCCCGATCTCCTCCAGTCGATCCGCCACCGTCCGCACGCCCCCCGTGGCCCGGCCCTTCTGGGGATACTGGGCGAAGGGGGTGCGCTTCCCGAAACCTCCCGCCGTCACCACCAGGAGCTCTCCCTCTGGATCCACCCGATCCAGGGCGACCACCTGATCGCCTTCCTCCAGCCGGATGCCCCGCACGCCGGCCGCCGCCCGGCCCATCGGGCGCACCTCCGCCTCCTCGAAGCGCAGCGCCTGACCCCGCGCTGTCACCAGCACCAGGTCCCCACGGCCGTCGCTGAGGCAAACGTCCTGCAGCACATCCCCTTCCTCCAGCAGGATCGCCACCAGGCCGGAGGAGCGAACGGTGAGGAACTCGCTCAGGGGGACCCGCTTGATCTTCCCCAGGCGGGTGGCCATCACCAGGTAACGGTCCGCCCCATCGCCGGCCCCTTCCATCCAGGCGGGCGGGACCGCCACCAGGGCGGTGATGCGCTCTCCCTCCGCCAGGTTGATCAGGTTCACAATGGGGAGGCCCCGGGCCGCCCGATCCGCGTCCGGCACCTCGTAGACCCGGATCCGATAGGCCCGGCCCTGATCTGTGAAAAGGAAGAGATAGTCCAGGGCTCGACAGGCCAGCCCCCGGGCGACCGCGTCCTCCTCGTCGGTGGTCATCCCGGTGACCCCGCGCCCTCCGCGGCCCTGGGGCCGGTAGGCGGCCACCGGGACCCGCTTGATGTAGCCCCGCTGGCTCAGGAGCACCAGCACCGGCTCGTCGGGGATGAGGTCCTCCACGGTGAACTCCGCCGTGGCCTCGGGGAGGATGCGGGTGCGGCGGGGATCGCCGTATTTCTCCTTGAGCTCCTGCAGCTCCCCGCGGATCACCATCCGGATTTTGTGGGGATCGGCCAGCAGGGCCTCCAGCTCGGCGATGCGGGCCTGCAGGCTTTGATACTCCTCCTCCAGCCGCTGGCGCTCCAGCGCCGCCAGACGCCGCAACGGCATGTCCAGGATGGCCTGGGCCTGGACCTCCGTGAGCCCGAAGCGGGCCATCAGGTGTGTCTTCGCGGTCTCCGCATCGGGGGCGTTGCGGATGAGGGCGATCACCTCGTCCAGGAACTGGAGGGCGATCCGTAGCCCCTCCAGGATGTGGGCCCGCGCCTTCGCCTTCTCCAGGTCGTAGCGCGTCCGCCGGGTCACCACCTGGATCCGGTGCTCGACGAACAGCTGCAGCATCCGCTTAAGGGAGAGGACCCGAGGCTGGCCGTCCACCAGGGCCAGCATCTGGACCCCGAAGGTGGTCTGAAGGGGGGTGAACTTCAGGAGCTGGTTGAGCACCGTCTGGGGCCGGGCGCCGCGCTTGAGCTCGATGACGATGCTCATCCCGTGGCGGTCGGACTCGTCGCGCAGGTCGGCGATGTCCTCGATGCGCCCTTCGCGGACCAGCTCGGCGATCCGCTCGATGAGGGCCGCCTTGTTCACCTGGTAGGGCAGCTCCGTCACCACGATGCGCCAGCGCCCGCCCTTCATCTCCTCGATGCGGGTCACCGCCCGCACCACCAGCCGCCCGTGCCCGGTGGCGTAGGCGGCTTTGATCCCCTCCTGGCCCAGGATCAGCCCGCCGGTGGGGAAGTCCGGGCCCGGGATGAAGCGCATGAGATCCTCCACCGTGATCTCATCCCGCTCCTCCCAGCGGTCGATGAGATGGATCAGGGCGTCGCAGACTTCCTGGAGGTTGTGGGGGGGGATGTTGGTGGCCATCCCCACGGCGATCCCCGAAGCCCCGT
>Ga0079992_158776_pt1 | contig 74698 bp, 66 predicted proteins | sample FaiFalFF_MnMetaG_3_FD_69197 | JGI IMG/M metagenome (GOLD analysis project Ga0079992, IMG submission 69197) | Freshwater microbial communities from Yellowstone National Park, Wyoming, USA - Fairy Falls B (FF_Mn_B) MetaG (SPADES assembly) (version 2) | ecosystem: Environmental > Aquatic >...
CCGCCGGGGCGCTCGCGTTCGGATATGGGGAGGGGATCCCAATCGTTCCCGGCCCATGCCGGGATTCTATGTTGCCACAGCAAGGAGAGACTGTCAAATCGAGAGCCGGAGCAGAGAAAGACGATGAGCCATCTTCCGGGCGAATTCATCAGCCAACTTTCCCCCCGGTGCGCCCCTTGACGTGTGTCGACGAATCCTTTCGGTATCGCGCGCACAAGCCAGATGCGCCGGTTCTCACGAGGCCCAACCTTCCTCCGGCGAGAATACCTGGGCCGATCGCTGCGCCGATGTCGACGCGGCTCCTTCTGCATCCTCATCTCTGATCCAGCCATGCTGTGCCGGGAGCCAATCTTTTCGTCATACCAGTATTTCTCAGTAAAATAAAAACATAACGCAGAATTTGGGAGTTTCGAGTTCATGGGGGCATCACGCGGGGCCCTGCAGAGTTTCCTACCTTACCCTGGGGGAGACTTGTCATGCATGGGGAGATGCTCCTGATCTACTTGATAGTGTTCCTCGTGTCTCTGGACATGCTCGGGCTTGCCCCGTTAATGGCCCCTTACGCGCGTGCGCTGGGGGCTCCGATTCACCTCGTCGGATGGATTGTCGCCCTCTACTCGGTGGCCAACCTGGCGGGCAACCTGAGCGGCGGATGGTGGGCAGACCGTGTCGGACGCAAACCTCCCCTGATCGTCGGCCTGGTCACTGTGGCGGCAGCGTTGCTCGCCTACCTGATATTTCGGGAGCCCTGGGCGATGCTGGTGATCCGCGCCCTGCATGGCATGGGAAACGCGCTGGTGACCCCTGCCGCGCTGGCCTATTTAGGAGACGTCTCTTCCTCCAGGTCCCGTGGGCGGACGATGGCTCTCTACGGGGTGACTTACGGGATGGCTGGCCTGATCGGGCCACCGCTGGCAGGCTGGCTACGAGATCGGGTAGGATACGGCGGCGTCTTTGTCGGATTATCTGCGCTGATGCTGGCAGCTGTGCTGGTCGCTATGGCGAAAATCCGAAACCGCGGGGTTTCTGCCCCAGAGCGCCCCGCTTCAAAAATCCCATGGCGTTCCCTGCTCGGGGTTGGCATTTCCGTTTCTTTCTTCGCCGCGTTCTGCTGGATGTTCACGATGGGAACGCTGTTGGTGTTTCTCCCTTTGATCGGAGAGGAGAGGGGGTTCACGGCCGCACAGGTCGGCCTGATCTTCGGCAGTTTCGCCCTGACTGCCGCTCTGGTGCAGGCCTCGCCGCTGGGCCGCCTCTCTGACCGCTGGGGACGGTTGCCCTTGATCGCTGCGGGACTCTTTCTAATGGCAACAGCCATGGTCGCCCTGAGTGCATCTCGCAGTTGGGAGGAGATGATCGGCGCAATGGCTTTCTATGGCCTGGGCTTTGGTCTCCTCTTCCCGGCTGCGCTGGCCCTGCTGGTCGACCAGACCACTTCGAAGACCAGGGGTCAGGTGTTCGGCGCCTTTATGGCGATGCTCTCTGTGGGCATGATCGCAGGAGGCGGAATGGCCGGGCTGATGGACCGATGGCATCGGTCGGTGGGGATTCATCCTTTTCAGTCGGCCGCGCTGGTGTTATCTCTGGGATTGCTCTGGACCGGCATCAGCGTTCTCATAGCCCGCCGAGCGCGTCGCGCCTTGCTGGATTGGAGGTAGTCGCTTCGAAAGAGATGCGATAGCTGTTCCTCCGGAAGCGCCCTGGCCCACCGGCACGCCAAACCCATAAGGAGGACAGAGCCATGGGACATCCGGCGCGATGGGATCGCCTTCGGGAGGAGATGGCCCAGGAAGGGTTGGAGCTCCTGGCCCTGGTCCCCGGCGCGAACCTGTTCTATCTGACCGGCCTCCACTTCCACCGCATGGAGCGACCGATCGTCGCCCTGCTGCCTCGGGAAGGAGAACCCGCCCTCATCCTCCCCGCCTTTGAGGTCGAGAAGGCCCAGGGGGCGCCCATCCCCTGGCGCCTGTTCCCCTACACGGACGCCGAGGGGCCCACCTCCGCTTTCCACGCCGCCGCCGCAGTCCTGGGGGGACGCGGACGCCCCATCGCCGTGGAGGCCCTGGGAATGCGCGTGCTGGAGTGGTCCCTGCTCGCCCAGGCCTTCGAAAGCCCCACCCCCATCCCGGCGGAGCCCCTGCTGGCCCGGCTGCGGATGGTGAAGGGTCCGGAGGAGATCGCCGCCATCCGCCGGGCCATCGCCGCCGCCGAAGCCGCGCTGCAACAGTGGCTCCCCGAGGTCCGGCCGGGGATGACGGAGCGGGAGGCCACCCGGCGGCTGATCCAGGCCTGTTTTGCGGCCGGAGCGGATGCGCTGGCCTTCGAACCCATCGTGGTGGCCGGACCCAACGCCGCCCTCCCCCACGCCACCCCTTCGGATCGCCCCATGGGGCCGGGGGAGCTGATGATCGTCGACTTCGGGGTGATCGTGGAGGGATACGTCTCGGATCTCACCCGCACCTTCGTCCTTGGGGAGCCGGATCCCGAGACAGCCCGGGTCTATGAGGTGGTCCGGGAGGCGAACGCGGCGGGGCGCGCCGCCGTGCGCCCGGGGATCCCCGCGGAGGCGGTCGATCGGGCGGCCCGCGCGGTCATCGAGGCCGCCGGATACGGAGCCTATTTCCCCCACCGCACCGGCCACGGGCTCGGGCTGGAGGTTCACGAGCCGCCCTACCTGGTCGCGGGGGACGCCACGCCCCTGCAGCCGGGCATGATCTTCACCGTGGAGCCCGGGATCTACCTGCCGGGCAAAGGCGGCGTCCGCATCGAGGATGTGGTGGTAGTCACCGAAACCGGCGGGGAGTCCCTCACGGCCTTCCCCCGGGAGCTCCGCTCCCTCTGAAGAGGCACCCCTATGGCCCCAGGGGGATCAGGATCTCCACCTGGGCCTCCGCCCGCCAGGCCTGCAGCTGGGCCTGGATCCGCCGCTGCCGGAGCAGCTCCCGCTGGTCCTCGGAGAGGGGGCGAGCCGGGTCCTTCTCCACCACCCACAGGAGGTGATAACCCCGTGGAGTGGTGACCCATGTCACCTGGCCCGGCGGGGTGGCGAAGGCCGCTTCCTCCAGCTCCGGCACCGCCAGGGTGCCCCGGGCGAACCATCCCAGGTCGCCTCCCAGCTCCCGGGTGGCGGCATCCTCCGAATACCGGCGGGCCAGCTCGATGAAATCCTCCCCCTGCTGCAAGCGGGCCAGCAGCTGCCGGGCCAAATCCTCCTGGGACACCTGGATGTGCCGCGCGTGGACCTGTTCGGCAACCTCTGGCAGGTCCGCCGTCAGCTGCTGGAACACCTTCTGGGCCAGCATGGCCGCGCGCTGGTTACGCCGGAACTCCTCCTCCGTCATCCCCAGGGCGGCGAGGCGTTGGCGGAAGGCCTCTACCCCGCCGCTCTCCTGGATCAGCTGGGCCAGGGCGGCCTCCACCTCCTCCGGAGACACCGTGATCCCCATCCTCGCGGCGTGCTGCTCGATCAGGACCTCCTCGATCATCCCCTCCAGGATCTGACGAGGGAGCGCAGCAAGGCGCTGACGCCCCTCCGCGGACTGGGGGTCCAGGCCGTTGCGGCGCCACTCCTGCTCATAAGCGGCCAGCCGTCTCTCGAACTCCGCGAGGGGGATCGGCGCCCCGTTCACCCGAGCCGCGAGGGCCATGGGCGTCGGGGAGGGCAAGGCGGTGGGCGCAACCGGCGTCGACGCGGGGGACGATTGGCATGCGGCGACGCCGAGCATCAGGACGATCAGCCCTCGCTTCCACATCGGTGCCTCCTCAAAAGGGGTAAGCTTCCGACACGCGCGCGTAAGCCCGGCTCAAGAAGGCGTGGAAATCCCGGGCGTCCTGCCAGGCCTGGGGGCGCAACGAGCGCTCCGCCGGGAAGATCAGGAAGGCGATCTCCTGAGGCCCGCCCAGGCCCCCATGGGTCCCCAGTTGATCCTCAAAACTCACCACCGTTCGACCGTCCCAGGCGCCCAGCAGGATGAGATCGCCACTCCCGGGCAGCCGGGCCAGGCGGGCCAGCTCCTGAGCCGTCCGCTCGGGATCCAGCCACCGCCCCTCCGGCGCCATGCGCTCCGGATCGGCCAGGGGGTCCTGGCCGTAGATCGAGGAACGGCCGTCGGCGCGGACGACGCGCGCGCCTCCCTGTCCCATCAGGAAGACTACCTCCCCTTCCCGGCCGATCACCAGCCCGATCCCCGGGTGCTCGATCAGGGCGTCCAGGAGCTGGGGCCAGCGGATGACGATCTCGCTGAGGGGGAGGGGCTCCGGCACGGCGGCGATGTAAAGATGGGCCAGCGGACCGGAGGCCCGGATGATCACATCGGCGGACGGCACGGCGGGGGCGGAGGGTTCCCCTCGCAGGAGGGACGCGCGCCGCTGCACATAGGCTCGGGCCGCCCGCACCACCCGGGCTCCGCGCGGGGAGAGGGTCCGTTCCAGCTCGCGCATCTCCGCCATCAGGTATTGCCACGAACGCCAGCGGCGGTCATCCGGCTCCACCGCCTCGTCCAGGGTCACCGACCGGGCCATGCAGCGCCGGACGAAATCCCCCAGGCTTTCACGGAAACGCCGGGCGAAAGGGACCGCCGGGGTCATCCCGTGATCCGAAAAGATGTAGAGATCATACGGCCGCCGGGCGAAGCGGGCCATCCGATCGATCTCCCGCAGGTAAGCGTCCAGCCGGCGGAGGGCCCGCAGGGCGACCGGATGCTCCGGCCCGTAGCGATGGGCCGCCTCATCATACAGCACGTAGATCCCATACAGAGGGGAGATCCCCCGATGGAGATCCATGCTGAGGCTGAAGGTCACCAGCTCGTGGAGCAGCGCGTTGCCCAGCGCCAGAAGGGCCGTGCGGAGCAACCCCGCCGGATCCCGCAGGAAGCGCCACCCGGCCCCCCAGGAGCGGATCCCATACCACAGCTCGTCCAGGATGTCGCGCACCACCATGCGGAGGATCCGCCAGATGCGCCCCGGGTTGAGCAGGACGATCAGAAGGAGCCCCACGCCCCGGACCCCATCGAGGAGCCCGGGCGGGCCCATGGCGCTTAGGGTGAAGACGGCCCGCTCGGCCCCCCCGTCGAACAGGCTGGCGTAACAGGCGCCGCCGCGCAACAGCCCCTCCGCGCCCTCCGCCTGCAGCCGCGCGACGACCTCCCGCACATGGCGCGGTCGCTTCATCCCGATGGGCTCGCGGCGGGCCTTCTCATACCACCGGAACCCCGGGATGGCATCCAGCCGCCCGTAGAGCAGCGCGGCGGTCACCACCGGGGTGGTGGTGGGGAAGCCGGCGAACCAGGGCGCCAGCCGGAACCGCCCCTTCTGGATCTGGCGGGCCAGATAGGGCATGCGGCCCGCCTCCAGGGCCCGCTGCAGATGCGGGAAGGAGAGGCCATCGATCTGGATCAGCACCAGCCCCCGCTCCGGCGTCGGCGGAGCCTCCGGCCGCCTCATCCGTCGGCCCAGGATTCGGAACTTCGCCCGATAAAACTCCCGGAGGACCGAGACCATCCTCCACCTCACAGGAGAGCGGGGGCGCTGCACGGAGATATCCTTCGCCCTTTCGAAAGCCGGAACAGCCGTCCGCCTGCAACCGCCTGTCCGGACTTCCGCGCAAGCCCAACGGAATTCCGCCTTACATCGCGGCGGCCTGTTCCAGCGCCCTTCCCCGACCGCTCCATCCGTTCACGGCCACCCGGCGGGAAGCTCCCGCGCCAGGGCTTCCACCCGCTCCCGGGGGATCCAGCCGGCCGGCCGGCCAGCCCGCAGGACCAGGACCCCGGGGCTTTCGCTCTGGGCCAGGCATAACCATGCGGCGCCCAGGGAAGCCGTCGCATCCAGGCTGGGGAGATCCAGGCGCCGCAGGCCGTCCCTCATGCGGACCAGGCCTCCCGGCCACCGCCCGGCCTCCTCCACCGGCAGGATCGGTTGTCCGCTGTGCTGAAGCAGGCGCCGGGCAGCGGGCTCCGGGATCCGATCGTTCACTGCCAGGGGAAGGGGCTGGAGATGCGAGACGAGGGGGATCTGCTGCAACCGCTCCCGGCGGCGCAGCTGCTGGGTTTCCTGGAGGGTCTGGCCGAGCAGCCACATGGCGATCAGCATCGTAACCAGCCCGCCTGCGTCCTGATGCCGGAACTGCCAGATCGCCAGCCCGCCGATCCCCAGGGCCCCTGCCTGCCCCACCCGCAACGCCAGCCAGGTCCCCCAGCCCTCCCCGAGGGCCATGGCCAGAGCGCTGCGCAGGATCCGCCCGCCATCCATCGGGAACACGGGGAGCAGGTTGAAGAGGCCCAGCAGGAGGTTCAACCATCCGAACACCACCTCCGGGCGCCATCGCGCTCCCGGGCCTTCCCAGCCGCCCAGCCCGGCGATGAGGAGGGCGAGGAGGAGGTTGACGCTGGGCCCAGCCAGGGCGATCCCCAGCTCCGCTCGGAAGCGGCCGGGGGACAGCCGGACCGCGGTGAAGCCGCCCATGGGCCAGAGGACCACCGCGGTCACCGGGACACGCAGCAGGCGCGCGGCGGCGAGATGCCCCAGCTCGTGCAACAGAACCGCCCCGAACAACAGAAGCCACCAGAGGCCCTGCCGCAGAGCTTCCCGCCATCCGGCCAGCAGGCCGGCTCCCAGCACGGCCGCCATCAGCAACGCCACCAGGCTCCCGTGCACCTGCACCGGAACCCCGGCGAGGGTGAACAGCCGGATGGCGGGGAGGCGGAAGCGGGACATCGCGCACCTCTCTACGTCCCAGGAGCCCTCAACGGGCGGGGACGCTCTCCAGAAGCCGGACGGCCGCCTCCAGGCGTCGCAACGTCCGCTCCCGGCCCAGGAGGGCGAGGGACTCAAACAGAGGGGGGGTGACCCGCCGGCCGGTGACCGCCACGCGGACGGCCATGAACAGCGTCCCCGCCTTCACGCCCAGGCGATCCGCGAGGCCCCGCAGCGCCGTCTCAACGGCCTCATGGGTGAACTCGGGGAGCGTCTCCAGAACGCGCCGGGCTTCCGTCAGCCAGACCCGCACCGCCTCGGGGGAGGCGCCCGAGGGCACCAGATCCTCCAATGCCGGCGACACCTCCTCCCTCCACAGGAATTCCAGCATCTCCGCCCCTTCCCGCAGCGTCTTGATCCGCTCCTGGATCAGGGGGATCGCCCGGCGCAGGGTCTCCGGATCCGGCCGCAGGCCGAGGGCCTCCACATAAGGCCGCAGCCGCTCCGCCAGAGCCTCCGGGCTCAGGCGCCGGATGTAGACGCCGTTCATCCACTCCAGCTTGTCGTAGTTGAAGGCCGCCGGCTTGGGGTTGATGCCGGAGATGTCAAACTTCTCGATCAGCTCCTCCACCGTGAAGAGCTCGGTCTTATCGTCGTAAGCCCATCCGGTCAGCGCCAGGAAGTTGATCAGGGCCTCCGGCAGGTATCCTTCTTCCCGGAAATCCCGCACGAAGACGGCCGTCTCCCATCGCCCCTGCTCCTGCAGCACCCGCTTGCTCATCTTCCCCTTGCCCGTCGGGCTCAAGATGATGGGCAGATGGGCGAACTGAGGCGGCTCCCATCCAAAGGCCTGGTAGAGCAGGATGTGCCGGGGCGTGCTGGGGATCCATTCATCCGCCCGCATCACGTGGGTGATGCGCATCAGATGATCGTCCACCACGTTGGCCAGGTGATACGTGGGGTAGCCGTCGGATTTCAACAGCACGAAATCATCCTGGGTCCGGTTCTGCACGGAGATCTCCCCGTGCACCAGGTCGTGGAAGGACGTGGTTCCCTCCAGGGGAACCTTAAGGCGGATCACATAGGGCTCCCCGGCGGCGATGCGACGTTGGGCCTCCTCAAGCGAGACGTTGTAGCGGCAGTAGCGGTCGTAACCGGTGGGCTGCTTGCGGGCCTCCTGCTCCCGACGCAGGCGCTCCAGCCGCTCCTCCGAGCAGAAGCAATAATAGGCATGGCCCAGGTCGACCAGGCGGTGGGCGTGCTCCCGGTAGATCTCCAACCGCTGGGACTGGATGTAAGGCCCGTAGGGTCCTCCGACGTCCGGGCCTTCGTCCCAATCCAGGCCCAGCCACCGGAGGGAGTCCAGGATATCCTCCAGGGCGCCGGGGACCAGGCGCTTGCGGTCGGTGTCCTCGATGCGCAGGACGAACTGGCCCCCGTGATGGCGAGCGAAGAGCCAGTTGAAGAGTGCCGTGCGGGCCCCTCCGACGTGCAGGAACCCGGTCGGGCTGGGTGCAAACCGAACGCGAACGCTCATCCGGGATCCCCTCCCAATCCCGTGATCACCGGGTATTGTAACTCAAGCGGCTCAGCGCGTCCGGGTTGGCGTGGGGGCCGGCATCAGCGTCACCTGGAGGCTGGGAGGGATCAGCGTCCAGGAGAGGTTGGTCACCGTGGCGCTGAGGGTCACCGTGGGCGTCAAGGTATAAGTCCCCCGCTCCAGATCCCTCACCTCCACCCACACCCGCAGCTGATCCGGCTGGAGGCTCTCCACGTAAAGAAGGGGGCCCCGCACGATCACGTCCACCGTCTCCGGGGAGAGGCGGGCGATCATCCCCGGGCGCAATCCCTCCACCACCACCGGGACCTGCTGGAAGACCTGGGTGCTGAGGATCGGCTCCACCCGGAGGCGGACCTCCACCTGGTTGGGGGCGCCGACCAGGGCGACCCCGGGCGGCAACACCAGAGGGACCTCCGCGATCAACTCGCCCCGGGCCTCGGAGAGATCGATGGGCTCGGTGGAGAGATAGCTGCCGACCTCCTCCAGCCGCCGGGGATCCCCGGTCAAGGTGACCGTGGGGGGATCCACGGAGATCTCCGTCAGCTGATAGCCCCGCGCCGGGCGCCCGCGCAGGTTGACCCGCACCGGCAGCTCGCGGAAGCCCAGGCGCTGTTCAATGGGGACCGTGACCGTGATCCGGGCCGGCTCCACCTGCACCTCCGTCAGCGCCCTCCCCTCGGAGTCCACCGCTTCCAGGGCGACCTCCGTCTCCACGCTTTGACGCGCCCCCTCGATGCGGATCCGCCCCACGGCCATGGCCGCAACGGCGATCCGGGAGCGGGGGCCGGTCACCCGGACCTGGGGGAGGGCGGGAAGCGGGACGCCGACCTGATAACCAACGGCGGGCTGGCCCAGGATCTGGATGGAGACCGGGATCTCCCGGCCCTCCAGGCGCTCCAGACGGAAGCGCACCGCCGGGGGATCCACTTCGAGGATCTGGATGCCCCGCCGGTGAACGCGGATCTGCACCGGCCGCTCATAGGCTCCCTCGCCCAGGCCGGACACGTTCACAAAGGCCTCCACATCCTGAGGGACGATGGTTCCCTCCATCGCCCGGGGCACCCGCAGGCGGAGGCGGACCCGCTCGGCGGAGCGTTCGAAGACCACGTGATCGGGCGCCAGGCCTTGAAAGGCCAGCGGGACATCGGTCAAGGACCGCTCCACGGGCGGGTTCTCCTCCCAGACGGCGGCGGCCCAGAGGGCGAAGGCCAGCCCGAAGGCCAGCAGCGCCAGCCCCATGTTCTCCCGGGCCCACTTCATTGCTTACCCCCAGCTCCCCGGATGGGGAAGAGCACCAACCACACGCGCCGGCCGAGTTCCCGCAGCTCCTGCAACCAGCGGTAAGTTTGCGCCACCTCCGGCGGCGGGCTGTAGAAGTTGCGCAACACCAGCTCCAGGCGCCGCGCGTCCAGCCGGCGCACCATCCGCCCGTTCAGCGCCACGGAGATCGTCCCGCGTTCCTCAGAGATCACGATGGCCAGGGCGTCGCTCACCTCCGTGATCCCGATGGCCGCCCGGTGTCGCAGGCCCAGCTGGGGATCCCCCAGCCATCCGGTGGTGAGCGGGAGGATGCATCCCGCCGCCACCACCCGCCCGTCCCGGATGATCACCGCCCCGTCGTGCAGGACCGTGTTGGGCGCGAAGATGGTCATCAACAGCTCCGGGGTCACCCGGGCGTCCAGGCGGATCCCGGTGTCGATGTAGGTCTGGAGGCCGGTGGTGCGCTCCAGCACGATGAGGGCGCCGTGGCGACGCTCCGCCAGCCGGGGGCACGCCTGGACCAACGCCTCGATCACCTCATCGACGGGCGCCTCCCTTGGATCCCGCTGGAGCCAGAGCCCCACCCGCCCCAGCCGTTCCAGGGCACGCCGCAGCTCGGGCTGGAAGATGATGGGGATGGCGATGAGCAACGCCGGGAGCGCCCGCTCCAGAAGCCAGCGCATCGCCCGGAGGGAGCGGAGGGGGCCGCTCAGGATGAGCACGAGCAGGATGAGGATGAACAGGCCCCGAACGAGGGTGACCGCCGGCGTCCCTTTCAGGGAATACAGGATCCCGAAAAAGAGGAGGGCCACCAGCCCGATATCGATCAAACTGATCCAGCTCAGCTGATCCAGCAGGTAGAGCAGATCCCGCACGCGCCATCACCTGTTCGATCGAACGTGGATCCGCAATCTCTTCTTTTCGGATCGCGCCGCGCTGCGGCGTTCCTCCCGCCCTCATCCGCTGGAGCTCAGCAGGGCCCGGTAACGCTCGGCCTGGGCAGGGTTCAGGCGCATCAAGGAGCGATACACCGCCTGGGCCTCGGAGAGACGCCCGGCCTGCAGGTATTGCTCCCCCATCCGTTCCAGATGGGCCACCGCCGCCCCGGGCTGTTCCAGCTCCAGATACAGCTGAGCCGCTTGCTGGCGCAGGGCCGGCTCCTCGGGGAAGAGCAGGATGAGCTCCTCCAGGTTCCGGGCCGCCTCCGCCAGCCGCCCGGCGGCCCGCGCCCGCTCCACCAGCTGCTGCAGCTCCTGCACCGCCGCATCCTTGCGGTTCGCCCGCAGGTAGGCCTCCACCAGGCCCCAGCGGGCCTCCAGGTCCTCCGGGGCGAGGGCTCGCAACCGCTCCAGGTGTTCGATCGCCCCGTTCCAGTCCAGACGCTGGACGGCGATCTCCACCAGCCGGCGGAGGAGGGGCGACAGCGTCGAGCCGGGGAGCCCATGGCGGGAAGCCCACGCCAGCCCCTCCCGGCCGATCCGCTCCGCCTGTTCCAGATCCGCCATCTGCATATGCGCGTCCACCAAGCCGCAGAAGGCCTGCAGCGCCCGCGGCGCATCGCCCAGGGTCTGGGCGAGCTGCAGCAGCCGTTCCAGAGCCGCCAGATCCATGGGAGCCAGCCGGGTGACCTGCTCGAAGGCGGCGAGGGCCATATAGGGATCTTCCAGATGCAGGAAATAGGCCCCCAGGATCCGGAATTTGTTCGCCGCCGCCGGGATGTGGCGGCTCCAGACCAGCAGCTGCCCGAGGATGAGATGGGTCAGCGGGGCGAAGGGGGCGCCGGCCAGGATCCGCAACGCCTCCTCCAGCGCGCTGTAGAACAGGCCCAGCTGGGCCCACGTATAGGTTTGCCCCAGATCCAGGAGCACCCGCTCCCCCTGGGGAGAGAGGAGGGCGTCGGCCAGGGTGAGCCGGAACGGCGTGCCGGCAGTCCATTGATCCAGCGCCTGGCGGATCCAGAGGATCCGATCCTCCCAGGTCGGGCTCTCCAGGATCTGACGGGCCCCCTCCAGGAGGGCCGCCTGACGATCTGGATGCCGGGGGAGCCAGGAGCGCAGGAAGCGATAGCGCTCCCGGAGGACCTCCTGGCTTTCCTCCCGGGCCAGCTCCTGATCCAGGGACTCCAGGGCCTCCAGGTAGCGCAGGGCGGCGGACGCCGCCGCGCCCTGCCGTTCCTCACAGCGGGCCAGCAGGAGGAGACCGGCGAAGGCGTAGGTGGGGACATCCGTGGCGCGCCGGAGATACGAGGCGGCTTCCTCGCAACGCCGGAGCTCGGCCAGCGCGGCGCCGATGGCGAAGGGGAGGGCCGGGTGCTCCAGCCCGGCGGCGCGCACCTGTTCGTAGAAGGCCAGCGCCTCCCGCAGCTGGCCCTGGGCGTGGGCGTCCACCGCCCGGCCCAGGAGGGCATGGATCCGGAACCACTCGGATTCAGAAAACGAACCCGGCTCCTCCGAGAACACGAGATCCGCCAGCTCCCGGAGCGCCTGGGAGAGGGCGCGGCGGATCGGATCCGCAGGGGCTTCGGCCTCCTCCGGGGCCAGCATCCAGAGGGCCTCAGCCCGGGCCTGCTCCGCCTCGGCGCTTTCGGCCCTGGACGTCGGCCGGGGCAACGGACCGGTGCCGGTCCGCCGGGCCAGCTGGACGCGCAGCCAGTCCCGGGCCTGCAAGGCCTGCGGATGATCCGGATCCAGGGCGAGGGCGGCGTCGATGGCCTCGAGGGCCCGCTGCAGGTCCCCTTGCTGGATCCAGGCGCGGGCGAGGGCCAGATCCACCCGGATCGCCGCCTCCCGCTGATCCAGCTGGCGATACGCCCGGGCCAGGGCCTCCAGCGTCTCGATCCGGCCGGGATCCAGGCGGACGGCCTGGGCCCATGCCTGGATGGCGCGTCGAAGATCGCCGCGATCGGCGAACATCCGGCCGGCCCGGTGGTAATGGGCCGCCGCCTCCGCCGCCCGGCCGGCGCGCTGATGCACCTCGGCGAGGCGCCACACCGGCGCGGGATCCTCGGGGCGGAGGCGCTCCAGCTGCCGGAAGGCCTCCAGAGCCTCTTCATAGCGCCCGGCCTCCATACAGGCCAGGCCCAGCCCGGTCAGGGCCTCCGGCTCCTCCGGCGCCACCGTCAGGGCCTCGCGATAAGCCGCGATGGCCGCCGCCCACTGCTTCTGCCAGAGCGCGGCATGGCCGCGCTGCAACGCCTGTTCATACCGCAGGCGCTCTTCCCCCACCGCGGGTCTCCCGCCTGTTGGATCCGTCAAAGTCCAAGTATACCAGCGGGGAAGGTGGCTTGAAAGGGCCCTTTGGGGCCGCTACAATAAGCCTTAGATCCTTGGGGAAGGCAGGAGATCTTTCGCGGCGTAAGGAGGCCGGACGATGGGTCGGATCACCCCTCGCCATGAAGATTACAGCCAGTGGTATCTGGATGTCATCCGGGAGGCGCAGCTGGCGGATTACGCCCCGGTCCGTGGATGCATCGTCTTCCGGCCTTACGGCTACGCGATCTGGGAGAACATCCAGGCGGCCGTGGACCGACGGTTCAAGGCCCATGGCTACCGGAACGCTTATTTCCCTCTGTTCATCCCTTATTCGTTCATCCAGAAAGAAAAGGAACACGTGAGCGGCTTCTCGCCGGAGCTGGCGGTGGTGACCATCGGAGGCGGGGAGACGCTGGAGGAGCCGCTGGTGGTGCGCCCCACCTCCGAGACCATCATCGGCTACATGTATGCCCAGTGGATCCAATCCTACCGGGACCTGCCGCTGCGGATCAACCAGTGGTGCAACGTGGTGCGCTGGGAGAAGCGCACCCGTCCGTTCCTGCGGACGCTGGAGTTCCTCTGGCAGGAGGCCCACTCGGTCTTCGCCACGTATGAGGAGGCGGAGGAGGAAGCGCTGCGGGTGCTGGATCTCTACACCGATTTCGCCGTGGAAGACGCCGCCATCCCGGTGATCCAGGGCCGCAAGAGCGAGTCGGAGAAGTTCGCCGGCGCGCTGCGCAGCTACACCATCGAGGCCATGATGGGAGACGGCCGCGCCCTGCAATCCGCCACCTCCCACAACCTGGGTCAGAACTTCTCCCGCGCCTTCGAGATCCGCTACCTGGACGCCCAGAACCAGATGCAATACGCCTGGACCACCTCCCACGGCCTTTCCACGCGGGTGGTGGGAGCAGTGATCATGGTGCACGGGGACGACCGCGGGCTGATCCTGCCGCCGCGCCTGGCCCCCATCCAGGTCATCATCGTGCCCATCTGGAAGGGAGAGGAGGAGCGCTCCCGGGTGCTGGAGGCCTGCGAGCAGGCACGCCGCATGCTGCAGCCCGAGATCCGGGTGGAGGTGGACGCCCGGGAGGAATACACGCCGGGGTGGAAGTTCAACGAGTGGGAGCTGCGCGGGGTGCCGCTGCGCATCGAGATCGGCCCCCGGGATGTGACCGAGCGTCAGGTCGTGCTGGCCCGGCGGGACCAGCCCGGCCCCCAGGGCAAGCGGACGGTCCCGATGGACGGCTTGCTGGGGGCGGTCCAGGAGACCCTGAGCGCCATCCAGGCCGACCTCTACCAGCGAGCCCTGGCCTTCCAGAAAGCGCACACGCATTACCCGGAGACCTACGAACAGCTGCGGGAGGCCGTCGCCGACGGCTTCGCCTGGGCCTGGTGGTGCGGGAGCGCGGAGTGCGAGGGCCGGATCAAGGCCGATACCACGGCCACCAACCGGTGCATCCCGCTGGAGCAGCCCGGCGGCCAGGGACGGTGCATCGTCTGCGGCGCGCCGGCCCGGGAGATGGCCATCTTCGCCCGCGCCTACTGATCGAACCTGCGAACGGAGGAGGGAGCCAATGGATTTCGTGATCGTCGGAGCGGCGGAGACGCCGGGGCTGCGATGGTTCCGCCAGGGGTTATGGCAGGCCCTGCGGGCCCACGGGCACACGTTTCTGGAGGAGCCCACGCCCACCATCCGCCTGGTGCTGAACTTCACCCGTCCGGAGCGCCCGCGCCCCTTCCGACGCAAATCCCAGGGCACCTTCGTGGCCTCCGTCGTCGAGCTGCCCGAGGCCCCCACCGACTTCCTGAAGACCTGCTATCCCATCCTGGTCCGCGCCCTCTCCAACCTCCTCATCGCCCTGGTCCCGGGCGGCCGGTCCTCCTCTGTCAACGGGGCGCGCTGGGAAGCGCACTTCATCACCCTGGAGCTGGGCCATTACGTGGAGGCCTGCGGGGAGGATGAGGCGGACTTCTTCGAGCGGATCTACCGGCGCCTTGCCCCACTGGCCCAGGCCCGGCTGGTCATCAACAACGAGTTCCACCCGGATCTCCCTCCCGAGCTCTGGAACGGCAACGAGCGGACGGAGAAGCTGAAGGAGGCGGGGCGGTTCCTGGCCTCCCTGAACCTGCTGCCTGCCCCCTTCCCCCTGGAGGAGATCCTTCCGCCCCGGGATTTCCAGCACGTCAAGCGGCTTTACGGGCTGGGCGGTCTGAGCTACGGCAACCTGAGCGTGCGGGAGGACGCCCAGCGCTTCTGGATGAGCGCCAGCGGCGTGGACAAGGGCAACCTGCAGGTGATCGGGCGGGACATCCTGCTGGTGAAGGGCTACGATGCAGCGCGCAACGTGATCCTCCTCAGCGTCCCGCCCCATATCGAACCCCGACGCGTCTCCGTGGATGCCATCGAGCACTGGATGATCTACCGGGAGCACCCCGAGGTGGGGGCGATCATCCACGTCCACGCCTGGATGGAGGGGATCCCGGTGACCACGGTGAACTATCCGTGCGGGACGTGGGAGCTGGCGGCGGAGGTGGCTGAGCTGGTGCGCCAGGCCCCCGATCCCGCCCGAGCGGTGATCGGGCTGCGCAACCATGGGATCACCGTCACCGGCCGCAGCCTGGAGGACATCATGGAGCGCCTGCGCGGACGCGTCATCCCTCAGGTGCCCATGGAGTAGAGGCCCAGCGCTGCTACGCCCATCGCAGCGGCGCTGCGCCCCTCCCACCAGGCGGATAGGCGGATGCGATGGGGGAGCCTTTCCGATTCCGGCTGTCTATCCCGGCCGCCGGGCTGTTGCTGGCGCTGGGGCTTCTGCTGAGCCCGCAGACCCAGGGGCCCGGGGAGCGGTTCTTCCCGGAGACCGGCCACACCGTCCGGGAGCCCTTCCTGCGCTTCTTCGAGGCGCACGGTGGGGTGGACTTCCTGGGCTATCCGATCACCCCGGCGGTCCTGGAGCCCCCGGATCAGATCCAGTGCTTCCAGTATGCCTGCCTGCGCTGGGATCCCCTGGCGCCGCCGGAGGAGGCCGTCCAGCTCCTCCCCATCGCCGAGGCCATGGGACTGGGCGCGCCGCCGCTGCCGCCCGAACGCATCCCCCTGGGCCGCCCGTTCCGCCGATATATCCCGGAGACCGGGCACACGGTGAGCGCGATGTTTCTGGCCTTCTGGCTCCGCCACGGCGGCGCGAAGATCCTGGGGAACCCCATCACGGAGCCCTTCCTGGAGAACGGCCGTATCGTCCAGGTGTTCCAGCGGATGAAGGTGGGATGGGATCCGGTGGATCAGCAGGTGCGGCCACTGCCCCTGGGGGAGCTTTACGCCCAGGCCCGCGGGATGAGCCCCCGGGTCCCCGCCCGCATCGCCGGGCCCATGCCCGCCCTCCGGGTTCAGCTCCTCCTGCACCGCCCCATCGTGGCCGCCGGGGAAATCCAGCGGGTCACCGTGCTGGTCACCGACGAGACCGGCCGGCCGGTGCCTCAGGCCCGGGTGCGTGTGGAGGCACCCGGAGCGGATCCGCTGGAGCGGATCACGGATGAGCAGGGGAAGGCGGAGGGGGCGTTCGGGGTCGGAGCCTTCCCCAGTGGAACCCTGGTGGAGGTCCGGGCGGTCGCCTCGGATGGCGTCCGTCAGGCGGAGACCTTCGCGGCCTTTCGAGTCTGGCCGTGAGGACGGCCCCTCTCACTGAGCAGGCTTCTCAGGCGGAGGCCTCCTGGACCAGACGGCGGACCGCAGGGGCGTCCTCCTGCGCCAGGGCGGCCTCGGCCAGGGCCTGAGCCTCCTGCAGGGACCAGCGGCGGACGGCGGCTTTGACCTCCGGCACGCGCACGGGGTTCACGCTGAGCTCCCGGACCCCCAGGCCGATCAGCACGGGCACCGCCTGGAGGTCGCCGGCCAGCTCCCCGCAGACCCCCACCCACTTCCCGGTCCCCTCCGCGGCGGCCGTCACCTGGCGGATCAGGCGCAGCACCGCCGGATGCAGGCCGTCCGCCATCCCGGCCACCGCCGGGTTGGTCCGATCCGCCGCCAGCACATACTGGGTGAGATCGTTGGTCCCGATGCTGAAAAAATCCACCCAGGGCCGGAAGTGCTCCGCCAGCAACGCCGCCGCGGGCACCTCCACCATCATCCCCACCTGCAGGTCCTCCGGCAGGGGGACGCCCTCCCGCGCCAGAGCGGCGCGCACCTCGTCCAGAAGCGCCCGGAGCCAGCGGATCTCCTCCACGGTGCTGACCATCGGGAACATGATGCGAAGGGGGAAGCCCGCGCCGGCCCGCAGCAGCGCCCGGAGCTGCCGGCGAAGCAAATCCGGATGCTGGCGCGAAAGCCGCACGCCTCGCACTCCCAGGAAGGGATTGGGCTCGGAGGGCATCGGGAGGTAAGGCAGCGGCTTGTCCCCCCCGACGTCCAGGGTGCGCACCACCACCGGCTTCCCCCCCATGGCCTCCAGGAGCGCCCGGTAAGCGGCGACCTCTTCCTCCTCGGTAGGAGCGGCCGTCCGCTCGAGATAGAGGAACTCCGTGCGCAGCAGGCCGATGGCATCCGCTCCCCTTCGGAAAGCCTCCCGGGCGTCCTCCAGGCTCCCGACGTTGGCCGCCACCTCAATCCGGACCCCGTCGCGGGTGAGCGCCGGCTCGTGGGCGGCGGCCTCCGCCTGCGCCCGCTCCGCCTGCCAGCGGGCCTGTCGCGCCTGGGCCTGGCGGATCACTTCCGGGGCGGGCTCGATCTCCACCCAGCCCGCCTCGCCATCCACCAGGAGCGTCGCGCCGTCGGGGACGGCTCGGAGCGCCGATCCCACCGCCACCACGGCGGGCACCCCGAGCCGGCGGGCGAGGATAGCGGCGTGGGCCGTCGGCCCGCCCCCCTCGGTCACGAACGCCAGCACCCGCTGAGGATCCAGACGAACCGTTTCGGAGGGCAGCAGGTCGTCGGCGACAACGATCACCGGGTGGGCCGGCATGGCCGGCTCCTCCGGAGCGCCCATCAAATGGCGGAGCACCCGGTTCCCCACATCCCGCACATCCGCCGCCCGGGCCTGGAAGTAGGGGTCCGGCAACGCCGCCAGCCGGGCGGCGAAAGCTTCCACCGCCTGGCTCCATGCGGCCTCGGCGGAAGCCCCCTCGGCCAGCGCCGCCTCCACCTGAGCCAGGAGCTCCGGATCCTGGAGCATCAGGGTCTGGGCCTCGAAGATGGCCAGCTCCTCCGGAGACAGACGATCGCGGTTCGCTTCCTGCAGCGCCGCCAGCTCGGCGGCGGCTTGCTGCCGGGCAGCCTCCAGCCGCGCCCGCTCCACTGCGGGATCCTCCCCCCGTGCCCGCAGCGGGCCCCGCTCGGCCCGCCGGAACCACCAGGCAGGGCCGAGGGCGACCCCAGGGGAGGCCGGAAGACCCTGCAGGCGGCGGCTCATCCCCCATCCTCCCCGAACCGCGACTCCACCAGGGCCTGGAGGGCCGCGATGGCCTCCTCCTCATCCGGCCCTTCGGCGACGATCTCGATCTCGTGGCCGTGCTCCGCCCCCAGGGTGAGCACCGCCAGGATCGCCTTGGCGTTCACCGGTGGGGTTCCCCGGGTGAGGTTCCGCACCGTGATGTTCGAACGAAAGCGCGCGGCCGTCTGGACGAACACCGCTGCCGGCCGCGCGTGTAACCCGACCGCGTTGGTGAGCGTGAGCGTCACCTGCCGCATCCGCCTCCGGACCTCCGTGGGATCTCCTCAACGGATCACCTTAGGCATCCGACAAGCCTCCACCGCCGAGGCTTCCACCTCCGTCGCCCCCTTTCCGATGGCGGCCTCCACGGCGGCGACGATGGCGCCTTCGACCAGCGGCGCCTGGCTGAGGAGGATGCGCGGGCGGACCTCGGGGGGAAGCATCTCCACGGCCATCTGCGTCCCCATCACCGCGCTCCCCAGATCCATCAGGACCAGCACCTCATCCGCCCGGGAGAGGGCGGCCTCCAGGGCCTCGCGGATCCGCTCGACGTTGGTGCCCAGGGTGTGGGCGTCCAGGCCGCCCGCGGCGAAAATGGGGACACGGCCCTGGACCATCTGGTCCGCCAATTCCTTCACCCCCTCCGCCAGCTTGGCGCTGTGGGCCACAATGACCAGGGCAACCATCGAGGCTCCCCTATCGAGGCTGAGAGACAGGCTCGCCCACCAGGGCGGCCACCAGCTCCCGGCAGAAGGCCGGGATGTCCGGAACCACCCGACCCCAGACCAGATTGCCGTCCCGGAAGGCCGGCTCGTCGACCCAGATCGCCCCGGCGTTGATCAGGTCATCTTTGATCCCCAAACTGCCGGTGGCCCGATGACCCCGCACGATCCCGGCGGAGATCCCCACCTGGCCGCCGTGGCAGATCATGGCCACGATCTTGCCCTGGCGGTAGGCGTCGCGGACCAGGCGGAGGACCGCCTCGTAACGGCGGAGCTTGTCGGGGGCCCAGCCGCCGGGAACCACCACGGCGTCGAAGTCCGTTGCGGAGACCTGATCGGCGGCCACATCCGCCTTCGCCGTCAACCCACCGCTCTTGCTGCGGACCACTTTCCCGGCCTCCAGGCCGACCACGGTCACCGAGGCCCCTTCTTCCTGCAGACGCATCAGCGGGACCCAGAACTCCAGGTCCTCGAAGCCTTCCTCCACCAGGATGGCCACCTTCTTGCCGCTTAAGCGCATCGCCTTTCACCTCCACTCCATGATCTTCCCGCCGTCATGGGCGCCCCGATCAGGCCCCTTCAACAGTGAGCGGCTGGCAGGCCGGGCACGTTTCCACCTCCCATACCCGCTCCAGGGCCGCCGCGTCGATGGCCTCAGGGGGGCCCTCCCGGAAGCCGACGGCGCCGCATCGGCAAGCATACCAGCCCGGGGAGATCTCTTCAAAGGATCGGGCGGGCCCCAGATCGATCTCCTCCACGCCCATGCGCCAGCGGGCGTTGGTGAACAGCCGGCGGCAACCCGCGGCCTGGAGCTTGCGGATGTAGAACGGGAACGAGGCGCAGTGTCGCATCAACAGCACCGCGGTGTCCACCGGGGGAAAGGGCCAGGTCCGCGCGTCGGCCCAGACCACAAGCAGGCGTCCCTCCCGGAGCGGGATCGGCCGCTCCCAGCGCAAGATGCCCGGGGAGAGGCCCAGGGCCTGCAGCCCTCGGGCCAGCACCGCCCACTGGCGCTCCACCGCGATCACCCCGACCCCCGCCTCGACCATCCGCAGGGCCAGCCGCAGATCCCCGGCGCCGATCTCCAACACGCGCTCCCCGGGCCGGAGGCGCTCCAGGATCCTGCGGTAGGCCTCCTCCTCATAGGGCGCCCACAGGGCTTCCCAGTCCAGCGCTATAAGCCTCGGGAGCGGATCAGCCATGAGAGCCACATCCCATAGCCGATGATCCCCAGCGCCAGCAACGTCAGGCCCCGCTTCAGCCAGCGGTCCGTCGCCGGGCGGATGCCCAGATCCAGGAGGATGGCCCGCACCCCCATCAGCGCGTGGGCGGTGACCACGATCAGCAGCGCGATCTCCCAGGCGAAAACCAGGGGATGAGAGAGGTAGGCCACCACATCGCGGTAAGTGCGCAGACCGCCCTCCACCACGAAGTGATTGAAGATCATGTGCAAGGCCAGCAGGACCAGAAGAAGCAATCCGGTGAACGCCTGCCAGATCCACATGGCGCGCCTCTTTCCGCAATCTTAAATCATCCGGTCAGCGCGAAGATGGCGTAGACCGCCACCCCGGTGAGCAGCAGGGTCAACACCATCACCCCCCAGAACAAACGGGCCTGGAGGGGCACCCCGATCCCCAGCCCCAGCAACGTCACCCGGACGCCGTTGAAGGCGTGGTAGAGCAGGCCCAGGATCAGGATCCCGTCCAGCATCAGGAAGAGGGGGGATTTGGCGGTGGCGATGAAGGCGTCCCAGGCCTCCGGCCCCTGGGCCAGCAGGCGGAGGACATACAAATGGAGGAACAGGTAGATCACCAGGCCGATGCCGGTCAGCCGCATCAGCAAGAAGGCGAGCCCTCCTTCCCGCCTTCCCCGGAGATCCATCCATCCCCGGGCTCGCTTCCAGCGCGGTTCCGTCGTCATCATCCACCTCCCAGCCAGCGCCGCAGCTTCTCCGCTAACAGGTAGCGACGCAGCCGTCCGATGGCCGCAGCCGGATCTACGTTCGAGGGGCAGACGGCCGTGCACTCCATCGCGGAGTGGCAGCGCCAAACCCCGTGGGGGTCATCCGCCAGGGCGAGGAGCCGTCCGCGGTCCGCCCCTCGGGGCTCGGCCAGCATGCGCTCGATGGCCGCCAGGGTCGCCGGCCCCAGATAGGCCTCGTCGGCGGCCATCACCGGGCACGCCGAGAGGCACAGGCCGCACTCGATGCAATCCTCAAACCGCGTGGCCTTTTCCACCCCTTCCGGCAGCGGACGGTCGGCCGTGAGCTCGTCCCGCCGGATGACGGCGAAGCCCACCGCCATCATCCGGCGCATCATCGGCGACACGTCCACCAGCAGGTCGCCGAGCCAGGGGAAATGCCGCAACGGCTCCACGACAATCGGACGATCGGGAGCGAACTCCCGGAGCGGGGTGATGCACATCAGCCGCTCCCGTCCGTTCACCCGGACCCCGCACGCCCCGCACGAGGCGTGGTGACAGGCGTGGCGGAAGAGCAGGTCGCGGTCCTGCTCCGCCCAGATCTTCTCCACCGCGTCGATGAGGTAGGCCTCGGCCGGGAGCTCCACCCGATACGTTTGCAGGCGGGGCGGGTTTCCCGGGCGGCCCCGCAGCAGGCGCAGCTGCCATGTGGGCATGCCGGTATCCTCCGGTGCGATCAGGTCAACTCATAGAAGGCCCGATAGGGGAGCAGCGGCACCTCATGGGTCCGGCATGGGATGGAGAGGCCCAGCTTGGCGCACACGACGTCGACGACCTTCTCGGCCATCGCCCGGGCGGTGGTCATCTTCCCCCCGGTGATGGTCACGAAGCCCTCCACGCCGTCGGCCGCGTGGTCGAAGCACTCGAAGGTTCGGGAGAGCTCGCGGCCGTCGGCGGCCACCCCCCGCCGCCCCACCAGGGGCCGGGCCACCGCGAAGACCCCCCGGATCCCTCCCTGGGTGTAGCCGGGGATGAACCGTTCGGCGCTCGCCAGGAGCAGGCGGACGTGGTCCTCCGGGATCGGGATGAAATCGGGATCTTCCACCTTCCAGGAGGTGGTTCCGATGATGGCCGTGCGCCGCTGGGGGACGATGATGTCCCCGTCCCCGGGGAGGTTCAGGCGGTTGATCACCATGCGGTTCCAGCGCCGGCCGACGGAGATCATCACCCCCGCGGTGGGGACCACGGGCACGTCCACCCCGGCCATCGCCGCGATCCTCCCGGCCCACGGCCCAGCGGCGTTGATCACCACGTCCGCGCCGATGGTCCGCTGCTGACCGGTCCGGCGATCCCGCACCCTGACGCCGGCCACCGTCCGACCCTGGAAGACCATGTCCACCACCTCGGTATAGGTGAGGACGGTCGCCCCGTTGCGTCGGGCGGTGGCCAGGAAGGAGAGGCAGAAGCGCAACGGCTCGAACACCCCATCGGGGACCTGAACGGCGGCGCGGATGCCGGGGTTGAGATGGGGCTCCAGGGCCAGGGCCTGCCGCACCGGGATCTCCCGGGCCGGGATGCCGCACTCCTCACAGGCGGCCAGGAACCGCTCCTTGAAGGAGAGATCCCCTTCGTCCAGGGCGACGAAGAGCCCATCGTTGAGCTCCAGGGCGTCCGGCATGATCCGGCGCAGGATCATGTTCTCCGCGATGCACTCCCGGGCGGACTCGGGGTCTTTCATGGCGTAACGTCCCCCGGAGTGGAGCAGACAGTGGTTCCGCCCCGAGGTCCCGGAGGCCACTTCCCCGCGCTCCACCACCGTCACCCGGAAGCCCCGGAGGGCCAGGTCGTGGGCGGTGGCCGCCCCGGTGGATCCGGCGCCGATCACCACCACGTGATAAGCCATCCGGCGTTCCTCCCTTGGCGAAAAGGGGCCGGGCAGGCATCCCCGGCCTCGCCCGGCCCCCTGGGTTCACCGGAGTCCGGGCTCCTTAGAACTCCACCCATCCGAAGGAGCGCTCCACCGCCTTCTTCCATCCGGCGTAGAGCTTCTCCCGGGTCTCCGGATCCATCTTCGGCAACCAGCGCTTATCCTCCTTCCAGTATTGACGGATCTGCTCCGGGCCGCTCCAGAAGCCCACGGCCATCCCGGCGGCGTAGGCCGCGCCCAGGGAGGTGGTCTCCTGGATCACCGGCCGCACCACCGGCACCCCCAGGATGTCGGCCTGGAACTGCATCAGCAACTCATTGCGCACCATCCCCCCGTCCACGCGCAGCTCAGCCAGCCGGATCCCGGAGTCCGCATACATGGCGTCGAACACGTCCCGGGTCTGGTAAGCCGTGGCCTCCAGGACGGCGCGGGCCAGGTGGCCCTTGTTGATGTAGCGGGTGAGCCCCACGATCACGCCCCGGGCGTCCAGCCGCCAGTAGGGGGCGAAGGCGCCGGAGAAGAAGGGCACGAAGTAGATGCCCCCGTTGTCCTCCACCGTGCGGGCCAGGTCCTCCACCTCCGCGGAGGTCTTGATCAAGCCCAGGTTGTCCCGCAGCCACTGGACCAGGGCGCCGGTGATGGCGATGGAGCCTTCCAGGGCGTAGATGCAGGGGCCGTCCCCGAACTGATAGGCCACGGTGGTGAGCAGGCCGCTCTTGGAGGGGACGATGTTGGTGCCGGTGTTGAGGAGGAGGAAGCAGCCGGTGCCGTAGGTGTTCTTGGCCATCCCGACGTCCAGGCCGGCCTGGCCGACCAGGGCCGCCTGCTGATCCCCCAGGTCCCCGCAGACCGGCACCTCGGCCCCGAACAGCCCGCTCTTCGGCGTCTTCCCATAGAAGCGGGGGTCGGAGGACGGGCGGATCTGGGGGAGCATCTGGCGCGGGATGCGGTGGATCTTCAGGATGTCATCGTCCCAGTCCAGGGTGCGCAGGTTCATCAACATCGTCCGGCTGGCGTTGGAGACATCGGTGACGTGGGCGCCCCCGTCCGGCCCGCCGGTCAGCCACCAGATCAACCAGGTGTCGATGTTGCCGAAGAGGGCCTCCCCCTTCTCCGCGTCCTCCCGCACCCCGGGGACGTTGTCCAGGATCCACTGGAGCTTGGGGCCGGAGAAGTAAGTGGCGATGGGGAGGCCGGTCTTCTCCCGATACATGGCCTCGTAGCCCTCGCGCTGGAGCTGGGCGCAGATGGGGGCGGTGCGGGTGTCCTGCCAGACGATGGCGTTGTAATACGGCTTGCCGGTGCGCTTGTTCCAGACGATGGTGGTCTCCCGCTGGTTGGTCACCCCGATGGCGACGATGTCGGACCCGCTGATCCCGGCCTTGGCCAGGGCGTTCTGGACCACCTCCTGGGTGCGCTCCCAGATCTCCATCGGGTTGTGCTCGACCCAGCCGGGCTGGGGGTAGATCTGCTCATGCTCCTTCTGGTCCCAGGCCACCACGTTGCTCTCGTGGTCGAAGATCATGGCCCGGGTGCTGGTTGTTCCCTGATCGATGGCCATCACATATTTCGCCATGGCAGACCTCCTTGCAGAAAGATGGATTGGATGCGCCCTACGTGACGTGACCCCAGGTGTCCGCGGCCGCCTTCAGGATCAGGTAGGAGGACGTGGCGCCGGGGTCCTGGTGGCCGGCGGAGCGCTCCCCGAGGTAGCTGGCCCGCCCCTTGCGGGCCACCATGGGGATGGTGGCCTTCATCCCCTGCTCGGCCGCCTCGGCCATCCGCTGCAGGGCCTTCCCGAAGGAGTCGCTGTTGCGGATGGCCTCCTTGAAAGCCTCCAGGGCCGGCAGCAGGGCATCGACCATCGTTTTGTCGCCCGGGCGGGCCTGGCCGCGGGCGATCACCCCGTTGATGCCCGCCTCCAGCGCCTCAGCCCAGTCCTCCGGGGTGAGCATGAGCTTGTTGGCGGTCTTCACGCCCATCTGCAGGAAGAAGGTGCCGTAAAGCGGCCCGCCGGCCCCGCCCACCGTGGCCACCAGGGTCATCCCCAGGGTCTTCAGGATGGTCCCGATGTCCTTATCGGCGACCGAGGGCAGCTTGGCCATGAAGGCCTTGAACCCGCGGTCCATGTTGGCGCCGTGGTCGGCGTCGCCGATGGCTGCGTCCAGCTGCGTGAGATAATCCCGGTTCTCCTCCAGCACCGCCGCGCAACGCTCCAGCCAGGCGACCACATCGTCCCGCATCACCGGCATTTTCGACGACCCTCCGTTTCAAGATCGAGGGAGGGATGGGGGAGCGCGGAACCGCTCCGCCCACCCCCGGATCCTTCGCCCTCTACATCCCCCAGCGCAGCGCCGGGGTCTTGACCGGGTGATCCCACAGCTCCAGCATCTCGTCGTCGGCCCGGAGCAGGGTGATGGAGGTCCCGGCCATCTCCAGGGAGGTGATGTAGGCCCCCACCAGGTTGCGGACGATCTGGATGCCGGACTTCTCACAGATCTCCGCGACCTTGCGGTAGACGATGTAGAGCTCGCTCAGGGGAGTGCCGCCCATGGAGTTCACCATGCAGATCACCCGGTCGCCGGCCTTGAAGGGGAGGTCCTTCAAGATGGGCTCCATCAGCCGCTCGACGATCTCATCGGCCTTCTTCAGGGGCTCGCGGTAGCGGCCGGGCTCCCCGTGGATGCCGATGCCGATCTCCATCTCATCCTCGCCCAGCTCGAAGGTGGGCTTGCCCACGTGGGGGACGGTGCAGGAGGTGAGGGCCATCCCCATGGAGCGGCCGTTCTCCGCCACCCGGCGGCCCAGGGCGGCCAGGCGCTGGAGGTCGTAGCCGCGCTCGGCGGCGGCCCCCAGGATCTTCTCCGCCAGCACGGTGGTGCCGGTGCCCCGCCGGCCCTGGGAGTAGAGGCTGCTCTCCACCGCCACGTCGTCGGCGATCAGCACGCTCTCCACCTGGTAGCCCTCGCCTCGCAGCAGATCCGCCGCCATGTCGAAGTTCATCACGTCCCCGGCGTAGTTCTTGACGATCATCAGGATCCCCGCGCCCCCGTGGACGGTCTTGGCCGCCTCATACATCTGGTCGGGGGTGGGGGAGGTGAACACGGCGCCGGGGCAGGCGGCGTCCAGCATCCCGTAGCCGACGAAGCCCACATGCATCGGCTCGTGGCCGCTGCCGCCACCCGAGATCACCGCCACCTTCCCCGGCCGGGGCGCGTCGGCGCGATAGACGTAGTTGGGGTTGAAGTGCACCTTGATCAGGTCGGGATGGGCCTTGGCCATCCCCTCCAAGGCCTCCGGGACCACATTCATCGGATCGTTGATCAGCTTCTTCATGGCGACCTCCTGACGGATCGGGGGAACGGGAGATCCGGGTGGGGGAGGGGAGTGAACCCTCCCCCACCCGACGATGCTGGCTCACAGCCCCAGGGCGACGAAGAGGAAGGCGCCGATCAGGCCGCCCACGATGGGGCCGACCACCGGCACCCAGCTGTAGCCCCAGTCGGAGTCGCCCTTGCCCGGGATGGGCAGCACCGCGTGGGCGATCCGCGGCCCGAGGTCACGGGCCGGGTTGATGGCGTAGCCCGTGGGCCCGCCCAGGGAGAGGCCAATGGCCCACACCAGGAAGCCCACGAGAAGAGGGGCAAAGCCTTCGGCCAGCTTGTTAGCGGTGATGGCCAGGACCCCGAAGACCAGCGTGAAGGTCCCGATGACCTCGGTGATGAAGTTCAGGGGGTAATTGCGGATGTTGGGGGCTGTGCAGAACACCGCGCGCTTGAGGGCGGGATCGGGCGTCTCCGCCCAGTGGGGGTAGTAAGCCAGCCACACGAGCACCGCGCCGATGAAGGCGCCGATGAACTGCCCGACGATGTAGAGCGGGACGTCCGACCAGGGGAACTTGCCGACCGCGGCGAGGGCGATGGTCACGGCCGGGTTGATGTGGGCGCCGCTGATGCGGCCCACCGCATACACGGCCACGGCCACCGCCATGGCCCACCCTGTGGTGATCACGATCCACCCCGAGTTCTGGCCCTTGGTCTTGCCCAGGACGACGTTGGCCACCACGCCGTCGCCCAGCAGGATGAGGATCATGGTGCCGATGATCTCTGCCACCCAGGGTGCCATGGTCGCACTCCTTTCGTTATGTCAGGGGCATGCGGACGCTGCCGCTGAGCGGAAACGCACCGATCCGGCAGGACGGACGGGCCGTCCGCGAAAACCCACCGCGTCTCCTCACGCACTCCCCTCACCCCGCTCCCCGGCGCACCTCCTCGCATCCGAATTCAGACCTATTTGTTCGGTTTCTATCTTCCCAGACTCCCCGCACATGGGCAAGCGCTGAGGCCGATTTGTTTCAAGCTGAAACAACCTCCCATCAAAAATGTCTCAAAATGAAACGATTAATCGGGGTCGGAGGCGGGGGGTGGGGTGACGGCCTGCGGGGCGCTTACGGAATTCTCATAGAGGAGAGATATATTGATGCGTGGACGCTGACCCTGGGAATCCGGGTGCAGGAAGGAGGTGAGGGTCTATGTTGCGGCCGGATCTCGGGTGGGCGATCTTGCGCGTCCTGATCGGTTTGCTCTTCGCGGGCCACGGGGCCCAGAAGCTGTTCGGGTGGTTCGGTGGCCACGGCCTCAGCGGGACGGCGGGCTGGCTGGAGAGCTGGAACATCCGGCCGGGCCGTCTGTGGGCGTGGCTGCTGGGACTGGGGGAGTTCATCGGCGGGCTGCTGCTGGCTTTGGGCCTGGCGACGCCGTGGGCGGTCCTGCCGCTGATCGCCTCCCAGCTGGTGGCCATCGTCCGCGTGCATGCGCCGAAGGGGCTGTGGATCGATCGCGGCGGGTTTGAGTATAACCTGGTCCTGGTGGCCCTGAGCGGCTTCTTCGGGCTCTACGGGCCGGGCCGCTATAGCCTGGACGCGGCGCTGGGCCTGACCTGGCCGCAGCCCCTCGCCTTCGGGGTGATTCTGATCCTCGCGGTCCTCATCGCGCTCATCGCCCTGACCGCTCCGGGCTGGGCGCCGCGGCTCTTCCGGCAGGCGGCCTGAAGGGCCTTGCGGGTTCCCCCTTCCGGGCGGCCGCAGGACGCGGCCGCCCGTTCTGGTTCTCATGCGATCATCGGGGCTGAGGGCGGGCGGCCCAGATCTCGTCGAAGATCTGCGCCCCGGTCTTGCCGGTGCGGCCGCTGCGGGCCAGAGCCAACGCCCGCCGATACCCTGCGGCCAGATCCACCCCGGTGGCCTGCTCGATCAACTCGATGGCCCGGGCCGCCTGTCGGATCACCAGGCGGGGCTCCAGCCCATCCAGGTCCTCGAAGAACCACCCGCAGCTGGCGAACATCCGCTGGCGGTGGACCTGGGCCTGAAGGGCCAGGAGCAGCCGCCGCTCCACGTCCGAGGGAAGGGGACGATCGGCGAACTCCCGTAACAGAGCCGGCGCCTCCATCGCCCCCAGCACCACGTGGATGTATTCGTCCCGCAGCCGCCACGGATCGCGGATCCAGCCGTGGGCCAGATCCAGATAGGCCGCGTCGATCTCCTCCGCCAGAAGGTCCATAGCCGCCCGCAGGATCGCCTTCCAGCGAGAATCCCCCGGGGTGCAGGCGCACCCGGTGCTCCAGCGGGCCAGCCCGTGGGCGCAGCTCCACGCCGTGTTCTGCAGGATCTCCACCTCCTCCACCGGCGGATGGGCCCGCAGGTATTCGGTGAGGGTCACCACCTCGTAAGCCCCCGCCGGCGGCCGGAGCAGACGCTCGAGGAAATCGACGCCCTCCCGGTGATGATGGCCGAAGGTTTCCCCATCGGTGGCCAGCAGCGTGAGCGCCGTCCGATCCCGCAGGGCCTCCGCCGCCCAGCGATCCGCCGGCCCCAGGGAGGGCATGACGAAGGAGACCTGGTTGGAGAGATCCCGATCGCGGACGAACACGGTGAAATAGGCGTTCGCCTCCAGGCGGACCCGATAGGGCCCCGCCCCGCGCGGGAGGGGTCCGCGCACCTGCTCGGAGGAGAGGATGGTGAAGGTCAACCCGGCCTCCGCCAGCACCTCCAGGGTGGCCAGGTCCACGGCCATCTCGGGCAGCCACATCCCCCGGGGGTGCCGGCCGAAGCGGTGCTGGAAGGACTGGATCCCCCAATAGACCTGGGTGACCTTATCGCGGCGCCGGGCCAGGGGGAGGATGGTGTGATGCGCGGACTGGGCGATGGCGTTGCCCACCCCCCGGGCCACGTTCACGCGGTCCGCCTCCAGGATCCGACGGTAGGTCTCCGGGTCATGGCGGGCCAGCCAGCCGATCAGGGTCGGCCCGACGTTGAAGCTGATCCGTTCGAACAGGCAACGCTCCGCCAGGGGGCGGTAGCATTCCGCCGTGATCTTCTCGTTGAAATCGTGATACGGCGCGGCGCCGGGCTCCGGCGGCACCTCCCCGGTCCACGGATCCTCGCGGGGGGGCTGATAGAAATGCCCATGCACAGCCAGCGCGGGACGGGATTCCCCCAACGGTCACCCCCTCGGGCGTTCAGAACTCGGTCACGCCGGTGAAGGTGAAGGCCTCCAGCAACAGGGCGGGCACGCAGGTGAAGCCGAAGCCCTCCGAGATCAGCCAGCGCTCCTTCCCCACCGCGCGCACCCCGGCCAGGGCAGGCACATACCCCTGGGTGAACCGCAGGTTGCGGACCGGATAGGCGATCTCCCCCTTCTCGATCCAGAACACACCGTCCCGCGTCATGCCGGTCAGCACGCAGTCCCGCGGGTGCACCAGCCGGGTATACCAGAACCGGGTGATGTAAAGGCCTCGATCCACCTGCCGGACCATCTCCTCGATCGTGGCCTCGCCGGGGGCCATGAACAGGTGGAGCGGGATGGGGCCCAGGCTGGCGGTCTGCGGACGGGAGCGGGGGAGGGCGTGGCCGGTGGACCGTCGGCCTTCCCGGGCGGCGGTGACCGTGTCATACACCGGCCCCTGAGGGACCCCGCGCTCGACGATGATCACCCGCTGCCGGGGCACCCCTTCGAAGTCGAAGGGCAGGGGCAGCCCGGCCGGATCCCGGCCATCATCCCAGATGGTGATCTGAGGGGACATCACCGGGCGGCCGATGCGATCGTTCATCCACGAGCGGCCCTCCTGGACGGCCAGGGCGCCGGCCCCCGCGTAGCCCAGCCAGGAGAGGATGTCCTCCACGGCGTAGGGCTCCAGGACCACCGGATACACCCCGGGCTCGATGGGACGAGGGTTCCGGCTCCGCAGGGCCCGCTCGATGGCCGAACGGCCCAGCGCTTCCACATCGAGATCGGCGAGGCGCCAGGCGGCGCGGTGGGCGTAGCCGGATCCATCGTCGCTCATCACCACCGTGCTGAAGTGGGTCTCGGTGCCGGCGTGATAGGCGAACACCCCTTTGGAGTTGGCCACCGCCAGCTCATACACCCCGGTGGAGAGGGCCCCCGCCGCGTTCACGCCCATGGATTCCGCCAGCCGGCAGACGGCCCCCACCGCCCGCGCCCGCCACTCCGGCGTGGCCCCCGCCACCGCCTCATCGAAGGCGGCCACCGGCTCGATGGGCTGGGGTTCCGGCAGGCCCGGGAACTCCGGGTTCTCCGGCTGCAGCCGGGCGAGGGCCACGGCCTCTTCGATGGCCCGCCCCAGGGCCTCCTCCGTCAGGCGATTGGTGACCGCGGCGCCCACCCGCTTCCCGAGGACCACCCGGACGGCGATCTCGGTGTTGACCTCGGCCACGTTCTGGTGGATGACGTTGTTGGCGAAGCGAGTGAGGGCGCTGTCGTGGGCCTCCAGCACGATCTCCGTCTCGTCGGCCGGGGAGGCTCGCAACGCCTTCCCCAGGATCTCCCGGATGATGGGTTCGCCCAGCATCGTTCGGCTCCTCAAAGGGGAAAATGGAAGACTGCGCAGCCGCTCATTTCCGACTGAACACCCGCACGTTCCGGAAGCGGGCGGGGGCGGCCCCGTGGCCGGTGTGGGCCAGCTGGGAGGGTTGCCCCTTGCCGCAGTTCGGCGTCCCCCAGATCACCCAGTGGTCCGCGTTGCACACCGCATCACAGGAGCGCCAGAACTCCGGCGTGATCCCGGTGTAAATCGGGTTCTTGAGCATGCGGGTCAGCTTTCCCCCTTTGATCTCCCAGGCGATCTCGCAGCCGAACTGGAAGTTGAGCCGCTTGTCGTCGATACTCCAGGAGCGGTTGGTGTCCATGAAGATCCCTTCGTCAGTGTCGGCGATCAGATCCTCCAGCCGCCAGGTCCCCGGGAGCAGGTTCACGTTGGTCATCCGGATCAGGGGGATACGGTTCCAGCCCGAGGCCCGCATGGTGCCGTTGGAGAGGCCGGTGACGTAGGGGGAGGGGCCCAGGAGCTTGAGCAGCTGACGGGCCGTCTCCCGGGAGGTCATGTAGCCGACGAAGAGGCCCTCTTTCACGATGTCCACCCGCTGCGCGGGCACCCCCTCATCGTCCCACCCGAAGGTGCCCAGGCCCCCGGGGAGGGTGGCGTCGGCGGTGATGTTCACCACCTCGGAGCCGTAGCGGAACGTCCCCAGCTTCTCCGGAGTGAGGAAGGAAGTGCCCGCATAGGCGGCCTCGGTCCCGAACACCCGGTCCAGCTCGATGGGATGGCCGCACGATTCGTGGATCTGGAGGGCCACCTGGGAACCGCCCAGGATCACCGTGGTCACCGTCTCCGGACACGGGTCGGCGGTGAGGAGGGCCACCGCCTCCTCCGCGATGCGCGGGGCGTTCCCGGGCAGGTCACACTCTTCGATGAACTCCCAGCCCCGGGTCATCTGGTGACGCCCCACCGAGTTGGGGTAGGAGCGGCGCTGCACCTCATCGGGACCCACGGCGGTCGCCTCGATGCCGCAGCCCGACTCGATGATCTCCTGTTCGATCCAGGAGCCTTCGGTGCTGGCAAAGGTCTTGCGCTCGCGGATGAACACCATCTCCGCTTCGGTGGCGGCGATCCCGCGCACGGCGCGCATGGCCGCATCGGCGGCGAGCAGGATCTCCAGCTTCTTCTCCAGGGGGACGGTGAAGGGATCGATCTGCACCGGGGTCCGATAAGTTCCGCGCTGGACCACCGGCGGGCCGATGTCCACGTCCTCTTTCTTGAAGAGGGCGCTGGCCCGGGCGATCTGAACGGCCCGGTCGGCCACGCGCTCCGCCTCCTCCAGGGTGAGGCGGGCGCTGGAGGCGAAGCCCCACGCGCCGTCGGCGATCACTCGCACCCCGAAGCCCATATCCTCGATCTGGCTGATGCCCTGCACGACGCCGTTGCGGACCAGGAGGGATTGCTCGATGCGGTGGACCAGGCGGACGTCCGCATAGGTCGCGCCGCGCAGCTGGGCCACGTTCAACGCGCGCTCCAGGATCTCCTTCACGGCTGCCTCCTGAGTGGATCTTGCCCGGCCGGGAAGTGCGCGACTGCCCACCCTTGTCGCGCCCTCTGGAACAGGATTGCGCTCCCATTATACCCGCCGGGGGGCCGCACGGCGCGGTTCTATGGAGACCGGGGAACCTCCTCAGCTGGGATCTGGATCAGCCTCCCCGCTCGGAGGACGCCGAACAGGGCCAGGGGGAGGAGCAGACCGGCGACCTGCAGGGGGCGAGCCGGATGAAAGGAGAACAGGAGCCCGGCGAAGGGAGCGGCCAGCGCCAGCGCCAGGCTGCGGGCGGTGTGCAGGAGGGCTGCGGCGGTCGCCTGGGTCTCCGAAGGGGTCAGACGCAGGATCCGCGCGGCGGCCAGGGAGTAGGCGGCATACGCCCCTCCCACAAGAACCATCGCCGCGCCTGCCAGGGGAAGCACGCGGAATCCCAGGAGGAGCAGCCCCATTCCGATCCCGGCCAGCCCCCATGCCGCCGCCAGCCCCACCGGCCGCGCCCGGCCCTGATCCCACCGCCCCAACGCCGGGCCCAGCAGGATGGTCCCCAGGGCCTGCAGGGAAGCGAACAGCCCCAAATGGGACTTGGACCATCCTCCCGCCTGTTGCAGGAAGTTCGGCAGCAGGATCAGGCCCACCTGCCCCACGGTGAACAACGCGAGCAGGGCCAGCCCGAAACGCCAGGGGATCCGCCGCCAGGATCCCAAGCGGCGGCCCCGCCCATGAGGATCCGGTGGGGGATCCAGGGGGAGGAGCAGCGCCGCGACGGTGGAGAGGGCGAAGAGGCCGGCGCTGAGGAGCAACACCGGGCGCATCCCGACTCGCTGGGCCATCCATCCGCCCAGGGCCGGCGTCAGCAAACCGCCCACGGCGTAACCGGCGCTCAGGAGGGGGAAGGCCCGCTCCAGCGGGATGGGGCCGGCCATGCGGGCCACATAGGCGTGGATCACCGGCAGGCAATAGCCGGACATCAGATAGAGGGTCAGGCCGGGAAACAGGGCCCACCAGGTGGTCGCCCCGGCCATCAGGAGGATCCCGATCAGCCCGGCGAACCACCCGCCCAACATCAGCGGCTTGCGCCGGGTTCGATCCGCCAGCCATCCCACCGGCAGATAGGTAAGGGTCAGGGCCAGCTCCCCGACCCCGAAGGCCAGCCCAACCTGAGCGGGAGTGGCCCCCAGGTCCTGCACGTAGACCGGGAGCAGATAGAAGAACAATCCCTCCCCCACCGCCCAGAGGATCTCCGAAAGCAACATCAGGCGGATCATCGAGCGGGGATGGAAGGCGATCTCTTCGATGGATGACATCGTCATCGGCGCGGCTCGCTCTCCGATCGGATCCGCAGGGCCATTCGATAGACCGCGTCCCGGGGCCATCCGGAGGCCCGGGCCACCTCCCGGGCCGCCTGGGCTGGGGTCCGTCCGCTGCGCAACAGCTCCTCCAGCCGGGCGCGCACCTCTTCTTCTTCCCATTGGGAAACCTCCTCCGGCGCTCCGGCGATGACCAGGGTGAACTCCCCCCGAGGCTCCACTTCGGCGAAGTGCGTCAGGATCTCCCGCACCGTCCCGCGGCGGATCTCCTCGTGGATCTTGGTGAGCTCCCGGGCGACGGCCATCGGGCGGTCGCCCAAGATCTCCAGGATGTCCCGGAGGGTTTCGCGGAGGCGATGGGGCGCCTCAAAGGCCACCAGGGTCCACGGGAGGGCAGCCACCTGGGCCAGCAGCCGGCGACGTTCGCCGGGCTTGCGGGGCAAAAAGCCCAGGAAGAGGAAACGATCCGCCGGCAGCCCGGAGACCACCAGGGCGGTCACCGGGGCGGAGGGCCCGGGGATCGGCACCACCGGGAACCCGCGCTCCAGAGCCGCCCGGATCAGGACGTAGCCCGGGTCCGAGAGGCCGGGCATTCCCGCTTCGGAGACCAGGGCCACATCCCCCTGGGCCAGGGCCTCCAGGATCTGGGGGATGCGGGCCGCCTCGTTGTGCTCGAAGTAACTGATCATCGGCTTCTCGATGCCGTAGCGGTCCAGAAGAATACGGGTCTTGCGGGTGTCTTCGGCGGCGATCAGGGCGCACTCCCGCAACACCCGCAGCGCCCGCAGGGTGATGTCCTCCAGGTTCCCGATGGGAGTGCCCACCACATACAACGTGCCCATCGCATCTCCACGCCAGGATCCTTGTCCGAAACCCGATGGATCGATGCCCGCTTCATGTTACATCGGGCAGGCATCCGCCCCGGAGAACCACGCATGGGGTGCGGCGACGAGGGAACCTGCAGGACAGGTGTGTCCCAAAATCGTAGGACAACTGCGAGCAGTTGTCCTACAACGCGGCGAGGCCCGACAAAATTGGGACACACCCTTCAGGACGGGATTCAACGGGCGATGACTGGAAGATATGCCCGCCAGGGGACCGCCGTGATGACCACCTCGCGCTCCCACACGCCTCCCCACGCATCCTCGGCCCGCAGGACGAGACGCCGGGGATCCGGCTCCAGCGTCAGAGGCGCCCCGAGGGCGATAACCTGCAGCGGCTCCCCGGGGCCCAGCGTCCCGGACCACACGCCGCTGCCCGGGGAAGGCTGAGGCAGATCGCTTCCATCCATCCGGAAGCGGGGATCCTTCCAGCCCATGGGCAGGGTCAGCGTGAGCGCCAGGGAGAGATCGCCGGATGGCTGGAGCGTCCAGGATCCGGCGTAGGCCTGTCCCGAAGGAGCACTGGGATCTCCTGCGAAAGCGATGGCGAGATCCGAGACCCCTACGCCAACCGGGAGGATCTGCCGCAGGGGCCAGCGCCCGTCGGTGCCCTCCAGCGTCAGAGGGGCCCACCCGGAGGGCCCCTCCAGGATCATCGAGGCGGTGAGCACCGCTGGGGCGAGGATCCGGCCCTGCCATCCGGGAAGCTCCGGGTCCAAGGTCCACCCGGGCGATTGATCCGGATCCCGGATGGTCCATGGCGGAGGCACCTGCAGGCGGAGGGCGATCGAAAGCCCTTGCGTATGGGTCACGAAGACGGCGATCTCCCGCCGGGCTCCAGCGGGCGCGATCCGAGGGACGACCTCCAGCCTCGTCTCCCCCATGGGCCCCAGCCCGGAGAGCACGTGGCGCATCACGGCTGCCTGCAACGGCTCGGGCACTCCCTCCAGGCCGAGGGTGGAGAAAACCAGACGCCCCGCTCCCTCCGAGCGGGTCAGGGCGATCGGCCGGCCGTGCGCGCCACGCCAGAGCGGTCGGGCATCGGGCATCGGCTCCAGGGCGTCGGTCCAGTTCGGGTAGGGAAGCGTGATCTCCCAGCGGGGGAGCCCCCGGCCGATTGGAGAGAGGGGGCTGGGGAGGGCCACCGTTGTGGTGAGCCCCTCGTCATGGGTCCTCACCCCGAGGGCACGGGCGAACGCCCAGGATCGCCCGCCGTTGAGCAGCGAATACAGGTAATCCTGCGAGAAGAAGACCAGGCGCCCGCCGCCCTGCACATACGTTAGCAGCCGCGCTTCCTCCGCCGGCGAGAGCGGATCATACCAGTCATAGCCGGTGAACCAGATCACCCCCTCGTAGCGCGCCAGGTCCCCCTCCGATGGGGATCCCTGTCCGAAGAGGCCGGCGACCCGCCAGCGATCGAAGGAGATCCCCACCGCCGTCAGGGCCCGGCGATAAGCCTCCCCCACCTCATACCAGCGATCGTCCTCCACCAGCAACAACCGGGCAGGCGTTTTAAGTTGCCACACGCCGGAGGCGGAGAGGGTGGGGGAGAGCGTGGAACGGGCGGTGACCGTGATCCGGGCTCCTGCATCCCGGGGGAGCCCGGCGGGGACGTCCACGGTCAGCGTGAGGACCCCTGCGGCGCAGGGGGCCAGGGTCATCGCATCGGGCGTGAGCGTCACCGGCCAGCCGGTTCCTTCCATCTCCAACCGTATGGTATCGGTGGCCACCTCGCTCAGGTTCTGGAGGGTGGCGGTGAAGAGGACCTGAGTGGCGGTGGGCACCACGCGCTCGGTGTAGGCCGGATCCCAGCGCAGGCCGGCCGGAGACGGCGGGGCGATGAGGGCCCGAAGCGAGCGCTCCAGGACCTCCCCCCGCAGCGCGGGGTCCGGGATCCCCTCCAGGCCGAAGGCGAACACCAGCCCACGATGGGGGCGGCACAGGCCCACGGCGGTCACGGCCCCCCCGTCGTCGAGGTAGCGCATCGGCTGATCGGTCAGCGGGTCGGCGGGGGCGATCTCATCCGGGAAGCGCTGGTTTTGGGCGCCGCCTTCCCCGCGAATGTCCACCACCAGCCCGTCGAAAGGCCCTCCCAGCGCTCCGGTCACCGTGAAGATCCCGCTGGAGTCCCGCACATATCGGGTCCCCAGCATCCTTCGCAGATACGGCGCGTAGAAGAACCCGTTCCCCCCATCGTCCCAGAAGGCCACGTCCTGGCCGCTCACCAGCAGGCGGCCGCCCTGGCCCAGGAAGAAAGTCAGCGCGCGGTCTGCGCCGATGTAACCGGGGGAGTCGAAAGGCGAGGACCAGATCACCACCTCATAAGCGGTGAGGGTGGCGGTGGGCGGCGGGATCGGCGGGTAGGTCACCCGGTATTCATCGTAGGACCACGCCTGGGCGTCGAGGGCCTGCCGGTAAAAGAAGAGGGCGGACTCGTTATACCAGGCCCCGGAGTCCACCAGCAGGACGCGGGGCATGCGCGGCATAGTGAGGATGCGGGTGGTGGTGATCCCGGCCGCGATCTCCACCGTGTCCGTCACCACCCGATGGCCCAGCGCCCGCAGGCGCAGGAGATAAGTGCCGACCGGCAAGGAGAGGGTGAATGGAAAGGCAGGCTGGGTCAGGGAAACAGGAGTCCCTACCAGGGAGAGAGAGGGATCCCGAACCGGGGCGCCGTGCTCATCGACGGCGTGGACGACCAGAGAGCCCCGGGGGAGAGGATCCAGCCGGAAATCCAGGGAGCGGGTGATCCCCTGAAGGATCTGGATCCCGAAGACCTGGGCTGGGGCGTAGCCGAAGGCGGAGGCGGTGACATCGTAGGTGGAGGCCCGGAGGAAGAGCCGGTAACGCCCCGCCGGATCGCTCTCCCGGGAGACTTGGAACCGCCCATCCCGGGCGCGGGCGGTCACCGTGGCCCCGGCGATCGGGCGGCCCTCGGGATCCTGAACGGCGCCCTCCAGAAGGCCGCTCTCCACCGCCGCGCTGAGGGCCTCCATCGCGTTCACCAGTCCCCACCCGCTATCGAAATTCGGGACGGTGACGGTGAGAGGTGTCGCGGTGCGGGTCAGGATCTCCGCGATCTGCAGAGGGGAGAGCTCCGGCCGGGCGGCCTTGAGGAGAGCAGCCACGCCTGCAGCGTGGGGCGCGGCCATCGAGGTCCCGCTGAGCTCCCCATAGGTCCCGCCGGGGAGGGTGGAGCGAACCCGGACCCCGGGGGCCACGACGTGGGGACGAACCTCCCCCCAGGGGGAGGGGCCCCGACTGGAGAACAGGGCCACCTGTCCCTCGGCGTCCACCGCGCCCACCGCGAAGGCCCCCGGGAGGCTGGCGGGGGAGGCGATGGAGCCAGGCCCCGGGCCCTGATTGCCGGCGCTGAAGACCGCAAAGATCCCGGCAGCCTGCAGGGCCGCCAGATCCTCCATGAAGGTGGTATCCCAGCCGTCGGGGTTCCCCCACGAGTTGTTCACGATGTCAGGGGCCAGAGCCGGATCCCCCTCCGGCGCCAGGATCCACTGGAAGGCGGCGTGGATCCACGAGTCGTAGGCGTAGCCCTGGGCGTCGAAAGCCCGCGCGGCGATCCAGCGGGCACCGGGGGCGACGCCGGTCCCCTCGCCCACCATCAGGCCCATGGTGTGCGTGCCGTGGCCGTTGGCGTCCACCGGATAGAGCGCGCCGGCTCCGGTGGCGTCGAACCAGTTCCCCGCATGACGATGGAAGCCCCGGGCGTCGTAACCCCGATACGCCCGCTGCAGGGCCGGATGCAGCCAGTCCACCCCCGTGTCGATGTTCGCCACCACCACGCCGGTGCCGGTGATGGCGAAGGCTGCCCACGCCTCCGGCGCGCGCACCATGTCCAGATTCCACGGCGTCGAGAGCGGATCGAGGGTCTCCCGGAGGGGAGCGGCGGTGATCCAGCGCCGGAAACGATCCTCGCGGATCTGTCGGACGCTGGGCTCCCGGGCGAGGGCGAGCAGCATGCGGGGAGAGATCCGGGCGGCGATCTGATTCGGGAGCCAGAGCAGGTGAACTCCTTCGGCCTCGCCGGCCCCCTCGGCCTCCCGGAGACGCTGGAGGAGCGGGGCTCCGGCCGCTTCTGCCCGGGCGCGCAGGCGGGCGACCAGGCGCGCGCGTCGTTCCGCGGCCGGTCGATCCGCGCCGGCCTCCGCGGCCGCTGCCTCGCCGGGCGAGGCCCCCTCCAGCTGGATCAGGACCGGGATCTTCTCCTCGGGGCGGGCCCGGAGCAGCCGCCTCGCCAGAGCGGGATGCAAGGTCGGTATTCCCGGGATGAGAGACGAAGGCGGGGGACGATGGGCGGCGAGGGGACGTGGGGAGGGGAGCAACGCCAGCGCGAGGAAAAGGATCCACAACGCTCTCAGGAGCCTGCGAAGCGCCCGGCCAGCGCCTGCAGGCGCCGGAGCGTGTCCCGCCACTGGATCTCGGAGAGACCCAGCTTCCGGCGCAGGTCTTCCGGATCCATCCCCCGGATGAAATCCTGCAACGCGCATGTCCACCGCAGGGTCTCAAAGGAGAGGTGCACCATCCCGGCCCGACGGGCCACATCGTCCAGCACGTATTCTAAGTTCCGGGGCGTCCACGGGAAAACCCGACCTTCGATGCGATATTGCTGGAGATACTCCCGGAACAGCTCCGGCCACTCCGGCGGGAGCGGGAGCCGGCGCTCCTTATGGCGATAGCGAGGATGGGCGTAACGGATCCAGACCGCCGGCTCGCGGAGATCGAAATGCTCCAGGCGCAGGGCAACCACCTCGCTTTTCTTCAGGCCGGTGTGGAGGAGCAGGGTGAGCAGCGTGAGGGGACGGGCATCCCCTTCCCGACGGAATCCCTCCGCCGCCTCCCGGACGGCCCGGACCTGTTCCGGGGTCAGCACCTCCGGGAGGGGTTCGACGGCCTCGGGGTAAACCAGGGCCTCGGCGGGGTTGGTCGGCAGGACACCGAGCTCCTCATGGAGCCAGCGGAAGAAGGCCTTCACGGCCGTGATGCGCCGCCGCAGGGACTTGGGCGTGCATGGGACCCCGCGACGATGGCGGAGCCAATCCACGAAATCCTGCAGATCCCGCAGCCCGATGGTCCCCACGGGGCGATCCTCGCCCAGGCATTGCCCCAGCAGGCGGAGATCGTGGGTGAAGAAATACACGGTGTGCCGGGAGTAATCCCCGCCCTTCAGGTGATCCGCGAAGGCCTGTCGGGCCCGGGCGAGGGGAGTCTCCGGCGTCAGCTCGGAACGGGCTTTGAACTCAAACAAGCTGGGCTGATGCGCCATCGGCCTCACCGGTGGCTGAGGGAATGAACCTTCTCCCGCCGCTCCACGACCCACGAGGCCAGCCCGCTGACCAGGAGGGTCAGAAGCACGATGGCCAGCGAGAGGGCAGGCGGGATGTGGACGTAATCCGAAAGCAGCATCTTGAGCCCGATATAGGTCAGGATCACGGAGAGGCCGTAGTGGAGATAACGCAGGCGCTGGATCAGGCCGGACAGGACAAAGTAAAGGGCCCGCAGCCCCAGGATGGCGAAGATATTCGAGGTGTAGGCGATGAACAGCTCGGGAGTGATGGCCAGCACCGCCGGCACCGAGTCCACGGCGAACATCAGGTCGGTGCTCTCCACCACCAGCAGGGTCAGCAGCAACGGCGTGGCCATCCACCGGCGCCCCTCCCGGATGAAGAAACGCTGTCCATGGAAGGTCGGGGTGATGGGCAGGAAGCGACGGGCGAAGCGGAGGACGGGGTTGCGCTCCGGGCGCACTTCTTCCTCTTCACTGCGCAGGGCCAGCCGGATCCCCGTGTAGACCAGAAAGGCGCCGAAGAGATAGACGGCCGGATGGAAGGCCTTGAGCAGCTGAACGCCGGCGAAGATGAAAGCGGCCCGCATCAGGACAGCGCCCAGGATCCCCCAGAAGAGCACGCGGTGCTGATAGGCCGGCGGGACGCCAAAGTAGGCGAAGATCACGGCGAAGACGAAGAGGTTGTCGGCGCTGAGGGATTTCTCCACCAGGTAGGCGGTGAGGAAGTGGAGGGCGGGTTCGTGGCCCCAGGCCAGCAGGATCAGGGCGTTGAAGGCCAGGGCCACAGCGATCCAGACCACGCTCCAGATCATCGCTTCTTTTAACCTCACCTCGTGGGCGTTCCGATGAAACACCCCGAGGTCCAGAGCCAGCATGACCGCCACGATCAGATGGAAGAAGATCCACGCCCAGAGCGGGAACTCCATCGGCTCGCCTCATCCATTCAGGTTCAGATGTTACGTATCACGTCACCGCTTCACCGATCAGGAGGGTTCGGTAGTTGCTTCAACAGATGGTGTTGTTAGGGCCACCTCAAATTGGACCTTATCCCCCAACATCTCCGAAGCATCCAATACCTCGATCCCTATCAATTTTCCATCGCGGCTGAAATCCGCATACACACCCGGAACCACGATCTCCGTCCGGGCTGCCTTCTCCCCAGGATCGCCAAACCAGATGTAAAGCAAATCTCGAGCCGGATCGTATTCAATCTTCATTTATTCCTCCCTCCTCAGGAAGCCCTTTCCATATCTGGCGATCGCCGTCAGAAGCACAATGCCCTCCGGGGTTAACTTGTAGTATACCCTGACCTCCTTTTCCTCAAAGTATTGGCCTTCCCATTCCCTCCCGTAAGGGAACACCAGCACCCTTCCCCATGTCCCTGGTTTCGCATCGGGAGCCTCCCATCCTTCATTCATAACACGCTCGATCTCCTCCAGGGTGATGCCCCGTTGATGCATGCGCGTCCGCAAGCGGGGATGGAGGCCCTCTTTTTCCGTCGTCTTCACCGACGGGCTATCCAGAATGGCCGCTTCCGGCTCTCCCTTTGTCGAAAATTAAGCGGGCCAGCGCCCTTACGGCCCACCCCATAGAGATTATCGCCCCGATGAGGAAAAGGGTCGAAAAGAGAAGGAGCGGGTGTGAGGCGAGGAGCATGCCCGCTGTGGTCTGCAACATGGCCCGCATGGCCGCGCCCAGCGCGGTCAACCCGCTGAAGGGGAGGAGGGGCATCCCGCTCATCCCGGCGGGGATAGCGATCCCGCTGCGCAACCCGGGGATCAGATGGGCGACGAGCAGGATAGGAGCCCCGTAGCGCCGGAACAGCAGAAGAGCGCGGTCGACCTCCGCCTCCCGGATCCCCAGCCAGCGCCCATAGCGGCGAACCGCGCGGCGGACACCCGGCTCGCCCCGTCGCCCGAAGGCGTAGAGGATCAGGGCGCCGACCACGGTGCCGGCGGTGGCGGCGAGGATGACCCCTTCCGGTCTCAGGACGCCGCCGGCGGCCGCCACTCCCGCCGCCGGCACCAGAAGATCCGAGGGCAGGGGCGGGAAGACCACCTCTACCACCGCAGCCAGGAAGATCCCCCCATACCCCAGCTCCGCCATCACCGATTCGATCAGCGCTCGAACCCGGCTTGTCCACTCTCCCAGCATCCGGTCCGCCTCCGTTCTGGATCAGCCGTCCAGGGATCCCAGCAGCCCCCGGCGCTCGACCCACTTCACCAGCTCCAGCACCGGCACCACCGTGGCTGCCGCCATCAGGACGATGGCCCAATCGATCGGCGGGAGGCTGTAGATCCCGAACAGATCCCGCAGGAAGGGCACGTAGATCAGCAACAACAGCATCGCCCCCTCCCAGAGGATCGCCCGGTTCAGCCAGCGGTTCGCGAAGGGCTGCCGCAGGACCGAGTGTCGATCCGAACGGAAGTTGTAGGCCTTGAAGAACTGGATCAGGACCAGGGACACGAAGGCCATGGTCATGGCCTCCTGCAGGCTGCGGCCGGAGGAGAGGGCCCAGGCGAACAGGGAGAGGTTGACCAGGGCGGACCAGAGGCCGCCGGCCAGCATCAACAGCACCACGGGCCGGGTGAAGAGGCCGCCGCGGGGGTTGCGGGGCGGCCGGCGCATCAAATCCGGCTCCGGCGGGTCCACCGAGAGGGCCAGCGCGGGCAGGCCGTCGGTGGCCAGGTTCACATACAGGATCTGAGCCGCGCTGAGGGGTGGGGGGAGCCCGGCCAGGGAGGCCAGGGCCATCAGGAGGATCTCCCCCACGTTCGAGGAGAGCAGATACATCAGGTATTTCTTGATGTTGGAGAAGATCGCCCGGCCTTCCTCCACGGCCGCCACGATGGAAGCGAAGTTGTCGTCCAGCAACACCATCGCCGCGGCCTCTTTGGAGACGTCCGTGCCGGTGATGCCCATGGCGATGCCGATGTCGGCTTTCTTCAGAGCAGGGGCATCGTTGACCCCATCCCCGGTCATCGCCACGATGTGGCCTTTCTTCTGGAGGGCGGTGACCACCCGGAACTTATGGGCCGGCGACACCCGGGCGTAGACATCGATCCCCTCCACCTGGCCCTCGAACTCCTCATCGCTCATGCGATCCAGCTCTGCCCCGGTGACGACCCGGCCATCCCGGAGGAGGCCGAGCTCCCGCGCGATGGCCTGGGCCGTCAGCGGATGATCCCCGGTGATCATCACCACCCGGATCCCGGCCTCCCGGCACACCCGGATGGCCTGCTTCGCCTCGGGACGCGGGGGGTCGATCATCCCCACCAGGCCCAGGAAGACCATCCCCTCCTCGGCGTCCTCCGGAAGGGCCTGGGGCTTGTCCGCCACCCCCAGCACCCGGAGCGCCTCCCCGGCCATCGCCCGGGCGGCCTCCAGGATTTGCTCCCGATCCGAAGGGGTGAGGGGTCGCTCGCCTTCCTCCGTGAGCAGAAAGCGGCAGCTCTCCAGGATCACCTCGGGGGCTCCCTTGGAGGCCGCGAAGAGGCCCTCCGGACCCTGGTGCAGGGTGGTCATCCGCTTGCGCTCGGAGGTGAAGGGGATCTCGTGGACCCGAGGATGACGGCGGTTCAGCTCCTCCGGGTCCAGCCCGGCCTTCATCGCCGCGACCAGGAGGGCCCGCTCCGTGGGATCCCCCTGTCCCTGCCAGGCGCCATCCGCGCCCCGATAAAGGCGGGCGTCCGAGGCCAGGGCGGCGGCCCGAAGGAGCCGGCGCACGGCCTCTGAAGGCGTCACAGGTTGCCCGTCCACCCGAAACTCCCCCGCCGGCTCGTATCCGCTCCCGGTCACCTCCCAGAACCGCCCACAGACGAAGAGGCGCCGCACCGTCATCTCGTTCCGGGTGAGGGTCCCGGTTTTATCCGTGCAGATCACATCGGTGCTCCCCAGGGTCTCCACGGCCGGCAGCCGCCGGATCAGGGCGTTGCGCCGGACCATCCGCTGCACCCCCAGGGCCAGGGAGATGGTGACCACCGCCGGCAGGGCTTCCGGGACCACGGCCACGGCCAGGGCCAGGCCGAAGATCAACATCTCCAGCCAGGGCCGGCCCCGCAGCAGACCCAGGGCCACGATGAGGGCCACCACCCCCAGGGCGGCCCGGGCCAGCGCCTTCCCCACCCGATCCAGGTTCTCCTGCAGCGGCGTCCGCTCCTCCTGGATCGTCTGCAACATCCGGGCAATGGCCCCGAACTCCGTCCGCATCCCGGTGGCGACCACGAGCCCCTGGCCCCGCCCATACGTCACCACCGTCCCCGCATAGGCCATGTTCCGCCGATCCCCGATCGGGAGCGCAGGATCCGGGATCGCCGCCGTGTGTTTCTCCACCGGGACCGACTCGCCGGTCAGGACGGCCTCATCGATCTGGAGGTTGACCGCCTCGATCAGCCGCAGGTCCGCCGGCACCCGATCCCCGGCGTGGAGGACCACCACGTCCCCCGGCACCAGCTCCCGCGCGGGGATCCGCTCCTCCACGCCCTCCCGGAGGACGGTGGCCATCGGCGCGGCCATCCGGCGCAACGCCTCCAGGGCCCGCTCCGCGCGGTATTCCTGGACGAAGCCGAGCAGGACGGAGAAGAAGACGATGATCATGATGACCACCGCCTCCGTCCCATGGCCCAGGACGATGGAGAGGGCGGTGGCAGCCAGGAGGATCAGCACCAGGATGTTCCGGAACTGGGCCAGGAGGATGGCCAGGGGCGAGATGCGCCGGGGGGGCTCCAGCTCGTTGGGGCCCCATTCCCGGAGCCGGCGGGCCGCCTCCTCCCGGCTCAACCCCGCCGGCCCCGCGCGCAGCCGCTGGAAACACTCTTCGACCGATAAGGTATGCCAGGGGATCCGGGGCTCGGAGGTCTGCTCCATCGGCTATTCCTCCGAGCGCCGCATGCCCATGGCCAGGAAGGCGTAGTAGGCCAGGGTGGAGAGAGCCTGGGCCAGGGCCGCCACGTAGGTCAGCGCGGCCGCCCGCAGCACCTCCCGGGCCCCCGCCCGCTCCTCGGGGGTCCACAGCAGCCCGCTCGACTCCAGCAGGGCCAGGGCCCGGCGGCTGGCGTCCAGCTCCACGGGCAGCGTGACCAGGGCGAAGAGGGCGGCGGCGGAGAAGAACAGCACCCCTGCCCAGACCAGCGTCGGGCTCTGCATCAGGAAGCCGATCAGGAAGAGGATCGGGCCGAGCCAGGAGCCGAAGTTCACCGCGGGCACCAGGGCCGCCCGGGCCCGCAGCCCCCAGTAACCTTCCGCGTCCTGGAGCGCGTGCCCGATCTCATGGGCCGCCACCGCCAGGGAGGCCACCGAGGGCACGCCCGCCACGCTGGGGGAGAGCCGGAGCACCTTGCTCGAAGGATCGTAATGGTCCGTCAGGTGCCCGGGGGTTCCCTCGATGCGCACCTCATACAGACCGGCCGCCTGCAGCAGGCGCTGGGCCGCCTCCAGCCCGGTCAGTCGAGCCGGCGCCCGCAGCCACCGGTTATAGGCCGCCTGGACCTTCGCTTGAGCATACAGGCCCAACAACAGCGCCGGCATGGCGAACAGGAAGTAAAGGGGATCCCACCAGAACAGCATCGCCGCACCTCCTTCAGGTTCCCTGAGAACCTCAGGGTCGGATGGACGTTCCGCGCGCCCCTGTTCCGCTAAAGAAAAAGACCTTCGACCGACGCCCGAACGCATCCGGCAAGGATGCTTCCCGGCATCGGCCGAAGGTCTCGCCGCACCCGGAGCGGGCGATGGGACCGGGGATCGGGATTCGGAACATCCCGTGCTGACGATCCCATCACCGGGCCCAGTGGACCCGGGGGCTACTCCCCTTCCGGCCATGCCTATGTTTACCCGGAAGGGATGCCGCTGTCAAATTCGGAAGGCCGGCGCGCCGGCCTTGAAGCCATGCCCCCTTTGCGCTATGATGGGTCACCGGCACACGTGGATCGATCTGTTGCCGGGATCCCCCAACCTGGCGGAGGGATGGATCATCGGATGGAAGAGACGCGCCCCTTTTCGCTGGATTCCCGCATCTTCGTGGAGGACCGCCTCCACTTCGCCACTGTGGGGGCGGTGCGGACGGAGCAGGGATGGATCTGCATCGACACCCCGGCGGACCCGCTGCACGCCGCCTGGTGGCGGCAGGCCCTGCAGTCCATCGCCCCCATGCCCATCCTCGCCGTCATTTACACGGATGCCACCCGGGATCGGGTCATGGGCACCCCCTTCCTTCTGGAAGGGAAGCCCGCCCTGATCATCGCCCATCATCACGTGTTCGATCGGCTCCGAGGCCATGGGGAGATGGGACGCCAGCAGCTGATCGACCTCCTCATCAGCCTCGGCCAGACCGAGTCGGCGGAGCAACTGGCTCGCGCCCCCCTCATGCTGCCCAATCTGACCTTCTCCGACCGTCTGGTCCTGAAGTTCGGCGCGCCGACGGTGATCCTGGAGCACGTGGACGGGGCTTCCCCCGGGCAAATCTGGGCGCGCATCCCCGAACATGACGCGGTGTTTGTGGGAGACACCGTGACGCTGAGCACCCATCCCAACCTGGGGGAGGCGGACCTGGAGCGGTGGCTGGAGCAGCTGGAGCAGCTGCGCGCCGGCCGGGTGGCCCGTCACATCGTGCCCGGGCGGGGCCCCCTCGCTTCGCCCTCGGACATCTCCCCTCTCCTGGATTACCTGAAGGCGTTGATGCGACGGGTCCGGGCCCTGGCGGCCTCCTCGCGCAAACCCGAGCTCGGCGCCCTGATCGCCGAGTTCATGGCCTACTTCCCGGTCCCTGAATACGAGCGGGAGCGGGTCCAGCGCCGCATCCGCTCCGCCCTGGAGCGGCTGCTGGAGCTTTACGCCGCCGGCAAGAAAGCCCCGAAAGAGAAGCCCAAGGAGAAGGCGGGGGCGGCCAAATCTCGCAAAAAAGGCGGCGCCTCCCGCTAAGATCCGGCAGGCTCCCCGCGCGCCCGCCTATCCCGGGCGAAAGGGCGGGGGTGTGTCCCAAAATCGCAGGACAACTGCTCGCAGTTGTCATGCAAGACGGCCAGGCCCGACAAAGTCGGGACACACCCAGGGGCGTGCGTTGTTGCGGGTCCCCCCTTCGATGTGTTAGGATGGACGGGAGCAGCAACCTCATCACGAGGTGAGCGGATGGCCTCTCCGACCCGTGAATCCCTCTCCGTGGAGGCGATGCCGGACGCGCCCGTCCGCCCGGCGCGGCGCCCCGAATGGTTGAAAGTCCGGGCCCCTCAGGGCGAGACCTATGAGTTCGTGCTCCGGTTGATGCGGAGCAAGCGACTTCACACGGTCTGCGAGGAAGCCCGCTGCCCCAACATCGGGGAGTGCTGGGGGCATGGCACCGCCACCTTCATGATCCTCGGAGATGTGTGCACCCGCTCCTGCCGCTTCTGCGCCGTCCGGACCGGCCGCCCCCTCTCCATCGACTGGGACGAGCCCAATCGTGTGGCCGAGGCCGTGCGGGCCATGGGCCTCTCCCACGTGGTGATCACCTCGGTGAACCGGGACGAGCTGCCCGACGGCGGGGCCACCCTCTTCGCAATGACCATCCGCCGCATCCGGGAGCGGGTCCCCGGATGCACCGTGGAGGTCCTCACCCCGGACTTCAAAGGCTCCATCGAGGCCCTGCGCATCGTCATCGAGGCGCGGCCGGATATCTTCAACCACAACGTGGAGACCGTGCCGCGTCTCTTCAAGAAGGTGCAGCCCCAGGATCGCTATGAGTGGGCTATGGCCACCCTCTCGAACGCCAAGAAGCTGTGGCCGGAGTGCGTCACCAAGTCCGGCATCATGGTCGGGCTGGGCGAGACCTGGGAGGAGATCATCGATGTGATGAAGGACCTGCGGGCGGTGGGGGTGGACATCCTCACCATCGGCCAGTATCTCCAGCCCTCCCGGAACCACCTCCCGGTGGAGCGGTTCTACCGGCCGGAGGAGTTCGAGGCCCTCAAACGGATCGGATATGAGCTGGGGTTCCGCTGGGTGGAGAGCGGCCCTCTGGTCCGCAGCAGCTATCGGGCGGAAGCCCAGGCCCGGGCCCTCTCCCGGGTCCCCCGTCCCTGAAAAGCCGGACGGAATAAAAGCGAAGCGCCGGGGGCCGCCATCCCCGGCGCTCGGCTAAAAGGAGGAGAAGAGGTTCCGCCCGCTGCTCACTTATCAATATACAGGGTCCCCTCCCTCGGATCTGGACGCTTGCCCAACGTTTGCCCGACGTTTCCCCAACGCCGAAACGGCCCCCCAATCGGCCCTCCCGAATTTTACCGCAGAAAGGATTTTAGATCTAACTTCCTTAACTGTTTCGGTCGAATGGTCCCTTAAAATCCGATGCCTTGCACCCGCAGTTGGGGTCTAAGACCGAAGTGTAATTTCCAAAGGTGGATAAGCGGATCCGCCCGGGATGTGCCGCTCCGAAAGAGGATCGGCCCCATGATTTGGGGTAAACTAAACCGGAGATGAGAGCGGTCATCCTGGAGAGGCTGGATCCCGAAACCGAAGAGGCGTTCAGCCCATGGAAGATCGAGCGGTTCCAGCGGTGCGCACCGAGCGCCTGACCCGGGTTTACCGGGTCTCCCGCCGGCGGGGGCAACCTCCTCAGGAGCGGGTGGCCCTGCATGAGGTCGACCTGGAGATCCATCCCGGGGAACTGTTCGGGCTGCTGGGTCCCAACGGGGCCGGGAAGACCACGCTGATCAAGATCCTCACCACGCTGCTCCTGCCCACCTCCGGGCGGGCGTGGGTCGCCGGCTACGACGTCGTGGCCCAGCCCGAGGCGATCCGCCGCCGCATCAACATGGTGGCCGGTGGGGAGTCCTGCGGTTACGGGCTGCTCACCGTGCGGGAGAACCTGTGGATGTTCTCCCAGTTCTACGGCCTGGACAACCGAACCGCCCGCCGGCGCATCGAGGAGCTCCTGGAGCGGTTCGGCCTGCGGGATCGGGGGGACTCCAAGATGTCAGATCTCTCCACCGGGCTGCGGCAGAAGGTCAACATCATCCGGGGGTTCCTGACCGACCCGCAGATCCTGTTTCTGGACGAGCCGACCCTGGGGCTGGACGTCAACGCCGCCCGACAGATCCGCTTCTTCATCCGGGAGTGGATCCGGGAGCGGCCGGGTCGGACGATCCTGCTGACCACCCACTACATGCTGGAGGCCGATGAGCTCTGCGACCGGGTGGCCATCATCGACCGGGGGCGCATCCTGGCGTGCGACGCCCCCGGGAACCTGAAGCGCCAGCTCCAGCGCGACGCGGTCTTCTCCCTGGAGATCGACGGCCTCGGAGGATGGTTCCCCGCCCTGCAGGGGATCCCGGGCGTGCGGCAGGCGTATTACCGGCCTCGGGACGGGCGGGCGGAGGTGGATCTCATCCTGGAAGAGGAAGGGGCGATCGGGCCGGTCATCTCCGCCCTGACCGCTCACGGCGCCCACATCCTGGCCCTGCGCAAGCGCGAGCCCACCCTGGAGGATGTGTTCGTCCGCCTGGTGGGCCGCGGGCTCTCCGAGGCCGAGGAGGAGGAGCCCGAATGAGCCGGGAGGCCGTCATCCTCTTCCTGCGGACGATGATCGCGCGGGCGTATCCGCGCATCGTCGGCCAGAACCGGGAGCCCAGCTGGGTGCTCATCGACGTGGGGTTGCCGCTCCTGGGCACCTCCGCCTATGTGTTCATCTACCGGGCTCTTCAGGCCCCTGAGGCCTATATCGGGTTCGTGATCCTGGGCGGGGCCATGACCGCCTTCTGGCTCAACGTCCTGTGGTCCATGTCCAGCCAGCTCTACTGGGAGAAAGAATCCGGGAACCTCCCCCTTTTCATCATCGCGCCGGGCCCGATGATGGGGATCCTGGCCGGCATGGCCCTGGGGGGGATGCTGGCCACCACCCTCCGGGCCTCGGTGATCGTGCTGGCAGGGTCCCTCCTCTTCGGCGTGCGTTACGCGCCGGCGGATCCCCTGGCCCTGATCGGGACCTTTCTGCTCACCCTCCTGGCGCTCTATGGGCTGGGGATGCTGCTGGCGTCTCTCTTCCTGATGTGGGGTCGAGAGGCCTGGCACCTCTCCAACCTGCTCCAGGAGCCCATCTACCTGCTCTCCGGGTTCTACTTCCCCATCCGGGCCCTGGGGTTCTGGGTGGGCGCCCTGGCCTCCCTCATCCCCCTCACCCTGGGCCTGGACGCCATGCGGCAGCTGCTTTTCCCGCAGGCCGCCAGCGGCCTGTTCCCCGTCGGCATCGAGATCGCCGGCCTGGCGGCCCTCAGCGGGATCTTCCTCCTCGCCGCCCACCGGGCCCTGAACGCGATGGAACGGCTGGCCCGCCGCGAGGGTCGGCTCACCGAACGGAGGCGCTGAATGCGAACCCTCTGGCGAACCCTCCGCACGGCAGCATGGCTGGGCTGGCAGATTGAGTCCAACTGGACGGATCCCTTTCTGTTCACGGTTTACTCCATCGCCAAGCCCATCGCCAGCGTCCTCATCCTGATCCTGATGTATAAGGTGGTGGCCCGGGCGGATTTCGGGCACCCGATGTTCGCCTATCTCTATCTCGGGAACGCCTTTTACATCTACGTGGGAGCGGTCCTCACGGGGATCAGCCAGGTCCTGATCATCGACCGCGAGGAATACGGGATCCTCAAATACTTCTACATCGCCCCGATCCCGCCGGAGGCGTATCTGGTGGGTCGGGGGATGGCGCGGATGGCCACCGGGACCATCGCCGTGGCCATCACCCTGCTGTTCGGGGTTTTGGCCTTCGGGCTTCCCCTCCGGCCCTCGGCCGCGGGCGCGGGGGTTTTCCTCCTCGCGATGGCCCTGGGGATGCTGGCGATGATCGGGCTGGGGGTGGGTCTGGCCGGGGCGACCCTGCTGGCCGCCCGTCACGTCTGGGTGATCGGCGAGGCGGTGGCCGGGGCGCTGTATCTCTTCTGCGGCGCGGTGTTCCCCCTGGAGGTCCTCCCGCCTTTCCTGCGGCCGCTGGGCTACGGCCTTCCCCTCACCTACTGGCTGGAGAGCGTCCGCCGGGCGCTGCTGGGCCCCTCCGCCTTCCGTTTTCCCACTTTCGCCGGATGGTCGGACGCCCAGCTGCTGGGAGCGCTGAGCGGGATGGCCCTCCTGTCGCTGATCCTCGGCTTCGGCTTCTACCGCTTCGCAGAGGGCCGGGCCCGGCAGCACGGGGCCATCGATCGGGAGACCGGCTACTGAGGAAACAGAGCCCGGTCAGGGCCTGTGGGCTCCTCCCGGATCACGGCCGCGCGGATGGGCGGGGCGGCGTGGGGAGGCTGGCGGAGAAGCCCAGGAGGGCTCCCAGAAGGAGGGCGGCCAGAGCCTCCCACAGGGGCAGGGGGATGCCGGATACCAGGGAGAACAACCACGCCACCACCAGGCCCAGCACGGCCCCGCTGAGGACCAGGGCCGGTCGAGCCCAGCGCCTGCGGAAGGAATCCGAAACCGGTTCCGGCGCGCGTGCCATCGGAGATGAATCCCGCTTCACAGCGAAGCGAAAACAAAAACGGCGTGGGGAGGGAAGCCCCCACACCGACCGGATGGCGCCCCCGGCGCGACTCGAACGCGCAACCACTGGATCCGAAGTCCAGCGCTCTATCCAGTTGAGCTACGGGGGCCCTCCAGGGAGGGCGACGGGGATCGAACCCGCGACCTCCTGATCCACAGTCAGGCGCTCTAACCGCTGAGCTACGCCCTCCACGCCTTTTATATTCTACCGTGCTTCACCCCGCATGGCAATCCCCGGTCTCCCATCCCCCGCTCCGGCTTTGCCTTCGCCTCCGGAAGAGAGGAGAATCCGAAGCGGCGAGGGATCTCCTGGCGCATTCGGAAAGTCCGCCGGCAGGAGGAGCCTTGGACTGGGATCCGGAGGAAGTGCGACGGCTCACCGAGGAGATCCCCTGGATCCGGGAGATCTACCTGTATCCCGAGGTCGGGTCCACCAACGATGTGGCCCGAGACCTGGGGGATATGGGCGCGCCGGAGGGGGTGGCCGTCCTGGCAGACGCCCAGACCCGAGGCCGGGGACGGGCCGGGCGGTCCTGGTGGACCCCCCCGGGGCGCGCCATCGCCCTCTCGCTCCTGGTTCGCCCGCGCCGGCCCGTGGCGGACTGGCCCCAGCTGGTGATGGTCGCCGGGCTGGCGGCGGTGGAGGCCGTGCGGGGGATCGGCTGCCCGGCCGGCCTCAAATGGCCCAACGACCTGATGATCCCCCCCGTCACCGGCGAGGTTCCTTCCTTAATGGCCTGGCGGAAGGCCGGCGGCATCCTGGTCGAAGCGTTTCCCCCGGCCTTCGCGGTGATCGGGATCGGGATCAACATCAACATCTCGCCGGAGGAGATCCCTCCGGACCTGCGGGAGATCCTGGGAAGCCTGTCCCAGACCCTCGGCCGTCCGATCCCCCGGCTCGCCGTTCTCAAAGGTCTGTTGCGCGCCTTCGCCTCTCTGTATCTGGAATGGAACGCGGGGGCGCGGCTCGTGGAGCGCTGGGCCGCAGCGCTGATCATGCTGGGGCACCCGGTGCGGGTCCTGACCCCGGAGGGGGCCTGCGAAGGGATCGCCGAAGGCGTAGATGAGGGGGGCGGGCTGCGGGTGCGCCTCCCGGATGGGCGCGAGCGGCGCTTCCACGCCGGCGAGGTCTCCCTGCGCGGATGACCGGCCGGCAGCGGCAAGGCCTTGCCTTCTGAAAGAACCTTTGCCGATTCCCACCCTCCTCGCTATAATTGGGGCAAGCCTTTCCCGGGCCTTATGGGATCTGACCCTGCGTCAGGAGTTATGTGGGATGAGCGAAGAGATCCGGCAGGATCGCCCCGAAAACGCCAACGCCATGGCCGAGATGGGCGAGTGGCTGGAGCTATCTCCCCCCTCGCTCCGACGCGGCGACATCGTGCGCGGCACCATCGTCCGGATCACCCCGACGGAGATCCTGGTGGACATCGGCATGAAGGCCGAGGGGGTGATCACCGGCCGCGAGCTGGAGCGGATGCCGAAAGAGATCCGCGAGGTGCTCCGCGAGGGGGATGTGATCCAGGTCCAGGTGGTGAACCCGGAGGATCGCAGCGGGAACATCCTCCTCTCCCTCCAGCGGGCGCTGATGGAGGAGGACTGGCAGCGCGCCCGGCAGCTGATGGAGGCCGGGGAGATCCTGGAGCTCACGGTCAGCGGTTTCAACAAGGGAGGGCTGGTGGTGAAGGTCGGACGGCTGCGAGGGTTCATCCCGGCTTCCCAGGTCCTCCCTCAGGAGCCCGGCGAGGAGAAGCTGCCGGTGGAGCAGCGCCTCAAACGCCGGGTGGGCCAGAAGATCTGGGCTCGCATCATCGAGGTAGACCCGGAGGCCAACCGGCTGATCCTCTCGGAGCGGGAGGCTCAGAAGGAGCTCCAGAAGCGGCAAAAGGAGGAGCTCCTGGCGCGCCTGGAGCCCGGGATGCGGGTGAAGGGCCGGGTCATCAGCCTGACCGACTTCGGCGCCTTCGTGGACCTGGGCGGGGTGGACGGCCTGATCCACATCAGCGAGCTCTCCTGGCGTCGAGTGCGACATCCCCGGGATGTGCTCTCGGTAGGCCAGGAAGTCGAGGTGGAAGTCATCGGGGTGGATCGGGAGCGCAAGCGCGTCGCCCTGAGCCGCAAACGGGTGGAGCCCGATCCCTGGCAGGAGGCGATCTCCCACCTGCGAGAGGGGCAGCTGGTCGAGGTGGTGATCACCCGCCTGATGAACTTCGGCGCCTTCGCCGCCCTGAAAGAGTTCCCGGAGGTGGAGGGCCTGATCCATATCTCGGAGCTGGCCGAGCACCGGGTGAACCATCCCAAGGAAGTGGTGCGGGAAGGGGAGGAGCTGGTGGTGCGGTTGATCCGGATCGACGCGGAGAACCGGCGGCTGGCGCTCAGCCTGCGTCGGGTCGCTTCCCCCGAATACGCCATGCTGGACTGGGAGATGGCTCAGGCGCGCCTCCGGGCCAGCGAGCAGACGGGACCGGAGGAAGCTTCCTGAAGGCCCTACCCGGCCGGAGGAAGGACACGACCTGAACCGCCGGCGCCCCAGCTCCCTCGCTCCGCCCATCGCAGCAGGGTTTGGCATCGCCCTTCCACACCCATCGGATCGGCTAAGGCGTTGCGGACGGATTAACGAAGGCGACTTCCTGCGATTGTGTTGTATGGCAACGCGGGGATCGAAACCGCTTAGAGTAGCGGCGATCCGTTTTCTGAAACTAACCGGCGAAAGGGATGGCGTGTTATACTAAGAGTGAAACCGGTTGCGGGTTCGCCGGGCACATTCAGCGGTCAGCCGGAAGGAGGACGCAGTGTCGAGCAAGCTGGATCGGTTCACCCAGCGGGCCAGGCGGGTGCTGGCGCTGGCCCAGGAAGAGGCCGAACGCCTGAACCACACCTACATCGGCACCGAGCATCTGCTCCTGGGCCTGGTGAAGGAAGAGAACGGCATCGCCGGCCAGGTGCTCCGACGTCTGGGGGTGACCCCCCAGAAGGTGGAGGAGATGGTCCTTCGCATGTCGGGGCCCGGCCGCCGCACCCCTCACAGCAAACCCGATTTAACCCCCCGGATCCGCCGGGTGATTGAGCTGGCCGTCGACGAGGCCCGGCGGATGGGACACCACTACATCGGCACCGAACACCTCCTCCTCGGGCTGGTCCGCCTGGGGGATGGGATGGCGGTGGACATCCTGAAGAGCCTCGGGCTCTCCCTGGAGCAGATCCGCCGGGAGACCAACCGGATGATCCAGGAGACGACCGCGGCCGCCCGGCCCCGGCGGGAGCGCCCGAAGACCCCGCTGCTGGACCAGCTGGCGATCGATCTGACCGCCCTGGCGGAGGAGGGGAAGCTGGATCCGGTGATCGGGCGGGAGCAGGAGATCGAGCGGGTGATCCAGATCCTCTCCCGTCGGACCAAGAACAACCCCGCTCTGATCGGGGAGCCCGGGGTGGGCAAGACCGCCATCGTCGAGGGCCTGGCCCAGCGCATCGTGGCCGGCGAGGTCCCCGAACCTCTCCTCAGCAAGCGGGTCCTCCAGCTGGACGTGGCCTCCCTGGTGGCGGGGACGATGTATCGGGGCCAGTTCGAGGAGCGGCTGAAGCGGGTGCTGGAGGAGCTCAAGAGCGCCGACTGCATCCTGTTCATCGACGAGATGCACATGCTGGTGGGCGCCGGGGCGGCCGGCAGCGCGGTGGACGCCGCCAACATCCTCAAGCCGGCCCTGGCCCGGGGTGAGATCCAGTGCATCGGGGCCACCACCTTCGACGAGTATCGCAAATACATCGAGAGCGACGCGGCCCTGGAGCGCCGGTTCCAGCCGGTGGTGGTGGAGGAACCCACCATCGAGGAGACCATCGAGATCCTGCGGGGCATCCGCCACCGCTACGAGGAGCACCACAAACTGACCATCACCGACGAGGCCATCGAGGCCGCCGCACGCCTCTCCGCGCGCTACATCCCCGAGCGTTATCTCCCGGATAAAGCCATCGATCTGATCGATGAGGCCGCCGCCCGAGTGCGGATGTATAAGGCCGCCCGCTGGCCCAGCCTCCAGAAGGTCTACAACGAGCTGCGGACGGTGCAGCGGGAGCGGGAGGAGGCCCTGGCCGAGCGCCGCTATGAGGACGTGGCCGACCTGAAAGCCCGGGAGGAGGAGCTTCAGGCCCAGCTGCAGCAGCTGCGCATGCGCAGCGAGACCGATGAAGGGCCGAAGGTGACCGCCGAGGACATCGCCGAAGTGGTCTCGATGTGGACCGGCATCCCGGTCAGCCGCATCGCCGGGGACGAATCCCAGCGCCTGCTCCAGATGGAGGAGGAGCTGAAGAAGCGCATCGTGGGGCAGGATGAGGCCATCAGCGTGATCTCCCGGGCGGTGCGACGGGCCCGCGCCGGCCTCAAGGATCCCCGCCGGCCCATCGGCTCCTTCATCTTCCTTGGGCCGACCGGGGTGGGCAAGACGGAGCTCACGAAGGCCCTGGCCGAGTTCCTTTTCGGCTCTGAGGACGCCCTGCTCCAGCTGGACATGTCCGAGTTCATGGAGCGGCACAACGTCTCCCGCCTGGTGGGCGCGCCTCCCGGCTACGTGGGCTACGAGGACGCCGGCCAGCTCACGGAATATGTCCGCCGCCGGCCTTACTGCATCGTGGTTTTCGACGAGATCGAGAAGGCCCATCCGGACGTGTTCAACATGCTCCTCCAGATCATGGAGGAGGGCCGGCTGACGGATGCCCGGGGCCGCAAGGTGGACTTCCGCAACACGATCATCATCATGACCTCCAACATCGGCGCCGAGACCATCCGCAAGGCCCACCTGGGCTTCCCCACCCAGAAGCAGGAGGAGGTCGATCTGGAGCGGCGCTACCGCGAGATGCGGGAGAAGCTCCTCAATGAGCTGCGCAAGGTCTTCCGGCCGGAGTTCCTCAACCGGGTGGACCAGGTGGTGGTCTTCCGGCCGCTGAGCCGGGAGGACATCCTGAAGATCGTGGACCTGGAGCTGGGCAAGGTGGCGGCCCGCCTGAAGGAGCATCGCCTGAGCATCGAGGCCACGCCGGCCGCCAAGGCCTTCCTGGCCGACAAGGGCTACGACCCCGAATATGGGGCGCGGCCGTTGCGCCGGGTGATCCAGAACCTGGTGGAGGACGCCCTCTCGGAAGGAATGCTGGCCGGCCGCTTCGGCCCCGGCGACACGGTGGTGATCGATGTGGAAGGGGACCAGCTGACCTTCCGGGCGAAGGGGATCGAGGAGCTGACCCCGCCGCCCGCCCTGGTCGTAGAAGGCTAAGGGATGGCACCCGGGGGCGCAGGACGCGCCCCCGGGTTTTTACGTGGGATCGCCCCCGCGATAGGGAGTCGTCCCCGAATCGAACGCGAATCCACCCATTCGATCTCCGGCCTCTCGGGACGCGCCCTCATTCGCGGACGGGCCCTACGTCAACACCCCCTCCCCTTGCAGCGCCGCCTGGAGAACCTGGGCCAGGAAGCGGCGGGCATCCAGGATCTCCAGGAGCGCCAGCTGCCCATCGGCCGTGAAATGGGCGATCAGAGAGCCCGTATGCTCCGCATGGTCGATCACGCCCTCGGGGAGCCATTCGATCGCCAGGATGTCCGCCTCCCGATCATATCGCACCTTCATAGCGCTCCCTCCTTGCGGAATACAAGGCGATCACGCTGAGGTTCTCTCCTTCCTTTTCCGCAGAGGGCGAGGAGGCTTGTGCCCTTTCATGCTTCATGCAAGTCCGTATTCCTCCCACCGCCGATCGACCAGGGCCCGGATCTCCGGGCTCATCTCGATGCGCTCCGGCCAGCCTCGGGGATGCCCTTCCTCCGGACCCTTGGCCGTGGCGTCGATGCCGATCTTGCCCCCGTAGGCCCGCAGGGGCGCGGCGTGATCCAAGTGATCCACCGGCCCTTCCACGATCACCACGTCCCGCTTCCAGTCCACGTTCCCCAGAACCTGCCAGGCCACCTCGGAGAGGTTATGGACGTCCACCCACTCATCCACCACCACGATGCATTTGGCCAGGCTGAGCAACCCCAGACCCCACAGGCCGAAGATCACCTTGCGGGCGTGACCGGGGAACCGCTTGCGGATGCTCACGATCACCAGGTTGTGGAAGACTCCCTCCGCAGGCATGTTGTAATCCACCACCTCCGGCAGGAAGAGACGGACCAGAGGGAGGAAAAGCCGCTCAGTGGCCTTGCCCATCCAGTAATCCTCCATGGGCGGGCGCCCTACGATGGTGGTGGGATAAATGGGATCCCGCCGATGGGTGATGGCGGTGATGTGCATCACCGGGAAGGGCTCAGGAGGCGTGTAGTAACCGGTGTGGTCGCCGAAGGGACCCTCCAGCCGCTGCTCCCGAGGATCGATGTATCCTTCGATGACGATCTCGGCCGAAGCCGGGACCTCGAGGGGCTGCGTGACGCAGCGGACCATCTCGACGGGCCGGCCCCGGAGCCAGCCGGCCAGCAGGTATTCGTCGATGTCCGGCGGCAAAGGCGCGCTGGCCGCCCAGATGCAGGCCGGATCCCCGCCCAGGGCCACGGCGATGGGGATGCGCTCCGCCCCCACCTCCCGGGCGGCCCGCTCGTGCTCCGCTCCCCCTTTATGGATCTGCCAATGCACGCCCAGGGTGCGTTCGTCGTGAACCTGCAGGCGATACAGCCCGACGTTGCGCTTGCCGGTGCGAGGATCCCGCGTGATCACCTGGCCCAGGGTGATGTAACGCCCCCCATCTTTCGGCCAGCATTTCAGGATCGGCAACCGATCCAGGGAGGGCTGCTCGGTCTCTACCACCTCCTGACAGGGCGCGCGGGAGACCCGCCGGGGGCCCAGGCCGATGCTCCGCAACGCCCCCAGCACCTGGCCCAGCCGCTCCAGGGCCTCCCCCACCCCCTGCGGAAGCTCCGGGCGCAGCAACGCCTCCAGCCGCCGCCGGAGGTCCTCCAGATCCTCCACCCCCAGCGCCCAGGCCATCCGGCGCGGGGTGCCGAAGAGATTGATGACCACAGGGATCCCCTTCCCATCCACGTTCTCAAACCACAGCGCCTTGTTGCGCGCTGCCGGGCCCTTCATCACCCGGTCCGCGATCTCCGTGATCTCCAGCTCCGCGGAGACCGGGGCGCGGATCCGCACCAGCTCCCCGGCCTCCTCCAGACGCCGCAGGAAATCCCGCAGGTCCCGATAGGCCATCCTCCACCTCCTCCCAGAGCCTCGTTCCCCCATAGTGTATCGAAATTCCCCCTCCCCGGCCCCCTGACCGATTTAGAGCGGACCAATGATGAGGGTGAGACTATAATGGAGGCAAACTCCATGCCGGGAGGTCGCGATGCCGATGGTGCGCAAAGTGCAGGGGGTGCTGTGCCCGGTGCGGGATCTGGCGCGGGCGAAGGCCTTTTATGGGGAGACCCTGGGGCTGCCCCTTCGGGAGGAGGACCCGGAGGGCCGGTGGGTGGAGTTCGGCCCTCCCCGCGGCCCGGGGATCCTGCTCTATCAGGGGGCGGCGGGCTCCGGAGGCGGGGCGATGTTCCCGGTGCGAAACGCCCAGCGCACCCTCCGGCGCCTGAAGCGCCTGGGGGTTCAGGTGGGAGATCTGGTGGAGGTTCCCGGGGTGATGATCATCGGAACGTTCTATGATCCCGACGGGAACCCCCATCATCTGGTGCAATCGCTACGCCCGAAGGCCCCGCGGCGCCGTCGGGCCTCTGAGGGCGGCGAGGTCGCGCCTCCCGAACCCCAGCCCTAAGCCCAGCAACCCCATCTCGGTGGGGCACATGGGGCCGGGGATTTCTCCATTTCCCGGCCCCTGTTGATCGGATAGACTAAAATCATCCTCGGCGGAGGGAGCTCCGGAATGCGACGGGCTGTGATCGTGGACTTCGGGGGCGTGCTGGTGCGGACGGAGGACCTCTCCCCCCGGGAGCAGCTGGCCCGGGAGCTGGGGATGAGCCGGGAAGCGCTGGAGGCGCTGCTCTTCGCCAGCGATCTCTCCCTGCGCGCCCAGCGGGGAGAGCTCCCGGAGCCGGCCTTCTGGCAGGCCGTCGGGGAGCGCCTGGGGATCACCGATCCGCAGGCTCTCCATCGGCTGCGCGAGCGTTTCTTCGCCGGGGACCGCCTGAACGAGCCCCTGGTGGAGGCCTTGCGGCGGTGGAAAGGCCGCATCCCTCTCGGCCTGATCAGCAACGCCTGGTCCGGATTGCGGGAGGTGCTGCGCCGGCTGGGTCTGCTGGAGCTCTTCGACGTGGTGGTGATCTCCGCCGAGGTGGGGCTGTTGAAGCCGGACCCCCGGATCTACCGGTGCGCTCTGAAGGGCCTGGGCCTTCCCCCGGAGGCGACGGCTTTCCTCGATGACCTCCCCGAAAACGTGCAGGCGGCCCGCGCCCTGGGCATGCATGGGATCCTGTTCCGAGATCCAGAGGAGGTCCTCAGGCAGCTGCAGGAATGGCTCAACGGGACACGCTGAGCCTTCCAAGGGCCCCGTCGGCTCCTCAGGCGGAGGGAGGCCATGCCCCTGGAGATCCATCTGGACGATGTGGTGCAGCTACGAAAGCCGCATCCGTGCGGCGGCACGGAGTGGCAGGTGGTCCGCGTGGGGGCGGACATCGGGATCCGTTGCCTCACCTGCGGGCGCCGGGTCCTGATGCCCCGTCGGGAGTTCGAGCGCCGGGTCCGACGGATCGTCCGTTGCTCCCGGCCGACGCAGCTCTGACGATCCGGCCCGTCCTCCCACCCTCCTTTCCGGCAGGCTCCGAGGGCAGGGCATGGGCCGATCGCCTCTCACTGCACATCCCATCTTCGGAGGGGCCATCATGAAACGCTGGGGAATTCGAATCGGCGGCGGGCTGGTGCTGCTCCTCATTACGCTTTTCCTGATCGCGGCCTTCTGGCCGGTTCCCCCGGATCTTCCCCCAGGCGGTCTGTCCGATGGGATGCCCGGCGCGACCGGGGCCCTCCGTCGCCCCTTCCCCCCGATGCCCATCCCTCCGGACAACCCCCAGACCCCCGAGAAGGCGGAGCTGGGTCGGCTCCTGTTCTACGACCCGATCCTCTCGGGCGATCGGACGCGTTCATGTGCGACCTGCCATCATCCGGATCTCGGCTTCACCGATGGCAAGGGACGATCCATCGGGGCCGATGGGCAGCCGATGCGGCGGGGCGCCCCCACCCTCTGGAACGTGGGCTACCTGCGCCGCCTGTTCTGGGACGGGCGCGCCACCTCCCTGGAGGAGGCGGCCCGTATGTCCCTCACGGATCCTCGGGAGATGGCCGCGGACCCGGAGCGCCTGGTCCGGGCCCTGAAGGCGATCCCGGAATACCGGGAGCGGTTCGACCGGGCTTTCGGGGGCCGGGACGGCTCGGCGGTGACGTTTGAGAACATCGCCAAGGCCATCGCCGCTTTCGAGCGCACCCTGGTCAGCCGGAACTCTCCCTTCGATCGCTTCGCCGCCGGCGACGCCGCAGCCCTCACCCCCGCCCAGCGACGCGGCCTCAACCTCTTCCGCTCCGGCCGCACCCGATGCTTTGAGTGTCACACGCTCCCCTTGTTCGGCTCCTCGGACTTCCGGGTCATTGGGGTGCCGGATCTCCCGGGAGGGCCGGCGGATCGGGGCCGCGCGGAGGTCACCGGCTCCCCTCGGGACGAGCGGGCCTTCAAGGTGCCCACCCTGCGCAACGTGGCCCTCACCGCGCCCTATATGCACAACGGGATCTTCGCCACCCTGGAGGAGGTGGTGGACTTCTACAAAGATGGCGGAGGACGGGGCCGGGGCATGGATCTGCCGAACTTAGACAGCAAGATCCAGCCCTTCCGCCTGAGCCCGGAGGAACGCGAGGACCTGGTGGCCTTCCTGTATGCCCTGACGGATGAATCGGCCATGCCCCCGGTGCCCGAATCCGTCCCCTCCGGCCTGCCGGTGGTGCCCCGCCTGGAGAACCCCGCTCGCGCGGTGGCCGCCCGTTACAACGTGGGGGCCGCCGCCGCGTCGGAACCTCCTCGCGCTCCGCAGACCCGGGTGGTCCGACCCGGTGAGTCCATCCAGGCGGCCCTGGATCAGGCCGGCCCCGGGGACACCATCCTGGTGGAGCCCGGGATCTACCGGGAGTCCCTGGTGGTGGAGGTGGAGAACCTCACCCTGAGGGGAATCGTCCGGGACGGCCAGCGGCCGATCCTGGACGGGGAAGGCATACGCGGGGACGGCATCATCGCCACCCGGGACGGGTTCACGGTGGAGAACTTCATCGTGCGCCATTACACCAACAATGGCATCGTGGTGCCCGGCGCCCGGGGGATCGTGATCCGGGACGTGGTCACCGAGGACACCGGGGCTTACGGCGTGTATCCGGTGGGCAGCGAGGACATCCTGATCGAACGGGTGGTGGCCACCGGGGCCTGGGACACCGGCATCTACATCGGTCAATCCCGCAATGGGGTGATCCGCGACAGCGAGGCCTACGGCAACGTCAGCGGGATCGAGGTGGAGAACTCCGTGAACATCACGGTGGTGAACAACTACGCGCACGACAACGCGGCCGGGTTGCTGGTCTTCGTCCTGCCCAATCTGGAGTCGAAGGTAGGCTCCCGCAACCGGATCATCGGCAACCGCATCATCCGCAACAACGGACCCAACTTTGCCAAACCGGGGGCCATTGTGGGCAACGTCCCCTCGGGGACCGGGATCCTGATCATGGCGGCGGATGAGACCGAGGTGACCGGCAACGAGATCCGGGACAACGCCTCGGTGGGCATCGCCGTGGTGGGCCTGCACCAGGTCTTCCCGAAGGGGACGGTCTTCGACGTGGGGGCCATCCCGGAGCGCAACTGGATCCACGACAACGTTCTGGTCCACAATGGATTCAACCCGGATCCGAAGGTGCGGGCGGCGGGGCTGCCAGGGGCGGACCTGCTGTGGGACGCCAGCGGATGGGATAACCTGTGGCGGGAAGCGGGGGCCCGAGCCTTCCCACCCTTCCTGCCCGGGCCGGACTGGCCATGGCCGGTCCGGCGGGCCTACTGGCGGCTGCTCCAGCTGCTGGTGCAGCTTTTGGGATAGCCGGATCCCGGAGGTCGCGATGCCGGAACAACCGGTCGGCGAGGACAGTATTTTTTACGCTGTTCACACCGATGTCCACGCGCGTCACACCCTGCTCCTGATCCACGGTGCCGGGGAGTCCCATCTGGTGTGGCCCGGGGCGCTGCGGAACCTCCCGGGGGCGACCGTTTACGCGCTGGATCTGCCCGGCCACGGCCGGTCCCGGGGGCGCGGGCGCTCCTCCATCGCGGACTACACCCGGGTGGTGGTGGAGTGGATGGCCGCCCTGGGGTTGCCGCCGGCCATCTGGGTGGGTCACTCGATGGGCGGAGCCATCGCCCAGTGGGCGGCCCTCCACCATCCGGAGCGCGTGGCGGGGCTGATCCTGATCGCCACCGGGGCCCGCCTCCGGGTCAGCCCTCAGATCCTCGAAGGCCTGCGGTCCGATTTCCACCGCACGGTCGAGCTCATCACCGAGTGGAGCTGGGGAGTGGATCCACCGGTTCGGCTGGTGGAGGAAGGACGCCGCATGCTCCTCTCCGCGGACCCCCGGGTGATGGAAGGGGATTATCGGGCGTGCGACGCCTTCGACGTGATGGGCCGCCTGGGGGAGATCCGAGCCCCCACTCTGGTGATCGGCGGGACAGCGGACCGGATGACGCCCTTCAAATATGCGGAATATCTGGCGGCCCATATCCCGGGCGCGCGGCTGGTGCGGATCGAGGGGGCAGGCCACATGGTGATGCTGGAGCAGCCCGAAGCCGTCGCCGAAGCGATCCGGTCCTTCCTGACGGAGATTGCCTCCCGCACAGGTCCGGATGCCTGAATCCCTTCTCGGAGTCACAGCGCGCGGATGATCGCGATCGGAGTGGATATCCTGGAGATCCGACGGATGGAGCAGGCCATCGCCCGCTTCGGGGACCGTCTGCTCCGGCGGGTTTTCACGCCGGCCGAACGGCAGGCATGCCGCGGGCGGGTGGCTGAGTATGCGGCCCGCTTTGCGGCCAAGGAGGCTGTCGCCAAGGCCCTGGGGGTGGGCCTTCGGATCATGGCCCGCGAGGGCATCGGATTTCACGACGTGGAGATCCTCCCGGACCACCGGGGACAGCCTCACGTACACCTGCGGGGATGGGCCGCGGAGCGCGCCCGGGTGCTGGGCCTGAAGCAATGGGCGGTGAGCATGACCCACGACGGGGGGTTCGCCATCGCGGTAGTGGCCTCCATCGGAGGGCTTCCCCCTCTTGATCTTCCCTCGGAGCGCCGTTCATGACGAGCTCCCCCCCGCTCCCCTGGCTGCGCCCGCCCGAGCGCTCCCCGGTCCCCCCGGATCCCCGGGACGTGCGGATCGCGGATCTGCTGCAAACGGATCCGGCTGGGGCCCATGTGGCGGTGATCGGCATCCCCTTTGACACCGCGGTGATCGGCCGGCGGGGTGCCCGGGAGGCCCCTGCGGCCATCCGCCGCGCCCTTTATCGGATGACAGCCTTTGATCTGGAGAGCGGGGTAGATCTGGCGGAAGGCCTCCGGCTGGTGGACCTGGGGGATGTGGCCGTGGTGCACACGGACATCCACGAGACCCACCGGCGGGTGACGGCGGTGCTGCGGGAGGTGACCCGTCAGGGCCTGCGCTCCCTGGTCCTGGGCGGAGATCACAGCCTCTCGTATGCCACCCTGCGGGGGGTGATCGAAGGGCTGGGGAAGCCTCTGGGGGTGATCCAGTTTGACGCCCATCATGACCTGCGGGAGCCTCTGGAGGGGGAGATCACCAGCGGAACCCCTTTCCGCCGCCTGCTGGAGGAAGGACTGGTCGAGGGGCGGCATCTGGTGCAAATCGGGCTGCTGGGGGGACGCAACAGCCGGGCCTATTATGAAGTCGCCCGCCGGCATGGCGTCCACATGATCCCGGCGGCCCACGTCCATCGGGAGGATCCAGAAGTCCTGACTGCCCAGGTCTTGGAGGTGGTCACTGCAGGCACCCTTGGGTTTTTCATCAGTTTTGACATGGATGTGTTCGAGGCCGCCTGCGCGCCCGGGGTGTCCGCGCCCAGCCCGGGGGGATTGCTGCCCGCGTCGGCGCTGGCGCTGGTGCGGAGGTTGGCCGCCCATCCGGCATGCTGGGGGATGGATCTGATGGAAACCGCTCCACCTCTGGATCCCGATGGACGGACCGTGGCGCTTGCGGCGGCGGTCGCATGGGCCTTTCTGATCGGGCGGGGGATGGTCGGGGTGAAATCCGAATCCGGGATTGACACAGGTCCGCCCGCCGTGCCATAATCATCCCAGACGGGAGGCATACGATGGCGCTGACGGCGGAAGACCTGCGGGATCTGGTGGTCCTCTTAGAGACCCACCCGGAGTGGCGGAAGGTCCTCTGGGCCCTGCTGGCCTCGGAGGAGGTCCTCCGCATGCCCGCCGAGCTGGCTGAGCTTCGGGCGGAGACTGAACGCCGCTTCACGGAGCTGGCGGAAGCCGTTCGTCGCCTGAGCGAGCTCTTCGTCGCCCACCGTCAGGAGTTCCTGGCTCAACAGGCCCACACGGACGCTCGCCTCGCCGAGCTCACTGAGACCGTTCGTCGCCTGAGCGAGCTCTTCAACACCCACCGTCAGGAGTTCCTGGCCTATCGGGAGGAAACCGACCGTCGCTTCGCCGAACTCGCTGAGGCCCAGCGCCGCACCGAGGAATCCCTGGCCGCTCATCGTGCCGAAACCGACCGCCGCTTCGCCGAGCTCAGCGCCGAGGTCCGCGCCTTGGCCGAAGCCCAGCGCCGCACGGAGGAGATCCTCCAGCAGGTCCTTCTGCGCCAGGAACAGTTCCAGCGCACCCTGGACCACTTCGGCCAGATCATCGGCCCCATCACTGAAGAACATATGGTCCAGGCCCTCCAGGAATGGATCGCCCAGCAGGGCGGCACCCTGCTGACCCCCGTGGTCTCCATCACCCTGGACGGCCTCGGAGAGGTCGATGGCCTGGCCCGGGCCCGCCTGCCCGACGGCCGGGAGGCCTGGCTGTTAGTCTCGGCCAAAGCGAAGGTGTGGGCCCGCTCCATTACCGAGTTCGTGGAGCGGATCCTGCGGCACCCGGAAGCCCGCGAGCGCCTGCAGGCCCAGGGGGTGGGGGATCCGGTGCTGCCGGTGGTGTTCGGACGGGCCCTGGATCATCGGGCCCTGGAGGCGGCACAGCGGGCGCGGGTCGGGCTGCTCATCGGGCGGCAGGGGATGCTCGTCCCCCCCGCCCTCTGGTCCCTCTCGGAGGGCAAACCCCTGGGATAAGGAGAGGATCTCCCGATCGGGCGGGCGGGGATCGGAATCCGCCGTTCACGGGCTTTAGGGTTCGGGTCGAAATGAATTTCGACCTACGCGGGGGATGCCCTCAGCGGAGCCGCGGGCGCTCCTCCCGATCCCCGTTCCGCTCCTGCACCAGGCGGAGGATCACCGGCTCAATCCCCAGGATGTTGGGGACGTGGAAGTCCACCCCATCCGTCGCGTCCCCATCCACCAGGATGGTGATCATCCCCAGCGCCCGCGCCGGCCGGAGGTTGCGGGGGGAGTCGTCCACGAAGACGCACTCGGGGCCCTGGGCCCGCAGGTGTTGCAGGATCCGCCGATAGGCCTCCGGGTCAGGCTTGTTGCAGTAGTCCAGGCGGCGCACATCCAGGATGATCGGGAAATGATGGGCGACCCTCAGGCGTTCGAGCACCCGGCGGGCGTGCTCCTCGCTGGCGTTGGTGAAGATCACCTTGGTCAGCGGGATGCGCGCCAGCATGGCGTCCAGAGCCGGGTCGGGCTGGAGGTAATCCTCCAGCGGGACATCGTGCACATACGCCAGATAATCCTCAGGGTCGATGTGGTATTCCTCCATCAGCCCGCGCAGGGTGGTGCCGTATTGGGCGTAGTAACGCTGCCGCAAGGCCTCCGCCTGCTCCGGGGGAAAGCCCAGGCGCTCCACCATATAACGACCGATCCGCTCGCTGATGAGATCCATCAGCCCGGAGCGCCGGGGGTAGAGGGTATCGTCCAGATCCAGGATCAAATACCGCAACCGGGGGCCGCCCATCGCCCTTCCCTCCGCCCAGCTTCCCCCTTGAAGGGATGCTCAGTTTAATGCGGGAAGGACACGGCGGCAAAAACTTCGCACCTGAGCGGCCGCGGGGCGCGTTTACCGGGACGGCTCCCGCGTGGCCCTCGGGGGCCGGGAAGAGCCGTCTGGGGAGGAGATGGGGTTGACGACGACCCCGATCAGGTCATAGGTCATAGCCCCGGTGATGCGGACGGGGAGGAACTGCCCGACGGGCCACTCCCCCTCCACCAGCACCAGCCCGTCGATCTCCGGCGCGTCCCGATACGTTCGCCCCACGCTCAGGCCGTCCCCCACGCCTTCGATCAGCACCTCCAGGGTCTTCCCCACCAGCGCCTGGTTCTTGCGCAGGGAGATCGGCTGCTGGGCGGCCATCAGGCGCTCGTAACGCTCCTGTTTGACCTCCTCGGGCAGATGGCCCGGCTGGCGGGCGGAGGGGGTCTCCGGCTCATAGGAGTAAGTGAAGCAGCCCACGCGGTCGAACTCCAGATCCCGGACGAAACGGAGCAGCGCCTCGAACTCCTCCTCCGTCTCGCCGGGATAGCCGACGATGAAGGTAGTGCGGAGGGCGATGTCCGGCATGGCGCGGCGGAGCTTCTCGACGGTGCGATACACCCACTCGATGTTCGCCGGGCGCCGCATCCGGCGCAGCACAGCGGGATGGCCATGCTGCAGGGGGATGTCCAGATAGTGGGCGACCTGAGGGTAGCGGGCCATCACCTCGATCAGGCGATCGGAGACCGCGCCCGGGTAAGCATACATGATGCGGATCCACTTCACCTCGGGGACACGCTGCACCAGCCCTTCGATCAGGGTGGGCAGCCCATCCCGCATGCCCAAATCATGGCCGTAATCTGTGGTGTCCTGGGCGATGAGGATGAGCTCCCGCACCCCCTGGTCCACCAGCCGGCGGGCCTCCGCCCAGATGGCCTCCGGCGGCCGGCTGACCGCGGGGCCTTTGATCAGGGGAATGGCGCAGAACGCGCAGGGGCGGCGGCACCCGTCCGCGATCTTCAGGTAGGCGCTCGCCCCCTGCACCGCGGCCCGCAGCACCCCCCGCTCCTCCCGGCGGATCGGCCCTTCGTCCGGGATGTGGAAAAGGGGCTCCGGGGCGGAGCGCCCGCGCAGGGCCTCGATGAACTCCAGGATGTCCATCCAGCGACGGGTGCCGATCACGCCGTCGATCCCCGGCACCTCCTCCACCAGACGGGCCCCCCACCGCTGGGCCAAGCATCCGGCGGCGATGAGCAGCTGGCCCTTCTTCTTCCGGGCCGCGAGCTCCCGCAACACCCGCAGGGATTCCTGGCGGGCCGCCTCGATGAAGCCGCAGGTGTTCACGATGAGGACATCGGCCCGGCCGGGGCGCTCGGTCGCCTCATAGCCGGCCCCCTCCAGGAGCTGGGCCATGCTGGCCGAGTCAACGGCGTTCTTGGCGCAGCCCAGGGTGATCAGATGATAACGCCTCCCGGCGCGACGAGACATTCCTCTCCCCCCACGTTACGGCGAGCGGGACCAGGTTTTGCGGACGATCTCCCCGCGCCCGCCCAGGGGAGCCTCCGGCCGGCCGTTCAGGCTCACCTGAAGGGCAGCGGCGTTTCCGGTCTCTAAGCCGATGGTGGAGCGGGCCTCCCAGGTTCGGGTCTCCCCGGGCCGCAGCAGGCCCTGATAGACCACCTGCCCGTCGGCGAGGATCCGGACCCAGACGTGCTCGGCGGCGGTCACCTCCAGCCGGAGAAGGGGCGCGCCGGCTGCCGGCAGCGGCGTGCCGGTTGGGCGCGCCACGGCGCCCGGGGCGATGCCGGTCGGCGAGGGCGGGAGGGCGCCGGGGCGAGGCAGCCAGCGGGTTCGAACGACCCCGAAGAGCCCGGCGAGGATCAGGAGCGCGATCCCCAGGGCGGCCAGGCGACGCCAGGGGACCGCCGGGCGGGCGGGGATCGGGGCGAGCTCGAACATCGAGGGCATCGCAGACGGCCGAGCCGGCGGGAGGGCCCCCGGGACGCCGTCCCATTCCGCGAGGAGGGCCTCCGCGTCCAGCCCCAGCCAGCGGGCGTAGCGGCGCAGGAACCCGCGGGCGTGGGCCGGGCTGGGCAGGAGGGAGAAGGCCTCGCGCTCCAGGGCCTCCAGATAGGCCCGCTTGATGCGGGTTTGCGCCGCGGCCTCCTCCAGAGAAAACCCCCGGGCCTCCCGGGCGGCGCGCAAGCGATCCCCGATGCCCACCTTATCCCTCCCGTTCCACCACCACCTGCACCTGCGCGGTGATCTCAGGCCCCAGCCGCACCGTCACCGGGTGCGTCCCCAGGGTGCGGATCGGCTGATCCAGCTCGATCCGGCGGCGGTCCACCTCCACGCCCAGCTGCTGGGCGATGGCCTCCGCGATCTGCTGCGAGGTGACGGAGCCGTAGAGCCGATCCCCCTGGCCGGCCCGGGCCCGGATCGTGACCGTCGCCCCCTGGAGACGGGCGGCCGTCTCCCGAGCGGAGCTCAGCTGGCGGATCCGCCGCTGTTCCATCGCCTGACGGGTTTCCGCGGCATGGCGGATCAGCCCTTCGGTGGCCGGGACGGCCAGGCCCTTCGGGATGAGATAGTTGCGCGCGTAGCCGTCCGCCACCTCCTTCACTTCGCCGGACCGCCCCAGGTGCGGCACATCCCGCAGCAGGACCACTTTCATCCCCGGATCCTCCTGACAGAGATCCACCCACGGGCCTCCCGGGCGCGCTGCTCAGGGGCCCGCTTCCGAGAAGGGTATCTTAGCAGGGAAGCGATGGCCGGACAACCGGCCTTCGGCGCTGAAGGTTCGCTCCGCAGCCTGGATCCGCATCTTCCCCTCCGGCTGGCGGAGATCCAGAGATCGAAGGCGCTCCACGAATCATCCGTGTGGCACCCGAATTCGCGTCGCAGGGCTTCGTCAGGGCGGCCGCCCCCCTTGACAAAACGCGGGAAACCCTTTATGCTGGGATTAGAACATTTGTTCTAATCGGAGGCGGCGATGGCCCTTCGGGATCGGCTGCTCACGTTCCTGGAGGCTTACTGGGAGACCCACGGTTACGGCCCCACCCTGGAGGAGATCCGGCGCCACGTGGGGCTCTCCTCCCGCTCCCATGTCCTCTATCACCTGCGGGCCCTGGCCCAGGAAGGCCGGGTCCAGCAGGAGCCCGGCAAGCATCGCACGTGGCGCCCGACCGATCGCCCCGCCTCCCGCATCTCGATCCCCCTGAAAGGCGTGGTCCCCGCCTCCCATCCGGATCAGGTGGATGAGGTGGTGCCGCAGGAGCTCGGGGATCTATGGCTCCCCACCGCATGGGTCCCTCCGCGCTGTCGGTTCGCCCTCTGGGTGCGGGGGGACTCCATGATCGGCCTCGGGATCCGTCCTTTCGACATCGTCCTGGTCGAGCCGGTCTCCCCGGAGGAAGTCCGTTCCGGGGATCTGGTGGTGGCGCGGGTGAAGGGCCGCAACCAGATGACCCTGAAGCAGCTGGTTCAGGATCCGGAGACCCGGACGTGGTGGCTGCGGCCCGCCCATCCGGAGCTGGCGCCCGTGCGGATGGACTGGCAGACGTGGACCCTGGAGGGCCGCGTGGCTTTCCGGTTCGGGCCGGTGCGGGATCTGGGGAGCATCACGGCGGCCTGACCGGATAAAAGGTGCCACACGAATGATTCGTGGAGCACCTTAAGGCGGCGCCGCGCTCCCTTCCTCGCAGGCGGAGAGGAGGCGTCCGGATGAAGCGGCGGTGGCTGGAGGCCCAGGCGGATCTGGTGGAGCAGGTGCTCTGGCAGCATCGATCGCCCGGGCGGGTGACGGGCGGCCGGCTCACGCCGACGACCATCTTTTTTCAGATCGTCCCCGCCCCCGGCGTCCGCTGGTCGCGCCTGAAGGGGCTGGCGGAGGAGCTGGCTCTGGCCCTCGGGGTGCCCAGCGTGCGGATCCAGCGGGAGGGGCCGGTGGTGCAGCTGGAGATCCCCCGGCCCGATCCCCAGACGGTGCGCTTCCTCCCGCTGATGGAACAGGTCCGCCGGACGCTGGCCCGCTACCCGCTCTACACCGCCCTCCTCGGGCTGGCCGCGGACGGCGCGCCGCTGCTGATCCGCCTGACCAGCCCGCAGGTCGCCCACATCCTGATCGCCGGGACCACGGGGTCGGGCAAGACGTCGCTGGCCCGGACGATGCTGGCCAGCCTGGTGTTGACCCATCGGCCCGCTCAGCTCGCCTTGATGCTCCTGGATCCCAAGGGGACGGCCTTCGCGGCCTTCCGCGAGCTCCCCCACGTGCAGGCCTTCGTCCCGGGGGATCCCTCGGAGGCGGCCGCATGCCTGGAGGAGGCGGTCCGGCGGATGGAGCGTCGCGCGCAGGAGGGGATCTCGACCCCTCGCCTGCTGATCGTCATCGATGAGCTGGGGGATCTGGTGCAGCAGGGAGGACGGGAGGTGGGCGCGCTGCTGGCCCGGCTGGCCCAGCGGGGCCGGGAGGCGGGGATTCATCTCCTGGCCTGCACCCAGAAGCCGTCGGCGGCGTTGCTGGGCGGGCAGCTGACCGCCAACTTCCCCGCCCGCCTGGTCGGACGGGTGGTCTCGGCGGAGGACGCGCGGGTGGCGGCGGGGATCGGCGGGACCGGTGCGGAGCGCCTGCAGGGGAAGGGGGATTTCCTGGCGGTGGTGGGCGGAACGGTCACCCGTTTCCAGGCGGCGTATCTGGCGCCCGAGGAGCTCCGCGCCGTGCTCCGGCAGAGAACGGCGAATGAGAGGGGATGAACAACGCTCGCATGCGGCTTGCGGTTCGCGATCTCGAACAGGAGGTCACAGATGCGGACGGCGTGGCTGGGATTGTTCGGGATGCTCTGCGCGGTCGCCTTCGGGATCACGGGGGCGATCTGGGTGGGGCTTCATCTCGGCGGGTGGGGGCTGGCGGTGATCACCGGGCTCGCCCTGGGGATCCCGGTGGCCGTTCTGCTGCTCTCCGCACGGCCCCGGCCGGCCGTCTGGGTCGGGGAACCGGTGACGGCACCCTGGGTGGAACGCGATCCCGCGCCCGGGATCACCAGCGGAGCGCCCTGGGCCGCCCCGGCGAACGGCTGGGGGATGGCCCCCCCAGGCCGGGGGCCCTTCGGGCTTCCCTTCCCAACGATCCCCTGGATCTCCTGGATCGCCTGGATGCCCGGGCCGCCCGCGCCGGAGCCCCACCGCGGGGGATGGCCCCTTCTGCCCCCTCCGGCGCCCCGGACCTTCACGGTGATCGGGGAGGATGGGGAGGAGTGAAGCCGCTGGGGAGGCCACCGGAAGGGCCTCCCCAGCGCTTCAGTTCTCCTGGAAGATGTGCTACGCTCAGGCGCGCGAGGCGCAAATGGAGAGAGGCGTCGCGTCAGGCCAAGAGGCGGTGGGGCATACTCCGGCGCAGGTCCCGGGCAACGGTCGCTGGAGGATGTCTCCTCCGACGCGATCTTCTGCTCTTCCCTCCCACCTCGTCTTGCGAGTGACAAGGATCATCGCCTTGTGGGAGCCTCACCCGTGACCCGATTCCTGGGCGGAGCGCGTTACCCCCCGGCGTTCTGGCTGCTGTTCTGGGGGACATGGATCAGCGCGACGGGCGGGAGCATGGTCTGGCCTTTCCTGACGCTGTATCTCCGGCAGCGTCTGGCCACCCCATTGACGCAGATCACCATGCTGCTCACCCTGAACGCAGTAACGGGTCTGGTGACCACCGCCATCGCGGGTCTGGTGGTGGATCGTTTCGGCCGGAAGGGGGCGATGGTCATCGGCCTGCTGGGCTCCGGCCTGGCCATGCTGGGGATGATCCCGGCGGCTTCCCTTCTCGCGTGGGCGGCGCTCATGGCCTTCATGGGCGGGTTCGGGCCGATTTACCGGGTGGGGGGCGATGCCATGGTCGCCGACTTGATCGAGCCCTCTCAACGGGCCTCCGCCTACGCCCTGTTGCGCATGATCGCCAATCTGGGGGTGGCCGTCGGCCCGGCCATCGGGGGCTTCATCGTCTCCGCCTCTTACACCCTGGCCTTCATCCTGGGTGGCCTTGCCCAGATCCTTTTCGCGGCGCTGGTGCTCCTGCGGGTGCGGGAGACCCGCCCGTCCACCCCCGAAGGTCCTCGTCCGCTCCGCCGAGGGGAAGGGTATGAGATCGTCCTGCGGGATCGGCTGTTCCTGGCCTTCTGCGGGCTTTACACCCTGGCCGGGATGGCCTATGCGCTGATGATGGTGCTGCTGCCGGTCTACGTGAAGGAGAACTACGGGGTGCCGGAGCGGCTGTATGGGTTCATCATGACCACCAACGCGGCCATGGTGGTGGGATTGCAATACGGGATCACCCGGCTGGCGGGCCGTTTCCCTGCGCTGTCGGTGCTGGCCGTGGGCGCTCTGTTTTACGCCCTGGGGGTGGGGAGCGTGGCCCTGGGGCGGAGCTTCCCGGCCTTTCTGTTCAGCATGGTCCTGCTCACCATCGGGGAGATGCTGATGATCCCCACGGCCACCACCCTGACGGCGAACCTGGCCCCTCCGGCCGCGCGGGGCCGGTATATGAGCGTGTATGGGCTCACGTGGGGGCTGGGATTCGGGGTGGGGCCGGTGATCGGAGGGCTGTTGCACGATCAGGTCGGGCCCATGGCCATCTGGTGGGGCGGGGCCGGGATGGCCCTCCTGGCCGCGCTGGGATTCCTCTGGCTCGCGCGCCGATCCCCACCGGCTTGGGCCCCGGGAGGGGCGCGCCCGTCTCCTGAGTGAGCCCTCTTCTCCCGGCGCCTCCACCCTCGCGCGCACGCTTTACAGATGAGAGAGAACGTATTTCCAGAACTCCATGGCGAACTGCGGAGGCACACAGATGTGGGCCCGAGGCTGGCGCCAGTAAGCCCAATTCGGGAATCGCTGACGGATCTCCTGCACAGGGATCGGACGCGAGAGCAGCTGAACATCGGCGATATCGGCGATGTATCGGCCATACCATCCTTCGAAGGGATCGTCCTGAAGCCTGGGAGGGCTGATCACCGTTCCGATCGCGACAAGGCAAGAAACAGGACGCCTGATATAAAAGACCACACGATCTCCGGGACGAGCCTGTGCGTCAATAGTCCACCAGTTTCCACCGGGAACCTTCTCTGCAGGAATCCCTGCGGCGAGCATAGCAAGCGGACCAAGATGCTCTTCACTGCCGTGTATGATGTGAAACTGTTGAGCTTTGGACATGGCCCCCTCCTGGCCTTTGAAGGTTTTTTCCTCAATCCTTAGGCTTTCCCTTCAATGCCTGCCGGATACGCTCTCGTGCCTCCCAGAGGGCGGGATCTCCCCGACCGGGCCTCTGCAAGGTTTGCCTCAGGTAACGAATGTTCTGCACCCGGACGCCGCGGACGACCAGATCCGCGGGCACGAAAGCGCGGGAGAAGACCACCACCCCCTCGATCCATGGCTCGCGCCCGATCAGCTCTCGGAGCCGCCCTTTGAGCCACAGGATGTTCCGCAGAATCTGCTGAATGGGATCCTTCTCGATCGGGCGTCCATTTCGCAACAGGCGATCCCCATCGGCTGTGATCCGTCCGGGATGGGACTTGGTTTCCAGGAGGAACATACGGCCTTCACGGGTGATCACCAGGTGATCGATGTTCCCGTAAGGGCTTTCGAGGTCATGGATGACGAAGAAGCCATCGCCCAGTTCTTCCAGGATGCGGCCTACCTGCTCCTCCGCATAGGCCCCTCTCTCGGCCCGACGGACGGCGCGCTCGCCTCGCCGCGCGATCCGATCCAGGAGGTCAGATCCCAGGCGGATCATCAAGGCCAGGGCGAGCAATCCGGCCCCTCCGATGCCCAGCGCGCGGCTCTCGCCGAGGAGGAGGGCCGCAGCGATCAGGAGCAGGCCGCCACCCAGGGTGACCGCCATCAGGATCCGCTTTCGCCGCATCGCCATCGCCCGGGTCGATGCGCCCGCCTCTCCAGCCCCCAGCTTCCTGGGGATCAGCCCGAAAGCGAGGAGGCTGATCCCCAGGATGAGGATCCACAGCAGGATCAAAGCCCCTATGGGAAGGCCGAGCAGATCCGGAACCGAAGCCCCCAGGATCCCCCCCAGGAGCCCGAGGGATCCGAGCGCCAGCCCCTGGATCAGCATGCCCCGAACCCTTCCCCAACGCCGATGCCTGGGATCCATACCCGCCATACGGCCGGCGAGCGTCACCGCCAGCGCCCCGAGCACGAATAATGTTCCAGCAAGCATCAAAAGACCTCGTAGAAGGCCGAAAACCATCACCAGCACTTCTCCCGTGCTCATCCTCTGCCTCCTCCTTGCGGGATCACAGCGAGAGCCTTCCACCTCCTAATCCGTCAGGACACTGCGAGCCCGTCACGATGGGTGGATGTCCGCCCATCCGTTGGCCTCCAGGAACTCTTCGACGCGGTTGAAGGCGTTGAAGAAGAGGGGGGTTCCGGCGAAGGAGAGGGGGGAGACAGGGCCTGTGGTCATAAACGAATACTCCCGGGAGGCGGCATCGAAGGCGGAGTGGGGATCCCG
>Ga0079992_129802_pt1 | contig 74340 bp, 64 predicted proteins | sample FaiFalFF_MnMetaG_3_FD_69197 | JGI IMG/M metagenome (GOLD analysis project Ga0079992, IMG submission 69197) | Freshwater microbial communities from Yellowstone National Park, Wyoming, USA - Fairy Falls B (FF_Mn_B) MetaG (SPADES assembly) (version 2) | ecosystem: Environmental > Aquatic >...
CGCTGTTTAGCCCTTCCCGCATCAATATCGCAGACGACGCGAACTTGCACATCGGGCAAACTTGCCAGCGTCCTCAGGTGCGCCCCACTGATGCCGCCACATCCGATCACGCCGACCCCAAGGGTTCTTTCCATCCGTCATCCCCCCTCGCAAGGATGTTCGGAAAGTCTACGGCTCATGAACTTTGCCTTGCCGCTGCGTTAAACTTTGCCATGCACTCACAAGCCCCGCAGAAAGTCTGGCAGACAAGGGGGGAAATCACTTTGGCGATCGTGACGATGCGAGAACTTCTGGAAGCGGGTGTCCACTTCGGGCATGTGACGCGCCGATGGCATCCGCGCATGCGTCAGTTCATCTTCGGTCAGCGGCAGGACATCTACATCATTGACCTGCACAAGACGCTGGCTCAATTGGAGCAAGCCTACAACTTCGTCCGCGACACGGTGGCAAGGGGTGGGACGGTGCTGTTTGTCGGGACGAAACGGCAGGCGCAGGAGCCTGTGGAGGAAGCCGCCAAAAGTTGCGGGATGTTCTATGTGACGACCCGTTGGCTCCCTGGCACGCTCACCAACTTCGCCACCATCCGCTCCCGCGTTGACTACCTGAACGAACTGCGGGAGATGGAACGGAGCGGGTTGATGGATGTTTTGCCCAAGAAGGAGAGCGTGCGGTTGCGCAAGCAGTTGGAGAAACTAGAGACTTTGCTCGCAGGGATTGAGGGGATGGAACGGTTGCCTGACATCTTGTATGTCGTGGATGTGCGGCGGGAAGAAATCGCCATTCGGGAAGCCCGCAAATTGGGCATCCCTGTCATCGCCATCGTGGACACCAATTGCGACCCCGACATGGCGGACTTTCCCATCCCCGCCAATGACGATGCCATCCGCTCCATTCGGCTCATCACGGGCAAAATCGCCGAGGCGTGTCGGGAAGGGTTGGCGCTGCGGGAAGCCTTGACAAAAGAGCACGCCGCCGTCCCCGAAGCCGCCCCACCTGTTGAGGCGGTTTCTCCAGCGGAAGGCGCTGAAGGGGCGACGGTCGTCGCCGTCTCGTCGGAAGCGGAAGAAGAAATCCCGCCCGAAGAACTGGCTCGCCTTTACGAAGCCTACTCCCAACCGCCTGAAGAGAAGGTGTGAGGGACGCAAAACGCCCGAAAAGCAAAGGAGGTCGGAAAGGTGGCAACCAAAGTTTCGGTGGACGACATCAAGCGCTTGCGGGAAGAGACGGGCGCGGGCGTCATGGATTGCAAGCGCGCGTTGGAGCAAGCCGATGGGGATTTTGAGAAGGCGAAGGAACTTTTGCGGGCGGCGGGCTTGCTGAAGGCGGAGAAGAAGATGGGTCGGGTCGCCAGAGAGGGCGTCATCGCCTGCTACATCCATCACGGCAACCGTTTGGGGGCGATGGTGGAACTGAACTGCGAGAGCGATTTCGTCGCCCGCACCCCTGAATTCCAGCAACTGGCGAACGAGATCGCCATGCAAGTGGCGGGCATGAACCCGCAATACATCTCCCGCGAGGATGTGCCTGCCGAAGTCGTCGCCGAGCAACGCCGCCTTTTCTACGAGCGCGCCATCGCCGATGGCAATTCCCCTGAAGACGCCGAGCGCATCGCTGAAGAGCGGCTCAACAAGTTTTTTGAGGAAGTCTGCCTGTTAGAGCAAGCCTGCATCCGTGACGACAGCAAGACCGTCGGCGAACTCCTGCGGGAAAAGATCGCTTTGTTTGGCGAGAACATCGTCGTGCGACGCTTTGTGCGGATGGCGGTGGGCGATTAGGCTTGACGGGGGCGAAAAGGATATGGGCGCAACACCCCGATGGCGTCGGGTCGTCCTAAAGATGAGCGGAGAAGTTTTGGGGGGCGAAAACGGTTTTGGCTTGGACGATGCCGTCGTCAACCGCATCGCCGACGAAATCCGACAAGTGCACGCGATGGGGGTGGACATCGGCGTCGTCGTCGGGGGCGGCAACTTTTTTCGGGGCGTGGAAGCCGCCGTGCAGCGGGGCATGGATCGCGTGACCGCCGATAACATCGGGATGCTGGCAACGGTTATCAATGCCTTAGCGTTGCAAGAGGCTTTGGAACGGCTGGGTTTGGAGACACGGGTGATGAGTGCCATTGAAATTCGGGCAGTCTGCGAACCCTTTATCCAGCGGCGTGCTTTACGCCATTTGGAGAAGGGGAGGGTCGTGATTTTCGCCGCTGGCACGGGTCACCCCTTTTTCTCCACCGACACCGCTGCCGTTTTGCGGGCGGCACAAATCAAAGCCGAGGTGATTTTGAAAGGGACGGATGTGGACGGCGTTTACGACCGCGACCCCCACCTGAACGCCGATGCCCATCGCTTTGACCAACTGACTTTCGCCAAAGCCATAGAATTGGGCGTGCGGGTGATGGACACGACCGCCTTTTCCCTGAGTTGGGAGCGTCACATTCCCATCGTCGTCTTCAACATCACCGTCCCAGGCAACTTCGTTCGGGCGGTGCTCGGCGAACCCGTCGGCACGCTGGTGACCGAGGGGTGACGGACATGAACCTTTCGCCCTTCCTTGACCGCATCATTCAAGGCGATTGCCTGACTGTCCTGCGCCAGTTGCCCGACGAATGCGTGGACATGGCATTCGCCGACCCACCCTTACGAGAAAAACTTCGCCCCTTCTTTGCCATTCCCGATGACTGGCAACGAAGCGAAGCCATCTTGCGGCGGGAGCGATTAACGGGCGCTTTTACTTTGCCCTTTGAACCGTGCGGTTGCGCACACGATGCCCAAGCGAGGTGATGGCGATGTTTGCCGAGCCGATCAAAAAAATCCTTGCGGACGCTGAGGAGCGGATGAAGAAAAGCGTGGAGGTGACTTCCCACGAGTTGGCGTCCCTGCGGACGGGGCGGGCGTCGCCCGCCATCTTGGACGGCATCAAGGTGGAATATTACGGGGCGCCCTACGAAATCCGTGAACTGGCGAACATCAATGTCGCCGACCCGAGAACCCTCGTCATTGACCCTTGGGACAAGCAAATGCTGGAGCCGATCCGAAAAGCCATCACCAACTCGCCTTTGAGCCTCAACCCCGTCAACGACGGCAAAGTGTTGCGCATCCATCTTCCGCCTTTGACCGAAGAGCGGCGGAGGGAGTTGCTGAAAGTCGTCAACCAGCGTGCCGAGCATGGCAAAATCGCCATCCGAAACATCCGAAAGGATGCCCAAGAGGAGTTGCGGAAACTGGACAAGCAACCGGGCATCTCCGAAGACATGCTCCGAAGGGCGCGGGAAGAACTGGACAAACTGACGGAACGCTACACCAAAAAGGTGGACGAATTGCGGAAGGCGAAAGAGCAGGAGGTCATGGAGAGTTGAAGGCAGACATCCCACAGGTCGTCGGTTGGCGTCAATCGGATGCCATCGCCCGATTGCAATCGGCAGGCGTTGAGGAAATTCGGGTCGTTCAAACCCGCCCGCCAAAGGGGCGCTATCGGGGCGAGCCAGTCCATTGGCGGGTGATCCGCCAGCGGCAACAAGGCGATGCAGTGGAGTTGGTCGTGACGCCTGAATGGTTGCCTTTTCGGGTCGGCGCTGACGAAATCTTGACGACCGACAGGATGAAACTTTAGGAGCCGAGAAACTTTGACGGAGTAGGTGAGGGCACATTGACCGAAGCGGAGCGATGGGCGCATTTGAGTGAATCGGAGTTGGAAGGGATGTTGGATGCTTCGCGACTGCCCCGCCATGTCGCCATCATCATGGACGGCAATCGGCGGTGGGCGCGGCGGCGGGGATTGCCTGTCCTTCAGGGGCATCGGGCAGGGGCAAGGGCGACCCGTCAAGTCGTGGAAGCCTGCGTGCAATTGGGCATCCCTGTCTTAACCCTTTACGCCTTCTCCACCGAGAATTGGCGTCGCCCGTCTTTGGAGGTGCAGGCGTTGCTCCGATTGATTGAAAGCACCTTGCGACGGGAACGGGCGGAATTGCACGCCAACGGTGTCCGCATCCGACATATCGGCATCACCGATGGGCTTCCCGCGACACTGGTGGAGGCGTTGCGGGAGAGTGAAGAGATGACCCGAGACAACCACGCCCTTGTCCTGAATGTCGCCATCAACTACGGTGGTCGCAACGAGTTGACGCGGGCGATGCGGGCGGTGGCGCAGGAAGTCGCTCAGGGACGCCTTTTGCCCGATGCCATTGACGAAGAGACCATCGCCACCCATTTGGACACGGCGGGCTTCCCTGACCCCGATTTGCTCATCCGAACGGGAGGCGAACAGCGGGTCAGCAACTTTTTGCTCTGGCAAATCGCCTACACCGAACTTTACATCACGCCGACTTTGTGGCCTGACTTTGACCGGCGGGAATTTTTGCTGGCGCTCCTGCATTATCAGCATCGGGAGCGCCGTTTCGGAGGGGTTGCCCATGCGCCGCGATAAGGGCTTGACGGAAGCCATCTTTCTCATCGGCTTGCTCCTTCTGCCGTTGGACAGTTATCTTTGGGGGGCGGGTTTGCCCGCTTTGCTCATCGCTTCCGCCCTCGCTTACGGCATCGCTTGGGAGTTGCCCCGTTTGCTCTTCGCCCGCAAGGTCGGGGCAGCCGATCAGTTAGCCGCTTCAGTGGCGTTGACTTTCGTCCTGCTCTGCTTTTACTTGGGCAAAAGTGATCGGGCGGTCGCCCAGATGATTGAGCGGCAAGGGCAAGCGGAAGCGTTCACCTCGCCCCTTTGGCTCGTCAACGATGGGGTGCTGCTCGCCCTGACCGTCGCTATCGTGATGGTGCTGTTGGCGTTGACGACCATCGCCCTGCATTTGTGGCAAGGGGAGCGGGATGGGGCGGAACCGATGGGGGCAAGGTTAAAACAGTTTGTCATCCGCGACCTCGGCAGTGCTTTGATGGGACTGGTGGTCGGATTGGGTGGCGGGGCATGGGCGGTGACGGTCGCCACGCAAGGGACGAAAGTGGGGTTGGCTACTTGGGTCGCCATGTGGGGGACGGTGCGCCTTTCGGGCTTGACTTTTTCGTCGGTTCGGTGGTTGGCGGCGATAGTGGGGGCGACGGTTTTTGCGGGATTGGTCGTTTTCTTGGGTGGGATGCAGGCTTTGAGATTAAGTGTTGCCCTCTGGGGATTAGTCATCGCTTCAGCGCATTTATTGGCGGTCGTCGTGTTGGATGTGGTGCTACAAGGGCAGAGGAAAGAAGGGGTGACGCTGTTGGAACGATCGCCGCAGCGTCCGAAAGAGGCACCCTTTTATGTGCCCTGGGTCGGTTTCTACACCCTTCGGTTTGTCGGTTTAGTCGTCGCGTTTTTCGTGATGGGGGTGGGATGGCTTTGGGGGCTTCGTTGATTTAACCTTTCCCTGCGAGGGGAGCGATGATGGGAACGCTGTCAGCCTTTCTTTTTGCCCTTTTTGGCATCGGCATCTTGATTTTGGTGCACGAGTGGGGGCATTTTTGGTTGGCGAGGCGAGTGGGATTGACGGTGCAGGAATTTTCCATCGGCATCGGTCCGCCCCTTCTCCGTTGGCGGGGCAGAGACGGCGTCGTTTACAACCTGCGGTTGCTCTTTCTATTTGCGGGGTTCGTCCGCATCTTGGAGATTGAGCAGGATTTGTTGCAGCAACCGAGTTCTCCTTTCGCCCGACCAGCGAGGGAGATTCTGCGTCGGGTGGCTGTCATCGCCGCTGGTCCTGCCACCAACCTTTTGCTGGCTGCCTTGCTCCTGTTCGTTTACAGCCTTTGGGAGGCGGGTTTGCGATACACGATGGAAATTGCGGCGGTCGTCAAAGGTAGCCCCGCCGAGAAGGCGGGATTACGCCCCGGCGACGAAATCGTCGGGTTTGCTTTCCTCCGTCCCGCCATCCCTTACTCGCGGGCTTTCAGGAATGAGTTGCTCTGCTACATCACCAGCCATCCCCAAAAGCCCATCCGCCTTTGGGTGCGGCGGGATTTTCAGGAGTTTCAGGTCGTTGTCGTCCCCAATAAACGCACCCTTTACGCCCTGACCTACCGACCCGACCCGAAAGCAAAAGGATGGCAGCAATGGCTGCAACGATGGCTGGGGCGATTGGAGCCCCGAACCGTTGGGATGATTGGCGTGGTCTTCAAAACCGAGCCCATCCCCGCCATCTCAGTGCGGGAGCGATTGAAGTGGGCATTCCCCTTGACTTTGGCGCACTTGGGCGATGCCGTCCGACAAATCACCTTGCCCTTAACCCAGCCCATCCTGTTGCGGGAAGTTTCAGGACCGATCCGCATCGTCTATGAAGTCGTCGCCTCCCGATGGCGGGGGATGATGGAGCAAATTCGCCTCTTCGCCTTCATCAGTTTCGCCCTCGCTGTCGTCAACTTGTTCCCCTTGCCCTTGTTGGACGGGGGGCGCATCCTCTTTCTGCTGGTGGAGTTGGTCAGCCGTCGGCGCATCTACAACTTGGAAGTCAAAGCGACTTACATCGGCTTCGCCTTCCTCATCGCCCTGTTCCTGTTCATCACCCTCAAAGACCTGCATTTCGTCCTGATCGGTCGGGGTCAGCCGTGACGCTTCTGGCGCCGCTCGGAGGTGACAATCGGTGCGCTTATCGCAGTTGCTTTTTGTCAGCCTGAGGGAAGTGCCCGCCGAAGCGGAATTGGTCAGCCATCAGTTGCTTTTGCGTGCCAGTTTCATCCGAAAATTGTCGGCGGGCATCTACACTTACTTGCCTTTAGGTTGGCGGAGTTTGCTGAAAATCATCGCCATCGTCCGAGAGGAAATGAACAAAGCGGGCGCTCAGGAGTTGTTGATGCCCTTCGCCCATCCCGCCGAACTTTGGCAAGAGACGGGGCGATGGGACGAGTATGGCGATTTGTTGATGAAACTGCGCGACCGACAAGGGCGTTGGTTTTGCCTCGGTCCGACCCACGAGGAAGTCATCACCGATTTGGCGAGGCAAATGGTTCACTCCTATCGCCAACTCCCCCTCAACCTGTATCAAATCGGGACGAAGTTTCGGGACGAATTGCGCCCACGCGGTGGGTTGATTCGCGCCCGCGAGTTCCTGATGAAAGACGCCTACAGTTTTGACCGCGACGAAGCGGGATTGGACAAAAGTTTTGAGGCGATGCGCAAGGCTTACATCCGCATCTTCACCCGCTGCGGGTTGCCCTTCGTCATCGTGGAGGCGGAAGCGGGGGCGATCGGCGGCACGGAAAATCTGGAGTTCCTTGTCATCGCCGAAAGCGGTGAAGACCGATTGCTGCAATGCCCCCGTTGCGGTTACGCCGCCAACCGCGAGCGCGCCGAACGGCGCCCTCCCGAAGGGTTGGAACGGTTCGTCGCAAAAGGTCAGGGAGAAGGGACGGCGCCGCTTCAAAAGGTCGCCACGCCCAACCGTCGGACGGTGGAGGAAGTCTCCGAATTTCTGGGCGTCCGTCCCGACCAACTGGTCAAGACCCTCCTTTATGTCGCCGACGATGGGCGCATCGTGGCGGCGATGGTGCGGGGCGACCACGAACTCAATGAGGCGAAACTCATGCGCGCCGTCGGGGCAAGGGTAAAGATGGCGGATGCGGACACCGTGCAGCGAATTACCGAAGCGCCCGTCGGTTTTGCAGGTCCCATCGGGTTGAAAGAGAAGGGCGTTTTGATGCTGGCGGATTACGACATCGCTTTTTTGAGCGATTTCGTCATCGGCGCCAACGAAACGGACGCCCACTTCGTCAATGCCAACTGGGGGCGCGATTTTGCCATTGACCGATTTGCCGACCTTCGGTTTGCCGACAGTGGCGACGGTTGCCCCCGATGCGATGGCATCTTGCAAATGCACAACGCCATTGAAGTCGGACACATCTTCAAACTCGGCACCCGCTACAGCGAACCGATGCGGGCGACCTTCGTGGATGAGGACGGCAAAGAGAAGCCCTTTGTGATGGGCTGTTACGGCATCGGCGTCAGCCGCATCCTTGCCACCGTCGCTGAAATCCATCACGACGACGACGGGCTTATCTTCCCTATCACCGTCGCCCCTTTTGAGGCTTGGGTTTTGCCCATTGAGAGCGAGGGCGATTTGCGAGAGGTTGCGGAACGCGTCTACGCTGATTTGCAGCGAGCGGGCGTGGAAGTGGTGTTGGACGACCGCGACGAACGGGCGGGGGTGAAGTTCAAGGACATGGACTTGGTGGGTGTGCCCATCCAAATCGTCGTCGGTCGGTCAGTGCGGGAGCGGGGCGAGGTGGAAATTCGCCTGCGGCGAAACCGCAATGACCGCCGTTATGTGCCTGTGAATGCGGTGACGGAAAGGGTGCTAACCTTGCGCCGCCAACTTTACGCCGAATTGACGCCCGACGAAGAGGCGTGACAGGAGGCAAAGGCGATGCCCATCCCCCGCGTGCTCATCATCGCTGGTTCTGACTCAGGTGGTGGGGCAGGCATTCAGGCGGATTTGAAAACGGTGTCGGCGTTAGGTTGCTTTGGGATGACCGCCATCACCGCCTTGACGGCGCAAAACACGACGGGCGTCTATGGCGTCGTGGAGATGACGCCCGAATTCGTCGCCCAGCAGATAGAAGTTTGCGTGACGGACATCGGTTGCGATGCCGTCAAGACAGGAATGCTCGCCAACGCCGACATCATCGCTGCCGTCGCCGAGCAGGTGCGCAAGCATCAATTGCAACCGTTGGTCGTTGACCCCGTGATGGTCGCCAAAAGCGGAGCGCCGTTGTTGCGCCCCGACGCCATAGAGGCGTTGAAGACTTTGCTTTTCCCGCTGGCGACGGTCGTGACGCCTAATTTGCACGAAGCCAACGCTTTGACAGGCATGACCATTCGCTCGTTAGATGACATGCGCCAAGCCGCTCAAGCCATCAAAGGGTTCGGGGCGCAATGCGTGGTCGTCAAGGGCGGTCATTTGGAAGGGAGCGGAGAGGCGATAGATTTGCTTTACGACGGGACGGAGTTCGTGGAGTTTCGGGCGCCCCGCTACGAGACGAAGCACACGCACGGGACGGGGTGAATTTTTGCGTCGGCAATCGCCGCCAGTCTGGCGGCAGGGAAAGGAATTCGGGAAGCCATCGCCCAAGCGAAGGAATTCATCACCGCCGCCATCAAAGAGGGGTTGCCGTTGGGCAAAGGGCACGGTCCCGCTAACCCGATGGCGTGGCTTTGGCAACGCCTGAAGCGGTGACAGTCCCTCGCTTCCTTCTCGGTGAAGTTGACAGCGCTCAAAACGCAAGGGGAGAGGATGCGGCAAATTGGAAGCGCCAAACATCGCCGCAGAAGGAGGTCGGTCAGGATGGCTTACATCATCTGCGAGCCGTGCATCGGCACCAAAGACCGCGCCTGTGTGGAGGCGTGCCCCGTTGACTGCATCCATCCCCGCGAGGACGAAGACCAGGGCGAAGTGATGCTTTACATCCATCCCGAAGAGTGCATTGACTGTGGCGCATGCGAGCCTGTTTGCCCTGTCAATGCGATTTTCTTTGAGGACGATGTGCCCGACCAGTGGAAGCACTTCATTGAGATGAACCGCGACTACTACACCCTCTCGCCCGAAGAGTTTGAGGCGAAGTGGGGGCGACGACCGTAACCCTTCGGCATTGACACAAAAGGCGAACCCATCATCGGGATGAAGACGGGGGCGCACATTTCGGTGCGCCCCTTTCGTTTCCGTCAAAAGGCAGACGACTGCGGGGGCGATGGAAGGCTCATGCCCTTTCGGGATTTGCGGGATTACTTGCAAGCGTTGGAGCAGCGGGGCGACCTTCGGCGCATCGGTGTGGAAGTGGACTGGCATTTGGAGATGACCGAAATCATTGACCGCACCGTCAAGCGGGGCGGTCCTGCCTTGCTCTTTGAGCGCGTCAAAGGTTACGACATTCCCGTCGCTGCCAACCTGTTTGGGACATGGGAGCGGGTGAAGTTGGTTTTGGGCGGCGAACCCGACGAGATTGCCAAAGACATCGCCGCCCTACTCAAGCCCGAAATCCCCGAAACGCTTTGGGAGAAGGTGAAGGTCATCCCCAAGTTGGCGCAACTTGCCAACTTCCCACCGAAGCGAGTTCGGACGGGTCCGTGCAAGGAAGTGATTTTGACGGCTGAAAAGGCGAACCTGTTGGATTTGCCCATCCCGCAATGCTGGCCGAAAGACGGTGGGCGCTACATCACGATGGGGCTTGTCTTCACCCAGTCGCCCGATGGCGGGAAAAACATGGGCTTGTATCGGTTGCAAGTTTTTGACGGACAAACTCTGGGCTTCCATGCCCAGACCCACAAAGACGCCCGCCGCCATTTTGACCTTTGGGAGCGACAGGGCAAAGATATGCCTTGCGCCATCGTCATCGGCGGCGATCCCGTCCTCGTCTATTGCGCCACCGCCCCGTTGCCTGAGGATGTGGACGAATTGTTGTTGGCAGGCTTTTTGCGCAAGTCGCCCGTGGAAGTCGTCCCGTGCGAGACCGTCCCTTTGGAAGTGCCCGCCCACGCCGAAATCGTCATTGAAGGTTTTGTCAAGGCAGGGGAGCGACGCTTAGAAGGACCGTTTGGCGACCACATGGGCGTTTACTCGCAGGAGGGCGAATATCCTGTCTTCCGTGTGACTGCCATCACCCGTCGGCGCGACCCCATTTACTGGCACACCATCGTCGGCAAACCCATCCAAGAGGATTACTGGCTGGGCAAGGCGACGGAGCGGATTTTCCTCCCACTCATTCGGCTCATCCTGCCCGAAATCGTGGACATGCATTTCCCGCCTGAAGGCGTTTTCCACAACTGGTGCATCGTCGCCATTCGCAAGCGTTACCCAGGTCACGCCCGCAAAGTCATGCACGGTTTGTGGGGCATGGGGCAAATGATGTTCACCAAGTGCCTCGTCATCGTGGACGACGATTGCGATGTCCACGACATGCGGGAAGTCCTTTGGCGGATGTTCAACTTCATTGACCCCCAAAGGGATGTCGTCATCGTGGAAGGACCCGTGGACGACTTGAACTTCGCCTCGCCCCTTTGGCGCTACGGCAGCAAGATGGGCATTGATGCGACCCGAAAATGGCGGGAGGAAGGGTTCATGCGCCCTTGGCCAGACGAAGTGACGATGACGCCCGAAGTCAAGGCGCGCATTGACGCTTTGTGGGAACGGTTAGGGCTTCCGTAAGTTTTGCCATCGCCCATTGGTCATTGGCTCATTGGTCATTGAGCCATTGGTCATTGGTCATTCGCCCATTGGTCATTGGCTCACTTTAAGTTTCGCCGTGCGCAAAGATTTCCAAGTTGGCGCGAGGGACGATGACCCGCTCGCCGTTGACCAGTTCCACTTCCGCCACCCGCGTTTGCGTCTCCGTCTCAATGGTTTGCGGTTCGGGAGGCAAGGCGATGACACGACCGAGTTGACCGAAATGAGGGGCACGGATGAGGCGGACGGGGGTGCCGATGGCTAATTCGCCGACTTTCAATGGCTCTACTTCAGGTGCTTGCAAATCGTCAAGGGTTAGGTGCTGGCGGGGGACGATGACTTCGGGGCGGATGACGCCCGCCCGAATTTGCGTCGCCCCGTTTAGCGAGGCGAGTTTGCCTTCCTGAGCGGCAAGCAACTCAAAGGTTCGGCGCGCCATCGCCAATTGCCCAAACCCCTCGGTGACGATGAGGGTGAAGGGGATGGCTTCATCGCCCGTGATGGCGACACCCAATTCATAACCGAGCAATCGCTTCAAGTCGCTATCTTGGACGCTGCCAGCGATGAGGGCGACGGCGCCGACTTGTCGGGCGGCTTCCAGCAAGTTCCAATGGATGTGAGCACCGACGACGAGGGCTTTCCCACGATGCTCGTCACTGAGGCGAGTATCGGGGACGGTTTCGTCAGGCGAACGGGCAACGAGGGCAAGGGGCGCATTGCGCTCGCCGCCCAAACCGAAGATGCCCTGAATGAAAGTGCCCCGCGTGGCAATGACCGCGCCTTCTTGTGGCAACACTTCCACGACGAAACCTTGCAAATATGCCGTCACTTCCACTGGCGTCGGGAGATGGCGGATGCCGAGGTTTCCCGTCGTTTCCGAGATGAACTCTATCGTCCCACTGACAGGGGCAGGGACGCGGGTGGTGAGTAATCCCCAAAGGCTTTTCCGCTCCGCAAGGATTTCCCCTGCGTTGACGAAATCGCCAACTTTCTTGAGGAGAAATCGGGGCAGTTCGTTCGGCTCTACCCCCAATTGCTCTGCGACCCGAACGGTGGTGACAGGACCGGGCAATTGGGTGCGGGCGACGACCGTTTCAGGCGAAACGAAATCACCAAGTTGCACCAAAACTTGCCCCTTGAGGGGCAAGCGACGGACTTTTCGGACGACGGCATCGGCGCTGATGGTCAAACCCGGCGTGTAAGCCGTCCCCATACAAACTGCCTCCCAATCCATCTGCCTACCTGCCCATCTGCCTAAACCAGCATCCGTTCAGGGCTGAAGATTTGGCGCTTCAGGGCTTCCGCCATCTCATGGACATAGCGGTAGTAATCTTTGCGCTGCAATTTGGAGGCAGCGGCTTCGTCCAAGAGGAAAGTGACACGGGGATGCAGTTGCAATGCGGAAGCGGGGCACATGCAGGTGACGGGTCCTTCAATGGCTTGGGCAACGGCGTCGGCTTTCCCTTCCCCTGTCGCCAACAGGATGATTTTGCGGGCTTCCAAAATCGTTCCGATGCCCATCGTGATGGCGTAGCGGGGGACATCTTCGGGGCGATCAAAGAAGCGGGCATTGGCTTCAATGGTTTCGGGGGTGAGGGTTTTCACGCGGGTGCGCGACGCCAGAGACGAACCAGGCTCGTTAAAGGCGATATGCCCGTTGTGCCCGATGCCCAAGATTTGCAGGTCAATCCCGCCAGCGGCTTTGATTTGCTCTTCATACCAACGGCAGTGCTCAAAGGGGTCAGGGGCTAAGCCGTAGGGGATGAAGGTGCGGGCTTTGTCAATGTTGATGTGATTGAAAAGTTGCTCGTCCATGAAGCGGCGGTAACTTTGCGGGTGGCGGGGGTCAATGGGGTAGTATTCGTCCAAGTTGAAGGTCGTCACATGGGAAAAATCCAACCCTTCTTCCTTGTGCATGCGGATTAACTCGCGGTAGCAAGGGATGGGCGTAGAACCCGTCGCCAAGCCCAAGACGGCGTTGGGTTTCCGCCGAATGAGGGCAGCGATTTGACGGGCAGCCTCTTTGCCGACGCTTTCGGCGTCGGGCAAAATGATGACTTCCATGAGGTCAACCTCCTTGCCAATGGATGATGAAAGGGGGCGGAACCTAAGGCGGCTCCGCCCCGACCATTGTCGTTGAGATGAAGGGTCAATCGTAGACTTTGGTGACGATGCCAGCGCCGACGGTGCGCCCACCCTCGCGGATGGCGAAGCGCAAGCCTTCCTCCAAAGCGACGGGATAGATGAGTTCCACATCAAACTCCACATTGTCGCCGGGCATGACCATTTGGATGTCTGGGGGCAAAGTGATGACGCCCGTGACATCCGTCGTTCGGAAGTAGAATTGCGGGCGATAACCCGAAGTGAAGGGGGTATGGCGTCCGCCTTCTTCTTTGCTCAGGACATAGACTTGAGCGCGGAATTTGGTGTGGGGCTTGATAGACCCTGGCTTAGCGACGACATGACCTCGGCGCACTTCCCGTTTGTCCACTCCCCGCAGCAGCAACCCCACATTGTCGCCGGGCTGGGCTTCGTCCAAGACCTTGCGGAACATCTCAATGGAGGTAACGACGGTGCGGCGGGGTTCGAGGGTGAAGCCGACGATTTCCACTTCCTCGCCGGGTTTCAAAACACCTCGCTCCACTCGCCCCGTAACGACCGTGCCACGCCCAGCGATGCTGAAGACATCTTCTACGGGCATCAGGAAAGGCATGTCTGCGGGGCGTTGAGGCAGGGGAATGTATTCGTCCACAGCATCAATAAGTTGCCAGATTGCCCCACACCACTGGCACTCCCGCTGACCACAACCGCACTCGGTGATCTCCAAGGCGCTCCCTCGGATGACAGGGACTTCATCGCCGGGGAACTCATACTTATTGAGCAACTCCCGCACTTCCAGTTCCACCAAGTCAATCAGTTCAGGGTCATCCATCATGTCCGTCTTGTTGATGAAGACGACGATGGCGGGGACGCCGACTTGCCGTGCCAGCAACACATGCTCGCGGGTTTGGGGCATCGGTCCGTCGGGGGCACTGACGACCAAAATCGCTCCATCCATTTGAGCGGCGCCCGTGATCATGTTCTTGATGTAGTCGGCGTGCCCTGGGCAGTCAATGTGGGCGTAGTGGCGCTTGAAGGACTCAAACTCCACATGGGCGATATTGATCGTCAAGCCCCGCGCCTTCTCTTCGGGGGCTTTGTCAATGTCCTCGTAGCGCAGGAATTGCGCCAAGGGGCGACCCGTGTTGGGGTCGGTGTGTTTGGAGAGCACCAAGGTGATGGCACTGGTCAGGGTCGTCTTGCCGTGATCCACATGCCCGATGGTGCCGATGTTCACATGGGGTTTCACCCGCTCAAATTTCGCCTTCGCCATGACGGCTCACTCCTCCTTGCCGATTTTTCCTTAGTGACGGCGGATGGCATTATAACGACGCTGCCCTTGACCGTCAAGGCAGCGCTATCCTTTGGTGATGGAGGTGGCGTTGAGATGGAGCAACCCTTGCCTTACTATCGGCAGTGCTTTGTGTGTGGCGAGACGAGGTTAGGGCGGTTGGGTGTCCGTTTCAAAAAGGTGGACAACACCGTTCGGGCGACCTTCACCCCGACGGAAAAGCATGTCGGTTACCCAGGCATCGTTCACGGCGGCATTATCACCGCCCTTTTGGACGAAGCGATGGTTTGGGCGGTCTTTGCTGTGTCGGGGCAATTTGCCGTCTCCGCCGAGTTGACCGTCCGCTTTTTGAAACCCTTGGCGCCGGGTCAAACCGTGCACATCGTCGGCTATGTCGTTCGCCAGCGCCGTCACCTTTGGGAGGTCGCCAGTGAAATTCAAGACGAAAACGCCGTTGTCTATGCCCGCGCTTGGGGGCGGATGGTAACTGCGCCGTCCGAGCAGATGCAGGAGTGGCAAAGCGCTTTGCAGCCCAAAGGCACTTCGCAACCTTGACAGGACGAATTTGTCCAACCTTACGGCTTCCGACGGCTTTTGACGATTTGTCTTCGGAGGTGCTTTTAGGTGCTTTGCGGCTGGGCTCGCCGCCAGATGGTTTGTGCCGATGCCCTTTCGGACGAAGAGCGGTGGGCGTTGGAAGAGCACATCCGCCAGTGCCCTGAGTGTGCCCGCCATTGGCAAGGATGGGAGCGCTTTTGGGCTTTGCTGGCTCAACTGCCCCGTGTCGCTCCCCCGCCAGATGCCAAGCAGAAGTTACTGACAACCTTGCGCCAATTGCCGACCGTTTCTGTGCCCGATTGGGATTGCGCTACAACCCGCCGAAACCTTTGGCGCTGGTTGGATGGTGACTTGAGCCCGTCTGAGCAAGTTAGCCTAATTGCCCATCTGGCGGAATGTGATGCTTGCCAATCGGAACTTTGGGTCTCCGAACGCTTGTTGAGCCTTTTGCGCACCCTGCCCAAAGTCCCCGCCCCATCGGAAGGCAAAGAAGCCCTCAAAAAGCGCCTCGCCCACTTGCAGCGACGCCCGACGGTCTTCCGTCGGTCATCGCCTCATTGGTCATTCCCTCATTGGTCATTGCCTCATTGGTCATTGGTCATTCGCCGCACCATCGTTCCCTTCGCTGCTGCCGCTGCCATCGTGGCGGCGTTGATCGGTTACGGGTTGCGGAACTTCCCACAAGGCAGCGAACCCTTGACCGTTGCCCGCCAACCGACCCCACCGACTTCTCCGCCCCGTTCACCATCGCTAACTCCCAGCCCCAAATCCCTGCCGTCTGTCAAGCCAATTCAAGGGATGCCCAAAGAAGTGGCAGAACGACCCCGCCCGACGATGGCGACGAAATTGGCGCAACGACCGCAGCCGTCCCGTCCCATGCGCCCAGTGGTGCAGCGCCCGACGATGCTGACGGAGCGCCTGCCCGAACGACCGACGCTTCCCCCTCGCCCCTCATCCCCCGTCCCTTCCTCTTTGCCCGAACCGATGTTGAAAGTGCGCCCGCCCCTTGCCGAGCGACCTGCTACGGAGCAACCTGCCCCTGAGCCACCAATTGCCCCGACGGCGCCGACAACGGAGAGACCCGAACCGAAACTGGCGATGCCTTCGGAAGCGCCGCAGACCGTTGAAGCGAAAGCGGAGGCAAAGACAGCGCCTCTCATCCCGACGCCTTCCACCGCTTCCCTTCCTTCAGCCCCCTCGGAAGAAGGCGGCAAATTCGTCGCCCTTCCGCCCATCACGATTGAAACGGAAAATCCGTTCGTCCGTCCGCCTTTGCGGTTGAGCCAGTTGCCCCCGTCCCAGCGGCTTTATCGGAAGGCGGGCGTGGCGTTTTTGAAGGTGGAACCCGAAAAGCGCCCCCTCATCCCGCCTGCACCGATGCCGTCGTCCGAGCCGTCCATCCCGATGGCTTCGGAGCGCTTCCGCAGCCGCACCGCCATCATCCCCATCACCCGCTTGGGCATTTCGTGGTGAACCTCCCAAAGAAGCGTTGAAGGGCGGGCTGTGACAGAATGTGGGAGCAGACACGGTGCGGCTATGATGCAGAAAGGGGTGAACGCCATGACCACAAGGACGGTGATTTTCGCCATCGTCGCAGTGGCGTTGGCGGTCACCATGTCTTTGGGGTCGGCGCAATCACCCCAAGACCTGTCGGCGAAAGCGCCGTCCAACATCACCCCCCAAAGCGTTTCCGTTTCGTTGCCCTTTTCCCGCAACCTTTCGTTGAACCTGTTTCGTGATTACGCCCCGCCCCCTCGCCCTTCCCAGCAAGACCCGCACCTAAAAGTTGGGCGACTGCTGTTGGGCAGCAGCACTCAACTTTCGTTGGGTGAGTTCCGATGGCGCGCCACTTTCCTGCAAAGCGGTGCCCTCGTGCCGTCCGCTTTCCCCGACGACCCCAGCGCAACCGTCCCGTCCTTGACATCGCTAATGCACGCATCGCCCCTCAACCGTTTCCGCGCCCCTTCTGCCTTCCGCGACCGTGATGGTGGCGCGCTGACGCTGTGGCAAGGGGCGTTCCGCCATCAAAGCGTCGGTTACGAAAGTGGCGATGGCAAATTGCGAGCGACTTTGCACTATGCCGAAGGTGACCAAAATTTCCGTCCCGCCAACCCTGACTTCGCCCAGAAACTTGCTGCCGAAACAGGGTTGCAAGTGCCGCTAAATGCTGTCGCAGGTGTCACCATTCGGCAGGGCGAAGCGGAATGGAAACCTGACAAGGCGACCAGTGTGCGCGCTTTTGCCAACACGACGACAGGGCAAAAAGGTGGCGTCATTGAGACGCGGGCGATGCGTTTGGGCAATAGCCACTGGACTTTGCGTTGGGAGAAGGTGCGGGCGGAAGACACCGACAAGTTGCCTGCCCCCGCCAGCACCGCACAAGGGCAAAATGTGACCCGCGCCCTGTCGGATGGCAAAGGGCAGTCGCCCGTGACGCTGGGCGATTGGCGGTTGTGGCGCAACCTGCGGCAGGAAAATGCCCAAATTGGCTACGAAAACAAAGGCGTTCGCTTCAATGCCAACCGCATGGAGTTGCGGGGCACGGGAGGCGCTTTGGCGCAATCTGCCATCGGCGTGGATTTGGGCAACGGTCGGCTTGTCTGGCAGCGACAGCGGGAGGAAGTGGCGAAAGGGACGAACCCTGAAGCCCTCAAAACTCTCGGCTTGACCGCTTTCATCCCCCGCATCGGTTGGCAATCCGCCCGCGAAGTGCTGGCGCTGAAATTCAGCGGCAAGGACGAGTTTCGGCGGGAAGAGTTTCGCCTCAGCGACGGCGCGGTGGACATCACTCGCAACGCCACCTCTTTGAGCCTGCTTGGCGGGCGCTTGACTTTCCGCGAACGGTCGGAAGACACCGCCCGCGTTGACCCCAACTTCCTGAAAGCCGTCGGCTTGGAAAAAGATTTGCCCAAAATCGGTTGGGCTTACCGCGACCGAGAACTGCGTTGGCAATGGAGCACCAAAGATGCCCTCTCCCTCACCCGCTATCGCTACGAGAGCGAGCAAACGATTTTGGAACGGGCGGGCACGCAATTGAGTTTGCTAAGCGGTCGCTTGCAATGGGACGAACAACGGGAGCGATTGACGGGCAAAGTGAGCGGAGAGTTTTTGAAAGCCATCGGTTGGGAGCAAGTCCAACCGCGTTTGGGTTGGGCGTCGCAATGGCAACGGCTGAGTTGGCAACTCAGCCCCAAAGACCGCCTGCTTTTCAGCCGAAGCCGCCACGAACGGGACGGCACGCAATTGCAACACACGACTTACGCCCTCAGCCTCGCCGACGGAAAATTCGCTTGGGAGCGGACGCAGGACAAAGCGACGCCCACTTTGACCGCCGAACAACTGAAGGCGTTGGGTTTGAGCGAGTTGGCAAGTCGCATCGGTTGGCGGGAGACGCAAGACCGCTTCACCGTCCGCCTCTCCCCGACGATGGCGCTGACGCACACCCGCAGCAGTGCCGACGCCTTGCCCGATGCGCCCCAACCCTTCCGTGAACGCACCAGCCACGAAACCGTCTTGACGCTTAACCCGACAGGGAAAGGGACGCCCATGACCATCGCCTTCGGCGGTTGGACATTGATGCCCAAAGACGCCAACTCACCCCCTGTCACCGAGCGCCACCTGCGTTGGGAGTCTGCCCAATCGTTGCCCCTGTTGGGCGGGATGCAACTCGTCTTCCAACGCCACCTGAGCGAGACCCGACAAGGCGCAACGGAGCACGACTCGCGTTTTGCCCGCACGGTCATCCAGACGCCCGAAAAAGCGCCGTTGCATCTGTTCGTGGAACGCACCGTCCGCGATGAGACGGGGCAGCGACAGCGGGAAACCCTCAACGCCCGCGTGGCGCTTCGCTTGTCCGACGAATGGCGGTTCGTCTCTCAACTGACGAAAGTGCCCAACGGCGATGGCAGCACCGAAACCCGCCAGCACACCCTCACCTTTGCGCCCCAGCCCGACCTTTCCGTCACGACCCAACTCACCCGCACCGAACAACCCAACGCCGAAAGCCAACAAATGGAAGTCGCCGTGAAAGTCGGCGACGAACGCAAGGGCAGCCACACATGGCGACTGACCCGCTTGACCGTCACCCAACCGAAAGCGCCCGACTTGCAAGGTTGGCGGTTGGCATGGCAATGGCAATTGGCAAATCGCTATCGCTTGACGACGCAATGGGGGCGCACACAGCGGGATGATGACCGAGACAGCGGCGAAGAGAAAATCGTTTTGGAACTGCCCAGCGACGGCAAGGGCAAAATCGCTTGGCACATCGGCTATTGGCGGTTGAGTTTGTTGGACGCTGCCGAGCAAGCGCAGACGGCGAAACAATTGCAGCAAACCGCCCAAGTTGCCTCCCAACCCGTCCCGCAAGCGGGCACGCCACCATCAACGCTGGTCAACCCGCAAGCCGACACTTACCGAACCCTTTGGGTCGTCGCCAGCAAACCCAACGCGTGGCATTTGGGGGCGCAAGTGAGTGGCGCTGTCGGTGGCGAAAAGGAAGCCAGCGAGCAGCGGTTTTACTTTGAGTTGCCCGCCACCAAGTCGCGCCCGTTAGCGGTGCGGTTGGGCTATTGGAAACTGGAGCGATGGGACGGCAGCGAGCGAGAAATTCCCGTCTGGCGACTCATCCTTCCGCTGGGCAAGGGCAAATTGGTGTGGGGCGGGGCGACTTTGCGGGATCAAGCGGGCGAACTGCCGATGCGCGAGTTCGCCTTGAATTTTCCGTTGGGCAACGGTTCGCAACTGGTCGTCGCCAATCAGACCAACATGCCGCCCGATTGGGTCAATCAGCAAGCCTACCAATCGGATTGGATGCGTTGGACGGGTGGGTTGGCGTTGGCGCCTCAACTGGCTTTGGTGCGCCAACAAATAGCGCCCTACAAAACTCATCGGGCATCCCTGACCTTGCGCCTTTCACCGCAATTGCGCTTGGTGGGCGATTGGCAGGAGCAAATCGGCGTGCCCAATTTGCCCATCACCCACGATTGGCGGTTGGCATTGGAAATCGCCCCGACAAAGACGGCACAATGGCGGTTGGAATGGGCGCGACTGCGGGATGAAGTTGGCAATCGTTCAGCGGCGACGACTTTGCTGGGCATCAGCCACACCTATCGCCTGAGCGATGCCCGCTTCATCACCTTCAGCCTTCGCTGGCTGGACAACCCAACGCTGTTGCGCCCCAATTTCGCCAACGACCGTTGGCTGGCGAGTTTGAGCCTCAGCCAACGCTGGTGACCTCGCCCGTGACGGGCGTCACGCAACGGCGTCAGGCAGTTCGGCAAGATGCCAGTTGATGGAGGGATGCCCGATGCGTCAGTTTATTCGTCGTCGTGGTCAAACGGTGGTTTTCATCGCCCTGAGTTTGTTCGTCTTGCTGGGCGCCGCTGCCTTCGCCGTTGATTGGGGCTTGATCACCTTCACCAAGCACCAACTCCAAAACTTCGTGGACGCCGCCGCTTTGGCGGGCGCCCAAGAGTTGCCCAACGCCAGCAATGCCCGCCAAAAAGCCACCGAAAATTACGCCCGCAACTACGCCGACAACTTTGGAGTAACGCCCCCGACGCCCCAGTTAATCACTTGCACCGACCCAATTTCCCCGACGACCGTTTGCTACCGCATCGGCACCGATGAAGTGCAACTCACGACCCCGTATGGTAGCCCTCCTTCGCCCAACCGCCTCCATGTCCGCGCCTGTCGGAATGTGAGCCTGTTCTTTGCGCGGCTGTTGGGCATGTCGTCCCGCCGCGTCTGCGCTGAAGCCATTGCCCGAAGGGGTGGGACGCGCTTCCCGCGTGGGTTGGTTGTCTTGGATGGCAGCGGAAACCGAGCCCTCTTCATGCAAGGCAACGCCCGTCTCACTGTCCTCAACGGTAGCATCATCGTCAACTCCAACGCCGCTGATGCCATTTTCGCGCAGGGCAGCACGACTCTGACCGCCAGCGAAATCCTCGTCACGGGCAACTACCAAACGCTGGGCAGCCCCGTCATCACCCCGACCCCGCAAACGGGGCAACCGCCTGTGCCCGACCCCTTAGCCAGTTTGCCCGCACCAGACCCCACCGGCTTGCCCGTCTTTCCAGGGCAGACCATCTCAGGCGTCGCCACCCTTCAGCCGGGCATCTACACGGGCTTGGTCAGTTTGATAGGCAACGCCTTCGTGACGATGCAACCTGGCACCTACATCTTTCGGAACGGTTTGCGGGTTTGGGGCAATGCGCGGTTGGTGGGCAATGGCGTGATGTTGTATGTGGAAGGCGGTCGGATAGATGTGTGGAGCAACGGGCAGATGAGTTTGACGGCGCCGACGAGCGGGACTTACGCGGGCATCACCATCTTTTACGCCCGCACCAACTCCAATCCCCTCCGGCTTTCAGGCAACGCCGTCCAGAACATCCAAGGCACGGTCTACTTGCCCCGATCGCTTCTTCACTTAGAAGGCAATGCCAACTTCGGGCAAGGCATGATTGTCACTTGGCGGGCGGAAATCATCGGCAACCCGACGGTTACCATTCAAGCCCAAGAGCCCCCTGCTGCCACTGGCGGCGACACGGGCACAGCCCTGGAAGGTTGACGAAACCGATGCCAAAATGGTGACGGCTAAAGCGGTTGGCAAGGACAAACCCATCCGCCCATCGGGAGGTGTCGCCGAATGCGACGGCAATTTGCCTTCGCGATAGCGTGCCTTGTCGTGAGTGCGTCCCTTGCCCTCGCCGACCACGACCGAAGCCGCTGCGTTGTCATCGTCGGTGGTGGCAATCGTCCCGTCGTCGTCACCTCGTCCACGACCCTCTTTGGGTTAGGTGGCGTCCCCGTCGTCGTCACCACGACCCCGTTCATCGCCTCTTGCCCTGTCATCGTCACCCAGCCCTCTGTGACGACACCTGTCTTCGTCACGCCCTCCTTCATCTGCGCCCAGTTCACGACGGGCAACTTCTCGCTGCTTTGGTGTCAACCGTTGCAGACGAGTTTCGTCATCGTCGGACCCTTCGGTTTCCCTTCCGCCATGTTCATTGACCGAACCGCCCCCTTTTCCGACCGAGCGACGGCGTTCGGGCGAGCGGGCACGACGCTGGTCGGACCAGGACTTTTCCTTGACCGCACCGCTCCTTCCTCCGACCGAGCGACGGCGTTCGGGCGGGCGGGGACGACCATCGTGTTAGACCCCGCCAGCGCCTTCGGGACGCCCCAAATTTGGCAAAACCCCCTTTTGCAACCTGGCGTGCAAGTCTTCCAGTTACGCCACCGTTCTGCCGACGAAATCGCCCAAACCCTCAATGCCAGCCGCATCTTGCCTGATGGTCAGTTCGTCGGCATTGGCAATTTGCTGATTGCCAGCGCGCCCAGCCTCGCTGTCAGCGGCGTCCAACAATCCCGCCTGCGTGACCTCATCGCCACCTTAGACCAACCGACCGCCAAACCCAGCGGCACTTCCTCGGAAGTCTCCTTCCGCGTGGAACTCTTCCGCGCCCATTCAGCGACTTGCGCCCGTCAAGAGACACTTCCGTCCGACAAAAGCACGCTGTTGCGCACCATCGGTTACCCTTGTGGGCATCCGTTGGGCGAAGCCAATTGGCGACCCGCTGCGCAAGATGCCTTGTCGCTCAAGGCGGACGCAGCGGAAGCGACCCTGAAAGCCAAGCAGGATGGCGACCGTTGGCTGCTGACGCTGGAAGGCAAACTGGGCGACCAGTCGGTCAAGCAGGAAGGGAAAGTGCCCATCGGCAAGCAACCCATCGTCCTGATTGCGCCCACGACGGGCAGCAAAGAAGCGCTGATTGCCCTGTTGACGCCTCAGTGACTTTGCGCTTAACTGCCAGCCTCAACGGTTCGCCCTTCGCAATAGCAACACCCAATCGCCCTCATCGGGCGGTGTCAAGGAAACCGTCCAGCCCGAAACGCCTTGCGTTTGTCCCTGCCATGCGCCTGTTCGTGGGTTGAACCATCGGGCAAGGAAACGCCCCGACGGCAAGGTCACGGTCACAGGCTTGCCATCGGGCACGAAGATGGCGTAAGTGACACCAAGTTCCGCCAAGCAAACGCCCGTGCTGGACAATTCGGGATGCGGGCGCATCCGCCAAAAAGGCAGCGAACGGATGAAGTCCGCCAAATGCCTCAGGGCATCGTAAAGTTGCCCTTGCGGTTTCATCGCCATCCCCAACTCGCTGAAGGTGACACCGACATCTTCGCGCCGCTGCCAACGGCGGGGCGGCACGACTTCATCGGCGTAGTTGATTTGACCGCCGCTCAGCGCAATCACCCACGCCGCCTTGCGCAAGTTGTCCACATCCAAACCCGCCTCCCGCTGGTAAAAGTTGCCTTCCCAAAGGCACTCGTGGGCTAAGATGGGCTTGGGCACTCGCTGATGCAGCGACGCCAGCCAGACATACTTGCCGAAGTTTCGGTCAGTGAGTTTGTCCTGAACGGTGTGGTAACCGAACCACGCCGCCAGTTGAACTGCTTCGGTGCTGGCGCGCAAACTGTGGACGCTGATCAAAAAGCGCCCGTGCGTCAGTTGATGCAGCCGTTGACCGAGGCGCAAAATTTCCGCCTCACGATAGCCCTCTTCCCACTCACTCGTCGGTTGAAAGGTGGCGTTCCAAAAACCTTGCCATCGGGCGACCCAGTAACGCAGCAACAAATCCATTTTCCCGTCCCCCGTCCCTCGCCCCTCGTCCCCATCACCGTCAGGGACTTTGGGCAAACCGTTCGTGCCGCCGACGATGCTGAAGGGGATGACGACGAAGCCTTTCTCGGCAGCCAACCGCAGGGCACGATCCAACCCTTTCCAAACGGTCAGGTTGAACCGTTCAAAATCGGGTTGACCGTCTTCAGTGCGTTCCCACGCCATTCGGTCAGGTGTCAAGTGCGGACCGACGATGGCGTTGAAACCTTGCGCTTTCAAAAAGTCCAGCGTTTTTGCGAGCGTCCCTTCGTCCAACGCATCCAAGTTCCAAAGGTGGAACGCCAGCAGGTAAACGGGCGTGCCATCGGCGAAGGCGAACCAAAGGGGATTTTGCGGGTGAACCCGCAGCGGTCCTGGCAATTTGGATGGGACGCACTCAAAAGCGCCGCTAACCGACATCCCTTCGTCGGGCGGCTCCGTGCGGACGAACCATCGCCACCTGCCGATTTCGTCGGGCATGAACCGAACCCGCCACTCATTGCCGCCATCGTAGAAACCGTCCACGACGATTTGCCGCCCTGACGGCGAGCGGAAAGTCGCCGTCACGCTCACCTCAGTGAATGGGTTGCGGTAAGTGTGGCGACTTTTCATCGTCGCCTCCCACAAACCCCAACGGGGCACTTTTGACGGCGCTTGCACTTGCGCCAGCGCTTTTGTGGCTATGAGCCAAGACCAACCTTGCGCCACGAAAAACACACCGAACGCCCAAAGCCATCCCCGCATCGTCATCACCTCCCAACAGGCGCTTATTTTGCCCACCCACATTCTTCCGCAGCCTTCATGCCAACCCGCCACTTACTACAGCGCTCGTAACAAACGCCGCTACATTTTGGGCGCACTCGCAAAGAAAGGAGGGCGTGTCCGATGGGACGATGGTTTATCGCTGTCCTTTTGACGATTGCCCTGTCCATCACGCTGGCGCCGACGGCAGCGCGCAAGGTTCGGGTCGTGGCGACGACGACGGATTTGAAGTGGGCAACCGAGCAAGTCGGGGGCGAGCGTGTGGAAGTCGTCGCCTTGATGCATCCGCTCCAAAATCCCCACACCGTCCAACCCCGTCCGTCTTTCATCGTGCAATTGAACCGAGCCGACTTGTTGGTGCGCATCGGCTTGGACTATGAAGAGGCGTGGCTTCCACCGATGGTGGACGAAGCCCGCAACCCGAAAGTCCGTCGGGGCGGGACGGGCGATGTGGACGCCTCGCGGGGCATCCCCTTGCTGGAAATCCCGCAAGGGCGCGTCACCCGCGAGCAAGGGGAAGTCCACATCTTCGGCAATCCCCACTATTGGCTTGACCCTGCCAACATGCGCATCATCGTCCGCAACATTGCCGAAGGGCTCAAGCGGGTTGACCCCGCCAACGCCGACGATTACGACCGCAACCTGCGTCAAACGGAGCGGATGCTGAACGACTTGCAGGAAGAGACGGAGCGCATGGCAGCGCCCTTGCGCGGCGAGAAGTTCGTCGCTTACCACACGACTTGGAGTTACTTGGCAAACCGCTACGGCTTCAAAATTGTCGGCTACCTTGAGCCCAAGCCCGGTATCCCGCCGTCGGCATCCCACTTGGCGGATTTGATTTTGCTGATGCGTCGGGAGCAGGTGAAGGTCATCCTCAAAGAGCCGTTTTACGAAAACCGCTTGCCTAACATGGTGGCGCAACGGACGGGGGCGAAAGTCGTGGAAGTTTGCCCCAGCGTCGGCGGCGAACCGGGCACGGAAACTTACCCGAAACTCCTTCGGCACATTTTGTCCAAGTTGGTCAACGCCGTGCAGGAAGGGCAGCAGAAGTGACGGGTGGCGGATGACGGGTGACCACAAAAAATGACCAGTCGCTAATCGCCATTCGCCAGTCGCTGCGATGATGGTAGGTGAGCGAAATGGTTGAACCGTTCGTGCGGGTGGAAGGCGTGACGCTGGGTTACGGACGAAAAGTCGTCCTGCGGGATGTTTGGTTGCAAATTAGGGCAGGCGAATTTTGGGGGTTCGTCGGTCCGAACGGGTCGGGCAAGACGACTTTGGTGCGGGCGTTGTTGGGCTTGCTTCGTCCGATGAAGGGGCAAATCCTTTGGCATCGGCACGCCCGCATCGGCTATGTGCCCCAAAGAGAAACGCTGGACGATTTGCTCCCCTTGACAGCGCTGGACATCGTGCTGATGGGGCGCATCCATAAAGGCGGGTTCGGGCATCGCTTTAACGCCGATGACCGAGTGAAAGCGTTGGCGGCGATGGAGCAAGTGGGCATCGCCGACCTTGCGCCCATGCGTTACCGCCAACTTTCGGGCGGTCAAAAGCAGCGGGTACTTTTGGCGCGGGCGTTGGCGACCGAACCTGAGTTGCTTTTGCTGGACGAGCCGACCAATGGGTTGGACTTGCCGACGGAGCACGCCATCATGGAGTTGCTGCGGCGCATCCATCAAGAGCGGGGCGTCACCATCGTTTTGGTCACGCACTTGCTCAGCCTCGCCGCCAATGCTGCCACGCACTTAGCCCTCTTTCGGGATGGGCAAGTGGTTGCGGGTTCTGTCGCCGAGATGTTGACGGAGCGACGGTTGAGTGCCACTTACCAGACACCCATCGCCGTGCGGGAATTGAACGGCTATCGTGTCGTGATGGTTGCCCCTTCGTCGGAGGCGACGCGCTGATGTTGGAAATGCTTCGGCACGATTTTTTGCGCCATGCGTTGGCGGCAGCAGCCATTTCAGGCGTTGCCCTCGCTTATGTCGGCGTCTATGTCGTCTTGCGGCGCATCGTCTTTGTCGGGGCGGCGTTAGCGCAATTAGGGGCAGCGGGCGTGGGACTGGCGTTGTTGACTGAACAATCGCCATTGCTGATGGGCAGCGCTGCCGTGTTGTTGGGCGTCATCGGTTTCGCCCTTTTACCCCCACAGGAACGAACGGTCTCACGGGAAAGTTTGCTGGGCGCCGCTTACGCCCTCGCATCGGCGCTGGCGCTGTTGTTCGTCGCCAAAAGCCCCGTCGGCGAAGCCCACATGGTCAGTTTGCTGTTCGGCGATTTGTTGGCGGTTGGGCACGGCGACATGGAGTTGTTGGCGGCGGCTTGCTTGCTCGTCATTGCGTTGCATCTTTTCGGCTATCATGCCTTCGTTGCCGTCACCGTTGACCCGACTTTCGCCCATGCCGTCGGGGTGCGGGAGCGGTTGACCAATTTGCTGTTCTACTTGAGTTTGGGCGTTTTGGTGGGGGCGTGCATTCGGGCGATTGGGGCGTTGGTCGTCTTCGCTTTCCTCGTTTTGCCGCCCGTTGCGGGATTGCTTTGGGCGCGACGGTTCGCCCACGCCTTTGCGATTGCGGGCACAGTGGCATTGCTCTCCGCCCTCTTCGGGCTATGGCTCTCCTTCCATTACGATTTGCCCGCAGGACCATCCGTCGTGGCGGTGTGTGGGGGGCTCACTTTGTTGGCTGCTGTCGGTCGTTTGATAGAAGTCATTCTCTGTCCAAGCAGATGAGAATGAACGCTAAGTCGTCGGCGTGGGGCTGTCCCTTAGCGATTTGGCAGGGGCAACCAAGGGTGGATGGCTTTTGGGGATGCATTTTCAAGGCAATCTCCGTCTTCCCTCCATGCCGAAGTAGAAGAAATGCAAAGCATTTCGGAATCGGTAAGAACCACGCCCACCTTCTTCGTTTGGAACGATGACGCCCAAGTCCTGCATCCTTCGCAGGAAATTGTCAAACACTTTGCGCTCGTTTGCATCCAACCGCTGCATTATGTCGGCGCGTCGGAAGGAGTAATTTTTGGGATCGCTCGCAAGCAACCTCAGAATTTTCCTATAGCGTGGGCTTCTAACGGCTCGGTAAACTTGCGGTTCCAGATACTTCCGACCGACGATTTCGGCAGCCTGAGAAATGCCTTCTGAGGCATCTTTTTGGTCAATTATCCCATCACTGTCAACACGGAACACAGCATCGCCGATTTCATGCGCCAACGCTGGATGCCCACCAGAAAAAACCACCATCGTCCCAAGTGCCTCTTCAGTGACCTTGGTGTTAACGCGTTCGAAAGCCTTGCGGAAAAACTCGGCACATTCCTCTTCGCCCCAAAGGGGGATGTCAAGGGGCAAAAGGACGCGTGCTAACGATTCGTTGTTGCGAATTAGCATACCTCTCACTTCCTCCAACCCGACTAAAACGATACAAACAGGAATCCTCGCCATCGCCGTTTCATCGGCGACACTTTTAAGCCAGTCGGCAAATTCTTTCCTTTGCGCCAAGCCGTTGATGTCATCCCAAACGAGGAGAAGCCCTTTCGCCGCGCCCTGCAAAGTCTTGGACAATTCCCTGAGGGTATGGGCAAAGTTGCGCACAGCGTTTGAGAGCAAATCAGGCGGTGGCGCAAATTCAACGGTTACGCCAAACAACCCGACTTGACGGATGTGAGAGCGGAGCAAGTTTAACAACCGTTCGTGCCAAGGCTTATCGCCACTTTCCTGAACCAACCGCTCAATGCTGCGCCTTACCGCTTCATCGGTGTCCTGAACGCCGCCAAGGTGAGTGTAAGTCCCGACGACTTTCAATTCTCGCTCAACATACCAACGCACAAATTGAGCCAACGATGTTTTGCCGATACCTCTCTCGCCACTAACAAACACCATTTCCAACCGTCCTGAAAGCGTCTGGCGGATTCGGTCAACGAGGAGGCGAACCTGCTCAACCCGACCCACAAAAAATTCCGGGGCGATCGGTTGTCCTGGGACAAAGGGGCTGTAATCCTTCTGCACCTCGTCTCACCTCTCCGTCTTATAGGTCATTTCAACATTTTGTCACGAGCAGATGAGAATGAACGCCAAGCGAATAATTTCCAGTTTGGCGCGGCTGATAAGCGCCTCTGTCTCTTTTGAAGTGGATGCGGCAATCTTTGGAGTGGACGCATTGCGGAAGGAGGGATGGGCAATGCCTGTCAAGTGCCCCCAATGTGGGACGGAGAATTTGGACGGCGCTTTGTTTTGCGACGAGTGCGGAGCCTCTTTGACGCAACCTTCGGTCGCCGAGCCATCCGCTGCGCCAGCGGAAGCATCCACTGCCGCCCCAGCGGAAGCCCCTGCTCCGACGCCCGCTGCTTCAACTGCGGTGGGCGTGGTGAAATGCCCCTCTTGTCACCACGAAAATCCCGCCGATGCCCGATTTTGCGAAAATTGCGGGGCTGCCCTTGCTCCTGCTCCTCCCCCCACGCCTGAGGTTGCCCCACAACCCGAAGCGGCACCACCAGCGCCTCCCGCTGCTGTCCCCATCGCTGCCCTCGCTTTGGAAGGCGGCTTGGAATTGCCGCTGGACTTCAGCAGCAAGGGCGAAGTGCTGATTGGTCGGGCTGATCCTGTCAGCCGCGTCTTTCCCGATGTGGACTTGACACCTCATGGCGGTTACGATGCGGGCGTCTCACGCCGCCATTGCCGCCTGACCTTTCAAGGCGGGCAATTTTTCGTGGAAGACCTCGGCAGCACTAACGGGACGAAGGTGAACGGGCAAGTTATCCCGCCCAATCAACCTCGCCCTATCAAAGATGGCGACATCTTGGAGTTGGGCTTGTTGCGCCTGACCTTCAAAGTCCGTCAAGGGGCGTGACGGCAGTGTTGGGTTGGTTCAAACGGCGCAAGGAAACGGAAGCCCCGACGGAAGAGTTATCAACTGCTCCGCCTTCGGAACCCATCGCTTTCGTCGCCGAACTGCCGACGCAAGGGGCTTACTTGGAAGCGATGGGCAAAGACGGACAGCGGTGGTTTCTGCCCTTGACGGATGTGTCCGTCGTCACCATCGGCACGACTCCCGATTGCTCCGTCGTGTTGGACGAGCGCTTTGAAGGCGTTCAGCAAGTCGCCCCAAAGCATGCGAAGTTGGAGCGATGGCAAAACCGATGGGTGCTTGTGCCGCTTGGGCAGGATGCGCCTGTCTTTGTCAACGGGCGGCGGGCGGGTGAGACGGCGTTGCGAGACGGGGCAGAAATTCAACTCGGTTCGGCAGGACCAAAGTTCCTCTTCCGCCTCAGCCATTGACCCATCGGTCATCGGCACATTGGTCATTGTCTCATTGGTCATTGGCACATTGGTCATTGACCCGTTGGTCATTCACTCGTTTCCGATGGCGGGGGGCGTTGACGATGCGCCTTCATGGTCGCGCTTTGGCTCGTGCCTTGTTCGGCGCCATCGGCGGCTTCATCGGTTGGGTCGTCGTAGAGCCTTTCACGACGGATGTGGCATCCATCCGCGAAATCTTTGAAGCGTCGGAAAATCAGTCCCCTGCGTTCCTGTGGGCGTTGGTGGGAGCGGCGATCGGGGTTGCCATCGCAGGGCTGGATGAAGCGCTTTGGGGTGGGCGACAAAAAGCCCTTCGGGATGCCGCCATCGCGGGCGTCTTAGGTTTGGTGGGCGGGACGGTGGCATTCGTCTTGGGCGGGACGGTGTTCAGCGCTTTCGGCGCCCTCGTCCTTTCCGCCCCCGAAGGAAGCCTCGCCCAACGCCTCTGGCTGATCGTCGCCCGCTGCGTCACTTGGACTCTTGTGGGGGCATTGATCGGGTTGGCGTTGGGGGCAACGCGACTGTCGTGGCGGGGCGCCGCTCACGCTTCGTTGGGCGGCGCCGTTGGCGGTTTCCTCGGCGGTGTGCTCTTTGACACCGTTGCGCCTTTGCTCGGCAGCGCTTTGACCCTCGGACTGGCGGAACCGGGATGGGGCAGTCGGCTCATCGGATTGACGCTGATGGGGGCGCTCATCGGGTTGTTGGGCGCTTTGGCGGAGCAATGGCTGGCGCCTGCGATGCTAAAGGTCATCTCGTCAGGGCGGATGGAAGGTCGTGAATTCGTCGTGGACAAACCGCTCGTCTCCATCGGACGGGATGAGCGGTGCGACATCGCCCTTTACTACGACCGTGACATCGCCATGCGCCACGCCCTTTTGCGTTGGGATGGCGACGGTTATGTGCTCACCCCTGAACCCAACTGCGCCGTCTTTGTCAACCGTCAGCCTGTCCAAACCCACCGATTGCGGGACGGCGAAATCATCACCGTCGGGCAGACGCAACTGATTTTCCGCAGCCGATTGCCGAGTGCTGCCGTCACCGATTTGTCAGGGAAACGATGCGCCCACTGCGGGACTTTCAATCGGGCAACGGCGAAGTTTTGCCATCGCTGCGGGACGCCTTTGTTGTGAGTTGGGGCGACCGCAGGGAGGGTCAAAGGCGCAAACGCTGAAGCCAATGCAAAAGTTCGTCGGCGATGTCGCCGATTTCGTCGGCGCGGGTCGCCCGCAACAAACCTTGCTCCAACATCTCCGCCAGAAAAAGCCCACGAACTTCCTGCCAGTGGTCGCCAATGGCTGCCAACACTTCCAATTGTTCGCCCAACTCGCCCGCTTCCAACAGCCGTTGAAGGTGGCGAGTTTTTTGCTCCAACGCTTGAAGTTGCTGCAACACCCGCTGCTTTCGTCGCTCCGAAATCATCGCCCTTCACCTTGCCCGTCGTCGCTGCGTTTCAGCGTTAAGGACAAAACTTGCCCCTCGCCTTGCACCCACCAAAAACGCAGTCGCTGCCAACCCGCTTCGGTCACCGTCCAACGGACGGGAAGTGACGAGGGAGAATTGGCAAGGGACGAAGGAAGTCGCCACCGACCGATTTCCCGCTCGCCCCATCGCATCACCAGTTCCCCTTTGCCTTGCACCTGCAATTGCCCTTGAACCGTTTCGGCTGGCAGCCACCAAGCCAATTGCATCGCCAAGCGGGTCGGTGGAAGGCGCAAACCTTTCGGGTCAAAAGTGGCGGGCACCGTGTTGGCATCGGGGACGGCAAAGCGCAGCGTTAGCCCATCGTTGAGTGCCATCCGAATGACTTGACAAATGCCCCGTTGAAAGGCGCGCCAATCGTCGCCACCTGCTTGCTCCATCACCGTTCGCAAAAATTTTCGCCCCGCCACCCGTTCCAAGTAGGCACAGATGCCCAGAAAGACTGGCATGGAAGGCGGTTGGTCGGAAGGGCGCAAAAGCCATTGCTGCCCCGCAACGATTTCGGGGATGACCGTTGATCGCAGAAACCGTTGGATGCCTTGCATCAATTCGGCGTCCACTGGCAGATTGCCTTGCCTATCCCAAAGCCAAAGGGCAAACAAGCGTTCGCCCAAGAAACCGCCCGAATAAGGTTCATGCAAACCGTCAAAAGTGCCGAAGGCGGGGATGGTGTGATGCCCCGCTTCGTGGGCGACTTTCAAAAACCAACCCCATCGGTCAAAAGGGGCGACGCCGAAAAATTGGGTGTTGCCCGCCACCGTTTCCGCCTTTCCGTCCCCATCAGGCAACAGCCAAGCGGTCACGGGTAATGGAGGTTGCGTCCCAAAGCAAATCGCAAATTCCCGCAGTGCCCAAGCGAAGGCGAGGGGCGCCATTTGAAGGTGTTGGGGCATTTGTTCGGAAGTCATCAGCCATCGCACCCATTGACGGGCAATTTTTTGTCCGTCGTCGGCGTAAACGGCGATGAGATGGGAGAAAGAGAGGTGGCGTTCAGGGAAGGCGAAAGTTAACGGGTGCGTCGGCGTGGGCGCAGAGCACCAGAGTTGCTTGCCTGCCCAGTTCACCTGCCCCATTCCCCGCCAATCGTTGAGCCAGTCAAGGGGCAACTGAGGTGGCAGCCAAGCCAAGTTGAAGGGAGCGACAAGGGAACGGGCACGGGCATAAGCCTGCTGGGCAGATTTCCAGTCGCCCTGCAGGCAAAGGGCGTAACCCAACCAAGCCCACTTTTGAGCATCGTCGGGATTTTGTCGGACGGCTTGAGTGAGGGCGGAAACGATGGCGTCTATTTCCCCCGCCCCTTGAACGAGGTGCGAGATGAGGGACGGGTCGTCCGTTGCCTTTGCTGTCAAGGGGGCAAGGAGAACACCGCAAAGGATGACGACCGACTTCCGCCATCCCTTGAGGCGACAGGGAAGCAAAGTCAGTCCAGCAACTTCCACGAGCATTCCGCCTTGCCTCCGAAGCGTCGGTCCAAGTCAATCATCAGCGGCACCATCAAGTCCAACACTCGCGCCGCACTCAAATCGCCGCAGTCAACGGGTCGGTAGCCGACTTGCTTGATCAAATCGGCGACGATTTGCTTGGCTTCACGGTCGTCACCGCAGTAAAAGCAATCGCGGACGATGCCGTTTTTGTTGACGGGGTGTTCCAGCGTCGTCCAAAAGTTAGTCTTGAAGGCGGCGACCCAACGGGCGGGGACGCTGAGGGCTTTGGCGTTCTCTTCCACGCCCGAAGTTTGCCCCGCTGGCACCGCCCCGAAGGGGTTGGTGATGTCCACGATGATTTTGCCCCGCAAGGCTTCCCTCAGCCGAGATAGCCATTCAGCACACACCCGATAGGGCAAAGACAAAACGACGACTTCGCCCTTTTGAGCGGCAGTCATCAGGTCTGTGCCTTCAATGTGTCCGCCTGTTTGCTGGGACAGTTCCGCTGCCATCTTTTGGGCGCGGTCGGGGTCGCGGCTTCCGAGAAAAATGGCGTGCCCCGCTTTCGCCCATGCCTTCGCTAACCCGCGTCCCATCCGTCCCGTGCCACCCAAGATACCGATGCGCACCGTCCTTCACCTCCGAACCGAAAAGGATAACACCGCCGAAACTTATCGGGTGTTAAAATTGCCCTTGCCAAACTAAGGCAAGGAGCGTGACATAAATGCCGTTGAACAAACTGACGCCGCTATCGGAGACGGCACGCTTGAATGGTGAAGCCGAGGAGCGCTTGATGGATGTGGAAGAGGTCGCCCGTTACTTGAACTTGCACTTGATGACGGTCTATCGGATGCTGCAATCGGGCATCTTGCCCGCCCGCAAAGTCGGTGGGCGATGGCGCATCAGCAAACGGGAACTGGACGAATGGTTGGAAAATTACGCGGGCGGGACGCGCAAACAAATCTTGGTCGTGGATGACGACCCGAACATTGGTCGCCAATTCAAACGGGTGTTGCAGCAGGAACGCTGCACCGTTGACATCGCGTCGCAGGGGTCGGAAGCCATTGAACGGGTGAAGGAGCAGGTTTACGACCTGATTTTTCTGGACTTGGTGCTGCCTGACATGGATGGGGCACAAACTTTCGCCCGCATCCGAAAGATTGACCCTGATGCCCATGTCGTTTTGATGACGGGTTATCCCGACAGCGAACTGGTCAGCAAGGCGATGCGCTATGGGGCGATTTCCCTTTTGATCAAACCCATCCCGTCCAGCGAAATCCGACGATTAGTGCGAGGCTTCAAAAAACGCCTCCCTCGCCAACCGATCCCGACAAAGCGGCAACGAGGCGGTTCATCTTAGCCAGGCGGCCAGTGGAAAACCCGTCCGCCCAAAAGATGCAGGTGGATGTGGAAGACCGATTGACCTGCCCCCCGATTGACATTGAGCACCAGCCGATAACCGCCGTCGGCGACTTGCAACTTCTGGGCTAATTGCTGGGCGACCAAAAGCAACTTGCCCAAAAGTGGCTGGTCTTCAGGGGTAGCGTCATTGAGGGTCGGGATGTGCTTGCGAGGAACGACGAGGACATGGACGGGCGCTTGGGGGTTGATGTCCCGAAAAGCGACCACTTCGTCGTCTTCGTAAACGATGTCGCTGGCGACCTCTTTGGCAACGATGCGACAGAAGATGCAGTCTTGCAAAGCCCTCACCCCCTTCATCGCCATTGCTGCATGATGAACTTGAAGAACTCGTCGTTGGAGCGGGTCTTGCGGAGTTGGTCAATCAACCGCTCCGTCGCCGTCAAGGGGTCAACTTGCGAAAGGGTGCGGCGCAACCGCCAGATGGCTTCCTTCTCCGCATCGGTGTAAAGCAACTCTTCACGGCGAGTGCCCGAACGCTGGATGTCAATGGCAGGGAAGATGCGGCGCTCTTGCAATCGGCGATCCAAGTGAATTTCCATGTTGCCGGTGCCCTTGAACTCTTCGTAGATGTGGTCGTCCATGCGCGAACCCGTGTCAATGAGGGCGGTGGCGATGATCGTCAAGGAACCGCCCTCCCGCAATTTGCGGGCGGCACCGAAGAAGCGTTTGGGGAAGCGCAAAGCCGCTGGGTCTAAGCCACCCGTCAGCGTCCGCCCCGACGGCTCCACGACCAAGTTGGATTGGCGGGTCAAACGCGTCAGGCTGTCCAGCAGGATGACGACATCTTTGCCCATTTCCACCAACCGCTTCGCCTTTTCCAACACCATCCGAGCCACTTGGAGTTGGTGTTCTGGGGGTTGGTCAAAGGTCGCCGATGCGACCTCCGAGTTAACTGCCTCCCGAAAATCGGTGACCTCTTCGGGACGCTCATCAATGAGCAGGACGATGACGATGCATTCGGGATGGTTGCGCTCAATGCTTCGGGCGATGGTCTTCAGCAAAGTCGTCTTGCCCGCTTTGGGGGGTGAGACGATCAAGCCCCGTTGCCCTTTGCCGATGGGGGCAACGATGTCCACCATCCTTGCCGTGATGTTTTCCGACGAATTTTCGTTGGGTCGCTCCATCCGCAACCGCTCAAAGGGGAAGACGGGCGTCAGTTTCTCAAAGTCGGGTCGGTTGCGGGCTTTTTCGGGGTGCTCGCCATTGACGGCGACGATGCGCAACAGGCTGTAGAAGCGCTCGCCCTCTTTGGGCGGGCGGATGTAGCCCATCACGACATCGCCATTGCGCAACCCGAAGCGACGAATCTGCGTCGCACTCACATAGACATCCTCAAGGGACGGCATGTAACCGTTGATGCGCAAGTAACCCTTCAGTTCCTTGTCTTCGGTGATTTCCAAGACGCCCTCCCGAAGGGCGTAACCGCTGCGGGCGGCGAAGGTCTCCAAGATGCGGCGCACCAACTCTTGCTTTTTGAGCCGATATGCCCCTGGGATTTCCAAGGACTTGGCGATGTCCTGAAGTTCTTGGAGCGTTTTGGATTCCAGTTCCGCCAAGTCCAGTTCGGTGGCGGTGATGATTTCCTGCTCCGTCATGCTAAGACGCCCCCTTTACGAGTTGATGGCAGAAGGTGAAACAGAAAGATGGCATCCCGATGGCTTTCGCTGGGTCTGCCCCTCTCGTGGCGATGCGGTGGCACTAAAATCATGCCACATTCCCGCCTCAATGACACCCATCACAGCCCCCCGTAAATTTCAGGGCGCAAGACCCCGATGTAAGGCAGGTTGCGATAACGCTGGGCATAGTCCAACCCATAGCCGACGACGAAACGGTTAGGGATGGTGAAGCCCAAGTAGTGAATTTCCACGGGCACGACCCGCCGTTCGGGCTTGTCCAACAACGCACACACCCGCACGCTGGCGGGATTGCGGGAACGAATCAAATTCAGGATGTAGTTGAGCGTCAGCCCTGTGTCCACGATGTCTTCCACGATCAAGACATGCCGACCCTGAATGCTGTCGTCCAAGTCCTTCAAGATGCGGACGACGCCCGACGATTTGGTGTCCATGCCGTAACTGGCGATGGCGATGAAATCGCAGGAGCAAGGGATGGTGATGTGGCGCATCAAGTCGGCGAGGAACATCACCGCCCCCCGCAAGACGCCGACCAAATGCAAATCTTTGCCCTCGTAATCCGCCGAGATTTGCGCCCCCAGTTCGGCGATGCGCCGCTGGATTTGCTCTTCGGTGATCAAGATGGCATCAATGTCGCGGTGCAGTTCCGTCATCCCTTCTCACTCCCATTCAATCGTCGCTGGCGGTTTGGAAGTTATGTCATAGACGACGCGGTTGATGTCGGGCACTTCGCTGCAGATGCGGTTGGCGATGCGTTCCAAAACGGTGTCGGGAAGGCGCGCCCAATCGGCTGTCATCCCATCCTCGCTCGTCACCACCCGAACGGCGACGGTGTAACCGTAGGTGCGCCGATCCCCTTTCACCCCCGTGCTGCGCAAGGGCAACAAAACGGCAAAGGCTTGCCAAACCTGCCGATACAATCCTGCCCGCCGAATTTCGTCCATGACGATGGCATCCGCCTCCCGAAGGAGGTTGAGGCGTTCTTCCGTCACTTCCCCCAAAATGCGGATGGCTAAGCCAGGACCGGGAAACGGGTGACGCCACGCAATTTCGGGTGGCAACCCCAATTCCTCAGCGACCTCCCGAACCTCGTCTTTGAAGAGGTAACGCAACGGTTCCAGCAACTCAAATTGCATATCGGCAGGCAACCCGCCGACATTATGGTGGGTTTTGATGCGGGCGGCGTGACGGGTGCCGCTTTCAATGACATCAGGATAAAGCGTCCCTTGCGCCAAAAAGCGGATGCGTCCCAATTGGCGGGCTTCCTCCTCAAAGACCCGAACGAACTCTTCGCCGATCACCTTCCGCTTCTCTTCGGGGTCGGTCACGCCCCGCAACCGCTTCAAAAACCGCTGGCTGGCGTCCACATAAATCAGGTTGACGCTCAAAAGTTCTCGGAAGGTGTGGACCACTCGTTCCGCTTCTCCTTTGCGCAAAAAGCCGTGATTGACAAAGATGCAAACGAGTTGGTCGCCGACGGCGCGATGGACAAGGGCTGCCGTCGTCGCCGAATCCACGCCGCCACTGAGAGCACATAGCACCCGCTCTTTGCCCACCCGTTGGCGGATCGCCTCCACCGTCGCCTCCACGAAATTTCTGGGTGTCCAAGTCGGTCGGCATCCGCACCAACGATAGACGAAGTTGCGGATGATTTCTATGCCCCAAGGCGTGTGGGAAACTTCGGGATGGAAGAGGACGGCAAACAGTTTGCGTTGCGGGTCAGACATGGCGGCGACGGGCGCATTAGCAGTGCGAGCGGTCACCTTGAAGCCCGGCGGCGGTTCTAAGATGACATCGCTGTGGCTCATCCAACAAATCAACTGCGGGTTCAAACCCGCAAACAAATCGCTGTCATCCAAGACCCGCAACTCGGTGCGCCCGTATTCCGCTTTCTCCGCTGGCACGACTTTCCCACCCAAAAGGTGCGCCATCAGTTGCGCCCCATAGCAAATGCCCAAAACAGGGATGCCAACCTCAAACAGGCGCGGGTCATAAGTGAGGGCATCGGGCGCATAGACACTCGCTTGACCGCCCGACAGGATGATGCCTTTGGGGCGCAAGGCAAGGACTTTTTCCAACGGCGTGTCGCACGGGAGCAATTCCGAATAGACGCGGCATTCCCGCACCCTGCGGGCGATCAGTTGCCCATACTGGGCGCCGAAGTCCAAGACGACGATGAGGTCATCGGGTCGCTGATGCATTGCCTCAGTTACCCCTCCGTCCGTTCTTCTGGCAGAAACCACCACCAGTGGCTTTTGGGGATGTCAAGGCTGCGCCGCATTTCTGCCAAGTCGGGCAAGGCGACTTTGATGGCAGGCGCCAATTGTCTGAGGGCTTCATCCAGTCTCGCCAGTTTGCGCCGTTGGGCAGGGGTGAGGGCATTGGGCAACCCTTGCAGGGTTCGCTCCAAGTCGCTTCGGTCAAAGAGCAAAAGTTCCAAATCTTCCCGTTCCACTTTCCGCCGCCGCGCCCACTCTTGAAGGACTTGACGCAAATGCTGCTCATACCAGCGCAGCCACACCGACGGGTTGATCGCCAGTTCCGACTGATCGGGCAAATCTTTGCGTTTGGGTTGCTTGGGCATGCTAACCACCTACCCTATGCCCTTCCAAAAGCGAACACCTTGCATAGCCAAGGCATCCCCCTGCTCCTGCAAGTATGCCAACACTTTTGGACCGACAACGACAGGGATGCCGACATGCTCGTTGCCCCTGACAAGTTGAAAGACGACGCTGGGCACGCCAGGGACAGCCTGCACGAACCGCAGGAAACGGACTTCCTGAATTTGCCAACCCTGAGTGAGGGCTTGGAGCACCGTATCCCAATTCATATCCGCCTGAGCGGGTTGCTGACGGGAAAGATATTGGGCGATCGCTTGCGCAATTTCTTGCCAAGTCGCTCCTTGCAACGCCTCTACCCGCACCTCCATCATCGGTCACCTCCCGTCAGGAAAGTGTGGCGTCGCTCCCGCACCTCATAAACGGTCTCGTAAACACTGCCAAAGATGTCGCGGTAAGTCATGTGCCAGACGGTTTCGCTGAGGGGCACTGGCAAGACGAAAACCGAAAGGGTTGCCTTCTCCCGCACCCCCAAAGGCTCAACGACGACCTCGTAAGTCACCCCCTTAAATTGCATCCGCGCAGAAATGTTGACGGCAGGACCGTTGCCGATGTTGACGAGGCAAGGGCGTTGAAGGTCGCCAACCAGTTCCTCCCGCACCGCCAAGACGGGGCGATGGGCAGCGAGGCGTGTTGATTGCATTTCCGCCAGTTGCTGGCTCATCACTTTCCGCTGCTGCACCATCACCACCAAAATCCACGCATAGACGATGGCGATGACGAGGTTGGTCGCCAAAAGGGCTGCCTCCATTTTGCCATCCCCCAAGCCCCGTCGTTGGCTTCTTTCATCGCCCCTGACCGACGCCTTGTTCGCGTTGCAATCGTTTCCCTTCCGTCCCGATGGTGGGGGCAAGCACAATTTGGCAGCGGTGCATCTCTTTGATGGTGCGGGCGCCACACATGCCCATCCCGTTTTTCAGCGCCCCGACCAAGTTCAGCGTCCCGTCGTCCTTCGTCGCTGGTCCCAAAAGCAACACCTTCAACGGCGCCACTTGCCCGACGAAGATGCGAGTGCCTCTGGGCAAACCGGGGTGAGGTGTCGCCATCCCCCAGTGGTAACCCCGCCCTGGCGCTTCTAACGCTGAAGCGATTGGCGAACCGATCATCACGCCATCTGCTCCGCAAGCAATTGCCTTACAAATATCGGCGCCCGTTCGCATCCCGCCATCGGCGATGACCGCCACATACTTGCCCGTCCGCCGATAAAACTCATCCCTTGCCGCTGCCACATCGGCAATCGCCGTCGCCTGCGGGACGCCGACGCCCACGACTTGCCGCGTCGTGCAGGCAGCGCCCGGTCCGACACCCACCAAAACAGCGTCAGCACCAACTTCCATCAACTCCCACGCCGCTTCGTAGGTGACGCAATTGCCGACGATCAGCGGGACGGAGATGGCTTTCCGCAAGCGTTCCCACGGCAAGGCAGGTTTGCTGGACGAGAGAAACCGCACCGTCGTGACGGTGGATTGGATGACAGCGACATCGGCACCTTCTTCCAAAGCAACGGGTAGCAACTCCATCGCTTTCGCTGGCGTCGCCGAAACGCCCAATCGTGCTCCCGCCCGCTTCACTTCCCGCACCCGCTCCCGAATCAGTTCCGTTTTGATCGGCTCCCGATATGCCTCCTGCAACACTCGCACGGCTTCTTCTTTGGGTGCACTGACGATGCGCTCAATGATGGGCGATGGGTCTTCGTAGCGGACATGCAACCCTTCCAAATTCAGCACCGCCAACCCGCCTAAGCGGGACATTTCAATGGCAACTTTTGCGTCCACCGCTGCGTCCATTGCCGACGCCAAGACGGGGATGGAAAGGGTCAAATTGCCGATGGTCAATGAGACATCCACTTCGTCTGGGTCAACGGCGACGGGTGCAGGCACGAGGGCAATTTCGTCCAAGCCGTAAGCACGCCGGGCTTTCCGTCCGAGACCGATTTCCACTTCCAATGGGCATCCCTCCGACGAATTGGTGGAAGGCTTGCCGATGAGTGCCTTCGGGGTTGCGCCTAATTCTATCGCGCTTACGGCGCTTGCGTCAGCACCAAGTCGGTCAAATGCCGATGCAAATCCGATGGGTCGGTGAACAGCAAATAAGCCGCAATCGCCCGCTCGCCCCGCTCCACGCGCACTTGCACTTCGTTCCAACCTTGTCGCAAAGTCACCTGCGCATAGTGGCTGGCAGGTCCTTGCTGCCCAGGTCGGACGAGGTAATCGGGTTGGTGGGTGTTGAGGACTTCCACACCGTTGAGGCAAAGTTGAAACGCCCCGTTGCAAGGGAAGCCGACGACAACCCGTTGCGTTTTGGGCGACCAAACCCACAAGCGCGCTTCTATGACGCCCGCCTTGCCACCCAACCATCGCTCCAACGGCAACTCGCTATCGGGCAACCATTCCGTTTGCCATTCGCTTCCGTTCCTGCGCACCATCCATCGGCGCTCTCCGATGAGGGTGACGGGCACGGCGAATTCCGCTGGACGCTCCTGAACCCGCACTTGACACCAAAGGGTTTGCGTCTGCGTCAACCGCACGGGCGCATGGATGTGAGCGTTAATGCCGACGATGCCCTTCGCTGGCACGGTCACCGACGATCTCATCGGCTCCACCCGCCAATCGCTGGGCGCATCCCAAAGGAGCGTGACGGTCAACGGCACGGGTTGGCGGTTGTGAAGCCAAAGGGTCACTGCTTTGGGCGTTTCGGGATTGATTGTCGGAAGCCCCCGATAATCCACGCCGACTTGCACGGCGTTCAGCGAAAAGTCCACCCGCCAAGGGTAACGGTTGCGCTCCCAAAGTTCGTGGATGCCGTCATCGGGACGAAGCCAATCATCGGGCAAATCGGTCAAGTCTGTCGGGGCATCGGCGATTCGCACGGGCGCCCCGTGCCAAGATAGCAACCGTTCCGCTGCCGCCAAAACTTCGTCGGTCAACACCCGCACATCGGGCAAAGGCGTGATGTTTCGGATGCCGCCCCAACTGAGGTTGGTGGCGATCGTCTCGCCCAACGGTGCCGCCCACTTTTCAGGCACTTCGCCCAGCAAAATGCCCATCACCGAACCTGCTGTCGCTCCCGTGCAATCGGTGTCCTGCCCGCAGTTGACCGCCGTCGTGATGGCGCGCCCGAAGTCACCGTCGCTTGCCAACAAGCCCAAAACGGTGAAGGCGAGATTTTGCGGGGCGTGGGTCGGCTCGCGATGCCAATACTTTTCGGCGATGCGCTCCCGCACCTTCCGCCAATCCCGCAACTCTGCCCACCAACGGCGCGTGTCGCTGATCGCTTGGGCGATTTGACAATCCGACGGGATGAACGCCAACGCCAAATCCAACGCTTCGTCCAAATCCCGCACGACAAAGGCGAGACTTTCCAACGCCGCATTGAACATCTCGCCCCAAACCCCTTCGCCCCCTGCGTGGTCTACGATGGCGTCTTCAAAAGCGAACCGCACCGCCAAGCGGGGTGAGGCGGGCGCCAAACACGCCCAAATTTCGGAACGGATGGGTGACCCCATGCAATCGTTCCAAAAGTCGTTGTCGTAAGCGCCCGAAAGGGGTGGCAACAAGCCCCAACGCAAGTTGCGCTTGGCGATGCCGTATTCGCACCAGTTGTAGCCGATGTGCGTCAGCCACGCCTGCGCCAGCACCGTTGCGTCAATGCGCCAACCCGCCCGCTTGATGGCGTCCAACCAAACCAATTGCATCTCCAAGTCGTCGTTGGGGATGCCTCCTTCTTGCAAGCGGGGATACCAGTCAAAATCGTGCGGACCAGGTTGCCCTTCCACAGGCGCGCCCAAAGTGCCCCCAGCGTTTTTGCCCATCCAACAAGCGTAAACCTTCCGCCACACCTCCGAACGATTCAGCACCGCCATCCCACTCGCCTCCTTTGCAAGCCATCGCAGCGTCCGCAAAAATTTTGCGATGTCGGAATGGCTATTAGCCACGACTGCCACGATTTTCAGCGGTGACAGACAATGCCCAAGCGTTGGCTGAAACTGAAGCGGGGCAAGGACAAAAAGGTGCGCAAGTTTTACCCACTCGTCTATCGCGACGAAGTGGCGGACATTGCCCCGACGGTCAGCGATGGCGATATCGTTTGCCTTCTGGATGCCGATGGGCGCTTCGTCGCTTGGGGCACTTACTCCGCCACTTCCCACATCGCCTTCCGCACCTTGACTTTGAACGACGAACCCATTGACCGCAACTTTTTCCTTGCCCGCTTGAAAGAGGCGTTGCGTTTGCGCCAATCGTTGGTGTCCGCCACTGACGCTTTCCGCCTTGTCCACGCCGAAGGCGATTTTTTGCCTGGGCTGATTGTGGATCGCTACGGCGACATTTTGGTCGTTCAGGTGCGCACTTTAGGGATGGAACGGTTGAAGCCTTTGTGGCTTGACGCCCTCCTTGAGTTGCTGTCGCCCAAAGGCATCTTTGAGCGCAGCGACATGGAAGGGCGGCAGGAAGAAGGGTTGCCACCTGCTAAGGGTTTGCTTTACGGCGAAGTGCCTGAGCGGGTGGAAATTCACGAAGACGGGTTGTGCTTTTTGGTGGATGTGCGGGGCGGATTGAAGACGGGCTTTTACCTTGACCAACGCGACAACCGTCGGTTGATGCGGTCACTCGTCCGCTCTGGTGAGCGCTTTCTGGATTTGTTCGCCTACACGGGTGCCTTCGCTATCCACGCCGCCAAAGCGGGGGCGGAATGCGTGGCGGTAGAGCAACTGCCATCGGCGGTCGCTTTGGGGCGCGAGCAAGGGGCGCTCAACGGCGTCACGGTGGAGTTTCGCTGTGGCAACGCTTTTGACGAGTTACCCAAACTCGCCGCCGAAGGACAACGCTTTGATGCCGTCGTCATTGACCCGCCCGCCATCGCCAAAAGCAAGCGGGAGGTGGCGAGTTTGAAATGGGCAATTTGGAAACTGGTTCATGGCGTCCTGCCGATGCTGAACGAAAGCGGTCGGTTGCTCGTTTGCACTTGCACCTACCACATGGACTGGACGACCCTTTTGGAAGCCGTTCGGTTGGCAGCGTCCGACCGCCATGTCCCCCTGCGGTTGCTGGCACAAACGACCCAATCACCTGACCACCCTATCCGCTTGCATTTTCCCGAAAGCCAATATTTGCGCTGCCTGCTCTTGCAACGGGATTGATGCGCTACACTTTCCGACGACCCGACGAAAGGACGGGATGGCGCATGAGCATCGTCGTGCCGAGCAAACTCATCACCTATCCCGAAACGGATGGGAAGCCTATGGCGGAGACCGACTTGCATCGCGACAACATCGTGGGCGTGCTCTACCCGCTGCGGTGGCATTTTCGCGACCGTGAGGATGTTTATGTGTCGGGCAACTTGTTCGTTTACTACGAAGAGGGCAACCCGAAAAAGTGCGTGGCGCCCGATGTCTTTGTCGTCTTCGGCGTTCCCAAGCGTCCAAGGCGCGTCTATCTTGTCTGGGAAGAGGGCAAGGGGTTGGATGTCGTCTTTGAGTTCACCAGCAAAAAGACGAGGCGGGAGGACTTTGGGCGGAAGATGGACATTTATCGGGGCATCTTGGGCGTTCAGGAGTTGTTCATCTTTGACCCTTTGCGGGAGTATTTGGTGCCGCCGTTGGTCGGTTATTTTCGTCGGGGCGAGAAGTGGGTTCGGGAGGAGGCGAGGGAAGGCAAGTTGGTCAGCGAGGTTTTGGGCTTGGAGGTGGTCGTGGACGGGGAAAGGTTGCGCCTTTACGACCTGAAGGCAGGAAAGTTCCTGCCTACCCCAGAAGATTTGCTGCAAGGAACGGGGTAAGCGAAGGCATCAAGATGAGGCAGGGGATGGAAGGGCAGGGAGGAGTTGCCGCGCCAAAAGGTAACCCTTGCTAAACTGGCGGCGTTTTGCTGCCTGCAACATCCGCCAAATTTGGGCGTTGACCTCCGACGGCACTTCGCCGATGCGCTCCTTGCGCGCCAACACCCATTGGACGGCAAATTGCATCGCTTTGGGCAACAACTCGCCCGCCCGCCGATGCACTTGCTCCAACCGTTCCCGATCGCCCGTCACCCAAATTAGTTCCGCCATCGTCGCCCCAATCACCTTCACCTGCGTCGTCTCGCCTTTCACCTGCATCGGGAAGCGGACGAGGGCAGGGAAACGCAACCCGTAAGCGCGCCAACTCGGTAGGGCGCGGAAGGGCAACGGGACGGCGAAGGTCGTTGCGGTGCCTGTCGGCACGACGAGGGCAATCCATTCACCCGTCGCCAATTGCCAACATCGGCATCGCGCCCCTTCCACGATGACTTCCCAACTTTCCCTTCGGTCGGCGAGGAGCGGTTGCCAAAGGCGCATTTGCACGCCCAAACTGGCAAGGGCTTTCAACCGCTCCCGTTCGTCCGCTGGCTCTTCGTCGGGCAGTCGGGCAAAACAAAGGGTCTCCGCTCCGTCCATCAGCGCGTTGATGGCGGTGGGGAAAATTTGCTCAGGTTCGTTGACCGTCAGCCACGCCCACCATTTGCCGTCGCGTTGTGGATGGACAGACAAGACGCCGTGAGTGAAAGGAGATGGTTGCTGCCAAGCGACGGTCAGTCCCGTCTCCGTCGTCGCCCGCAGCATCGCCAGCAACGCAAGGTCGTCCAACTGCTCCACAACCCAGCCAAGCAACTTGGGGTGTTGGGCGAAGCGGTGAAGCGGGACATTTTTGACCCGCTTGCCCTTTGCCCACAAAAGAAACCGCAACGCCCAACCGTTTTCGTCGGCGGCGTTCAGGGCAATCAAAACTTGCCGCCAGTTCCGCTCGTGGACAGGCAATAGCACGGCATCCAGAAAATGCGTCTCGGCACGAACGAAGTCGTCAAGGCTGAACCGTTCCGACAAAGTGACAAGGACGGAAAACATCGGTGACCACCCCGATACTTGGAAAGGCGTCGGGATGAAATTTGTCGCCACAATGTTAGGGCACGACGCTCACGACGAAGGAGGCGAAACGAAATGGCGAAGGCACGATTTGGCTGCATCGGGTTGGGTGGCATGGGCAGCGAAATCGTCCGCAACTTGCTGAGCAAGGGCGTTTCCGTCGCCGTCTACAACCGAACCCGCACAAAAACCGACGAGTTGGTGCGAGAGGGCGCCATCGGCACTTACTCGCTGGCGGAATTCGTGGGCACTTTGGAAAAACCCCGCATCGTCTGGCTGATGCTGACGGCGGGCAAACCCGTAGATGACGCCCTTTTCGGTGGTGGGGCGTTTGGCGATGGCTTGGTCGCTCACCTGAGCGAAGGCGACATCGTGATTGACGGCGGCAACTCTTACTTCCGCGACAGCCGACGCCGCTACGAAAAGTTGCGGCAATTGGGCATTCGCTTTCTGGACTGCGGCACCAGCGGCGGGTTGGAAGGGGCGAGGCACGGTCCGTGCCTGATGGTCGGCGGCGATGAGGATGCCTTCCAAATTGCCGAACCGCTCTTTCGGTTGCTGACGCAAAACGGGGGCGGTTACGCCCATGTCGGTCCAGCGGGCGCAGGGCATTTCGTCAAGATGGTGCACAACGCCATTGAGTATGCGATGCTGCAAGCCATCGGCGAAGGCTTTGAGTTGCTGGCGCATGGTGGCAAGGGTGAAGACGGTCAACCCTTGTATCGCTTTGATTTGCGCCAAATCGCCGAGTTGTGGTGCAAAGGGAGCGTCATTCGGGGCTGGCTGATGGAACTGGCGGCGCGGGCGTTCGCCAAAGACCCGCGCTTGGAGGGCATCAAGGGTGTCGTCGGCGGCGGCTCAACGGGGCGATGGGCGATTGACGAGGCGTGGGATGCCGAAGTGCCCTTCATCGTCATCGCCATGAGTTACGCCCTGCGCCATCGCTCCCGTCAGCCCGACAGTTTTGCGGGCAAGGTCGTCGCCGCCTTGCGCAATGAATTCGGAGGACACGAAGTCGTTCCCGCTGGGAGCGAGCGTCGCGGCTGATAGTTGCCCCAACAGTTTAAGGGGACGCATCGTTTGTCAAGGGGCGTTCCCGAACACGAAGGAGCAACAAAGTGCCGAGCATCATCAACGCCACGCAACCGATGAGGATGATTCGCCATCCAAAGCCTGCGCCGTAAAAGCGGTTGACCGCATCGCCGATGACACCCGCAAGGCTGGGTCCGAAAACTTGCGGGAGCGTGAACGCCAGTTGCCAAAGGGCGAAAAATTTCCCGCCTTCGCTCGGCGGCATCAGTGAGACAGCAAGTGCCCAATTGGCGACGCCGAACGCTCCCGTCCCGATGCCCACGAGCAAAGCGGGCAAAAAAGTTTGGGCAAAGTGGGAAGCAAAAGCGATGCCCATCGCCCCGATGCCACAGAGGACGGCGCTGAGCAGGCAGAGGGTGCGTTTGGAAAAACGGTCCGCCCATCGCCCCGCCAGCCAAAGGGATGGCACGGACGCAACGGTGACGAGCAACCCCAACACCATCGTCCCGTGCGCAGGGTCGGCAACTTGCAAGGTGTCGGCGAGAAACCAACGCAAAAAGGCGACGGCAGTGTAAAAGCCGAGGTTGATGACGAAGCGGGACGCAAGAAGCCAAAGAAAGTCAGGGTGCTGGCGGACGCTGCGCCAGTCGGCAAGGAACGGGTGGGCAACTTCAGAAGGGGCAGGACGGTCGGGCAAAGGCAAGGCGAAAAGGGTCGCCAGCAAAAAGCCGATGGCGCTCCCCGCCATCAACCATCGCAAGCCCAACACTTCCGCTTGAAGGCGAGACGAAGTGCCCCAGAAGGAAGGGCTGAGAAGGAGTCCGACGCTGAGCATCCCGACAATTTGACCGCCCAAACTCCAAAAGCCGACATGGGCGGAAGCGATGCCGTGTTTTTGGGGCGGGACGACATCGGGCAGCCACGCCCGCATCGGCGCCGCTGACCAATTGAGCCACCATTGCAATGCGACGAGGCTGAGGACGACGAAGGAGAACGAAGGGGCGAAAGCAAACAGCCAGAAAGCGGGCAACGCCAAGAGCACACCCATCAAGACGAAAGGGCGGCGCCGTCCCAAAGGGTGACGGCAGCGGTCGCTGAGGGGTCCTGAAAGGAACTGGCTAAAAAGCGAACTGAGGGCGCCCAAACCCGTCAAGAGGGAAAGGGCGCTGCCTTTGGCAGGGCTTGCCCAATGCTCCGCCTGCACTTGCAACCCTTGCGTCAGCAGCGCCGTCCAGAGGGCGTTGAAAGGCAGCCACCAAACGCTCAGGCGCAAAAACTTCCCGCGCTCCGTCAACCCTTCCACCACCGCCAAAGTTCCCAGAGGGTGATCCACCAAACGCTCAGGCGCAAAAACTTCCCGCGCTCCGTCAACCCTTCCACCACCGCCAAAGTTCCCAGAGGGTGATCGCCAGAATCAGCAACGCCCACACAATGATTTGTCCCTTGCTCCATCGGTGCTCAGGCACGGACGATCACTCCCGAAAGGCGGCGGGCAACCTATCGGCATTTTCTCAGGCAGCGATTTTAGCGGGCGCATTCGCGAGACGCTTCTCTGGCGCACCGCAGGCAGGTCAGGGGCGCAATACCTTGTGCCCCTACCGCATCGCAATTTTTCTGGCGACTCAGCGAATCATCCCTGTCTCCCGTAGCGCTTCTACGATGGCAACCAAAGCGTGGAAGCGGCTTAAGGTGTCGTCAATTTGTTGGGCGAGTTCAAAGGCGCGCTCCAACTCGCCCTGTCGCGCCATCTCCTCAACGATGAGCCGAAGGGTCAGAGGGCAACAAGTTTCACGAGCGAGTTGGATGGCTCGGTTGAAGAGACCTACCTCCGCCATTCCCCACGCCACCTCTTGTTGCAAATCCTCAACCTCTTTGCTTGTTCGGGCGATCTGAAGAGCCTGATCAAAGACGGCGATGGCGGAGGGCTCTGCCCCCGCTTTTGCGAGTTCCTTGGCGATGGAAAGAAGGGCTTGGTAACGCTCTCGTTCATCCGTTATCTTTCGGGCGACCTGAAGGGCACGATCAAGGAATCCAACCTTCGCCATCACCTCAACAGCATGGGAAAGGGCAGTGGAAGGGTCTGCTTCGTCATCTGCTTGAGCGACTTGGACGGCGCAATCAAAGAGATGAGTGGCTCGCTCATCACCTGCCTTTGCCATCGCCTCGGCAACGGCGCAAAGGGCATAAAAACGCTCATGCGCCTCCGTTATCTCTTGAGCGACTTGAAGGGCACGGTCAAGAAAGCCCGCTTCCACTAACCCTTCAGCAAGAGAACAAAGGGTGATAGGGGGCACTTTTGCCTGACGGGCAACTTGAAGGGCTTGGTCAAAGAGGGCGGGGGCTCGTTTGTCTCCTGTCTTTGCCATCTCCATCGCTGTCGCAAGGAGCGCCATGACTTTTTCATGCCCATCGGCGATTGCCTGAGTGACCTGAAGGGCATGGTCAAAAAGTCTCGCTTCTGCCATCGCTTCAACGATGAAGCGGAGCGTCATTGCGTCTCTCGCTTTTTGTGCGACTTGGACAGCCCGCTCAAAGACGGCAAAGGCGCGTTCGTCGCCTGCCTTCGCCATCGCTTGAGCGACCGAAGCGATCGCTCTGGCACGGGAATCTTCCTCAACAATGCTCTCGGCGACTTGAAGGGCACGGTCGAAGAGTCCCGCTTCTGCCATCGCCTCGGCGACCGAGAAGAGGACTCGGAGGCGCGCGCGGGATGAAGAGTCAGGGATGCTTTCGGCAACCTGAAGGGCGCGATCAAAAAGTCCTGCCTCTGCCATCTTTTCAGCGATGAACGAAAGCGCGAACGAGCGGAATTTCTCCGCCAACTGCCCTGCGATCTGAAGGGCTCGGTCAACGAAACCCGCCCCTGCTAAGACGATGGCAACATCGGAAAGCAATATGGGACGCAACCGTTCATCCTTCTGTCGCGCCTCGGAAAGCACTTCGGGAATGGTTGCCTTCAACGCCTCAAGGACAGCGGAAGGCGAGAACGGTTTTTGAGCCATCGGCGTTCACCTCGCTAACATCGTTTCACGCTTTGGCGCCGGGCGCGCCTGATGGGCACTCCGACAAATTTTTCACGAAGGCGTGGTGACCCAAAACTGGGAGCGGAGGCGGCGCATTTCGTCGGTGAGTCCATGAACGCGGTAAACGGTCATGGGCGTTTCCTCGTAGCCTTTGATGACGACGCCCGAAACGGGTTCGGCAATCACCAAGTCGGCGACCCGCTCGTAGGTGTCTTCGCTGATGACCAAGTTGGCTTTGACTTCCTTCGTCAATTGCTCCAAGCGTTGGGCGAGGTTGACCGTCGCCCCTAACGCCGTGAATTCCTTGCGCTGCTCGGAGCCGATGACGCCGACGACGGCGATGCCCGAATGGACGCCGATGCCGATGCGCAAGGGTTCGCCCGTCACCCGTTGCCATTCGTTTTGCAGGCTCTCAACTTCTTCCAGCATGTGGCAGGCGCAAATGACGGCGCGTTCGGCATGGTCAAACTGGTTTTCGCCCAACCCAAAAAGCGCCATCATCCCGTCGCCCAAAAACTTGTTGACCGTCCCGCCGTAAAGGTTGACGATTTCCGTCATGCGGGTGAAGTAAGTGCCCAGCAGCGTGACGACTTCGTAAGGCGCCAAGGAAGCGGACAGGCGGGTGAAGCCGCGAATGTCGGAAAACAGGACGGAAATTTCCCGCCGTTCCCCAGCGATCAAGTGTTCAGGGGTGCGGGCTAATTCGTCCAAAGCGGGGTAGGCGATGTAGGCGCTGAGTTGTTCGTAAGCCCGTCGGTGTTCCGAAAGCGCCCAAGCGGTAAGAACTGTCCAGCAACTCCAAACGGTCAACAGGGGCGGAAAGGGAGGGAGGGCAAAGCGCCACCAATGCATCAGCAACACGGAACTGCTGATGGAAATGGCAGCGGTGCCAGCGAGGGCGTAAAGGTAGCGGCGAGGGTTTTTGGTCGCCCCGACTAACCCGAAGACTACCCCGATGGCGAGGAGGAAAACGCCCTGAAAAAGTTCCGAGGCGACGGTGACGCCCCGCCTTTGCAGCAAGACATTGAGGGCAGCGGCGTGAATTTCCAGACCTGAGGCGATGGGGTTGGTGGGCGTCGGCAATCGGTCGGTCAACCCTGACGCCATCAGTCCCACCAGCAGGATTTTGCCCTTCACCCAGTCGGGATGAAAATCGCCCTGAAGCACCCGCACCAGAGAAAGGGTGGGGAAGCGAACGGAGTTGTCCACATCGGGCGGGGTGACCCAGACGCTTCCGTCGCTGACCAAAAGGGGCGCTACTTCCTTCACCTTCTCCTTTCCCGCCCACAAAGTCCATGCCGCCAAACTCAGGGACGGGACGACTTGGCGAGTATTTCGCCAACGCAACATCTGCGGAAGTCGCCGACAAACGCCGTCAGGGTCAGGGAAAGGGAAGACGAAACCGACAGCGGCGCAGGCTTCCCGAAGGGGACGGGGCGGAAGGACAAGGGCGGGCGCGGGCAAAAGGTCGGAAGGGCGCAAGTGTCGGGCAAAAGGGGCGAAGGGCAGGAGAAACCGCTTTGGCAAGGGGGCAGGAGGCTTCGGTCGGTTGAGAACAACCCCAACGCCCAAGACGACTTTGCCAAACCGTTTCATCGCTTCCGCCATCGCCGCATCGGAAGGGGACGGCTCTAAAAAGAGCAGGTCAAAGGCGACGACTTTTGCGCCCGCTTGATGCAAACGGTTCAGCATCCGCCCATAAACTTGGCGGTCAAAAGGGAAGCGTCCGAGGGCTTGCACGGTCGCATCGTCAATGGCGATGAGAAGGAAATGGCGGGACGGGGGCAAAGGGGCGGAGCGAAGCAGCCCGTCGGTCATCCGAACGCTTAGCCAATGCAAAGGCGTGGCGACGGAGAGAAACCAGCACGCCATCGCCACCGCAAGGCAAAGCGCCATCGGCTTGAGGAAGTCTTCCAAAGGACGCATCCCGCTCACCGCCTTACAGTTTGCGACGGCGGTTCAGAAAGGCGAAAGGTTTCTGGCATAATAAGCGTAGCCGTGTGCCATAAGGGCTTATGTCCGCCCTAAGGCAAGGAGGTGTCGTCCCGTGCGACTGGGCTCGGCAGTGTTGCTGTTAGGGTTGGCGGCATTGGTGGTGCTGATTTTCGGCTCCATAGAGACGCTGCGGATTGCCCCCCGCATCGCCAAAGTCGTTGCCGTTGAAGGGGAGGCTGTCGCCCTCATCCCGCCCCGCTTGGGACGCAAGCAAACCATCACTCGCCCGCTGAAAGTGGGGATGTTGGTGTTGGCAGGCACGACAGTTCGCACGGGCGCTAACGGTTCGGTCGTCCTGCGATGGGTGGACGATGTGGAGATGCGCATCGGCGCTAACACCCAATTGAAAGTCACCCGCTCGTCCTACGACCGTGTGACGAAGGCGTTGGAAGCCCTCTTTCGGCTGAACATCGGGACGGTCTTTGTCAACCTGCGGCGAAAGTTACCCTCGCAATCACGGTTGGAACTGCAGACGCCTGCCATCACCGCTGCCGTGCGCGGGACGGCGTTTGAGGTGACGGTGCAACCCGATGGCGTCACCCATTTGCGCGTGGAGCATGGCGTCGTCACCGTCCGAACGGCTGACGGTAAGGAGCACCAGTTGAAGGAGGGTGAGCACTTGACGGCTCATCCCCCCACCGCTTTCACTCCAACTCTACCCACTGGGCAGGGGCGGGCAAATTGAACCGCAAGGAGCAACAGCCCAAGTTAATCTCTTCGCCCCGCTCCGCTTGCTCGCGGAAACTGGGGCTGAGCCGATAAAAGATGCGCTTGCCTTGCCTTCGCGTTTCCACGATGCCGACAGTCCGCAAGACGCCGAGATGGTGGGAAGTTTGGGGTTGGCTTAAACCCAATCGCCTCGCCAGTTCCGTCACGCTCCATTCCCGCTCAAAAAGCAAGGCGATGATTTTCAGGCGGGTCGGGTCGCTGAGGGCGCGCAAAAATTCGGCACATTCATCAGCGGTCATCGGTTTCAGCCGACGCATCACCACCGCCTCCAAAACTCTTTTGCGTTTGCCCTTCCAACGGAAAGGTGGCTTCCTTCCGAACGGGTGAGGCGCAGAACTCTTCCCCCCGCCAACTGCCCCACAGCAGCAAAAGCGCCCCGAAGGTCAAGGCGGTATCGGCGAGGTTGAAGACAGGCCAAACCCGCAAATCCAAAAAATCGGTGACCGCCCCAAAGCGCAGGCGATCCAACAAGTTGCCTGCGGCTCCGCCCAACATCATCCCGCAAGCGAGGGCGAAGAGGCGACGATTGAACCCTTGCCGTCCCATCCACAAAAAGAGGGCGCAAGCGATCAAAGCGGTCACGATGAGCAAGGTCGTCGCATTGGGAAACAGCCCAAAGGCTGCCCCCGGATTTTCGGTGTGGGTCAGGAAAATCGTGCCTGGCACGATGGGCACACTGCTCCCCTTGGGGATTGCCATCCGCACCCATTCCTTGCTCGCTTGGTCGGCGACGAAGGTCAGCGTCGCTGCCAGAAAGAACCAACGCCGATGGCGGAAAGCCTTTCCCCCTCGGTCATTCGTCCCTCGGTCATCAACCCTTTGGTCATTGGTCCATTGGTCATTGGTCATTGCCTCATTGGTCATTGCCTCATCGGTCATCGCTCATTCCCCCTGTTCAACCTTGCGCCTTCCATTTTGGCTTGTCCGATGGCAAAGTGCCGTCGTGCCATCATTGAAGTGCTTTTTGTCGGAGGCGAGAAGGGATGGCAAGGCAAGGGAAGGCGCAAGCGGATTTCCTCATCCGAACCGCTCAACGCCGGGAATTGGAGCGACTGATAGCCGTCTACAAGTCGGGCTACGAAGGGCTGGAAGAGTATGCCGAGACGGATGACGACGACATCCGCGACTACCTTGAGTGGCTCTTTGACGGCGACCCCAACGGGTTTTTGGTGGCGGAAGCCAATGGCGAGTTGATTGGCTTCGTCAGCGTCCATGCCGATTGGTGGGATCGCCGCTATCAACGGCGCACCGCCGAACTCCACGAGTTGGTCGTCCACAAGGATTGGCAGGGCAAGGGCGTGGGGCGGGCTTTGATGATGGCGGCGTTAGATTACGCCCGCGCCCAAGGGTGCGAATACGCCAGCCTTTGGGTGGGCGAGGGCAACGAAAAAGCCCGCGCTTGGTATCGCCGACTGGGCTTTGAAGAAGTCGGCAAAGGATGGGGCATTTGGGTGCGCATGATCAAGCCCCTTACCGCTTCCCCCTGAGCCTTGCCCGCAAAGCAAGAGCGACGGACAGGTCCATTGGCTATGGCGTCACAGCAAGAGCACCATTCTTGTCGCCCGTCGCTAAAGTCCGCTTCTTCAACTCCTGCACATCGCCATAGCCATACATCGTTGCATCCTTGTCGGCGTCGCTGTATAAGTCAGCCAGCCCGACCCAGTGACCGAATTCGTGAGTGGCAATGTTGCGGATGTCATAAGCGACTGGTCGGTCAGGGCAGTAGTTGTCTGCAGTGTAGCCGTCGGGAATGCTGAAGTCATACCAAGCGTAAAGGTTGTTGAAAGCGGTGTCGGCTTCCACCACCCTTCCCGTTGACCGCGAGACCCAAACATAGGTGATGGCGAGCGCCCCTGCTTGCAAGTTTCGCCACGAAATTGCGTTGATGCCGTCCAATCGTCCCGCTTGAGCCGATGTGGTCCCGCCGTAGTTGAAGACCAAAGCCGCGTTGGCTCCAGTCCAAACCGCAAACGAATCTCGGATGGCTTGGATGATTTGGTCGGCAGTCAGCGAATAACCTGACGGAACTTTCACTTTGCTCGGATTAACCCGATAGGTGATGCCACCAGAGGGCAACTTCCAACCTGTCAAGGCGTAATTGGTCGGGTCGCTCGTGCTTATGTTGCAGCCACGCCCGCCCGATGGGACGGGGTGAACGATGACATGCTCGTCCACATCGCCCGAAGGGATCGGGGATTTGCTTCCCCCACAGCCCATCACCGACGCCACGACCATCACCAAAGCGATGACCGACGCCACTATCAGCCGACGCATTTTCCTTCACCTTCCCCTTCAGTTTTTGGTGCCTCCCTTGCGCTTGCCAATTGTAACCCTGCCAATACCGCCCGTCAATGATGCCCTGCCAATTGTCCGCTTTTTGCGTGCTACATTTTTGCGGGACACATCCTAACGATGGGAGGCAAAGGAGCATGGCGGTCCGAAATGACCCGTTCGGGGCGAAAAGTTCCCTTCAAACAGCGATGGGGACGGTGACGATTTACCGCCTTCAGCGGCTGCAAGAGTTGGGCATCGCCGACATCGCCCGCTTGCCCTATTCCATCCGAGTTTTGCTGGAAAACCTTTTGCGCCATTGCGATGGCTACATCGTCACGGAAGACGATGTTCAAGCGTTGGCAAACTGGCAGCCAAAACCGCAAGACCGAGAGATTGCTTTCATGCCTGCCCGTGTGCTTTTGCAGGACTTCACGGGTGTCCCGTGCGTCGTGGATTTGGCGGCGATGCGCGCTGCCGTCGCCAAACTGGGCAAAGACCCGAAAAAAGTCAACCCTCTCGTCCCCGTTGACTTGGTCATTGACCACTCCGTTCAGGTGGACTACTTCGGGACGGCGAACGCGTTCTTGCTGAATGTGGCGAAGGAGTATGAGCGCAATGCCGAACGCTATGCCTTGCTGAGATGGGCGCAGCAAGCCTTCCAAAACTTCCGCGTCGTCCCGCCGGGCACGGGCATCGTCCACCAAGTCAACCTTGAGTATCTGGCAAAAGTCGTGCAGGTGAGACGGGACGAGGGGCGTGGGACGGGGGACGGGGAAATCGTCGCTTTCCCTGACACCCTCGTCGGCACCGATTCGCACACGACGATGGTCAATGGCTTGGGCGTTTTGGGTTGGGGTGTTGGCGGCATTGAGGCGGAAGCCGTCATGCTCGGTCAGCCCTACTACATGCGCATCCCCGAAGTCGTCGGCGTTCGGCTCACAGGCGAATTCCCTGAAGGCGTGACGGCGACGGATTTGGTGCTGACGGTCACGCACTTGCTGCGCAAAAAGGGCGTCGTGGACAAGTTCGTGGAATTTTTCGGTCCGAGTTTGAAGTTGCTCAGCCTGCCCGACCGAGCCACCATCGCCAACATGGCGCCCGAATACGGCGCCACCTGCGGCTTCTTCCCTGTGGATGACGAGACCCTCGCTTACCTGCGCTTGACGGGGCGACCTGAGGAGCAGGTTGAGTTGGTGGAGCGCTATTGCAAGGAGCAAGGGTTGTTCTACGACGAGAGCGTTGAGCCGACTTACAGCGATGTCCTTGAGGTGGACCTTTCACAACTTGAACCGACGATGGCAGGACCGCGCCGACCCCACGACATGGTGCGGCTAAAGGAAGTCAAGCGACAATTTTGGGAGACGCTGCCGACGATGCTGCCAAAATCAGCGCCCTCTTCAGGGCAAAAGGCGGAACACGCCCAAACCGCTGCCTTGCACCGCTTGGAGACGGAAAGCGTCGCCGTTGCGACGGCTGAGGTTCAAAGCGGGACGGAAAGCCGAGAAGTTTGGGTCAGCGTTGACAGCCAACAGTTTGCCCTCCGTCACGGCTCCGTCGTTATCGCTGCCATCACCAGTTGCACCAACACCTCAAACCCGACGGTCATGGTCGGTGCGGGTTTACTGGCGCGCAACGCCGTCAAAAAAGGCTTGCAAGTCAAGCCCTGGGTGAAGACAAGTTTCGCTCCCGGCTCCGCCGTCGTCGTGGATTACTTGGAAAACGCTGGCTTAATGCCCTACCTTGAGGCGCTGCGGTTTCACTTGGTCGGGTTCGGTTGCACCACTTGCATCGGCAACAGCGGTCCGCTGCCTGAACCCATCGCCAACGCCATCAAAGAGCACGGCTTGGTCACCGTCGCTGTTTTGAGCGGCAACCGAAACTTTGAAGCCCGCATCCATCCCCTCGTGCGCGCCAACTATCTGGCATCGCCAATGCTGGTCGTCGCTTACGCTTTGGCGGGTCGCATTGACATTGACTTTGACCACGAACCCATCGGTTACACGCCTAACGGCGAACCCGTCTACTTGCGGGACATCTGGCCGAGCATGGACGAAATCCGTCGCACCATCCATGAGGCGTTGAAGCCAGAGATGTTTCGGCGCCGTTACGAGCGCGTCTTTGAGGGCGACGAACGATGGCGGAATTTGCCCGTGCCTTCGGGCGACCTGTTCGCCTTTGACCCCAACTCCACCTACATCAAAGAGCCGCCCTTCTTCGCTGACTTCCCGCTTGAACCGCCCCCGCTTCAGGACATTCAAGGCGCCCGCGTCTTGGCGGTTTTGGGCGATAGCATCACGACCGACCACATCTCACCTGCTGGCAGCATTCCCATTGACAGCCCCGCAGGTCGCTACCTGATAGAGCGGGGCGTTCCGCCGAGCGAATTCAACACCTACGGCGCCCGACGAGGCAACCATGAGGTCATGATGCGGGGCACTTTCGCTAATGTCCGATTGCGCAACTTGCTGACGCCAGACCGTGAGGGAGGTTGGACGGTTTACTTCGGGGACGAGGGACGAGGGGCGGGGGACGGGGAAGTGATGACGATTTACGAGGCAGCGATGCGATACAAGGAACGGGGTGTCCCACTGTTGGTCATCGCGGGCAAGGAGTATGGCAGCGGTAGTTCGCGCGATTGGGCGGCGAAAGGACCGGCGTTGTTGGGTGTGAAAGCGGTGATTGCCGAAACCTTTGAACGCATCCACCGAAGCAACTTGGTCGGCATGGGCATTTTGCCCTTGCAATTCAAGCCGGGCGAAAACCGAGAGGCTTTGGGCTTGACAGGTAGGGAAGTCTTTGACATTGAGGGCATCGCTGAAGGGCTGCACCCGCGCAAAGAGTTGACCGTCAGGGCGAAACGACCCGACGGCACCGAAGTCACCTTCACCGCCATCGCCCGCCTTGACACTCCCATTGAGGTGGACTACTACTGTCACGGCGGCATCTTGCCTTATGTCCTGCGGAAAATTTTGCGGGGCTAAGGGTGGGAAATTTGCGGCGCAAGGAGGCGAGACCCTTCCATGACAAAGTTGGTGACGCTGGACGAGGTGAAAACTAACGAAAAGGTGCAAACTTTCATCCGAAGGGCGGACGAACAGATGGAAGCCATCGGCTACACCGAGCACGGCTTCCGCCATGTCAATCTCGTCGCCCACAACGCTCGCCGCTTGCTGACGGAGTTGGGCTTTTCAGAACGGGAAGCGGAACTGGCAGCCATCGCCGGCTATTTGCACGACATCGGCAACATGATTTCCCGCATCATGCACAGCAAGACAGGGGCGGTGATTGCCCTGAACTTGCTTTTGGAAATGGGGATGGACGCCGACGAAGCGGGAGCCATCGCCGCTGCCATCGGCAATCACGACGAGCAAGAGGGCGGCACCATCGTCAGTCCCATCACCGCTGCCCTCGTCATCGCTGACAAAGCCGATGTGCACCGTTCCCGCGTCCGCAACCCCAACATGGCTGCCTTTGACATCCACGACCGCATCAACTACGCCGCCCAACATGCCGAACTGAAAGTCGGCAACCACGACCACACCATCACCTTAGACCTGACCATTGACACCAGCATCGGCAGCGTCTTTGAATACTTTGAGATTTTCATGAGCCGAATGCTTTTCAGCCGAAAGGCAGCCGAGTTTTTGGGTTACCGCTACCGCCTGACCATCAACGGCGTGCCGATGCTGTGATTAAGGCGTCTCAGCCTCATCGCCTGACCACTCAGGGGCGGAAGGCGAAGTGCCATCCCGCTCTATCAGCCGACAGCGCGAACCTTTGCTGTCTTTCGTGACTTCAATGAGTGCGGGGAACTGGTCGCGCAATTCGTCCAAGTGGGTGATGACGAGCACGCGCTCAAACTCCTGAGAGACGGTTTGGATGGCTTGCACCATCGCTTCCAAGCCTTCCTTGTCCTGTGACCCAAAACCTTCGTCCATGATGAGGGTGCGCAAGGCAGCGCCTGACCGACGCGCCAGCAATTTCGCCAATGCCAAGCGCAAGGCGAAGTCCACGCGGAACTTTTCGCCGCCGCTGAGGCTCTCGTAAGGTCGGTCGCCCAACTCGTCGGCGATGATGATGTCAAGGGTTTCCCTTTCCGAACCCTTCTGGGTCGGTCGGTTCAATTCAAAGCGCAAAAACATCCGCCCTTTCGTCAAGCGTGACAGCAAACCGTTGGCTTCCGCCTCCACCCACTTGACGGCGACTTTCAAGACTTCGCCGGGGATGCCGTAACGCCCGAAGGCTTCCCTCAGCAACTCGTAATCTTGCTTGGCTTCCTGAGCCTGCCGCAATTGCTCCCGCAATCGTCGCAAATCTTCTTCGCAGCGTTCTAAGGCTTTCAGTTGCCCTTCTATTTCGCCCCGCTGGGCGTTCAGGTCAAGCAGCGCCCTTTCTAACTCCGCAAGTTGTCGCCCCACCTCCCGCAATCGCTCGTCCACTTCCGAGCGGCGCTTCAATTCATCGTCCAACTGTTGGATTTGCTTTTGGGCATCGGCGATGCGTTGTTCTATCTCCGTCAGGTGATCCCGTTCCTTTGCGATGGCTTCTTCCACTTGGGGCAAGCGTTGTTCGGCGTCTTGCAGTTGCTGTGCCCGTTGCAGGATGGCTTGATGTTCGTGCAGCCATCGGCGCAATTGCTCATGGCGGCGCGAATCGTAACCGATGGCATTTTCTTCGGCGTTCAGTGCTTCTCGCTCCCTTTGCCACCTTTGCTCGGTGCGTTCCTTTTCGTGTTGGAAGGCTTGCCACTTTTCCCGCCACCTTGCCAACTCCTCTTCGGCTTGGGCGATGGCGGCGAGGCTTTGGAGGAGTTGACCTTGCTGTCGTTCAATGGCGGGGCGCTTCTTCAACTCTGCTTCCGCCTTTCTCACCAACTCGTCCAGTTTGGCGATGTCTGCCTGCAAACTTTGGATTTGCCTGTCTTTGCTGTCCATCTCTGCCTGCAGGTTTTTGGCTTCCCGTTCAAGGCGCTGGCGCAACCGAAGAAAGTCGTCGGGCGTCAACAAGTTTTCGCAGAGGGGACATTTCGGTTCGCCCTCGTGTTCCGTCAAGAGCCGCAACTTTTCGGCGACCTCTTCTCGCTGTCGGCTCAAAGCCTCTCTTTGGGCGCGGAGGGCGGCAAGGTCGGCGTTCTTTCGCTCCCGTTCCCGCTGCCACGCCTCCGCTTGCCGTTGCCACTCGTCCAACCGTCTCAGCGCCTCTCCCACCCGCTCCAACTCCTTTTGCGCTTTCGCTTTCTCCGCCACTTCCTTCTCCAACCGCTTCCGTTCGCTGACCAACTCCCCTTCCCGTCGTTTCAGTTCAGCCTGTTCGTTGGCGATGCGTTTTTCCAAATCCATTCGGCGCCGCTGTAACTCTTCCCACTGGCGCTGCTTTTCCGAAAGGCGTTTCTCTTCGTCTTGGGTTTGTCGGTAATTTTCCAGTGCCTGACGGATGGCTTCCTTTTGACCGAGTAGCCCTTGCAACTGATGGAGTTCTCGCTCGTGCGCCTTCAGCCGCTCCTGCGCTTGCTGCTTTTGCCGCTCCCCGTCTTTGATGGTTTCTTGCAGGTTTTGCCGTTGCGTCTCCAAGACGATCAACCGCTCCCGCTCTTGCTGCCAACGCCGTTGCTCCTCTTGACAGCGACGATACTTTTCCTCCGTCCCTTGAAGGCGACGGTTGAGGTCATCCAACGCAGCCAACAACTCAGGGCGCTTTTGTCGTTCCCGCTCAAGGTGGGCGATTTCCTGCTCCACTTGTGCGATTTTGCCCTCCAGTTCCTTTGCCTTGTCTTTCGCCCGATCCGCCCAAACCTCGTATTCGTTTAACCGCAGGACTTTCGCCAACAGGTCACGCCGATCGGCGGGTCCCAAGTCCATAAAATTGCCCGATTCGCCTTGCAACTGGCAAACAGTGTTGACGAAAGTGTCGTAGTCCATCCGCAGCAACCGTCGGATTTCGTCTTCCGCTTGGCTCACCCCTCCCTTGACGACCAATGGCTTCCACTTGCCCGTCTTAGGGTCGTGTTGTTCCAGCGAGACGGAGTGCCCTCCTTTGCGGGCGCGGGCGTAAGAACGGCTCACCCGATAAAGTTGCCCGTCCAGCAGGAACTCTAATTGGACTTTCGCCTCTTTTGCCCCCTTCCGCACTAACCCCTCCAAGCCAGCACGGGCTTTGCCGAACAATGCCCAAGTGATGGCGTCAATCAGGCTGGACTTGCCCGCCCCGTTGGGACCGATGATGGCAGCGACATGGACGCGGGACAAATCCAAAGGCTGCCCTTCCTCGCCGTAACTGAGGAAATTGCAAAGCCAAAGGCGCATCGGCACCACGGCGACGACACCTCCTTCAATCAGCGATTAGCGAATAGGGAGGGGCGACGGGTCAAAATGGACGGGTCGCTTATTGCCCCTCCATCAGTTCCCTTGCCAGTCGCAGCAACCGCTCTTTTCGCTCGTCAGGGATGCCTTTTTGGTTGAGCCAACGGGCAAGCAACTCCATCGGTTTTTGGAGTAACTCCTCCAACTCAAAGGGGCGATGAGGGTCGGCAAGGAGGGGCGTGAGAATGCTGTCATCCGTCGCCACCTCAAAGGAAAGGGCTGCCAAATGGTCTACCCGCTTTTCCAAAGCGGCGCGGATGGTCGCTAAGTTCAGTTGCCCCCGTTGCGTTTCGCTGATGGTGAAGAAAACCCGCACCACCGCACCATCCAAGCGTTTGTCTTGGGCGAGGGCGTTGAGGGCGTGCTGGGTGGGGTCGGAGGCTTTGGAAAGGTCTAACCGCACCGTCACGAAGGGGCGGGTGGGTGTCTCCACGAAGCGCAAGTCTTTGACGCCCCAAGTCCCTTTCGTCGTCCGTTCCAAATCCACCAGCAAAAAGCCCTTGGGGTCGCTTTCCTCGCTGAAGTCCAAGCGGGCGAGGTTGCCCGCGTAAACGATGGGGGGCGTCATCTCCCCGACCCGTTGATAGCGATGGATGTGCCCTAAAGCGATGTAGGCGAAAGGTTCGCGGCGCAAGTCACTGGGAGACACGACGGGTTCATAGGTGAGGGAGAAGATGCGCTCTGAACCGACGAAATCTGCGCCTTGCACCCAGATGTGCCCCGCAAAGATGACGGGACAGTCATCGCTGTTCTGTCGGGCTTCCCGCTGCAAGCGGTTAACGAGAGAACTCACCCGCCTCAGCATCTCCTGTTGCACCCGCTCTTCCGTCCAACCTCGCTCTTCGTCGGGGGCGATGAAGTAGCGGCGGGGAAGATAGGGAAGGCAAGCAACCTGCAACTCGCCCTTCAGCGTCCGCAGGGTCACCACTTTCGGCTCACGGACAAATTGCAAGCCGGGGATTTTGAACAGGTTCACGATGTCCAAAGCCGACGCCTCGCCGTAACCGATTGGCGAGTCGTGATTGCCCATCAGCAAAAGGACGCTGATGCCCCGTTCGGAAAGGGCAAAAATCCGTCGCAGAAATTCCCGCTGAGAGAGGGGGTCAGGGCGGGTGGAGTGGTAGGCGTCGCCCGTGAACAAAACAGCGTCCACTTTTTCGTCCACTGCCGTCTGGACGACGAAATCCAAGCAACGCAGGAAATCCTTCAGTTGGGTGTGGCGACCGTCGGTGTCCCGCCGCCCGTGAATTTCCGCCCCCAAGTGGGCATCAGAAAAATGAAGCAATCGCATTCGCCCATCACCTCGGCAAAGCGCATCCCATCATTCCCTTGCCCGCCATCCATCCCTTTATTCGGCGCCATGGTTCTGCGAAACGATGTTGCCATCGCCATCGCGGGTTGTCAACGCAGAGGGATGCTGACTTTTTGCGTTCGTTGCGTTATCATCAATGACGCACCGCGCAGCGGACGGCCCCGTCGTCTAGCCTGGTCTAGGACACCGGCCTTTCAAGCCGGAGGTCGCGGGTTCAAATCCCGCCGGGGCCACTTTTGCGCCCTTCCCTCGTTGTGCTGCTAAACCGTTCCCGAACTGATGGCGCACAATTTTTGTCGGTGAGCATCCCGATGGGCGAGAAGGCGCAAGGTGCGTGGGACGAGTTTTTGCGCCGATGGGTCAACGCTGCCGATTACAAAGGGCAACTGGTCGCCACCTTGAAAATTCCCGCCCGCGAGCCTGCTTTTGCCGACCCCGATGAGCCCCTCGCCCCGCCTTTGCGGGAAGCCCTGAAGCGTTTGGGCATTGAGCGCCTGTATCGTCACCAAGCGGAAGCGCTAAATGCCGCCCGAAAAGGGCGTCATGTCGCCGTCTTCACCCCGACCGCTTCGGGCAAAACCCTTTGCTACAACCTGCCCGTCTTGGACAGGTTGTTGCGCGACCTCAATGCCCGCGCCTTTTACCTTTTCCCGACGAAAGCGTTGGCGCAAGACCAATGGCGCAAGTTGCGGGAGTTGGGCTTGACCGACCAAGTGCCTGTCGCCACTTACGACGGCGACACACCCGACCGAGAGCGGCGGCTTATCCGCGACCGCTGTCGCATCGTCCTGACCAATCCCGACATGCTTCACGCGGGCATCTTGCCCAATCACCAACTCTGGGCACACTTCTTCCGCCATTTGCGTTTCGTCGTCATAGACGAATTGCACACCTATCGGGGCATCTTCGGCATCCACTTCGCTTGGGTCGTCCGACGGTTGCGGCGGATTTGTCGGCTGTATGGCAGTGAGCCGATTTTCATCTGCACCTCGGCGACGCTGGGCAACCCCGAAGAAGCCTTGCGCAACCTCATCGGTTTGCCCTTCCACATCGTCGGCGAAGACGCTTCCCCTTCGCCAGCCAAAACGCTGGCGATTTGGAACCCGCCTTACTTGGATTTGGAAGCGGGCATTCGTGCCAAAGCGAGCACGGAGGCTGTCCGATGGATTGTTCGCTTGATGGGCGAAGGCATCCGCACCATCGTTTTTGTCAAGTCGCGGGCGATGGCGGAATTGCTTTTGCGTTTCACCCGCGAGCAACTCGCCCGCGAGTGGTTGGACGCCCTTAAAAGCAAGGTCGTCAGTTACCGCGCTGGCTATTTGCCCGAAGAGCGAAGGGAGATTGAGCGAAAACTTTTCAGCGGTGAGTTGTTCGCCGTCATCGCCACGAGCGCTTTGGAGTTGGGCATTGATGTCGGCGAATTGGACGCCGCTTTGTTGGTCGGCTATCCAGGGACGATCGCCAGCACTTGGCAGCGGGCGGGACGAGCGGGTCGGCAGAAGGAAGGATTGGTCATCCTCATCCCCACCGCCAATCCCGTTGACCAACACATCGCCCAACATCCCGACTTTTTGCTGCAAGGGGCGGAACCCATCGCCGTTTCGCCTCGCAACCCTTACATCGCCGCCGCCCATTTGATGTGCGCCGCTTACGAGTTACCGCTGAGCGACGATGACCGCCCGTTTTTTGCCGACTTGGGTGACCTGTTTGATGCGTTGGTGGTTCGGATGCAAGGGCAAGGATGGCTTAGCGGTGGCAAACGCAAATTTTGGCAATTACGGGAACGCCCTCATGACACCTTCGGGCTGCGCACCATCACAGGGCAGCAATTTGAAGTCGTGGATCGCAGCAAGGGCGTCACCATCGGCTTGGCAGACCGAGCGCGAGTCTTTCGCACCCTCTACCCTGGCGCCATTTACCTGCACATGGGCGAGACTTACTTCGTGGAAGCGTTGGACTGGCGAAAGCAAGTGGCGTATGTGCAGCCAGCGACGGTGGACTACTACACCGTCCCACTGGAAAACAAGGACACGCAAGTGCTGAAAGTTTGGGCGCAAAAGCCCTTGCAGGGCGGGACGGCGTTTTTGGGCGAGTTGGCAGTGCGGGAACAGGTCATCGGCTTCAAACGCCTGCGCCTGTTCACCGAGGAAGTCCTTTCCGCAGAAGTTTTGGACTTGCCCGCCGACGAATTTGAGACCGTCGGCTTTTGGATTTGCGTGGACGATGAACTCGTTGGGGAGTTGGACGAGCGAGAATTTCACCTGATGGGTTCGCTGCACGCCAGCGAACATGCCATCATCGCTTTGATGCCCTTGGTGGCGATGACCGATCCCGACGATTTGGCGGGCATCTCCTACGCCCCTTGGCATCCCGACACCCGCCGACCGACCATTTTCGTCTATGACGCTTTTCCCGGCGGGGCAGGTTTCTCTGAGACGGCGTTTGAGCGGTTGACGGAATTGTTGAAGCGAACGAAGGAAACGATCGCCCGATGCCCGTGCAAAGCGGGTTGCCCCTCGTGTGTCCAATCGCCCCGCTGTGGCAGCGAAAACCGACCACTGGACAAATGGGGCGCTGCCTACTTGCTGGCGCGCCTTTTAGGCGCACCCATTGATGCTGCCGCGCCAGTTTCGCAGCGTCGCTGATTTTGGAGACAAGGTTTGAGCGTCAGGAAACCCGCAACAACTCGGCGCCGCCTTCCAACGCCTCCACTTTCGCCCGCAGGTGGGCATGTTCGGGGCGTTCCAAGTGGGGGTCAATTTGGACGAGCCATTCGGCGCATTCCTTCGCTTGCATCAGAATGTCCACATCTTTCAGGATGTCGGCGAGTTTCAAATCGGGCAGACCGTGTTGGCGCGTGCCCAGAAATTCACCCGGTCCGCGCAAGCGCAAATCGTGTTCGGCGATGACGAAACCGTCGTTGGTTTTGGTCATCACTCGCAACCGTTCCCTTGCCTCATCGCTTTTCGGGTCGGCGATCAAGACGCAAAAGCAAGGATGCTGGCTGCGTTCCACGCGCCCGCGCAATTGGTGCAGTTGCGCCAAACCGAACCTGTCGGCGTCCTCAATGACGATGACCGTTGCGTTGGGGACATCCACACCGACTTCCACGACCGTCGTCGTCACCAAGACTTGGATTTCGTTGCGGCGGAAGGCATCCATGATTTCGTCCTTTTCGTAGCCCGCCATCCTTCCGTGCAAGACGGCGACTTTGTCGTCGGGGAAGACGCTTTGCTGCAGCCATTCGGCGTGGCGGATGACCGACTGGACATCTTCCAGTTTCTCCGACTCTTCAATCAGCGGGCAAACGATGTAGGCTTGTCGCCCTTTCGCCAATTCCTTTCGGACGAACTCGTAAGCCAGCATCCGCTTGCTGGTGTGCAGCCAGTAAGTCTTCGCCCGTTGCCTGCCGGGTGGCAACTCGCGGATGACGGAGACATCCAAATCGCCATAGACCGTCAGCGCCAAAGTGCGGGGGATGGGCGTGGCGGTCATGATGAGCACATCGGGGGATTGTCCCTTCCAGATGAGTTTCGCCCGCTGCATGACGCCGAAGCGGTGTTGTTCGTCCACGACGACCAATCCCAAGCGATGGAACTCGGTGGCTTCCTCAATGAGGGCGTGAGTGCCGACGACGATTTGCGCCATCCCGTCGCGCACCTTCATCCGCACCTTACGCTTGTTGGCAGGGGTGAGACTGCCGACCAGTTGGACGACTTCTATGCCGTGCCGCCAGAAAAGTTCTCGCAAAACACGATAGTGCTGCTCGGCGAGGATTTCCGTCGGCGCCATGAAGGCAACTTGGTAGCCATTTTGGACGGCGACGAACATTGCCGTCGCCGCCACGACCGTTTTGCCCGAACCGACTTCGCCATGCAACAATCGGTTCATCGGATGGGGCTTTTGCATGTCGGCAAGGATTTCGCCGATGACCTTGCGCTGGTCATTTGTCAACTCAAAAGGCAGCGAGCGGATGAACTGTTCTACTTCGTCCCAGTCCACGCGGAAGGCGATGCCTTCGTGTTCTTTGACGCCCTTTTTGCGCAAAGCCAGCACCAGTTGCAAGGTCAAAAACTCGTCAAAGACGATGCGCCGCCGCGCCGCTTCCAACCTTCCTTCATCGTCGGGAAAATGGATTTGCCGAAGGGCTTGGGGAAGGGGCATCAAGTTGTAGCGTTGGCGGATGCTTTCGGGCAGCGGTTCAGGCACACGGTCAAGGGAGCGGGTGACGGTCTCCTGAACGAGGGTGCGGACAAAGTTTTGGCTGAGCCCTTCCGTCAGCGGGTAGACGGGGACGAGGCGACCGACTTGCAAAGTCGCATCGTTGGCGACCTCTTCCACTTCGGGCGTTTGGAAGGTCAGTTGCCCGAAAACTTGCGTCGCCTTGCCGAAGACAAAAAGTTTTTGCCCGATGTGAAACTTGCGTTCCATGTAGGGCTGATTGAACCAGACGAGGAACGCCCGCCCTGAAGCGTCGGCGACAGGGATTTTGGTGATGAGCAAATGCTTGCGTTCTTCGGTGAAGGGCTTGCCGATGACCTGAACGCAGGCGACGACTTTTTCGCCCGCGATGACTTCCGCCAACCGCTTGACATTGCGTCGGTCTTCGTATCGGCGGGGATAAAAGTGCAGCAAGTCGTTGACCGTTTCCACACCCAACCGCTTGAGCAACTTCGCCCGCTGCGGTCCGACGCCCTTCAGGAAGCGGACGGAATCGTCCAATGCCAGCGGGGTAGGTTTGCTGGCGGGCATCGGGGGCTGGGGACTGATGGCTGGCTTTGCCTTTTGCCTTTCGTCAGCGACTGGCGAAGGGCGAGGGGCGGATGGTGGGGCAAAAAGCCCTGCGCCCTGACCATCTCCCCTTTGTCCTTCCCTTCGTTCGCCTTCAGGAACTTCAAACCTTGCGCTTTCACCACTGGCTATTTGCTTTCGGATTTGTGCCAGCAAAGTTTTGGCGGAAAGGATTCGTCGGCGTCGTTCGGAAAAGTCAAGGGCAGTGTAGTCGGCGAAGAGTTGGGCGAGGTCGGAAAGGAGTTGGCGCACTTCGCCGTCGCAAAGTTCCATCGCCCGCTTCGCCCAAGCGACCATGTAGCGGTCAAAGCCGCCGATGACGGCAAAGTTACGGCAACCCGTCTTCTCCTCCACTTCCAACGGTCGGGTCAATCGGTCTATGAGCGCCTGCAGTTCTGCCGACATGGGCATCACCCGAAGCCGAAAAAAGTTTGAGGCAAAAAGCGTTGAGAGGAATGTTGACAGCCACCTTTTGCAGCCGCACAATAAGGCGACGAGCGAAAAGAAAGCGCATCCGTCGGTCTGAAAAAGACACGGAAAGTCGCTAACCTTGAGTGAAGGGGAGGCGAAGGAGCATGATGGAAGAACGGCGGCGTTGGGTTGCGGATAACCATCGGGAAGATGGGACGCCGAAGCCAGTGGACATTCGGGTCATCGGCATCGGGGGTGCGGGGAGCAACGCCGTCAATCGGATGGTGGAAAATGGCGTGACAGGTGTGGAGTTGATCGCCATTAACACCGACGCCCAAGCCCTCTCCCTTTCCAAAGCCCACAAGCGGTTGCAAATTGGCACTCGCCTGACGAACGGACGGGGGGCTGGTGGCAACCCGCAAATCGGGCGTCAAGCGGCGGAAGAAGACCGCCAACAAATCGCCAGTTTGCTGGAAGGGGCGGAAATGGTCTTTCTGGCGGCGGGCATGGGAGGGGGAACGGGGACGGGGGCGACACCCGTCGTCGCCCAAATCGCCCGCGAAAGGGGCATCTTGACCGTCGCTGTCGTGACCAAACCCTTCGCCTTTGAAGGCAAGCGGAAGATGGAGGTGGCGCTGCAAGGCATCAACGAGTTGCGCAACCAAGTGGACGCCCTCATCATCATCCCAAACCAGCGCCTCTTTGAGTTATCGGACCGACGGACGACGATGGCGGATGCTTTCCGTCTTGCCGATGAAGTGCTGACGCAAGCAGTGCAAGGCATCACCGATTTGATTGTCCGACCTGGGCTGATCAATGTGGACTTTGCCGATGTGCGGGCGGTGTTGGAAAATGCGGGGACGGCATTGATGGGCGTCGGTTACGGCAGCGGGGAAAACCGAGCGGTGGAAGCGGCGCAACATGCCATCGCCAGCCCTCTCTTGGAGGCGTCCATCACAGGCGCCCGCAATGTCTTGTTCACCTTGTTTGCGCCCCCCGATTTGCTGGTGGATGAAGTCAAGCAGGCTGCCGACATCATCACCAACGCCGTCAACTCCGCCGAAGCCAATGTCATTTGGGGCTTGGTTTACGACGAGGCACTGAAGGAGCAGGTGCGCATCACTTTAATCGCAACAGGCTTTGGCGAGGCACGCCCACCGACGCCCTCGCCTCGGCTGGCATGGGAGCGACGGGAGGAAGCGTTGCCGAAAGAGCCCGTCCCTTCGTCGGCGGAAGCGGAACGAGACCTTCTGGACGAAGAGACGCTGAACATCCCGTCCTTTTTGCGTCGCCCCCGAAGGGGCTAAGAGACAATTGGGCAGGGAGGCAGGTCGTCCGATGGGCAATCCTGCCGCAAAATTAGGGAGGGCATGCGTTGACCTTGCTATCTTTTTGCCCCCTGCTAACTTGCCGACTTGCTTGTTTTCTAACCTTTCGGGAGATGGAAAGCCATGCGACAGTCAATGAGGCGAGGACGACGCCTGTCCTCTGGTCGGGTCGGTTGGCTTCGCTGGTTTGGACTCGGCTGCTTCCTTGCCTACTGCCTCGCTGCCTTAGGGGCGTGGGGTTTGATCACTTGGCTGGGACGGGATTTGCCCGACCTGAGTTCCTTGCCATCTCGGCGAAACAGCCAAATGACCTTCCTCTACTCGTCGGACGGGGTTTTGTTGGGGACGATTGTCTCGGTCTATCGCAAGTGGATGCCCCTCCAACAAATCCCGAAACCGTTGCAATGGGCGACCATCGTCGCCGAAGACCGAAAATTCTACACCCACCCTGGCATTGACCCCAAAGGGATCGCCCGAGCCATTTGGGAATGTGTCAAGGCGCGCCGCTATGTGCAAGGCGGCAGCACCATCACGATGCAACTGGCGCGCAACCTTTACCTTTCGCCAGAGAAGACAATTCGGCGCAAACTCAAAGAGTTGCTTTTGGCGGTGCAATTGGAGCGGCGCTTCTCCAAAGACGAACTGCTGGAACTTTACCTGAACACCGTTTGCTATGGGCACGGCGCTTACGGAGCGCAGGCAGCGGCGGAACTTTATTTCGGCAAAGATGTTCGCCAGTTGACTTTGCCCCAGTGCGCTTTACTGGCGGCGCTACCGAAACGCCCCGCCGAATTGTCGCCCTTTGTCAACCCTAAAGCCGCTAAGGCGCGGCGCGACTACATCTTGGACGGGATGGCAGAAGAAGGCTACATCAGCAAAGCGGAAGCGGAACAAGCCAAGCGAACACCCATCACGGAAGGTTTGCGCCCTGCCCCGACTTGGCCTGTCCCTCCCCCCAAAGCCTTCCACTTCGTGGAATTTGTCCGTCGGGAGTTGATCCGACAATTTGGCAGCGAGGTCGTGGAGCGGGGCGGGTTGAAAGTCTACACGACCTTGCATTACCGCCTCCAACAAGATGTGGAGAACATTGCCGAGCGTTACTTGCGAGCCTATCGTTCATTGGGCGTAGACCAGATGGCGTTCGTCATCCTTCACATCCCGACGGGGCGCATCCTCGCCCTGTATGGCGGACGCCCTTACCGCATAGACCCCAAAACGGGTCGGCGCACCTTAGACCACTTCAACCGCGCCACGCAAGCCTTCCGCCAACCTGGTTCGTCCTTCAAGCCCTATGTTTACGCTGCCGCTTTGGAGATGGGTTTTCGCCCCGAAAGTTTGTTCAACGATTCCCCCATCTCCTTCCCTTTGGGCAACGGCAAGAGTTGGTCGCCCAAAAACTACGACGGTCGCTACGGTCGGACGATGACTTTGCGGAGAGCCTTAGCGATGTCCAACAATGTCATCGCCGTCAAACTCATCCGCGCCGTCGGCGTGGACAAAACGGTTGAAGTCGCCAAACGCATGGGCATCCGTTTCCCGACCGACCCTTCTAAAGCCAGTTACGCTTTGGCGTTGGGAGCGATCGGCATAAGCGTTTTAGACCACACGGCAGCATTGGCATCGGTGGCGACAGGAGGGTTGTGGGTAGAGCCGACGGCGATAGAGAAGGTTTACGACGGCGAGGGGCAACTTCTGTTCGCCGCCCGCCCGAAGGTTCGTCAAGTCCTTGACATAGAAGTCGCCCGTCAACTGTTGACGATGCTGACAGCCGTCGTGACGGAAGGGACGGGACGAAGGGCACAAATTCCCGGCTATCAAGTCGCTGGCAAGACGGGCACGAGCGAGCAAATCAAAGATGTTTGGTTCGTCGGGTTCACCCCGACGATTGCCTGTGGCGTTTGGGTCGGCAATGAACGCAACAAACCCTTGAAGGCAGGTTCAGGGGGAACTTTGTGCGCCCCCATCTTCCGAGAGTTGGTCACGGCAGCCATCCGTTACTTTCCTTCCGAGCGCACCTTCCGATGGCTGGAGCAAAACGGGCAAGTCGGTGACCACCGAGGGCAAACAGGTGACCGCAAGGAAGGCGAAAGGGATGGGGCAACTCCTTCCCGTCGGATGGTGCGGGTGACCGTCTGCGCCGAGACGGGGTTGCTGGCGACGGATTATTGCCCCATCACCCATCCCGAATGGTTTGCGGAAGAGGAAGTCCCGAAGCGCCGTTGCCCCTTGCACTCAGAGCCGTTGCGCCCCGTCTTGATTTGTGCCATCTCAGGCAAATTGGCGACACCTGCCTGCCCGCCGCAAGCCGTCGTCACGCAAACCCTCCCTCAAAGCCAAATCCCGAAAGAAGCCTGTCCTTTGCATGCCGCCCCTTCCCCCGAAGACAAGGGAAGCCTTGAAAACCGACGCTGAGGCGAGGGAGCGTGAATTTCGTCACCCCTTCCCCTTCCCTTTGCTGCATAATTAGCAGTCGCCCGCAGGGGGCGGGCTACTGCCGTTGATGAGGGGGCTGTGCCTCATGAAGTTTGAGCGGGTCGGCGTGATTGGGCTTGGTTATGTGGGCTTGCCATTGGCGCTGGCGTTCGCCGAGAGCGGGATGACGGTGATAGGCGTAGATGTGGACACCGAACGCGTGCGGTCTCTCCGCCAACATCGTTCCTACCTGAAAGACATCCCTGACGAGCAACTTCGTCGTTTGAAAGGGCGCTTTCAGGCGACGACCGACTACAAGGCACTGCGCCGATGCGATGCCGTCATCCTTTGCGTCCCGACGCCCTTAGCCAAGACGGGCGAGCCTGACATCTCGCATATCCTTTCGGCTGCCGAAAAACTTTCTGCCCACTTGCGGTCAGGGATGCTGATTGTCTTGGAAAGCACGACTTATCCAGGCACGACGGAGGAAGTCCTCAAGCCCTTGTTGGAGCGGTCGGGCTTGAAGGCGGGGCAGGACTTTTATCTGGCTTACTCGCCTGAGCGCATTGACCCTGGCAATCGGCAGTGGACTTTACGCAATGTCCCCAAGTTGGTGGGCGGGTTGACACCAGCCTGCACCCAGCGGGCAATCGCCCTTTACTCAAAGGTCGTGGAAAAGGTCATCCCCGTTTCCAGCCCCAAAGTCGCCGAGACGGCAAAGTTGTTGGAAAACACCTTCCGCGCCGTCAACATCGCCCTCGTCAACGAATTTGCAATCCTTTGCCGCCGCATGGGAATTAGCGTCTGGGAAGTCCTTGACGCTGCGTCCACTAAACCGTTTGGCTTCATGCGCTTTGAGCCAGGTCCTGGCATCGGCGGTCATTGCATCCCCATTGACCCCCTCTACTTGGCATGGCGTGCCCGTGAGTTCAATCACGAAGCCCGCTTCATTCGGGTCGCCGATGCCATCAACAAGATGATGCCTGAGTATGTCGTCAGCCTGATCGCCGACGCCCTCAACGAGCGTGGCAAGCCCCTGAAAGGGTCGCGCATTTTATTGCTTGGGGTCGCTTACAAGTCTGGCGTGGATGACTATCGGGAATCACCAGCGTTGGCGTTAGTGGAATTGCTGCGGGCGAAAGGGGCGATGGTCGCCTATCACGATCCCTTCATCCCTTCGGTGAGCCACAACGGTTGGCAATCGCGCTCTGTCCCGTTGACCAAAGCCCAATTGAAGCGCTTTGATTGCGTCGTCATTGTGACCCCTCACGAGGGCTATAATTGGGCATGGATTGTCGCCCATGCCCCGCTGGTCGTGGACACACGGGGGGTCACCCGCCACTTACAGGCGAAAAATGTGGTGCTTTTGTGAAAAGGCAAGGTGAGATGCCGTGAAGCGTTGGATGTGGGCGATGCTGTTGGTCGGTTGTGTGATCAATTGGGGAGCAGGGCAGTCCCCTGAAACCGAAGTCTATCGCCTCGCCCCCGGCGACCTGATCACCATCACCGTCTTGGGCGAACCTCAACTCTCTGGCGACCAAATCATCGCACCCGATGGAACTGTCCGACTGCCTTTGATCGGCGCCATTCCTGCCGCTGGGTTGACCTTAGACGAATTGACGAATCGCTTGACCCAAGCCTTACAGCGGTTCTTGCGGGACCCGAAGGTGACGGTCACCCTTCGCCAGTTGCCCCCGATGTTTCGGCGGGTCTATGTCCTCGGTGCCGTCAAAACCCCCGGCGTCCATGTTCTCCCGACGGGTGGACCGATGACGGTTATGGATGCCATCGCCCTTGCTGGCGGTTTCGCCGACAGTGCTGATTTGGAACGCGTCCGTCTCTTCGGCAGGGATGGGCGAGTCATTACCGTCAACCTCAAGGAGTTGCAAAAGGGCGGCAACCTTCCGTTGGACAGCGCCGTTCTTCAGCCGGGGGATTTGGTTTGGGTGCCGCCTGCCTTCGTGCAGGTGAGTGTCGCAGGAGCGGTCAATTCTCCCGGCTTCCATCTCGTCCCCACGCAGACAACCTTGATAGATGTCTTAGCGAGGGCAGGAGGTGTGAAAGACCCGACAGCCGTCATTCGGGTCTTCCGAAACGGCGTGGAATTGTTGAGCGTCCCTTGGCAGCAATTGAACGAAGGCAATGTCCTGCCCTTCACGATGCAGGAAGGGGATACCGTTTTGGCGTCCGTCAAGGAGATCACGGGCATCGTTGTCATCGGGGCAGGGGTTTCGCGCCCCGGCTTGTTCAATTTGGTGGGACGGGTGACGGTTTTGGGGGCTTTGTCTATGGCGGGGGTCAGGGCGGAACCCGGTCGTCCCCTGCGCCTTCGCCTCCTGCGAAATGGAAAAGAAATCGCCCAAGTGCAATGGAACGCCACGACCCCCGTGCAAGAGTTGGGGATGGAGTTGCAATCGGGCGACATCCTCGTCGTTGACCCGATGGTCATCAAAGCGACCATCGTCGGACCCGTCCCAAGACCAGGCAGTTACGAATTGCCGACAGGCTCGCGCATCACCGATTTATTGGCTCAGGCAGGGGGTTGGCTCTCCAATGCCGACTTACAAAACGCCCTGTTAGTCCGAAAGGGCGAAAGTCGCCCGTTGGATTTGCTCCAACTCTTTTGGGAAGCGCAAGTGGACAACGATCTGGAGTTGCAGGATGGTGATGTGTTACTGTTGCCGGCGGTGCGGAAAATCTGGGTCGTCGGTGCCGTCCAACGACCCGGCACTTTGGATTTTCAACCGCGCATGACCGTCTTAGACGCCATCAACGCCGCTGGTGGGGTTCGCGACTTGGAAGAGGCTGACTTGAGTGCTGTGCGGCTCCTGCGGGGTGGGGAGACACAAGTGCTCAACTTGGAAGCGTCTCTCAAAGGTGCCCTCGTCCCCTTAGAAGTTGTCAAGCCCGGTGACATCATCATCGTCCCTGAACGCGCCAAAGCCTATATCTTTGGCGCCGTCGCCCGACCTGGGATAATGCGGGTGAAGCCTGACGATACCGTCCTGACCCTCTTGAGTGCCGTGGGTGGACCGACCAATGATGCCCGCTTAGACCAAGCCATCCTCATCCGATTGATTCAGGGCAAACCCGTCATCATCAAGATGGACTTGAACAAGGCAATCAAGGAAGGCGATTTCCGTCAAGCCCCACCCGTTCAACCCGGCGACCTCCTTTACATCCCTTCCCGTCGCCGCACTAACTTGCTATCCGCCATCGGCAGCGCTGTAGGGCTTGCCACTAGCATCGCCACCGCCGCCTACTACCTTACCCGATAACTTTCGCCCATCGCCGCAAGGAGGGATTAGCGTGGAACTCTTCTCGCTCAACGGGCATCGTTGGTATGCCATCTACACCCATGTTCACTTTGAGAAACTGGTCGCCGCTGCCTTGCAGGCACAGGGCTTTGAGGTCTTCCTGCCGTTGATGAAGGTGTGGGATC
>Ga0079992_129893_pt1 | contig 74000 bp, 71 predicted proteins | sample FaiFalFF_MnMetaG_3_FD_69197 | JGI IMG/M metagenome (GOLD analysis project Ga0079992, IMG submission 69197) | Freshwater microbial communities from Yellowstone National Park, Wyoming, USA - Fairy Falls B (FF_Mn_B) MetaG (SPADES assembly) (version 2) | ecosystem: Environmental > Aquatic >...
ACGGCTTGCGCGGTGAGCTGCCCGCCAAGCCACTCGTCAGGGTTGGCTGCCAGCAGGGTGGGCACGCCCAGCGATGCACATGCCATCGCTGCCGCGCACCCGCCCAGCCCGCCGCCGACAATCAGCACGCGCGTCTGCCCCTGAAAATCGGGTTTTCGCATCGCACGGGAGTATACCTGCCACTTGTTTAGACCAATCGCCGCGCTATAGTTCGCAAAGATAAGTGGGAGTGAAGACCCCCTCCGTTAGGTTCCCCCTGCTTCGCAAGGGGAACCGCTGTTTGGTTCCCCCCGCCCGCGGGGGGAACCTGTAGGAGGGGCAAAATCTGCCTCACTTCCAGTTCCCCCAGAAACTGTCGTGTAATGAGAATGGGGATGGGATGTTCGGGCACTCCTTCTATTTCCATGCTTTACTGCCCCGCGTTAGAATCTCCTGTCAGAGCCTATTTTCAGGAGCAGGTAAGGCTCCATCGGGTAGCAGCCCATGCGGGCACCGTAGAGGGCGATGCCGCCGGGTTGCTCGGGCGGCACGGTGAGGCGGATGCGCACGGTGCGATGTTGCAGCAGCTGTGCCCGCACGGTAGGGGTTATCTTGAGTGTCGCCTCGCGGCGGTAGCCATAGGAGCCGCGCTCCACGCCCGCCCAGTGCGATAGCACACCCCGCGCATCGGCAGGGTCATCGGGCAACTCCCACACAGCGACCTCGGTGTCGCACAGCGCCACCCGAACACGCGAGGGAAACTTTTTGCCGTCGGTCTGGGGATAGTCGTCGGGATGCACACGCTGCGCCCAATCCACTTTCTCGCGCCCCGCCTTCGCGCTGACCTCCATCACCAGCGTTATCTGTTCCAGCCGTTCGATGGGCAGCTCCTCTGGCAGGCGAACGGCATATTCCACAAAGCCGTGCCCCCGACCGTAGTGCTTCCCCGGTAGGGGACGGGCTGGGACACTTTGCTCGCTAAACTGGCTTTGGAGGAACGCTTCGGGTTGGAAACGCAGGAGTAGCCGCTGCGAGTCAAGCCACTCCGCTTGGGGAATCGCATCCAGCGCGACAGCCCACTGCGTGTAGTTGATGTGGATACGCTCCCCGCGCGCATCGGTCAGCCACACAATGAGGGTGGCAAGCGATGGCTGATCAGGCAAGTTGAGTTCCAGCGTGGTCAGCGTGGTGAGGCGATAGGGAGGCGTGCCTCTTACAGGTTGACGCACCTCCTTCCCGCGATGGGCATTCCCCCGCGCGTCCAGCCAGTCCAGCCGATAATGTAGATAGAGCCTTTTGTCGCTCCACCGTCCTGAAAAATGGCTGAAGCGCACGGGCACCTGCACGCGCTCACCCCGCTTGGCATACTTGATGGCGGGCACATCTATTACGAGGAAGTCTTCGGCAAACAGGTCGGCGACCGTCATCCCATCCGCCCAGAAATCGTAGCCGAACTCCTTGGGCGAGCGGTCATAGTTGTAGACGCCGTTATGCTCCCACTCGATGTCGGTCAGCTCCGTGTAGGTATAGCCGACCAGTTTATCGAGGCTGCGGAGCGCGTTCACCACCATCAGGTTGCCCCATGACCAATCGCCGTCGCCATCGCCCGCTGCGAGGTAGCTGAACTCGTTATTGATAAAAGGCTCGCCCCGACTGACGCGCCCATCGATATAGTTCCAACTTTTACCCAAGCCAACTTCACGCGCGTTAATCTGCTGGTAGTGGGTGCGGAAGGCGTCCACATCGCGCCCGTACCAGTGGAAGGAGTTCAGGTCGGTCTCCAGGTGAGACCAGCCTGAATTGTCGTGGATGAGGCGGGTGGGGTCCAGTTGGCGAGCCAGTTGCACCATCTGCAGCACCCAGTCCACGCGATGGCTGCGCTCGGTGCCGGGCAGCGAGCCGATGCCCCACTCTTCGTTGAAAATGGTCCAGATAATAAGGCTGGGGTGATTGAAATCGCGTTCGATCTGGTCACGCAGGGTGCGTTCGAAGTGCTGGCGGGCGCGCTCCGTCAGCAGATAGGTGCAGGGTATGTCCGCCTGCACCAAAATGCCCAGTCGGTCTGCCCAGTAGAGTTTGCGCGGCTCGTCCGCTTTGATGTGGATCCGCAGCATGTTGAACCCCGCACGCTTTGCCAGCATGATGTCGCGCTTGAGGAACTCGTCGCTGGGCGCGGTGTAAATCCCCTCGGGATTGAATGATTGATCCAGCACCCCGCGCAGAAAGAGGGGCTTTCCGTTAAGCAGCACATAGGAGAAAGCGGTATCATCGTTGGGCGCGGCGGCGAACCTGCCCCAACGCACAGTGCGGATGCCAAAATAGCCGTGAACCTCGTCCAGAACGGAGCGTTTGGCGTCGAGGAGCCGCACGGTGAAGGGGTACAACACGGGTGTTTCGGGCGTCCAGAAACGCGGGCGGTGCACGCGAAGGGTCACGACGGCACGGGTTTCTCCAGAGGACAGAATCGCTGATGCCGCAGCGAATCGCCGTTGCGGTGAGCGCACCTGCACCGTTAGCGGCGCATCCATCGCCCCGCGCTCGATCTCGATGTGCAGTTGCACCTGCCCTGTGGGCACGCCGTGCGCGTCGCCTTCTGGCAGAATGCGCCACCGCTTGATGCAGGCATCGCCCGTCGCCTCCAGCCAGACGGTTTGCCAGATGCCGCTGGTGCTGGTGTACCAGTTGGGGATCTGCTTGCCGAGCGGCGTTTCGGGGTCGGTGCGGTCTTCCACGCGCACCACCAAGCGGTTGGGGGCATCGAAGCGCACAAGGGCGGTGATGTCCAGTCGGAATTCGGAATAGCCGCCCTCGTGCATCCCTGCTAATTTGCCGTTCACCCAGACCTGCGCCTGCCAGTCGACCGCACCGAAACAGAGCCAGATGCGCCTGTTTTGCCATTCGGTCGGCAAAGTGAACGCGCGCCGATACCATGCCACTCCTTTGTAGTCGGGGCGGTGGACGCCACTGAGCGGGCTTTCCCAGCCGAACGGCACGCGGATCGTGGTCTCGAAGGGGTGATGGCGCTGCTGCCAGCCCTCCATCAGCCCCTTATCGTCGGGATCGAACTGGAACTCCCAGATGCCGTTGAGGGGTTGCCACGCTTTGCGTTCGAAATCGGGGCGCGGATGCGGTGTCTCCGCCGCGGTAAGCATCCATGCCATCGCCATCATCGCTATCCCTGTGCCCAACATCGTTTTAGCCCGATTTTACCCGTTTCGTGAGGGGTACAATCTCTTGGATGACCATCACGATTGAGCCGATGCGGGAGGAGCATCTGCCGGAGGTGATGCAGATTGAGCGGCGCGTCTTCCAGCCGGGCTGGTCGGAGCAGGCGTTTTTACGCGACCTGCGCAACCCCAGCGCGCTCTATCTGATTCTGCGCGTGGATGGCAAAATCGTGGGCTATGTGGGGGGATGGTTCATCGTGGATGAGTGCCATATCACCAATATCGCCGTCTGCCCAGAATATCGGGAGCAGGGGCTGGGCAGCCGACTGCTGCATCGCTTCCTCTCGATCGCCCGCGAGCGCGGCATGCGACGCGCCACCTTAGAGGTGCGAATCGGGAATGCTCCCGCGCAGAACCTCTACAAAAAGTTCGGTTTTCGCCCGATGGGTGTCCGCAAACGCTACTATGATGATGGCGAGGATGCCCTCATCATGTGGCTCGATGACCTCGACACACCCGAGTACGGTGCCTTTCTCAAACGGCTGGCTTCAAATCGCTGAGCAATCGGGTCTGTGCCACCTTAGGGGGAAGGCGGCTGCATTAAGGTGTTCGGTGCGAGCCGTGGTCGCGGATGCAGGGACGACTCGCGCCAGCCCAGCATGTTCACGCGCGGCAGGGCATAGACCAGCAGCCGATAGGGACCGACACGCCCGCGCAGCATCGGGTGCGCCGCCGGCTCCACCCGAGCAGGCACGGCGTACCAACGGCTCAAATCTGCCCCCGATGTCCAGAAGCGAATCAGCGTCTCTTCTGACCCCACCACCAACACATGGGTCGCGCCCAGCTGTTGAGGTGGCTGCCGATCGTTGCATAGCCCGCGAAACACAAAGAAGTACCGAAACGGCGTCTCAAACGCCACGCCCACCAGCACCGAGCCGGGCGGCAACATGCGCGTCAGCGCCTCGTTAAAGGCTTTCAGCTGATAGGTGCGACCGCCGAAATAGCTCCAGTACCATGGCGTGTTCAGCACCACACCCAGCCACACGACCGCGTAGACCCATCGGGACAGGTCGCCCCATCCTTGCCCAACCCGTCTGACTAACCACAAACGCCCTGTCAGACATCGCGGACAAGTCAGAGCGAGATAGTGCGCCACGATGCCCGCCGTTAGCAACGCCGCAAGCAACAGCCACCCGCGCTGGGCATCGTTCAGCACGGGGAACTCCAGCGTGCGCCACTCCACCCCAGGCAGCGCGAGCAGCAGCAAAAAGTAGAGTACCCACGCGCCCACGAGGGTGCGAGCAAGCCAGCTGCGCCAATCCCGCTCGGTCAACAGAGGACGCAGATGCTCGAATCGCGCCACCGCCACCCACAGCAGGGCAACCATCGCCGGCATAAAGGAGGCGGTGTAGCGCGTCGGCGCGATGCGCAAAGTCGCCATCTGCAGCCAACTCAGCAAAACCCAACCGAGCAGCACCCACTCAACAGGGGTAAGAGCTGCCCGCAGTCGCGCCGAGCGCATGACGCCGATAATCATCATCAAGCTGCCCAGCCATGCCAGGGGCGCATGCAGAAACAGAAACTGCATCAATCCGTAACGCTCGCCAATCAGCGCGTTGTGTACCGAGCGCCACGCCTCCCACCAGCTATGAGGCAGACCTTGCACCCGCGCATAAAAACGCTGCATATGACTCCATGTCTCCCAGTAGGGGTGCAGCCACAGAGCATACCAAAGCGCACCGCCCACCAACACCCCCAGCAGCACACCCCACTCAGCAAACCGGTCAGACCTGTCAGACGAGTCGGACCTGCGAGATAGGAATGCGCCGAGCAGCAGCGCCGCCACAAAGGGCATCGTGGTGAGCTTCGTTGCCAACGCCAGCACGGCTACTCCACCTGCCAACAACCCCCAGAGCCACGCGCCAAGCCGCCTCCGACAGGCACAGGCTTCCGCAAAGCACCAGAGACTCGCCAAGCAGAAAAAGGCGGCGGGCGTCTCCAGCAGCGCGGTGCGATTATAGAGCAGATAGAGATGCTCATACGCCAGATAGAACATTCCGCCCAACGCCAGCAACCCTGCCGCTGGCACGGCGCGATTCACATCCCCTGCACCCTGAAATGCCAGCCACAACACACGCCCCAGCAGTACCACACCGAGCAACCCCAACACCACCGACACCCAGCGCCCCTGCACATAACCCACCCCAAACCACGAAAAGACCACCACATGCAGCCAATGCACCAGCGGGCTAATCACGGCATTATTGAACTCGTCTAAATGCGCCTGCCCGAACAGCACCTGATTGCGTGCGTTATGCATATAGAACGCCTCGTCGGTTAGCAAGCCCGGATTCCAGTCCAAGCGCCAGTCGGGGTCGGCATCTAAGCTGTATATCCGCAATCCCACTGCCAGTGCCCCTATCGCGATCCAGAGCAGCCATGCAAACTTGCGCGTTCTCATCGTGGCGCCTCCCTTTCGTCTGGATAAACCAGACCCCAACGGCTGCGGATGGCGTCCAATGTGCGCATCAGCCGCAGGGTCTCGTCCAGTGGCATGCGGGGGCTTTCGGTCAGCCCCTGACGCAAGCAATCATGCACATGGCGAATCTCGAACTGCAACCCGTCGCCGCTATAGGGGTGCTGAATGGCTATTTCGGTGCCGTCGGCACGGGTGAGGGTGGCTTCGGAGGGCTTCCACCAGGGCGCATGGATGCGAAGGCGACCTTGCGTGCCACACAGGGTCGCCTCCTTCGGAGTATCGGTCTGGATGGCAGCGGTGAGAATAGCCAGCGCGCCGTCCGCATACTCGAACAGCATTGCGCACTGTTCATCCACGCCCGTTGCGCCGATAGCCGCTGCGGTATGAATGCGCATCGGCTCCCCCAGAAACTGCAACGCCAACGCAACGGGGTAGATGCCCACATCCAGCAGCGCACCGCCTCCCAGCGCAGGGTTGAACAGGCGCCCATCGGGATTGTAAGGGGCACGGAAGCCAAAATCCGCCTGAATGAGCCGAATGGTGCCAAGTTCACCCGCTTGCACCCGTGCCTCCACCTCGTGCATCAGCGGGAAACAACGGGTCCACATCCCCTCCATCAGAAACAGCCCACGGCGACGCGCCAGCTCAATCAGCGGTTCCGCTTGACGGGTGTTCAGGGTGAAGGGTTTCTCGCACAGCACATGCTTCCCATGCTGCAACGCAACAGCGGTGTTGACGGCATGCAGGGTGTGGGGGGTGGCGACATACACAATCTCCACTTCTGGGTCTGCACAAACCGCCTCATAGCCCTCGTAGCGGTGCGGGATACCAAACTCGGCTCCAAACATCTCGGCTTTCTGTTGCGAGCGTGAGCCAACTGCCACGACTTCCGCCTCTGGCACGCATGCAACCGCCTGCATGAAGCGCCGCGCTATCTTGCCCGTTCCCAACACTCCCCAGCGAAACCTCATCCTCCCCATTAATAAAGAGAATACCCTGTGGGAAATCTCTCAGTGCCGCTTTTGTCTGGAGCCTTGTAATAAAAAAACAACCTCTCCTCTGTGGAGGAGAGGTTGCGAAGTGACATCTAAAAATGGATGAGTGAACAAGGGGGATCTTAACACCCGCTGCCGAAGTTGAACAGCACAATCAGCAGGTCGGCGTCATCCACCACGCCGTCGCCGTTCACATCCTCCGGCAAGCCAGAGCCGGTCTGCCCGAAAGCGAACAGCACGGCAAGCAGGTCGGCGTCATCCACGCACCCATCGCCGTTCACATCCCCGTCCACACCCGCAAACACGCGCACATCGGTGATATTCGTGTAGCGCAGGCTCGAGGTGGTGCGGTTGCTCGCATTCAGAGTGGGATCCTGACCGTACTGGTTGCCTTGGGGAATCACCAGCGCCACATAGCGGATGCCGCTCTGCCCGGAGACAGTGAGCGTGGAGTACCAGATGTCGTGGGTCGGGTCCTGGTGGAAGGCGATGCCTGCCGCATTGTTGCCGCTGATGAAGTCGATAAACGCCTGCGGGCACTCGCCGAAAGTGTTGCCCGTGTTGGGGTCCCACTGGCACACCAGCGGGATGGTGCCGTTGGCGACACTGAGCGTGCCCACCAGCGTCCATTCGGGATTGCCTTCGGGGCTGGCGGCTGGGTCGCTATCATTCTGGGCAACATACACATCGATGCGAGCGGGCGCGGCGGTATCCGAGAAGGAGCGGGTCTTGGTGGGACTGGACTTATGAATCACATCGCGCACATCCCAAGCGAATACTTGGATCTTGCGCACATTCCAGCCGCTGGGATTGCTGTCGTCCAGCTCGTACTTAATCCAGACGGTGCCAATCGGGTTGTGGTCGCCGTTTGCACTGTTGTTCGTGTAGGCGCCGCCCTGCCGAAAGAGAGAGCGCGGAATGGTGAAGCTTGCTGGCCAGCCCGCGTCCACCAGCGACTGAACAGTGGTGATGGTCACGGAGCCGGTGTCATCGCCTTGACCAAACACGGGGTCGAAAAAGTCGTTCTGAATCGTGTAAGCGGGCCAGAAGCCGAAAATCTCGGTGTTGGTGGCATCCTGAAAGTCGCGTCGGCTCCACTGCAGCGGTTGTTCGGCTACGCTAATATCTGCCAGTGCGTTGACAGCGCGCACCTTGCCCTTGTTATTGCCCAGCACCTGCTGGGCAACACCCGTCGTCACCAGCACTGCCGTTGCCAACAGAATCGTGCCATAGCGTATCATCGTCATCAGCCTCCTTTTCTGGGGTTTGAACCCGCCTATAGGATACCCCATCCCGGCGTTAAAGGCGGGTTAAGAGCAGGGAAACGGGGGCAAGAGGCGAACGGGTAAATTGCCATGCTGGAGCTGAAGGTGGCGGACTATGTGGCGCAGGTCACGCTCAATCGCCCGGAGGTGCATAACGCTTTTAATGCGGAGCTGATTGGGCAATTGACGGCGACTTTTGAGCAGTTGCGGGAGCGCGAGGATGTGCGGGTGGTGGTGCTGCGGGGGGAGGGTGCCTCCTTCTGCGCGGGCGCCGACCTGAACTGGATGGGCGCGATGGTGAACTACACCTATGCCCAGAATCTGGAGGATGTGCGTGCCTTAGCGCGCATGTTCGAAGTGATCGACCACTGCCCCAAGCCGGTCATCGCACGGGTGCATGGCGCGGCGATGGGAGGCGGGGTTGGGCTGGTGGCGGTCTCCGACTTGGCGTTCGCCACCCCCGAAGCCCGCTTCGCCTTCAGTGAGGTGCGGTTGGGTCTCATCCCAGCGGTGATTGCTCCCTATGTGGTGCGCCGTATCGGGTACGGGCACGCGCGCGCCCTGTTCTTGACCGGCGAGCGGTTCGACGCGGAGACCGCTTGGCGCATCGGGCTGGTGCATCGCGTGGTGCCTGCCGACCAGCTCGACGAGGCGATTCAGCAGACCATCGGCACCCTTTTACAAAACGGTCCGCAGGCGATGGCATCTGCCAAAATGTTGCTGAACGCCACCCAGACGCTGCCGGCAGACGAGTTGCGCTCGCTGACGGTTGCACGCTTGGCGGAGCTGCGCGTCAGCCCCGAAGGGCAGGAAGGAATCCGCGCCTTCCTGGAAAAGAGAAAGCCCAACTTTGCGCTGTAATCCCGGTCGGACAAGTCAGACGGGTCGGACAGGTCAGACTGAAAAAAAACCATGGAACGCATCGCTGTTTTGACCAGTGGCGGGGATGCGCCCGGTATGAATGCCGCTATTCGGGCGGTGGTGCGCACGGCACTCTATCACGGGCTGGAGGTGTACGGCATTCGGCGCGGCTACGCCGGGTTGTTGGCAGGCGAAATCGAGCCGATGAGCAGCACCTCCGTCGGCGGTATCATCAATCGGGGGGGCACCATCCTGCGCACCGCCCGCAGCGAGGAGTTCCGCACCGACGCCGGACTGCGCCAAGCCGCCCAGATACTCACCCAGCACGGCATCGATGCCCTCGTGGTGATTGGGGGCGATGGCTCCATGCGGGGTGCAGTCGCCCTGCGCCAGTATGCCGACCTGAAGGTGATGGGCATCCCCGCCACCATCGATAACGATATCCCCGGCACCGACTACAGCATCGGCTTCGACACGGCGGTCAACACCGCCACCGATGCCATCGACAAGATTCGGGACACCGCCTACTCGCACGAGCGCGTCTTCGTGATTGAGGTAATGGGGCGTCATAACGGCTTTATTGCGTTGGAGGTGGGGCTGGCAGGCGGTGCGGAGGCGATTCTCATCCCCGAAATCCCCTACGACCTTTCGGAGCTGCTGCGCCGTCTGGACGAGAGCTATCAGCGTGGCAAGCACTCCAGCATCATCGTGGTGGCGGAAGGGGCAGCCCGCGCCGCCGATGTGCAAAAATTTCTGGAGACCCACACACCCTATCGCATCCGCGCGCTGGTGCTGGGACACATGCAGCGGGGTGGCTCCCCCACCGCCTTCGACCGCGTGCTGGCAACCCAGCTCGGCGTGCTTGCCGTCGAACGCCTGCTGCAAGGGCAGACCGACGAAATGGTGGGCATCGAAAGCGGCAAGCTCGTCACCGTGCCCATCGAGTATGTGCAAATGACCACCAAAACGGTCGACGCCCGCAAACTCGAAATCGCTGCGATGATGGCGATTTAATCGGGCGCAAGGCGGTTCACTCTGCCAATCAGTGCCCAAAGTGGGTATCCTGATTCCAAGGAGCGGTGAACATGGGAATCAGTCGTGTGGAGGAAGAACGGCTCCTGCAGCGAATCACCACCGACCCTGCCATCTTCGGTGGGAAGCCAATCATTCGTGGGCGACGGCTGGCTGTGGAGCATGTGTTGGAGATGTTAGCCGCTGGCGACACACCTGAGATAATTTTGCAAGGGTATCCTTGGCTGGAGCTGGACGATATCCGCGCTTGCCTGGTGTATGCTCGTCGCCTGGTAGGACGAGAACGCGTCGAACCGCTGTCGCTCGAAACAAGCCGATGAAGGTTCTGCTGGATACCTGTGTGTGGGGTGGCACGAAAGCCGTTCTACAAGCGGAGGGTTACGATGTCGTATGGGCAGGTGATTGGGAAACAGATCCGGGCGATGAGGCGATACTGACCATAGCTCACCAGCAAGAGCGTGTGCTCATCACTTTAGACAAAGATTTCGGGGAATGGGCAATCGTTTATCGTCGTCCCCATTGTGGCATTATACGGCTGGTAGGCTTCCGCGCTCAGGATCAAGGGCGAGTTTGTAGCTATGTTCTGAAAACCTATCAGTCAGAATTGGCGCAAGGTGCTTTGATTACTGTCGAACCTGACCGAGTGCGCATTCGTTTTTCGGAGTAAAAAATAAAAAACTAAAAAAAAACAAGGTTATGCGTATCCTCATGCTTTCTTGGGAGTATCCGCCGCGGATAGTGGGGGGCATCGCCCGCCATGTGCAGGAGCTGTCGGAGGCACTGGCGCAACTGGGCATGGAGGTGCATGTCGTCACCGCGGCGCATCCGGAGGCGCCCGCCGAAGCGGTCGAAAACGGCGTGGTGCTGCACCGTGTTGGTGTGCCTTTCACCCCGTCGCCCGCCACTCTTCTGGAGCAGGTCTATGCGCTGAACGCGGCGATTGAATCGCGCGCAGTGCCGCTCCTCTCCGAATGGCTGCGTTCAGGTAAGCGACGCCCCATCCTGATTCACGCCCACGACTGGCTGGTCGAGCCCGCGGCGCGTGCCCTCAAGCACCATTTCAAACTGCCGCTTCTCGCCACCCTCCATGCTACCGAGCATGGGCGGCACGGGGGACTTCACACCGACCTCTCCCGCACCATCAGCCATCACGAGTGGCAGCTCGGCTACGAGGCGTGGCGCGTGATTGTCTGCAGCCACTTTATGCGCGACGAGGTGCATCACATCTTGAGTGTGCCCTACGACAAAATGGATGTGATTCCCAACGGCATCCGCGCCGAGAAGTTCGCCTTTGAGTTCCCGCAGTCGGAGCGTGTTGCCTTTCGTGCCCGATTCGCCCTGCCCGACCAGCCGCTCATTCTGTTTGTGGGACGGCTGGTGCGCGAGAAGGGCATCCAAGTGCTGCTGCAGGCGATGCCCATCGTCAAGGCGTATGTGCCGCAGGCGAAGTTGGTGATTGTGGGCGGTGGCTGGCGGGCGCATCTGGAGGCGTTCGCACGCTTTTTGCGCATGGAGTCGAGCGTCTGCTTCACGGGGTTTATTCCCGACGAGGAGCTGCTGCGTCTCTATCGGGTGGTGGATGTGGCGGTCTATCCCAGCCTGTATGAGCCGTTCGGCATCGTGGCGTTAGAGGCGATGGCGGCGGGCGTGCCGGTGGTGGTATCCGATGCGGGAGGGCTGAAGGAGGTGGTGCAGCACGAGCGGACAGGTCTCATCACATGGGCAGGTAATGCCGAGAGCCTTGCCTGGGGCATTTTGCGCGTTCTGCAGGAGCCGCGTGGTGCCCGTCAGCGTGCCGAGCGTGCCCGACGCGCCGTGCAGCACCAGTTCAACTGGGCACGCATCGCCCGCCAAACACGCCAAGTCTACCGCCTCGTGTGGCAACAATATCGCCAATCGGGTTGGTCGTAGGGGCAGACCAGCGTGTCTGTGCCTACCCGACGAAATCGGCGATGAAGATGTTGGTCTCGCCGGGCACTTTTGCGTTGCGGTTGGACGCCCACACCAGCTTTTTGCCGTCGCGGGAGAACATGGGGAAACCATCAAATTCGGGCGTGTAGGTGACGCGCTGCAGCCCCGTGCCATCTAAGTTAATCAAAAACAGGTCGAACTCGCGCCCGCGTGGGTCGTGGTGGTTCGAGGAGAAGATAATCTGGCGGTTGCCCGGTCGCATAAAGGGCGCGAAGTTTGCCCCGCCCAGCCGGCTCACTTGCCATTTGCGCTTGCCGTCGGCGGTCATGACCCATAGCTCCAACTTGCTGGGGCGCACCAATCGGAGCTTGAGCAGCCGTTGGAACTCCTCTATCTCCTCCCGCGTTTTGGGATGATAGGCGCGATAGACGATGTATTTGCCGTCCCACGAGTAGAACGCGCCACCGTTATAGCCGATTTCGTCCGTGAGGCGCGTGAACTGGCGCGTGCGCAAGTTATATTCGCACAGGTCTATGTTGCCATAACGAGTGGTGGTGAACAGGATGCGGTCGCCCTTTGGATGGAAGGAGCCTTCGGCATTATAGGCGTCGTCGTCGGTGATAGCTTCCCGCTGGCTGCCATCAGCGTTGGCGATATAGAGGCGATAGGGGAACAGCCCCCACACATAGCCTTGCGAGCGGTCAGGTGGTGGAGGTGGCTCGTCGCCCATCCAGTCAGTGGAGCTATAGAGAATCTTTTTGCCGTCGGGCGACCAGAAGCCGCAGGTGCATCGCCCTTTGCCTGTAGAGACGAGGCGCACCTCGCTGCCGTCGATGTTCATCGTGAAGATTTGGTCCGCTTTGAAGGGTGGGCGCGTGCTTTGGAAGATGAGCTTCTTGCCGTCGAAGGAGAAGTAGGCTTCGGCATTTTCGCCGCCGAAAGTGAGCTGACGGATATGGCGCAGGAATCGCTCACGCGCATCCTGCAAGCCGTTTGCCTGTTGGGGCGACTCGTCCTGTCGCCCGTACACCGGTTTCCTACGCGGAATGGGAGTGCCACACATAGCATGAGGATAGCCTATTGGGGCAACGCTTTGCTATTGTTCTGGCGACATCCTTTGGCGCAGGGGCGACATCGCGCTATGGCACGAAAGTTGCTCCATGCTGGAGGGGAAGCCGAACGCAGAGGTTCTGCCACGCCGTCGGAATTGCACCTGCGAGCGGGTGAGGATTGAAACAAACGCGCGTCTTGCATCCTGTGCACCTCCCTCCCTCTCAACGGAGCCTCGGTGTCCCTCCCGCCGAGGCTCCCCTCTTTCGGTGAGGGGCGTTATGCCCTGGATTTGGGTGCCTGGGTAATAGGCTTGCAGGATGGTGCGGTAGTTTTGTCCGGCGAGGGCGCGCCCCTGGGCGCCCCACTGACATAGCCCGCTGCCATGTCCGCTGCCGCGCCCGGCGATGCGCCAGCCGTTGCCGTCTGGCTCCAGCGTGAACATAAGGCTGCGGATGCGCTGCAAGCCCACGCGCTGCCGAAACAGGAGTCCCGGAATTTCTATCGTGGCGCGTTCGCCCTCCAGTTGCAAGCGCACCACATGCCCGCTAAGCGCACGCTCCTTAATCAAGAGTCGTTTCGGCTTGCCGGCGTCGGGGAAGGCGCGCTGCAGCTCTTCGGGGGTAAGGGTCAGGTTCCAGCGCGGGTTCGGCGCCACATCGCAGTAGAACCGTCCTGCCTGCTCATCCCAGTCCAGCACGCCTCGCAGCGGCTCCAGCGGCACGCTGCCACCCCCGACCTGCTCGTTGGGAGCGGTATGCCCACCACAGTTGCCACAATAGAGCGCCTCCAAAACGCGCCCGTTGTGCCAGAGAACTTCCCCCGCTGTCGATTCCACCGCATGATTGGTCGCGGCGCGCTCCGCCTGAACGCCCCCATAAAGCTGGCAGTGTTCCGTATCGCAGAGGTCGTAGCCCTTATCACGATGGCGATTCAGGCGTCGGAAGGTGAAGGAGCGTGCGGCGACCGCTTGTGCCTTGAGCGCCTCCATGTGGAAGCGGGCAGGCACTTCGACGGGCAGCACCGCCTTGAGGTAATCATCGAGGCGTACCCAATTGATGGTCAGAAGCTGCTCCCCTTGTCGCTGCCACTCCATCGCCCCGCGGAAGGGTTTGAGGCGCGCCGAATCGGTGCCGACCGCAATCAGGGCATCGCCCAATGGTTCGACGCGCAGTCGCTTGCCTTGCAGGCGTGTAGGTGCTTCCATCGCTTCCACGCGCAAGCCATCCCCATCGCTGGTCACGCGCCAGAGCTTGCCCGCGGGCGATTCGGCGACTGTCTGCCCCGTGTCGATATCGACCCAGCGGCATGCGCCGCCTTCCGCGCGCACAAAAACCTGTTTGCCTGAGGCTTGGCGCTCCAAACCGACCCGCACCAGCCATTCCTGATCGCTCCCCTGCCCGAACGCCAACACGCCCCAGCCGAGCAACAGCGCAAGGGCAAATCGCCTCCCTGATGCCGAACCTCCACGCAATTGGCTCATCTTTACCCCAAAACAGGATACCCGCTTTGCATGAGGCTCATGGGAGGGCGCATCTATCCATGCCAACGCTTTACAGCTCTCAAAACCCGTAGATTTACGCGGAACCTGACCCTGCATGGCGTCCGTCCAATAGCCGATAATCCCTTCTGGGAGAGGGAACTCCCATCCATCACTAAGTGAGGCGATTGACCATGCCAGGACGAGAGCTTAAAGTGGTGCGCCTGCTGGAGCCGGAGCTTTGCATGCGGTGCCGATTCGCCGATATTGCCGATGTGGAGATGGCGGATGGGCGAGTGCAACGGATGCTTTACTGCCGGCGATTGGATTGCGACAACTGGGACTATTCCTCGGCGGAACCTGCGAAGCGGGTGCAGCTGTCTAATGAGATTGAGGAATGGGACGATGAGTCGTAGAGAGCGGACACAGTTGGTGAAGCGACGGCATGAGCCGTCGGTGGTGGGGTTGGTGAGAATGAATTCGCTCATGCCTTCTTTCGCTGAGGTGAACTGGGAAGTCCGGGTCGTGCTCCAGCAGGCACTGGCGCGGATCGGCGAAGCGGGGCGTCGGTTCGCCCAGTGCCTTTTCCAAGCTCGCCTGTAGCCTTTCTCCTCCCACGCACGCGCCCTTCACACGCAGCGCCGGAGCCGCCCACCTCCGGCGCTGCCCTCTTTTTTATGAGAAGCGATGCTGCCAATCCCCGCCCTATCGGGTATAAAAAGATTCGAGTGGCGCCTGCCCACACGGGCAGGCAAGAACGAAAACAAACAACCAGAGGAGTGGGAAGCAATGGCGGGACATTCTAAGTGGCACAATATCCGCATTCGCAAATCGAAGCAGGACGCGATGCGCAGCAAGCTGTTCACCAAGCTGGCACGCGAGATTATCGTGGCGGCGCGACTGGGTGGCGGCAACCCCGATGCGAACCCACGGCTGCGGCTCGCCATCGAAAAGGCGCGGGAGCATCACATGCCTGCTGATAATATCAAGCGTGCCATCCAGCGCGGCACGGGCGAACTGGAAGGCACCCAGTATGAGGAGGTCATGTACGAGGGCTATGGTCCTGGCGGGGTTGCCATCATGGTGGAGTGCTTGACCGATAACCGCAACCGCACGGTCGCCGAACTGCGCCACCTCTTCTCACGCTACGGAGGTAGCCTCAGCGAGGCGGGAAGCGTCGCTTGGCAATTCAAGCGGCAAGGCGTCATCACCATCCCTGCCGATGCGATTGCCGAGGACCATCTGTTCGAACTGGCGTTGGAGGCGGGCGCCGAGGATGTCACCAAAGAGGAGGAGTTCTATCGAGTGATGACGGAAGCCGAACAGTTCCACGCTGTGCGCGACTATCTTCAGTCCAAGGGCGTGCCCATCGTGGAGGCACAGCTGGAACTGACACCCACTACCACCGTGCGCGTGGAGGGCGAAACCGCCACGAAGCTCATGCGCCTGCTGGAAGCCCTCGAGGAGCATGACGATGTGCAGCACACTTACGCGAATTTCGACATCCCCGACGAGGTGTTGGCAGGCTTGTCATAGCCCCCTGCCCCATCCCAGCCCTCCCCGTGGAGGGCTCATCACACGACAGTTTTTGGGCGAACTGGAAGCGAGGCAGATTTTGCTCCTCCTACAGGTTCCCCCCGCGGGCGGGGGGAACCAAACAGCGGTTCCCCTTGCGAAGCAGGGGGAACCTCACGGAGGGGGTCTTCAAAAAGTGTCGTGCAATGAGGGTGGAGGGGGAAGGAGCCTGTGTCGCTCCGCCGTTCACGATGGGGATTGGGTGAGGATTGAAGCATGAGGGGCTGGACCTGCCTCCCCCTGAAGGCACCGGGGTTGCCCTTCTGGACGCTACTGCTTATCCTGCTGAACAGTATCGTGACCCTGCTTGTGTTGGGGAACGGGGCACGCGTGGAGTCGTGGGGCTTTACGCCGGCGCATCCCACGCTGGTGAGCCTGTTCACCAGTCTGTTCGTGCATGCCAGCCCGGCGCACCTGCTGCGCAATCTGCTGTTTCTGGCATTTTTTGGCTGGTATGTGGAGCGTGGGCTTAGCCCGTTGCGTTTTCTTCTGCTCTATCTGTTGGGTGGTCTTGTGGCGGTGCTGACCCACTGGCTGATGACGCTGGTCATCCAGCCGGCGCTTTATCAGGAGTCGTTGGTGGGGTCGTCGGGAGCCATTTCGGCATTAGTGGGCTATTTCGCTCTTCGATTCTATCGGGTGCGGGTGCGGCTGGTCTGGTCGCAGGTGAGTCGTTGGGGGTTGGGCGTGCCGATGTGGGTCGCGGTGCTGTTGTGGGTCATCTGGCAGGGTGTGGGGGCGGTGTTGAGCGCGGGTGCCGAGCATCCTGTCGAAGTGGGCTACTGGGCGCATCTGGGCGGCTTCACCTTCGGGCTGGTGCTGGCGATGCTGTGGGGTGCAGGCACGCAGAGCGAGCGCGACTACCTGCTGCAGAACGCCGAATACCAGTTGCAACAGGGCACACCCGATGAGGCGTTGCGCTGGCTCCAGCCCCTGTTGCAACGCACCCCACCTGACCCACTGGCACTGCTGAAAGCGGGCGACATCTGGCGACTGCTGGGCGACCAAGAGGCTGCGATTAGCCTCTGGCTGAACGGGTTGCGCTGCACGATGAGCGACTGGAGCCTCATGGGCACTTTCGCGGATAGGCTGAGCGAGCTGAACGCGCTGAACCGCCTGGAACCCGCCGAGTTGGATGCCCTGCTCCAACAGGCGGAGCGACACCACGCACTGGCACGCGCCGCACACTGGCTCGCCACCCTCCTTGCCAACCCCGCGCTCCCCCACCGCCCCGAACTGCTACTGCGCTATGCCCACCTGCTGGAGCGCATCGGGCAGCACGAGCAAGCGCAGCAGGCGCGGCAACAACTCCTGCACGACTACCCCGATTCGCTGCAGGCAGACCTGGTGCGCCTGCAACGGCGTTCGCCCTGAAGCAGGAACAGAAGGCGGAACCTCGTATCTTGATAGCATTGGCGGAGGTGCTTCTGCGGTGGAGCGAGTTTCGATCTTTGTGGATGGCGCGAACATGTATTACGCTCAGAAGCGGCTTGGATGGTTTCTGGACTATCGCAAGCTGTTGTGCTATTTTCGCACGCATCTGGGGATGCAGGTGGTGGACGCTTTCTACTACACTGCCTATGACCCCACCATGAAGGGGCGCGATGCCACTTTTCACGACTACCTGCTTCATTCGGGGTATGTGTTGCGCACCCGCCCCATCAAAGGCTGCTGCGATGCCGCTCGCGAAGAACCCCCATGGGAGCGGGTGGAACTGGCGGTCGACATGACCATCGATATCCTGCTGACGCTGGGGCAGTATGATGTGTGCGCTATCTTCAGTGGCGACGGTAATTTCGAGCGGGTCGTGGAAGCGCTGCGGGCACATGGCAAGCGCGTCATGCTCTTCGCTCACCCGGAGATGACGGCGCGGGAGCTACGCAACGCTATCGGCATCCACTTCCACGACCTGCGCGAGATGGAGCGTTATATCGCCCGCACCGATCGTGCCCCTGAAAGCGGCTCCCCCGAACGCGAAAGCCATTCGGAGTGTCCAGAACGATGAGTGAATCCCCTTCCATGACCGATTTTCGCGCCGGCTTCGTGGCGGTGGTGGGCAAGCCGAATGTGGGCAAAAGCACGCTCATCAACCATTTTGTGGGGCGCAAGGTGAGCATCGTATCACCACGCCCACAGACCACACGGCGACGCATTTTGGGCATCGCGAACTTGCCGAATGCCCAGATTGTGTTTGTGGATACGCCGGGCATCCACAAGCCGAAACACAAGTTGGGTGAGCAGATGGTGGAGGCAGCGCTCGGCGCCCTGCCCGATGCCGACCTTATCCTGTTCGTGTGTGATGTCTCGCGCCCACCCGGCGAGGAAGATCGGCAAATTGCCGACATTCTGAACCGCGAGGCACGCGCCCCTATCGTGCTGGTCCTCAATAAGATGGATCGCTTGCCACCCGAAAAGGTCAAGCCCCACACCGAAGCCTACTGGCAGCTGGTGCCCCAGCATGTCGATTGGATGATGACGAACGCCGTGAAAGGGCATAACTGCGATAAGCTGCTGCATATCATTCTGAATCACTTGCCGCAAGCCCCGCCCTTTTTCCCGCCTGACCAGATGACCGACCAACCGATGCAGTTTTTTGCGGCGGAACTCATTCGCGAGAAGGTGCTGCTCAACACCTATCAGGAGGTGCCGCATGGGGTCGCGGTCGCCATCGAACGCTGGGAAGAGCGACCAAACAATGTGCTGGCAATCGCTGCCACCATCTATGTGGAGCGTGAGTCGCACAAGGGCATCGTGATAGGCGAGCGCGGCAGGATGCTCAAAAAGATTGGGCAGCAGGCACGCCAAGAGCTGGAGTTATGGCTCAATCGGCGTATCTATCTGGAGTTGTGGGTCAAGGTGCGGGAGCGGTGGCGCGACCAGCCCGCCTTCTTCCAACAACTGATTTAGGGGCAGGCTCCTCTCCCGTTCGGCAGGTATAATTCGGCTATGGCAGTGCGCGAGAAGTATGCTCACCTGCCACCTTTGCCTGCTGGAACACGCCAGCGGTTGGCTCGCTTGCCCGAACTCTTGGCGCGCCATCCGGTGCAACTGGCGTACCTGTTCGGCTCCGCCCTCCAGAATCTCGACCACGCAAACGACATCGACCTTGCCGTGTTGCCTGATGAAGGCTTTTCGTTTAATGCGCTTTACGCCGACCTGTCGCTGCGGCTGGGCACCGACCGTCTCGATCTGGTCGAGTTGCCTGCGGCACCATCCTGGTTGAAGGAAGCGATTGTGCGCACAGGCAGGTGCATTTATGCGCGTGAGCCACTTCTCGCGACACGCTATGAGGCAGGAGTGCTGAACCTCTGTATCGAACTCCGCATGCGGCTGCACCGATATGCGCCTGAAGCCTTGTGCGGAACGATGGAAATAGACCGCGATTTTCTCTTGCAGGTGGCGTTGAATCTGCGTCGGACGGCAGACGAGCTGGAGAAGCATGCGCGCGTCTCTGCCGACGATTTAGCGACTGATCTCACCTTGAGCTGGGCGGTACAGCACGGGCTGCTCGCCGGGATTTCGCTCATCCTTCAGGCGGCGCAGCACATCCTGGCACGCCGTTTCGGGACGCTCCCCGAAAGCTATGAAGCCGCCCTTGCCGAGTTGCGAACACGCGGCGTCATTTCTGCCACCCTCTACAGGCGACTGCGCGGAGCAGGAGGCTTTCGGAATGTGCTGGTGCATGAGTACCTGCAGGTGGACTTGGCTCGCGTCGCTCAGTATGCGCGGCGTGCGCCGACTACCTTTCGTGACTTTGCTGATGAGTTGATCCACTGGCTGGAGCAGGCGTAGCGCTCTCTGCACGGCGCATGAAGGCGAGGGTCTCTTGCAGGGAGCGCACGCCGCTGGTGGCGCCCAGCTGGGTGACGCAGAGTGCGCCCACCGCATTGGCTAATCGGGCTGCCTGCTCCAGTTCCCAGCCGAGCGCAAGCCCCGCCACAAAACCTGCGCTGAAGCAGTCGCCTGCCCCTAAGGCGTCCACCACCTCCACCTGATAGGCGGGCAGGTGGAAGGCTTGCTGCCGATTTTTGACGAAGCAGCCCTTATCGCCCATCTTGATGACCGCCGTGCCGACACCTGCGTCAAGCAAGCGGTCAGCGATGCGCTCAGGCTCGGTTTCGCCCGTGAGCTGGGATGCCTCGCCGTAGTTGGGCACGATATAGTCCAGATGAGGCAGACAGGGCGCCAGCGTGTGCATCCAGCCCCCCGTGGCGTCCCAAGTGGTGTCGAGGCAGGTGAGCATGCCCATGGCGCGGGCTTGCTGCAGCACCTGCGCCGCCGGCTCGCCATCCATCGCAGGCATCAGGAACGCGCCCGCCAAATGGAACACCTTGCACCCGCGTAGTAGCGACCAGTCGATATCGTCGGGGCTAAAGCGCGCGTTCGCCCCCATATAGTGGATGAAGGAGCGTTCCCCGTCGGGATGCACCATCACCATCGTGCTGGATGTGCCCGCTTCGCGTGTGCGACGAATCCCCTCGGTGCGCACCCCGTGGCGATTCAACTCGTGGATGAGGAAGTCGCCGAATGGGTCATCGCCCACCTTGCCCACCACCACCGTGTCGATGCCGAGCTTGGCGAGCGCCAGCCCCGTGTTGGAGGCGCAACCACCCACATGCAGCTCCATCCGCTGCACATGCACGCAGATGCCACGCTCCGGATAGGCACTGACTGGATATGCCACCACATCGGCGACCAGAATCCCCACAGATGCCACTTGCGGCATGGTTTACTCCTCGCGTCGCAGGCTGCGCTTAAGCTGTTCCAGAAAGCTGGCGGGTTCGGCTTCAGCATATTTTTTGAGGCGAATGCCGCTGGCTTCGGCATATTGACGCAGCAGTTGGCGCTGGGCATCGGTGAGCTTTTTGGGCATTTTCAGCCCGATGCGCACGCGCAGATTCCCGCGCCTGCCGGTACGGCTATCCGGCAAGCCCAACCCCTCCACGATGAGTTCACTGTTCGGTTCGGTCAGTTCAGGCACTTGCAGCGTGTAGCGTCCGTCCAGCGTTTCGATTTCGACCTCGTCGCCCAGCACCAGTTGTGGGAAGGAGAGATTGATCTGGGTGATGAGGTCGTTGCCTGCCCGTTTGAAGCGCGGATGGGGCGCGAGATGCACCACCACATAGAGGTTGCCGTTGCTACCCCCACGCAGCCCTGAGTCGCCCTCACCTCGCAACATAAAGACAGTCTCCTCTTCCACGCCGGGCGGGATGGTGAGCGGGATGGCATCGCGTTGCAGAATGCGCTTCTCGCCTTTGCATTGGCGGCATGGCGTGCGGATGATTTCGCCCTCGCCCCGGCAGCGCGCGCATGTCACCACGCGGGTGATGGTGCCCAAAATGGTGGTCTGGGTGAATCGAGTGCGTCCGGAGCCGTGACATTCGGGGCAGCGTTCGGGTGTGGTGCCCGGTTCAGCCCCCAACCCTTTGCAGCGTGGGCAGAGCCGAAGCCGTTCCACCTCAATCGCGCGCTCGACCCCGTGTAGCACCTCTTCAAGCGTGAGGGTGATATCCACGCGTCGATCGGCGCCATCCACAGCCCCGCGTGTGGACGCGCTTACGCCCCCTCCGAAAAACATCTGGAACAGCCCCTCCACCGTTTCGAAGGGGTCGCCCGGAGACGCGGTGGGCACATTGTGCCCGAAGCGATCATACAGGGCGCGCGCCTCCGGGTCTGAGAGAACCTGGTAGGCTTCGTTGATCAGTTTGAACTTCTCTTCCGCCTCCGGATCGTCGCGGTTCACATCGGGATGGTACTTGCGTGCCAGCTTGCGGTACGCCTTTTTAATCTCTTCGGGCGAGGCGTCCCGTGCAACACCCAGCACCTCGTAGTAGTCTGGCTTTCGCATGACCATCCCCATCGAGGCTTACTCGTAGGAGCGCGTCGCTTCCTCGTAGGCTTCGGCAACTTCCTCTTCGGGTTCTTCCTCTTGCTGAGCGCGCAACTCTTTAATATCGCGTGGCACCGACCATGCGCTTTCGGAGCCTTCCACCAGCACCTCCACCCGGTCGGGTGCCAGCACCAGCGGCTTGATTTTGCCCTCTTCGATTTCGCGGAGCGCAACACTAAGCGGGTTGAAATCCTGCCCATCAACGGGTACTAACGGAGTCGCACCCTCACGCAGTAAGCGGGCACGCTCCGCAGCTAACAGCGTTAGAATATAGCGTGGATATTGATTCAGTTCATCCTTCTCTGGATAGATCATCCACTTATCACCATCCTTTTGAGTAGACTTGGCAGATGGGGTAGTTGGTATGAGATGTGCCAATAGGTGCGGGTGCGTAAGTACTCCCGCAAACCCCCGCGCTATGCTGTCGCAGATGTTTTCCCATGATGTCGAGCCCTTATTATACCCTACAATGCCACGATGTCAAGTGGGATGGGGCTATTCAGCCTGTTGCAGGCACTGCCCAGAGCCTCACCGAGGTGAGGGAAGTCATATCAAGCGAAAAAAGTGCCCGAGCAGAGGGGTCTGCCCTTTTCGGGTTCCACCTGGCAAACCGCCGCCTACAGGACACAACGCCCCAACCGACATTGCTGCCGATCCAAAGGCGCTGCCACTCCCCGAGTGAACGGTCTGCTCCACAGCGAACCCTACTCCGCCGCTCGCACGCGCCTTCCACTGGGGCGCAGGCTGCGTGCGTTCCTCCTCGCTTCGCCTGCCGCTTCTGCCAGTCGCCGGCGCAACCGGCTTCGACGGCTGCTTGCGAGGCTCCCCGCGGCAGGGGCATCCGCCTGCTGCTCGGGCTGGGGTTATCGGGTTTCCCCAATAACCGTTTGCTATTATACCCCATCGATGACGGCTTTGTCAAGGGGTAGCCCCCGAATCGGGGGGTTTTAAGGGGTGATTCGGGCGGATTTTGGGGAATTTTTCGGGGCTTTAAGGGCGGTTTTGCCCCGATTCCGCCACGCGCACCCCTTAGCGCAACCCGATTCGGGCGACAAGGCATGGGCACACGGCTGTACGCCTGGCTCACCACTCATCGCAATAGAAGGAACGATGATAGCATCGAAGCAGCATGCGACCTGTGTCGGGATCAGGGCGGCTCGGCCATCCCATAAAGGAGGTCTTGCCATGATACACACCGCCTTGAACGAACCAAACAGGCACAGCCCGACCATCCAGAGCAATCGGACGCGCATCATACTGAACAAAATCACTCCTTTCGCGCCTTACATCGGGCTTCAACCGCGCCGGAAAGCCCCGCCCATGACCATCCAGCGCAACCGCTTGGAGCCGATCGACTCGCGACTGACGCACGACCACCCCCAAAAGCGGCTCCACTGCATCGCCATGCCGCGCCGAAATGGAACTGCCCGGCTCAAATCGCGCCCGATTCCCCTCCATGAGCCATCCATCGAACCAGACCACTGTGTCAGAAGGATAGCCCATCTGGGAAAGCGAAACCGCCGGCGCCTCGGGATAAGTGATGGCATTAACGAACAAACACCAGTTTGGAACCAACGCCACCGCCACATCTGGTTCCAAGAGCGGCCGCCCCACCAGCCGTTCCAGACCCGAAATGGTGATGGGCATCGGTTCGAGGGGGCAGAGGGTGATGGCGTCGCTTTTCGTATAGGGGCGTTGCAGCCCCCAAAGCGTCACGAAGCCCTCGGCTTTTGTATAGAAGCCGAGCGCGAAGTTCTCGTCATAATCGCTTGCGTAGAGGAGAGTGGCACACGCTAACTGGCGCAAATGGGCGATGCACACGCTCGCTTGCGACGACCGACGCGCCCGATGGAACACAGGCAACAAGATGGCAATCAGGAGTGCCAAGATGGCTAACGCCACTAACAGCTCCATCAGGGTAAAACCACTCCTATATGTCCGAAAGGCACGACCACTTACTCGCTGCATAATTTCCCACCCCCTGCTGCTACACTCCCTGCAAGCCCGTGTATAGCAGAGCAACAAGACAGGATGACGAGAAGCGCGGGCTTTGCAGAGGGCTTTCGCAGTGTGCAGCAGAACCAATAAAACTCTGGTGGTGATTATCGGCATGCCCAGCGAAATCTGGAGCGAGGAACTGAAAAATGCAGCTGGAGCCGACGGTGGGACTCGAACCCACGGCCTGCGCATTACGAGTGCGCCGCTCTACCGCTGAGCTACGTCGGCTCCTGTCCTCCTATTATACCCCATGCAACGGCTTACGAAACAAGGGGCGGCACATGTTCACGGGTTTGCAGCTCGTATCGGGGTTTAAAGTGGCTCGTACCGGTTTGAATTTGGTCTCAGAGTTTTGCCCAATTTTCGAACACCCTCACCCCCCCTTGACAAACGCCTTTAGTGGCATGGTATACTTAACCTGTTTGGTTCACCAAACCTATCGGGTGCGGAGAGTAGAACTCCCCGCAGGAACGAACCTTGTTGAGGTAGCGTTGTCGCTGCCCCGACCGCAAGAGGCGGTCAAACACGCCCCATTTCAACGGGAGGTAAGTCAAAATGAGACCTATGGTGACACGAACGGGTCTAAAAGCATCGATAAGTCGCCTATTGGCGCTTGTAGCTCCCTCGCTTCTCATCCTGACCTTCGTGGGCTGTGGCGGCGGTGGGGGCACAGCCACTTCGACAGCCCTGCTTATAAACGGCACTGTGACGGTACCCTCTGGTACACCCCGCTCCCGGGACCTGACAGGTGGCTCGCCTCTTCCCGGTGCGGTTATACGCGCCTACCTGACCACCCAACCAGACAAGGTGATTGCGGAAGGCACGACCGATTCGGACGGACGCTATACGCTGCGCCTACCTGCTGACACCATCGGGAAAGATCTCCTCATCGTGGCGGAAAAGCAGGTGAGTGGGCAGCGCGTGCGGGTGAGCGCACTCGTTGCCGCCCTCCCTCCTGAAGGCTACGCAGGTGCCAACTTGGATGTGTTCACCACACTGGCAACCGAGGAGATTCTGCGCTACGCCCGCGAGCACAACATCAGTCGCCTCTCCCCGAATGGTATCGCTTCGGTGGTGGATCAGGTGCGCGAACGCCTGCGCGATCGCAACTCGCTTAGTCTTGTCGTCGGGACGACCCTGCCGGAAACCATCGGCGAGGGGATTTTGGACGAAGCGTTGCGCAATCAGGTGCGTCCGAGCGTGGAGCAAAACGGCAACAACCTGCGCCCTCCCGAAGGCGATGTAGCCGTAGCCAAAAGCATGATGCAGATGTTACGCGACTTCGGCGTGAGCGGACGCGACCGCGGTGAAAGCGAGGCGCTCCGCATCGAGCGAAAGGTGCGGGAGCAGGAAGCGATTGTGCGCCGCGACATTAGCGAGCCGCTGCGCGCCTTTAACGACCGCGGCTTCCGCTTTTTCTCGCGCGTGTTCGGACTGGGGGAGGAGAGCGAGGGTATCGACGGTCTCCCGCCCGCTCGCTATCGCGAGGTTCAGATAGGGTGGCGGTATCGCCTGGAACGCACGGACAATGCGCCTGACAATCGCACCTGGATTGTGCAGAGCGTCGACGGCTCGATGACCTGCACCGTGAAAACCCAGAACACCCTGTCGGCTTTTAACCTCCTCGACTCGGGCGGCGTGACTTTCGCCGTCCGCAAGCAAAGCGATTCGCAGTTCAAGTATGACGGGAGCTTGCAGGTAACCCAGCATGATAGCCAGAATAACATCACACAGGCTCAGTTCAACTTCTCCTTTGCCGATGGGCAACTCCGTCAGCCCATCGTGTTCACTGGCACTCTGAACGCAGGCGCGTATACGGATGGTGTTCCCCACTCGGCGCAATTCGCGGGGACACTGAGCAGCCAGTTCGCGGACTTGACCATCACGGGGCTGAGCTACGAAGCGTACCAGGCTTCCGGTCAACCCAAATCGATCAGTGCAACGCGTATTCAGGTGACCCTCGAGAGCGAACGGAACCTCTCGCTGGAGCTGCAGAATTTCACGGCGCAGTTTGCTGACGCCGCACCCGCCGAAAAGAATATCCAGCGCATCACAGTTGGCTCGCTCACCTCCGCAGGGCTCGATTCGACACTAACTCTACGAAACTGGACCGTGAGCTTTCGGCGCGTGGGAGGACAATCACTGCTCCCCGTGGCGATGGGAGGCGAGCTGGAGTATCGCGCACCGAATGATACACTCAGCGGCACCTTCGAAGCAAACTGGGAGAACCCTGTCGAGACCTCACTCCTCGAACAGCGATGGATTCCGCTTGAACAATTCCCACGCGGTGCTTTCGCCTTCTTGGGTCGGCTGCAGCCGGCGATTGGGCGACCGATGCAGTTGCAATTCACCCTGACCTTTGCACCCCAGCAGTCGCCCCCCAGCATAACCCTCACCCCACGCTTTGATCTGGGCAGTGAACGCATGGAGGGCACCGTCAGAGGCACGCTGAAGGTGCAGGGTGGCATGGTGGACACGCGCTCGCTGTTCGGCACCGGCTCGATTCAGATGAGCCATAGCCCCTCCGGCTTCCAGATACAGCTCACCGTCGCGGAAGATGGCACGGTGAGCGGCTCGATTAAAAAGTCCGACGGCTCTCAAGTCGCTCAGATTGGGAATGCCCATAACTTGGGGTTGCCGGACCTGGGGGACCAAGCGATTATCAAATACAGCGACGGCACCTTCGAAACACTGGCATCACTAATGCTGTGATGAAGCGCATCGCTTCGGGGAAGGCATTTCGCCTTCCCCGCTTGATTGGGATGGTGGCATGGGCAAGCCTCGCGTGCCCTGCCACCCATCACGCGCAATCGATTGTGTTGCCCTCCTTCGAAGAGAACACTCTCTGGGCTTGCAACATCCCCCCAGCTGCGACCCGGCTTGAGCTTGGCATCACGCATTCTGCGGATACCAATGTGCGCCCCCTGCTGCGCAAGGGTACCGAGAGCCGATTCGAAGGACGGCACCCCTACTATGCCGGGAATCGGCTGGAAATAATGCGTCTTCACTGGGGGAAATGGGAACTCGGCTATGCCCGCGGTTATGCCGACCTGTTTCAGGGGGACCAGGGCGCTGCCCAGCTCTTTCTCGAAACGGAGCGGGGCGCGCTGAACCCGAACACGGCGTATGGCGTCCAAGCAACCCTGAACCGCTCCGCCCTCCAACGCTGGACACTCGCCTATCGAGACCAGTTCGAGCTTACCCCATCCACAGGGGATCGGAGGCAGGAGGGCGTGTTGCGCTATCGCATTGCGCTTAGCTGGCTGGTGCTGCAGCGTGTTCAGGTGGGCGATTTAGCGGGTCAGAAGCGAGGCGACCAGTTCGAGGGCACGCTCAACCTGACCACGACACGGGGGCTGCCACCCGATGCAGTGGACGGGCGTGGTGTCGCCCTCGATGTGGAGGGCGAGCTGGTCTGGCACCATCTGCGGATGGGTGTTCGGGTGGAGAACCTCTGGAGTCGGCTGCAAATTCGTCGTACCCAGCGCATCGAGGCGCGCATTCGGGTGAACCAGCCGATACCCGATGCGGAGGGATTCCTGCGTGCGCCTCCTTTTTTGGAGGGGCACATCCAGACCGTCCGAATGGAGCGGCACGCCATGCCGACGCTGCAGGGATTTATAAGCGGATCGTGGGCAGACCGAGAAGTGGCTTTGATGGGGCGATATGACTTCGAGTGCGTCGTTGGCGTGGGCGTGAAGAGGGGCGCGCTATGGGGGATTGCGTGGCTGAATCGTCCCGCCTTGCAAATGGGATACACCACCCCGCGCTGGAACCTCACCCTTCGCCTGGATGGATTGGATACTGCCCGCCTACGACGCTTCGGGGTGGCGGTGCAGATAGTGCTGCCCTTACGGTAAGAGCAGTTCCACGAAAGGTTCACCCGACATCCGAAAGTTATCCATTTCGAGCACGGGCGAGTAGCTCAACACGGACAAAACTCGGAAAATACCTACCTCTGGGAGGTTCCCGACCTTCTCTCCAATAGCGAGGAGAGAGAGGGCACGGACGAGGGGGGATTCTGACACCCACGCCCGAATTCAGACAACGCATCCTGCAGGTCCGCAGCGTCCACAACACCGTCGCCGTTCAGGTCTTCGGGAAGGTCCGAACCCCTGTTGCCAAAGGCGAACAGCACAGCCAGCAGATCAGCGTCGTCCACGCAACCATCGCAGTTCACATCGCCAGCCACACACTGCACATACTTCACCGTCGCGTAGTCATAATCAGTGCCATCGCCACCCCAAGACTGTCCCGTCACATAGACATTGCCCTGACCGTCCACCGCAAGGGCACGGGCTTCATCAAAACCATTGCCCGGTCCGTTGTAGCGTGTAACCCAAAGTAGATTCCCGTTCGTATCATACTTCACCGTCGCATAGTCAACAGAAGTGCCAGCGCCAATAGACGATCCCGTCACATAGACATTGCCCTGACTGTCCACCGCAAGGGCAACGGCTACATCCACACCATTGTCCGGTCCGTTGTAGCGTCTGACCCAGAGTAGATTGCCATTCGCATCATACTTCACCGTCGCATAGTCATCAAGAGTGCTGGTGCCACCCCAAGACCGTCCCGTCACATAGACATTGCCCTGACTGTCCACCGCAAGGGCACGGGCATCATCGCTCCTATTGCCCGGTCCGTCGTAGCGTCTGACCCACGCTTCGCGTACAGTCTGCGCCCCCGTCCAAAACGGCAGCGCACACACCACCAACAAGGCGCACCCTGTGAAAAGGGCACACAACCGCCTCTGTACCACAGCCCTGTAAACGGGCTTGACCCTCGTTCTCATCAACATCCGTCGCCTCCTCTCTGTAGAGATTGCCCTGCGTGTTTGGGGGACGCATGGTTATCCATATTATACCACCATTTTGCGGGAATGTCAAGTTTTGTGCCGGGGCGTGGGACAATCGGTCGGCAAATGGAAGGGGAGGTTAGGAAGGGGCAAAATCGGGCGACGGACCCGTCGCCTCTACTCGCTAGCCCTTAGACAGGAGAATGGCGTGTCCCGTCGAAACCAATTCTCCATGCGAAGAGTCGGGCTTGTGGGGCTTGTGGCACTAACCGGCGTCCTGCTTGTTGCCCAAGAGAAGTCGGGTGGGGGCAACGCGTCTCCTGCCGAAATCGACCAGCTGCTGATGGCGCTGACCGACATCAACTGGTTCCATAATGTGCGCCCCCTGAACCTCACCGCCGAACAGGTTGACCGCTTGCTTGCCGCGCACGAGAAAGCCTTCAAACGGCTGGAGGAGATGGTGCAGCAGGAGGCCAAGGAGCTGCGCAATCGCAAGGATGAGATTCTGCGCGTGCGGGAGGACGCCTCTCGCGGCAAAAGCGTGCCCAAAGAGTTCATCGAAGCGATGCGCCAACTGGAGCAGGAGTTTATCCGACGCCGACAGGAGTTCCGCGCCCGCATCATCCGCGAAATCGCCACCGAACTGAAACCCCGATTCACCGACGAGCAGATGGACTATATGGTCAAGCGCAGCCAGGAGGTGCTGCAAGCCAGCAAGGTGAACACCGAGAAGCTGGAGCGCGACCAGCTGTTTATGTTTTTTGTGGAGCATGTGTTCCTGAATGAGCGCACCCCGACCCTGCTGAAAGAGTGGAAGCAGAAAAATCTGACCCGATGACGCGCTACAGGGAGCGATGTGCCTGCTCGATGGCACGCAACGCGGCAGACGCTTTGTTCAGACACTCCTGATATTCGCGTTCGGGCACCGAGTCGGCAACGATGCCTGCCCCCGCCTGCACATGAGCGATACCATCCTTTAGCAGGATGGTGCGAATCGTGATGCAGGTGTCCATATCGCCTGTGTAGCTGAAATAGCCCACGGCGCCCGCATAGGGTCCGCGTCGGGTCGGCTCCAGCTCTTCGATAATCTCCATCGCGCGCACCTTGGGCGCACCCGACACGGTGCCCGCAGGAAAGCATGCCCGCAGCACATCGATGCTGTCCACGCCCTCTTTCAGTGTACCGCGCACCTCCGACACGATATGCATCACATGCGAGTAGCGCTCGATCACCATCAGCTCCGGCACATGCACCGTGCCGTACTGGCAGACGCGCCCCAAGTCGTTGCGTCCCAGATCGACCAGCATGATATGCTCGGCGCGTTCCTTCTCATCGGCGAGCAACTCCTGTGCCAGTCGCTGGTCTTCCTCCTCGCTGTCGCCGCGCGGGCGTGTGCCCGCTATCGGGCGGGTGATGGCTTCGCGCCCCTCCACCGTCACCAGCACCTCAGGCGATGCCCCGATGAGGGTCATGTCGTCCATCCGTAGGAAAAACATGTAGGGCGAGGGGTTGATGGAGCGCAGGGCACGATAGAGATTGAGCGGGGGCGCGTTCACCCGCTGGCTGAACCGCTGCGATAGCACCACCTGAATGCAGTCGCCTGCGTGGATATAGTCCACCGCACGCCTCACCGCCTGCATAAAGGACTCAGGGCTAAGGTTGGGGGTAGGGTTTAGGGCAAAGGTCGGGTCTTCATAGGGTGGGGGTGGCGGCAACGGGCGATTCAGCTGGGTCATCACCTGCTCGATGCGCCTCGCAGTGCCCCGATAGGCCTCGTCGGCATCCGCCACGGGCGGCACATTCACCAGCACGCGAATATGATGCTGCACATGGTCAAAAATCAGCAGCACTTCGGGAAACATCAGGCAGCAGTCATCGGTCTGAAGGTCGTCGGTAGTGAGGTCAGGCAAGCGTTCCAAAAAGCGCACATAGTCATAGGCGAGATAGCCGACCGCCCCCCCGCTGAAGCGGGGCAGTTGGGTATCGCGCTGATACACATAGCGCCTCAAGAGGGCACGCACCGCATGGAGGGGGTCGTGATGGGGTGGCAGCTCCAGCGTTCGCCAGCCCGTGCCGCGCTCCCATAGACGCGCCACCCGCCCCTTCGAACGGAAAATGGCGAACGGGGCAACCCCGATAAAGGAGTAGCGCGCGATGCGCTCGCCTCCGCTCACGCTCTCCAGCAAAAAGGCGTATGGCTCCTCGCCTGCCACTCGGTGAAAAGCCGACAGGGGCGTCTGCCAATCTGCCAACACCGCCTGATAGACGGGCACCATCCGACCCGCCCGCTGCCACGCCCGAAACGCTTCCCTGTCAGGACAAAGCGCCCCACTATACACCTGCCAAGTATACCATTCACACCTGCCCATCGAGAAGGTGTTGGGTACACTTTTACCGATGGGTAAACGCTACTATATCACGACGCCGATCTATTATGTGAACAGCACGCCGCACATTGGCACGGCGCTGACCACGATTGTGGCGGATGCCTGTGCCCGATTTCAGAAACGGCGCGGTCAATCTGTCTATTTCCTGACGGGCACCGATGAGAACGCGCCGAAGGTGCATCGTGTCGCGCAGGAACGCGGCATCCCCACCCAACAGTTCGTGGACGAGATGGCAGAGGTGTTCGCCCGCACTTGGCAGGCGCTCCATATCGAGTATGATGTGTTTATTCGCACAACGGAAGAGCGCCACAAGCGCGTGGTGACCGAGGTCTTTCGGCGTCTCCGTCAGCAGGGCGACATCTATCAGGGGAGCTATCAGGGCTGGTACTGCGTTTCGTGCGAGACCTTTTTTGCCAGCAGCAAGGTGGGTGAGGCACGCACCTGCCCCGATTGCGGCAAGCCGTTGGAGTGGCGCGACGAACCCTGTTATTACTTCCGCCTGTCCGCTTACGAATCACGCCTCAAGGAGCATATCGCGGCGAACCCGCACTTCATCGAGCCCGAGGTGCGGCGCAACGAAACGCTGGGCTTTATCGCCGAGGGCTTGCAAGATGTCGCCGTGACGCGCACCGGCACCGATTGGGGCGTGCCCGTGCCCGATGAGGAGTCGGGCGGCGTTATCTATGTGTGGTTCGACGCGCTGCTGAACTACCTCACGGCGACGGGATGGCTGGAGCGCGATGGGGATGCCTATCTGGACACATGGCCGCCCGATTTGCAGCTGATGGGCAAGGACATTCTGCCGCGTTTCCACGCCACTATCTGGCCCGCGATGCTGATGGCGTTGGGGCTGCCGCTGCCCTTGCGCCTCTACGGACACGGCTGGTTCCTGGTGAATCAGCAGAAGATGTCCAAGTCGCTGGGCAATGTGTATGCGCCGTTGGAGGTGGTGCAGGCGCTGTCTGAGGCGTCTCAGTGCCAGCAGCCCGTTGCGGTCGATGCCTTCCGCTACTATATGCTACGCGAGATGCCCACCGACTCGGATACCGAGTTCAGCTTGGAGGGGTTGGAGACGCGCTATAATGGCGACTTGGCGAACGATTTGGGCAATCTGGTGCATCGCACGCTGTCGATGATGCATCGCTATTTTGAAGGGCGCGTGCCAGAGGGCGTCCATGTGGAGGAGGCGGTGGCGGTGTCGTTGCTGCAGGTGTCGCGGCAGGTGGCGGAGGCGTATGAAGCGGTGGATTACCCGCGCGGGCTGCAGCAGGCGTGGAACCTGATTGGGCTGATCAATCGCTATTATGAAGAGCAGGCGCCGTGGTCGCTGGCGAAGGCAGGCGAGTATGGGCGTGCTGGGCGCGTGCTGTATGCGGGGCTGGAGACCATCCGCACCCTCTGCACGCTGGTGGAGCCGGTGATGCCGCGCGTGGCAAGCGAGATAGCGCGCCAGCTGAATCTGCCCGCCGTGCCGCTCTGGAGCGATACCGAGGCGGTCAATCGCATTCCGTCCGGGCACACGCTTCAGCCGCCCACCCCTATCTTCCCACGCATCCCGTTGCGTTAGGGGCTTTTCAGCGGGATGCGCACACGGAAAGAGGTGCCTTTGCCAGGTTGGCTGCTGGCATCCCAGCTACCCTTGTGGGCTAAAATCGCGTTGCGAATGATGCGCGTGCCCAGTCCGGTGCCACCCGCTTTGCTGCTGCTGGCACGCCCTTCGAGAATCTCGCGCACGCGATAGGCGGGCATGCCGGCGCCCGTGTCGCTTACCTCCAATCCCAGATAGAGCTGTTCCGCCCCGTTAGTCTCCAGGTGCACCCGCACGCTTACCTCGCCCCCAGGTGGGGTCGCCTCCACCGCATTATGCAGCAGGTTATACACCATCCGCTCGATAAGGAACTTGTCCAGCAGTGCGGGTGGGGTGGGCTTGATGTCGGTCTTGAGGGTGACCCGCTTCTGACGGGCAAGCGGCTCGATGGCATGCACGCGCGACTCAACTATCTCAGCGAAGCTGTGCGGCTCCAGATTCGCATCGGAGGTCGCACCGCGGATGGCATCCGCCACCAGTTGGGTGTCGCGATAGACCTCGACCGTTGCGGTGTGGATTGCTCCAAACGCCTCTTGCATCAACATATAGGCTTCTGGATGCAGGCGAGCAATCTCGCTCAGGTAGGGATCCAGCGTGGTGAGCCAACCCAGCACCACATTCACCTTATTTTTGATGTCGTGCGCCATCATGCCCATCGTTTCCGCCAGATGTGCCAGCTCGGCTTCACGAGCAAGCCGTGCGTTCTCGATCGCCAGCGCCGCAATATCGGCAATAATGCCGGTCATCGCCAGGTCCTGCTCGGTGAACACACCCTGCCGACGGTTCACCAGCTGCATCACGCCCAGCGTTTGTCCATCTGCGCTGCGCATCGGCACGGTGAGCAAGCTGGTGGTGCGATGGCGCAAAGCGATGTCGACACGGGGGGAATGCTGCGGATCATGCTCAGGGTCCAGACTCAGCTTCGGCTGACCTGTGCGAAACACCTCGCCCGCAATCCCTTCGTCCACATCGAGCGACATGCCCTGCAGCTCATGGCTCTTATCACCGACCACATAGCGAAACACGAGGGCATTCAACGAGGGTTCATAAAGCAGGATGGAACCGCCCTCGGCATCCACACTCTGCATCGCCACTTGCAGGATGCGGCGCAGCCTCTCCTCGAAGTCCAGCGCCGTAAATAGCTGCTGCGTTGCCTCCTGAATCACCCGAATCCGTTCTCGCTCTTCCATGGGCGTAATGACCTCGTATAAAGTTTACCATGTTCTCCACCGCTGGGCGCGAGAAACAGAAGGTGGGAAGAGGGCGTCCAATCGAGGTATACTATGCGTAGCCGTCCCATGCGACGGCTCAATCTAAACCGAGGAGGCGACATGCGATGAAAAAGTTCTGGAGTACCCTTATCGTGGCAGCTGTCGTGAGTGTGCCGATTGCCCTTGCCCAAGAGGATCAGGGTGGCGGCAAGGGGGTTGAGGTTAAACCCAAAACCGGAAGCCAGATCCAACCACAGCAACCACGCCAAGATGTCTTGGAACCGAGCTATCTTGCCCGTGCCCTGAACCTGAACGAGGAGCAACGCGCACGCATCGATGGATTGTGGAAGCAGTACCGCGACCGCGATGAAGCCATCAAGCGCGACACTTCTATCACCCCCGAACAGCGCATCCAGCGTTTCCGCCAGAACCGTGAGGAATATATTCGGCTCGTGCGCTCCGTGCTGAATGAGGAGCAACTCAAGAAGTTCGAGGAGCTGCTCGAATCGGATGCGAACACACCCACCACGCCCACCAACCTGCGCTTCAACCCAGAGCAAATCAACAAAATCCGCGAGATTACGCAACGCTATAACGCGCTGCGCAAGCAGGTGCAGGAGGACACCTCGCTGGACGCCCAAACCCGTCAGCGACGCCTTCAGGAACTCAACAAGCAGATGCTGGACGAGATTCGCAGCATTCTGACCCCTGAACAGCGTGCCCAGTGGGATAAGGCGATGAAGAAGGACGAGAAGAAGGGCGACCAGAAAGAGGGCGAGAAGAAGGGCGACCAGAAGGAGAATAAGCAGAACCCGCCTGGTTCAGGAGGAGGTGCGAGCGGCGGATCGTGAATGTGCGCACAGCCCATGTGCCGCCTCATAGCATCGAAGCCGAGATGAGTACGCTCGGCTCGATGATGCTCGACCAGCACGCGATTGAGAAGGTCGCGGAGATTCTCCGTCCCGATGACTTCTATCGCGAGGCGCACCGCATCCTCTATGAGGTCATCCTCTCGCTGGCGGAGCGGCACATCCCGGTAGACCTGTTGACTGTTCAGGAGGAGCTGAGGCGGCGCGACCAGCTGGAGGAGATTGGTGGGCTACCTGCTCTGGTGCAGATTGTGGAGAGCGTGCCCACCGCCTCCAACGCCGAGTATTACGCCCGCATCGTGGAGGAGAAAGCCATCCTGCGCCGGCTCATCCGCGCCGCCCACGACATCCTCCAACTCGCCGATGACCCCGAACTCGAACTGCAAGATGTGATCGACCGCGCCGAGCAAGCCATCTTCAGCGTGGCACAGCGACGGCTCGGACGCTATTTCAGCCCCATCGACCGCTTGCTGCTCCAAGCGTTGGAGCATATCGAGCGGGTGCAACTTTCAGGTCGGGGGATTCTGGGCATTCCGACCCACTTCCCTGCCCTGGATTACAAAACCTCTGGGCTACAGCCCTCTGAGCTGATTATTCTGGCGGCACGCCCCAGCGTGGGCAAAACCGCCCTCGCGCTCAATATCGCTGAGAATGTCGCCCTGCGGGAGAACCGCCCGGTCGCCCTCTTCAGCTTAGAGATGTCGCGGGAGCAGCTGGTGCAGCGCATGCTCTGCTCGCAGGCAGGCGTGAGCGGCAATCGCATCCGGCACGGCACGCTCACCGAAGAGGATTGGGAGCGGCTCCAGATGGCAGCGGAGCGCCTCTTCCGTGCCCCTATCTTTATCGACGATACCAGCGGGCTTTCAGTGCTGGAGATGCGCGCCAAATGCCGCCGCCTCAAAGCCGAACGCAACGACCTCGCCCTCATCGTCATCGACTACCTGCAGCTCATTCGGTCGCACAGTCGGCGTGCCGAGAACCGCAATCAGGAGATTGGCGAGATTGCGCGCGCGCTCAAAGGGCTGGCACGCGAGTTCGAAGTACCGGTGCTGGTGCTTTCGCAGCTCTCCCGCGCCGTCGAGCGACGCGAGGAGAAGCGTCCCATCCTCTCCGACCTGCGCGACAGCGGCTCCATCGAAGCCGAAGCCGATGTGGTGCTTTTTATTCACCGCCCTAACCGCCGCGGCGACGAGTTAGACGATGACGAGCCGCGCGAGGCAGGCGTCGTCCCCACCGAAGAGGTGGAGATTATCATCGCCAAACAGCGCAACGGACCCACCGGTCGAATCTCGCTCGGCTTCCAGCCCGCCTTCTCCCGCTTCGTCACCCTCGAACGCGCCACCATCCCCGAAATATAAGGGTATACTTTATCACGATGATGCCGCACATCGAGATCGATCGTATCTATTTGATGGATTGCCGTGAGGGCATGAAGGCGATGCCGGCGGGTTGTGTAGACCTTATCGTCACCGATCCACCCTTCGCCATCGAGTTCCGTGCCAAGCGTTCCAACTATAATCGCACACAATCCCGAGTACTGGAAGGCTATAACGAAATCCCCAAAGAGGAGTACTATGAGTTCACTTTATCTTGGATGCGGGAAGCCTATCGAGTGCTAAAAGATTCCGGCAGCATGTATGTCTTTTCTGGCTGGAATAACTTGCGCGATATATTGAATGCCATCGAAGAAATCGGGTTCGAAGTTGTCAACCATATTATATGGAAATACCAGTTTGGGGTGTTCACACGCCGTCGATTTGTAACATCCCACTACCATTGCCTCTATGTTTGCAAGGATGATCGCTTGCGAAGATTCTATCCAGATAGCCGCTTTCCCATCGATTCGCGTGAGAACGGAAAAGGCAGTGCTCGCTATCGCGACATGGAGGATGTCTGGTATATTCCGCGTGAATACTGGAATGGTGATGTGAAAACGCCCACCAAACTACCCGCCGCACTCATTCAAAAGATTTTGGCATATTCGTCAGTAGAAGGAGATGTGGTGCTGGATCCGTTTCTTGGGTCGGGACAGGTGGCTGTCGTAGCCCAGGCAATGAATCGCCACTATATCGGCTTCGAAATTGTGCCTGAGTATTACCACTTTGCTCTACGCCGATTGCAAGAACGAGTTTATCGCATTAAGGCAGAGACTCTTGAAGTGGAGAACATGCGCTTACCCATAGATGTAGATCAAGGCATATAGTTTGCCAACTTTTTTGTCCCTTTTAGTATCTCTCGCGCTATACTCCGACTGACTATTTCACTACCTGCAGCATCCCTTCGTGCAGGAGGAATGTCGCAAACAATCAAATATTTAGGGTTTTGGCGCAGGAAGTCACGCAAAGCGGCGTAACGGAGCACAACTGCGTCCGAAGTTCGCCTGGTCTCACCGATCAAATCAGGGTCGGCATATCCAATCCCGATTCCATGCAACACAAAGAGGGTTGCTGTGTCCCATTCTGTCGCAGACGATTTACCCTGTACATTAATCAAGCGGATATCACCTGTTCTTTTGAAATGCCCTTTGACGGAGAATCCCCCATCAGGAATTTTAATATCGATTCGCTGTTCGGAAGTTCCAACATCTTCCGCTTTAACTCCCGCTGCCCGCAACGCCGCCACTAAAACAACCTCAAGTACCCCGCCTACAATAAAACGGCTCTCGCGAATTGAGGTGGCAAATTGCTCATGCAGCCGCCCTATAGCAAGTTCGATATCCCCACGCAAATCAGGGTCTTTCTCCACGGCTCGCTTTAGTTTCCCAAACGCTGCCCGTTCCGCTGCGAATCGTGATTTTCGTGCCATTCTACGTTCGCTCCTCTACAATGCTATGCCCATCCGCTCGCACGGCGGCACAGTTGCGTTGCCATGCCAGCACCGCTTCGCCCACCAGCCACAGCGCCAGTAGCAGAATGGCGCCGCTGAAGCCAAACAGCAGTTTATTGCCCTGCGCCCAGAAGCCCTGCATGCCCAGCCCTAACGCCGAGATAGTCACCACCAACATAAACGCCATCGGCAGCAGCGTGTAGACCGTTGGGCGACCCAGCGAGCGCAGATAGAGCGAGACCACCAGCAGCGCAAGCGCCGCTAATAGCTGGTTCGACGCGCCGAACAGCTGCCACAGAATGGAGCCTACCGACTTCAGCTGACCCGTGACGGGATCAGGCGCGCGCAGCAGCGCGAAGAAGCCGATAATGCCAATCGCGACCGCCGTCGCCAGATAGGGATTGCCCAGCACGGGCAGCCGCAGCGCGCGACTCAGCTCCTGCATGTTGTAGCGGATCAAGCGTGCCCCCGTGTCCAGCGTGGTGAGCGCGAAACCAATCGCAACCGTCGCCACGAATACCTTCGCCACATCGAGTGGGATGCCCGTCATGCCCACGATAGCCCCCGCGCCATGCACGAAATTCGCCAGCGCGCCCTTGCCTGCTGCCAGCCAATCGCTGTAGCGATTGCCCCACTCTGTGCCCAGTCCTGCTGCCACCGCCATCAGCGCCAGCACCGCCAGCAACCCCTCGGTCAACATCCCGCCATAGCCAATCGGCAGCGCGTGCGAGGCGCGATCCAACTGCCGCGAGGTCGTGCCCGACGCCACCAGCGAATGGAACCCCGACACCGCCCCACACGCCACCGTGATAAAAAGAATCGGAAACAGCGGCTGCAGATTCTTCGCCTCAAAGTGAAACGCCGGCGCCGTGATAGCGGGACGCCCTATCAACACCCCAACAAGGAGCAACCCCATCCCCAAAAAGAGCTGGAACGCGTTCAGATAATCGCGCGGCTGCAAGAGCAACCACACGGGCAGCACCGATGCCAAAAAGGCATAGACCAGCAGGATAATCGTCCAGCGATCGGCTGTCAACTCAAAGCCCGCAATCGCCGTGATGGGCATACGCACGCCCAGCCACACAAAGAACAGGCTCAACGCCACGCCCACCAGCGTCAGCCAACCGAGCCGCACCCGATAGCGATAGAACAGCACCCCCATTCCCAGCGCCAGCACAATCAACATCGCGCTGGGCAAAACCGCTTGCGGCACATGCCCACCCTCCGCACCGCCCTCGCCCGGCGCAAAAAGAGCGGCAATATTAATCACAAACACGCCCATCGCCAGCCCAATGGCAAAGATGCTGAACAGCAGGAACAGCACCCGTGCGCGCGTGCCCGCCACATCCAACGCCAGGTCGGCGACCGTCCGTGCCCGGTTCCGAATCGAGCTATAAAGGCAACCCAGGTCATGCACGGCGCCAATCAGGATACAGCCCAGCAGAATCCAAAGCAGCGCAGGCACCCAGCCCCAGATGACCGCAATCGCCGGTCCCAGCAGCGGTCCCAGCCCCGCAATCGAAGCGAAGTGATGCCCGAACAATACCAGCGGCGGCGTCGGCACATAGTCGATATCGTCCCGCTGCGTATGGGCGGGCGTCGGCTCCGTATCGTCCAACGGGAACACGCACCGCGCCAAGAATCGTCCATAAGCCCGATAGGCGAGCCAAAGCAGCACCGCCGCACCCAGCACAATCCACGCTGCGTTCATCCGCGTTTCACCCAATTGTATTATACGCCATCGGGTAGAATCGTGCCGCCATGCTGTTCCAGTCGCTGGGGGTTCTGTTCTGGTTCCTGCCGGTGGCAGCCTTTATTATCGTGCTGTATCTGCTGAAGATACGGCGTCGGGAGGTGCGGGTGCCGGCACGCTTTCTCTGGCCGCCCATCACGACCGATGTGCGGGCGAACACGCTCTTTCAGCGGCTGCGTCCCAATCTGCTGCTCTTTTTGCAACTGCTGATTGCGCTGCTGCTCCTGCTTGCGCTGGCGCGTCCTGCGATGCAAGCGCGTGGCGCGCTCGGCAGGCAGACGGTGGTGGTGATCGATGCCTCCGCCAGTATGGGTGCGACCGATGTGTCGCCTTCCCGCTTCGAAGCGGCGCGCCATCGCCTGCGCACCCTCATCCGGCAGATGAGTGCGTCGGAGCAACTGGCAATTATCGAAGCGGGTCCGAATGTGCGGGTGGTCGCCTCGCTTACCGCCGACCAGCGCAAGCTGCTGGACGCTGCCAACAGCCTGCAGCTCAGCGATGCGCGGGGCAATCTCGACGAGGCGTTGCGCTTAGCTGCCGCGCTGGTGGGCAATCGCCCCGGTAGTCGTATCGTGCTGCTGTCGGACGGCGCCTTCCCCGAAATCACCGACTTCTCACCCGGCAAGGCGCAATTGGTGTACGAATCGTTCGGCAAGCATGGCGAGAATGTCGCCATCACCGCGATGGATGTGCAGCAGCGTTCGGGCGGCACCGAGTGGTTCGTGGGGCTGCGCAATTTTGGGGAGAAGCCTGCCAAAGGCGTGCTGGAGTTCTACGCGGGGGGCGAGCTGATCGATGCGCGTGAGATCACCATCCCTGCCAAGCAGATGCTGGGTCAGACGCTGATGTTGCCGCGCGCCCGCGAGCCGCTGGAAGCCCGCCTCTCGCTCGACGACGCGCTGCCTGCTGATAATCGCGCCTATCTGGTCGGGGCAAGCGAGCAGACCGTGCGCGTGCTGCTGGTCGGGGAGGGCAACTTCTTTCTGGAGCGTGCCCTCGCGCTGGAGCCAAATGTGCAGCTGGACAAAGCCCCCACCGTGCCCGAATCGGAACGCGGCAAGCCCGTCGGTGGCACCTATGACCTGATTATCTTCGACGGCACACCCGTCGTGCCTGTGAAAGCGCGTGCGGTGATGACCATTCGCACCCAAGGTGGCGCAATTGCCGCTCTCAGCGGCTCCGTTAAACTGCCGCGTGTCGCCACTTGGGAGCGCGACCATCCGCTGCTGCGCTATGTGGAGCTGAGCAACCTGTTGATTGACAGCGCGCCGCGCTTGCAACCGGCGCCTTGGGCGAAGGTGCTTGCCGAAAGCCAGCAGACGCCTTTGATAGTGGCAGGTGAGCATGGCGGGCGCAAATGGCTTGGCATCGGCTGGAACCTGCTCGATTCCGATTTCCCGCTGCAGCCCGGCTTCCCCATTTTTATTGCGAATGTGGTGCGCTGGGCGACCAGTGGGCGTGCCACGAACACAGGCTTCACCCTCCGAACGGGCACTCCCTTCACCCTCACCACCCCGCCTGATGAGCAGCAGCTCACCTTGCAGATGCCCGACGGGCGGAGTCAAACGCTGCGCGTGAACGAGGGCAGCCTCATCCTGCCCGGCGTGCCGAAAGTGGGGCTGTATGAGGTGGTGGGCAAGCGCACACGCCTCCAAATCGCCGCCAACTTGCTCGACAGCGACGAGTCGAACATCACACCCCGCACCGCGCTGCAGCTGGGTGGGCGCACCGTCACGGCGCGCTCCAGTGTCTTCACCTTGCGCGAGCTATGGCGACCGCTTGCGCTGCTCGCCTTGCTTACCCTGATGGTCGAGTGGTGGGTCTTCGTCCGCCGCTCCTGAATTAGGGGTAAAGCCCCGTCAGTTCGGCACGCGCTAAGACCTTGCCTTGCATCGCCGAAATGACTTGATCGTAGCTCGCGCCATCAGGCAAGCCGAGAGTCGCTACTGAAAGCGCATAAACCGTGAACCGATATTGATGGCGCTCGTTCGCAGGTGGGGCAGGACCACCGTAGCCCGTTCCTCCGAAATCATTTTGTCCTTCCTTTATCGGGTTGAGGAAATTACCACTTGCACCTTCTGGGATATCGATATTATTCACTGGGATATCGTACACTACCCAGTGGACGAAATTCTCGGCATTGATATCGATGCAAGTGATGACAAAGCTGCGCGTTTGCTCTGGAAAGCCAGACCAACGCAGGTGGGGCGAGGCATTTCCTCCAGCATAAGAGCATCGTTCGGGTATCCTTCTAATAAGGGGGGGAGGTGGGCAGGGCTTGGCAAACCCTGCCCACACAGCGGGTTCAGCTCCGTGGCGTCGGCTTATGCCAGAAGCGTAGCGAGCGCGGCTGTGGGGCAGCCCGTGTCTGACCACGCAGACGAGTCAGGGACTCGAACAACCCTGCATCCAAGTTGTAAATGGCAGAGCCACCACCACTGCTGATAACGGCTTTTTTACACTCGCCATCCGCGCCGAAGTCCACCCGCATCTCAACCGGTTGACCTGCTACCTGACCCCTGATTGTCAGCACCCCGCTGGTGGAGTAGTCACAACTCTCTACAGGCCACTCCAGCGGTTGCGAGACGCCAAGCGTTACATTGTAGGTCTGGGGTGGGGTAATCAACAGGTTACGGACATTCAGGGTCATGTTCAAAGCCGAGGTGCGAACCAATGACAGCTCATTATTTTCCAGCGTGATGGTGGAGCTGAGTGTGCCGTTTGGCACGCTGCCTTGGGACACGTCAGGAATGTTCCAGCTGAAGCTGCTTATCTTGATGGTCATCTGTCCCGTACTTTCGTTGAGGGTCATTTGCAGCGTGCCAGTTAGGGCAACATCACTCCAAGTGAACCCGCTTTCGAAGACCGCTGTCAACTGGACGCCATCTTGGGTGCTGCTAAACTCGAAGCTAATCTTGCCGTTCAGCTGACTGTCAGCATATTCGAAGTTGGTGAAGGTGGCAGCGTAGCTGTCTGGGTAGCTGCCCTCGATGGAGACATTCTGGGTTGGGCTTGCCAAGCGATTGTGCAGTTGGTAGAGATAGTACATAAACTGGGGTAGCCCCGTCGCCCATGCCTCCGCGGTCAGCACGGTATCTGCCAAATCAGCCCCCGGCGGAAGATTCAACAACGCTGCCAGATAGGCATCCAGTTCGGAATCGGTCTCTTCGCACCAGGCGATATACTCGCTATTTTGCAACGACTGCACTACATAAGTAGTCTCGCGGTAGGTAAAAACCAGCTGGTAGTCATCGACGGCGCCGCAGCCCTCAAAGGCAGGATCCCAGTCGAAGGTGAAGGGGAAGAGCAGTTCCGCCTGTCGACGACTGCGGGGCAGCGGTTGGAAGGACCAATCGGCACCGTAGTAACCTGCACAGTCGACCTCATCCACCTCATCGTAGATGAAGAAAAAGCCGTCGCTGTCCATAATCCAGGTGAGCAGGGCAAGTTCTATCGAGAGGTACGCCAGCAGGTCATCATCCAGCCAGCCAATCTCGAGCCCTTCCCAATCCATTCCTTCGATATCGAAGGATGGAATATCGTCGTCATTCTGGTCGAGCTTGAGTCTCACGGGGTTCCACTCCCGCTTTTGCTCATTGCCGAGAACGACCTTATCGCCCGGGCGATTGGGTTTGGCAGTTTTAATGTCCTCGACGGTGAGCTTATTGTAGTCGATTTGTGCCGTCACCTGCTGTCCCTTTGGAGCATTTTGGGGTAGCTGAGCTTTAAGGTTGCCAATCAGCTTGAGTTGCGGACCGTTGGGGTTGGGCGCCCTAATCTCCATCGGCTCATTCTGGGGGCAAGTGACCTCCACCTCTTTGGTGTTTCCAGAGGTTGAGGTGGTGCGAACCTCCATTTTGCCCCTGAACAGCTTCGGACGCGGCTGGCGAGAGACCAGATCTATTTCACTTTCGTCTATCAACCCGCCCAGCCACCAATCCAACTCCGGTGGAGTATTATCAAAGTCGATTGCGAGTCCGTTCGGAGTATCCCTAAGGAAGGTCTGCGAGTTTGGATAGCGCTGCCTTATCTTGTTCACCGCGTTGTTGTTGGTCAAGGCGTTCGCCGTGTTCACTAAACTCTCTTGCGGGGTGATACGGCGTTCTCGGCTGCCCGGATTGAGAGGGCGACCACTGTAGTCTCGGAGCAAGTCCTGCATCTGTCCGGCGTTGTTAAGCAGCGAGCCTGCACGGGGATCCCGGTTGCTGAAAGCGCGGACATCATTAGCACCTTGGAGAATCTGGCGGTTGCCAGCACCGCCGCCCCCACCTCCGCCACCACAGGCAGTAAGGGCAAGCGATAGAACGACGCCGAAAGCAAGCAGGGAGTAGTACCGAGAACAACGCGTCCAGACTGCGCGCAACGCACGATAACGATGCTGGGCTGTTTCCCAGCCATTCCCGATCAAGCCATACGCTGCTCGTCTCATAGCGAACCTCCTTCTCAAAAACGCTGCACATCTATGCAGCGGTTAAGCATATTATACCCCAACTTTTGCAAGGATGTCAAGGGGTGTTGAGGGTGTTCGAAAATGCGGTTTTTGCCCCCCTCCTGCAGGTTCCCCCCCACTGTGTGAGGGGAACCCAATCGGTTCGGTTCCCCCTGCCAGCAGGGGAAACCTGTAGGAGGGTATCTGCGCTACCGTTGCGCGCGGCGACACAAATCCCCGAAGGCGCACAGGCGGCAATGCTCGCCCGGCGTCGGGTGAACGGTTGCCTGTTGCAGCAGCGTCAGCAAGTGGCGCAGCTCCTCGCGCAGCCGCTGGATGGCTTGTACCATGCGCGTCTGGGATAGCACCATCATCACTTCCGCGGGGCTACCCTCCCACTCCCCCGCACGAAATCGGCGAATCAGCCCCTCATCGTAGGGCACAAAGCGCACCCGTCGCCCATGCGATAGCTCATCAAACGCTATCACCACCCGTTCCGCGCCGAACCGCGCCTGCACCACCATCGCATAAAGCAGAGGCTGAAACGCCACCCCCGCCTCTATATCGATGCGACGGGGTGAATGGGTGAGTTTGTAATCGGTAATCATCGCCACCTTGCTAATAGGGCTGACATCGATTCGATCCACGACCCCGCTGAGCCGTATCGAAGACCCACCGCCGAGCGATAAGCGGTACGCTCTCCGCTCCGAGTCGGGGTCGAACCAATCAGGACGGTCGGCAGCCCCATCGGGCAGTGGGTTCTCCTCGTCGCTGCTGATGGGTGTGCCGAACGCCCACTCGAAATGGCGCGGTTCCAGTCCGAACTGCTGGCGATAGCGGGGTTCCCGCAGCGCAAACAGCTGGAGCAGGCGTGTGGCGTAGGCATGCAGCACCTGCAGCTGCCAGTGCGCCAGTTCAGGCGGTGTCTCATCCAGCACGCGCGCCAGTGAAGCCAGCAACGCCTGCGCCCATTCAGGCGAATCGGGCGGTAGCGCCCGATGATGCCGATAGGCGTGGCGCAGCGTGGCATGGAGAACGCTCCCCACCTGCGTCAGGTGTAGCCCGCGACGGGGCACGCGCACCCGCAGCCGATGGCGAAACAGATACTGAAACGGGCAACGGTAAAGCGTCTCCAGCTCGCTCACGCTGAAGGTGCGATCGATGTCCATGACCTGCTGGCGCGTGGAGGGCAAAGTGAGTCGGTCCGACGCGCCGGACAAGTCGGACGAGTCGGCGGCTCCTAACTGTGCCGCATGCGCCATGGCACGGTCGTAAGGATGGAGCCGCTCATGTTCCGGCGGGATGAGGTCCTCCAAGCGGTAGAAGCGCGTCTCGTGAGGTGGGAGCTGCTGCAGATAGGAGGAGGGCAAGGTCTCGCTTTCGTCTATCACGCGTGGATAGCTCAGATAGAGATAGGGGGCTGCAGCCGCCATTGCCGCCGCGAACAACAACGGCTCTACACGCTGCCTTTCGGAACGCAAAGGCAAGTAAACGCGCTCTCCCTGATTTTCGAAGTAGGCTCGCAGTGCGCGCCGTTCCGACTCACGCAGGAAGGGGTCATCGGGATGGCGGCGTGGCAGCACACCCTCCACCATCTCCATCAGGAACACCACTTCCGCTTGGATTAGCCCCGCAAACTCCAGCGGCACCACCCGCACCCCATCGCGTCCCAACAGGTGCGGGTAGAGTTCCACATCGCACAGGCGCGCGATAGAAGCGACTGCGCGCGCGATGGGCATTCGCTGGAGCAACGGCATATAGGCACGCACCAGCTCCTGCAGCTTGCTCGTGGCGGTCAACTCGTTGCGTGCCTCGATATCGCCGGGAGATGGCTCCAACCATTCACGAAGCGATTTGATCACCGCGTGCAGGTCGTGCGACGGCTGGCGCAGCTGGTCGCGATAATCCGCCAAGCGCGCCAACACGACTCCTGCCTCGTTAACGGGAACGGCTGGGGTGGGAGCAAAAGGGGATTCCGCTGCCAAGCACCGACGCGCCTCGTCCAGCCACGCATCAGCAGGCAAGGCGCGCTTGCCCACTTGCGAGAGGTGATAATGCCCTTCGCGCGACCAGCCCAGATAGGGATTTTGCAGCCACTCTAACCAATCCGCTCCCGTGCCCTGACCGAGCAACAGGCGCAGCGCATTTAGCAAAACACGCACAAGTGGCGAGTGGCTCAAGGGCAGATGAATCTCCAACGCCAGCGGGATGCCGTATCGCTCAAACAGCCGGGTGAGTCGCTCTAATGCTGCTGCGGGCTGGCGCAGAACGAGGGCAATCTGCTCGGGCGGAACACCCCGCTGGAGATGGTGCAGGATGTGCCGTGCCACCACCTCCACTTCGCGCAGGGGGTCGGGCACACTCAGCACCACAACTGTCGTGGATGCCCCTGCCGCTCCGTCTGACTCGTCTGACATGTCGGACAGGTCGGACAGCGCAGATAGGTAGGGTTGCAGGCGGGCAATCAGGGGATGGTGCGCCTCATAGGGCAGTGTGAGGCAGATGTCGCAGCCCCGTTGCGAGGCGGCGTGCAGTAGGGCGATGTCCACCTCGTGCAGGTCGTGGAAGCCTGTGAGCAGCAGGCGTGGGGGCAACTCCACCTGCCCGCGCCTCACCACTTCCACCGCCTCCCACCAGCACACGCCCGGATGCACAAGGCTCCGCCTTTGCAGCCGCTGTTCCCACTCCTGCCAGAGGGCGCACAGCTCCTCCACTTTGCGCAACCACTCCGCTCGCAGCGCATCCCGTTCGATGCCCGCAAGGCTCTCGAATGGGGGGCGGGCGACCATCGGGGCTGCTTGACCCAGCCGTTCGGGAGTGAGACCATCGCGCCGCCACTCGACGAAGCGCGCACACAGCTGCAGGTGGAAACGGGGCGAACGGCGCACCTTGCCAAAATAGCTGCTCTCGGTCAGAATGTCCGCACAGACCTCGGCGCAGGTAGCCACATGGGCAGGGGAGAGTTCCGCAAGTGGCACCTGCCCACCCAGTACTTGCTGCCAAAAGCGATGCCACTCCCCTATCGACGGGTTGCCAGGCAAGCGCAACAGGAGGCTCCCCGCACCAGCAGGTAGCACCACCACAGGCGCAGGCTCACCCAGCCTTTCCAGTACCGCCTGCAACAGCTGGCACGACATGGAACCTATAAACAATCTCATAATTTAGAAAACATTATTGTTTTTTTGAAGATAGCCTAAATCCTATGAGGGCATCTGTCATCAGGTTTTGCATGATTTCAGGGGTGGCTTCAGGGTGCAGGCGATAAAGGTATTCGCACACCTCTACGAGGGCGTCCTGCAGGAGGTCCTCGGCATCATCATGGCTGATGCCGAGCGCCATGAGCCTTTTTAACCATTTGGCACGCTGCTCGTCGGACATCCTTTCCCCTCCACACAGAGGGTTCTACAGACGAGACCCATCTCCTGCTGCTCTCGCGGCAAAATGGGTACACCCTTCACATCCCGTCTTTCAACGGTTCTTGTTGTTCAGGATGGTCTCTAATGCCTCGCCTCTGATGACCTCTAATGCCCCACCATCGTTGCCAATAGGGATTAGATAGAGAATCGCTTCACCACTGGTCTTAGTTATCAACATCTGCAACAGAGTTGTAATCTGAAAACGCACCCGCGCTTTTTGCGCCCAATCTGCGGAATCCAGGAGGCGGGCATCGATGAGGCGCTGCTCGTCTAAGTGCTGTCCTATTAAGGCTTCGCGCAACTTCGCTTTTTGATCAGCCGGCAGCATGTCCCAAGAAACCCAGTTCATCTGATCGGCATCCAGATAGTTGCCAACAATGCTTTGGCGCCAATTATCAAAAAGATTTAAGGCATTTGTACGATCTTGAGCAACTTCCTCAGCCATAATTTGAAACGCTATTGCAGTTAACTCGGCTTGTTCTTTTGAGTTCAAGATACCCGAATCCAAGACCATAACTCTCCAGACGCTCTTCGATGGGATGTTTGAGGAATCGTGCGGGGATGGATTGTCTCGTTGGGTGGACTGTTCGGGGACTTGGGGCAGCTCTTTAGGATTAGCTAAGGGTGTCAGATCAGCCATGCTGATCCTGAGAATCCTCTCATCCCAGTCTACGATGGCTTCTAACCTTATCAAGGGTTTCACACCTATACGGGTACCGCGTGCCACAGCCTGCTTCAAATTTGGTATGGTAACACGCGAAAAGTTAGGCGATTGCAACAAGGTCGCCAGCTGGTCAATTTGTTTATCACCGAGTAATGAGAGAAGCTTTAAACTGTTATCCTGCATGATATCAATAAGAGTCTGACAGCTTAGTGATAAGGGGCGAGCGATTGAAGAATGCAGCAAAGCAAAGTGTCGTTCCTTTATAGGCACGCAAACAAATCCATTCGTTTGTGCCCATCGCTTGATGGACGACTCTTCTGCCTGTTGGAGGAGGTGTTGAAGAACAGTCATGTCATACTCAAGGTTATCAGGCAGCACCACGACAGCCACAGCAGGTTTGGTTAGTGGAATATTTGCCTCCTGTCCCCATGCCCCACTATAGCAACTTAAGAGTAGTCCCGCCATCAGCCCAAGGAGATGTTCCCATTTCAATTTTCCTTACCTCCGATCATGGTAGTACCTTAGTCCCAATATAGTACTAATCGAGCCTGAACCGGTCGTCCACACTCGCTGGGGAGGACAATTTCCCATCCGTCGGAGTTTCCACCACCGTCACGAACTTCGCCTCCACCGCTGCATCGATAACCGGGTGTACCTGTTGTGATTCTTTGACAATCACCACTGCTTCTTATGCGAACTACCACTTCCTGTGTATTGCCACAGTCATCACCTTGGCATGTATTGCCACAGTCATCACCTTGGCAGTTAGGGTCGGTTCGGCAGCGATAGAGCGCGTACAGATACAAGCAGCAGACAGATCCTGTATCAGTTTGTACAACAGAGCAGCCTGCCTTGATCGATAGAAGCTCAGCACGGTAGCAGCCTGTTCTGCATGGCCATTCTTCACCCTTACACGGCGTTGACTCATCAGCCAGACAGAAGCTGAATAGTGTTATGGTGTACGCCATTATCAGAGTACCCCTCAGTCTCGTTCTTGACCACCTCATTGCTCCACACCTCCGCCTGCCAATCTCGGATGCTGTTCCCCTTATGGGCGACATCCACTTTATTAATCGTCTGACAGCCCCATTTTTTTGCATCCCTCGCTCCCCTTGGTGGTGAATTGGGTCGCTTGGCTCCCGACATCTCCTCCAACCGCCGCACAAGAGTTTTTCACGAACCCACTGTTTCCTCAACCGCTTCCAGGGGTGGCAGGGTCAGTTGTTCCCGCAGTTGATCCACCGCATGTTGCCAGGGGCGTACCTCTTCGTCATTGGCGCCGTAGAGAATGATGCGCTGGACGAAGGCGTTCTCCCCGTACAGGTAGTCGCGGATGGTGTTGAGAACCACTTGGGCGAAGGTCTCGCGCTCCAATCCATCCTGCCAAGGGAGTGCGGGTAGTAGAAGGGTCCGCATCGCTTGCTGGTGTGCCAGTTCCATGGCGGCGTGGGTCGCCCGACGCAGCACTTCCGCTTCGATGGGGGTGTCCTCGTCGTGAATGGCTAAATGCACCACCCAGCGGATAGGCAGGTTGCCCCCCGGTGTGTAGGTCGCCTCACCCAGTGCGATGGGTGCGACCTCCTGCATCTTCTGCAGCAGGGGGCGTCCACCGAAGCGGGCAAGCGGCTTGCCTATCCCCGAAATGGGTACAAACGCCGCGCCCCGCATGAACATACCGATCGTGTTTAGCTGCGGGTCGGTGAAGTGCCAAAGTCCATCTGCTGGGATAAGCAGCCAGCCCGGTTTTGGGCGCAGCCAGCCGACAGGCGGTGCCTCCTCCACATGCAGGATGGTGTGGCGCACCCGAAGCATGTGCGGATACGGCTCGAAGCCGTTCTCGGCAATCCAGCCCAGTATCTGCCGATAGACCCATGCGTTTACCGGCTCGAAGCAGAGCAGGCGTATCTGGCGGATGGTTTCGGGGCAATGATGGGCGATAACCTCCGCGATGGTCCAGGCGGTCTCCTCGGCGAAGGCACGGCGCAGGTCGGGCGTATAATCGGCAATCGCCACCGTGCGGGCGTTTAGTTCGGCGGCTTTTTCGAGAGCCTTTCGCAGCGCCTGCTTCTGCAGGTCTGCCGTGGTGGTGGTCTGTTCATCGAAGAGGTTCACATGGAGAATAGTTTTGAAGCGGGTGCGCCCGCCATGGGTGATGGCGATGCCTTGGGGCGGCAAGGGCGCTTGGCGCACCGCCTCCTCTTCCACAAGGTTGAACGCGGCGAGGTCGCGCACCTGCTTACGCACGCCCGTGACCATTCGCAGGGTCTGGTCCGATGCCAAGATAAGCACATCGGCAGGCAGCCGATGGAGACTGGTGTGTGCGAAACCATAGAGTTCAACCGTCGCGCCGCCTATTGCGTAGCGGGCGATAGGCGTCATCCGTGTCAGCCAAGGATGTTGCTGCACTCCCACCACCTCCTTTGCCCCCAATTATACCCCTTTATCATGAGCCATCACTCGTCAGGTTGTAGTCGATGAGCGAGCAGGAGAGCTTCTGCGACCTCGGCGAGGCTTTTGCCCGTGCTTTCCGCTGTGGTTTGCAGTCGTCGGAATGCCTCCTCTTCCGAAAGCCCCAGTTGCTCCATTAGCAGGCGTTTGGCGCGCCCAATTTTGCGCCGCGCCTGCATCTCTTGCTGCAGATTAATCAGCTGCTGCTCGATGGCGCGCAGTTCCCGAAAGCGGCTGACCGCGATTTGGATGGCCGGTGCCAGGTCCGCCTCTCGAAAGGGTTTGACCAGGTAAGCGATGGCGCCGGCGCGGTCGGCACCCTCAATCATCGAAGGTTCACTGTACGCCGTCAAGATGAGGACAGGCGCAATGCGCTCACGCGACAGCCGTTGCGCCAGCTCGATTCCGTTCATACCGGGCATCATGATGTCCACAATCGCCAAGTCGGGCTTGAGGGTGCGGGCGAGTTGTAAGGCGGTCTCGCCGTTATCCGCTTCACCCACCACTGTGTGCCCCATCGATTCGAGCATGGCGCGCAGATCCATGCGGATTACCGGCTCATCATCCACAATGAGAACACGATAGCGGTTCATCGTGATTCACCTCAGCCAGGTCAGACATGTCGGACTTGTCAGACTTGTCAAACTGACTCGGCGCAAAGCACTTCCACTTGCTGGTGGGGCAGTGCCTCGCGCAGCCGTTGCGCCAGGGCGCGGGTGCCGGGCAGCTCCGTCTCGCGATGCCCGCCTTCGAACAGCGCAAGGTCGCGTGCCCACGCTTCCCATGTATGGTGGTGGCGCACCTCGCCCGTGAGCAAGGCATCGGCATGGGCAGCACGGGCTTCATGCAGATAGTCGCCACCCGAGCCACCCACCACCATCAGGCTCCGAATGAGCGCGCCCGGCTTGCCATAGAGTCGCACATGGGGGTTGCCTAATCGCTCGGCGAGATAGGCACGCAGCTCTTCAGCCCGCATCGGGCGGGGCAGCCGTCCCACACGCCCGATGGGATAATGCTTCGGCTCATGGAGGGGATAGACATCGTAGGCGACCTCCTCATAGGGATGCGTCTGCAACATCGCCTGAATGACCGCCTGCAGCCGATGTTCTGGCACCAGCACTTCCAACCGCATCTCAGCTGCATGCTCGCGTCGCCCCACCATCCCTTGATAGGGGTGTGAACCCGGTTGCGGCTCGTAGGTGCCCGTTCCGGGATGATAGAAGGCGCATCGCCGATACAAGCCGATTTCCCCTGCACCCTCGGATGCCATCCGATCCAGCACCGCGTCCAGATGCTCTGGCGGGACGAAGGTGACCAGCTTGAACATCGGCACCTGGGCACCCGACCCAGCGGGGCGCACCTCCTCCAAGCCTATCTGTTCAGCAAGCGCGTCGTTGATGCCGCCCGGTGCGCAGTCCCAGTTCGTATGAACGGCGATATATGCCATCCGTGCCGCGCAAAGTTGCTGCACCGCGCTGCCAACCGGTTCGTCATAATGCACCCTGTTCAAAGGACGATAGAGGAGGGGATGATGCGTGACGAGCAGTTGACAGTTGTGATAGAGCGCTTTGGTCACCGTGCGTGGGTCAGCATCGAGGGCGACCATGAGCCGCTCCACCTCCAATTCGGGCGAGCCAATCTGCAGCCCGATGGGATCGCCCGGTAACGCCAACGCAGGGGGCGCCATCTGCTCAATCACCCGCAACACATCCCGCACCTGAATCGCCATCGCATCAATTGTACCTGCACACTTCGTCGACTCACACCCAGCAAGCAGGAAAGGATAACAAAGCCACGAAATCGTGTAAGCGAGCCGAGAGGCTCAAACCCAAAACAGAAGCGAACCGTCATTTTGTGAAAGGATTTAAGCAGGAATCCGCCATGCAGGGGCGAAGTTTCTCAAACGGGCGGTGCAGAAAAGCAGGAATTGCAATCGGATGGAAGTATAATAGACACAGCTGCCACGATGCATATCCTCATGAAAGGGCAGGTTTTCTCCTATATTGGCTTAATCGAATAGCGGTATACTCAGCTGAAGCAAACCGATGGGGGAGGATGGCATATGGTGGAGCGTCGTTGGAGTGCAGCGCAGATTGAGGCGACCCTGCGCGAGCTGAAAGGTGTGTGCGGGGCGCGTGTGGTCGCGGACGAGAAGGGGCTGATACAGGAAATCCACCTGCTGGTCGAAAACGAACGGAACCCGAAGCAGGTGGTGCGCGATGTGGAATCGGCGCTGATGGCACATTTTGGCATTAGCGTCGACCATCGCAAAATCAGCGTTGCCCAGAAAGGCGGCAGCCGTTCCGCTTCCACTCCACGCCTGCGCTGGCTCGATGTCCAAATCTCCCAGGAGGGGACGCGGGCAACGGTATGCGTGTTTTTGGAGCGGAATGGGCATGTCTATCGGGGTGTGGCAACGGGTGTGCGTGCCAGTACCCAGCTGCCGCGCTTGGTCGCCTCTGCCACGCTCCGTGCGGTTGAATCGGCGTATGGGCTGCAGGAGCGGTTCGGGCTGGAAGATGTGGCCACCAGCACGGTGCTGGCAGGGTATCCTGTTGCCGTGGTGTTGGTGAGCGCGGTGCGCGACAACGGTGAGGATTTATTGGTGGGGAGCGCGTTGGTGCGGCAAGATATTTATCGGGCGGTCGGGCTGGCGACCCTGGACGCGCTGAATCGGCGTGTGGTCGCTTTCCCCAGCGATTTTGAGCCGACCTCTGAAGCGGTCGTGTCGCTCCCTACCACAGAGCCAATGTAGCAGCGGGCTTGGTCGGCTCGCAAAGCACGATGTAAGGAAGGGGTTGCACCTCTTCGGGGTACACAGCTCGTGGGTGTACCTGAATCAGGCAGGCGAGAGCGCTGAAGCGGAGCGGAAACCGAGCGGCTGACCACTCTAAACAGGAGGGACAGCAGATGAAGCGGTGGCTCGTTCTGATGACAGCGCTTATCGCCCTTATGGCGGTCGCCAGCGCGAAACGGGTCTACTACCCCCACCGCTGGGATGATCCGCTGGAGCGAGAGGCACAACAGGTAACGGCAACACTGCCGAAACTGTAACCAAGCGCGAGTGCCGACATCCCATGCGCTCCGCCTGCCTGACCTGCCTTGAGAGCGACATGGTAAACTACTTCACCTCAAAGGAAGCTTGTCTATGGCACCAGATGAGCGAAGAGGGTATTTGCGGAAGCGGTTCCTGCTTTGGAGCGGGCTGCTCTCGATCGGTGCAGCGAGCCTGCTGCTGAAAGCGGGAAGCCCCATCCAGCGGGAGGGACACCTCACCCTGCTGCTCGGTTTAGGCACAGTGGCACTCATTGCCGAGCTGCTACTGGTGCGTTATCCCCTGCGTCACGCTTACACCGGTCGCGGTATCTGGATGAGTGTCAGCACCCCCGTGGTGGTCGCCGCGCTGATGCTCTATGGCTGGGCGATGGGGGTCTGGCTGGACGCGCTGATTACCTTTGGTGCAGGGCTTCTGGTGGCGCGACTCAAGCAATCCCACATCCGTTGGGTCTGGCTGAACACCGCGCAAAGCATCCTCTGCGCGGCGGGGGCGGGTGGCTTTGCCTCCCTCTTTGCGCTACCGCCACAGTCAGCAGGACTAACTGTCGATACCTTCGCTCGCCTCGCGATGGGACTGTTCGGCACCCTGGCGCTTTACAGCATCGTCAATGCTGTCTTGATGGCTATCACGATCACCCTTACCGAAGGGGTGCAGTTCCGGTGGGTGCTGCGTGAATCGTTGCTGGACACCCCACGCGAGACACTGCCTATGTTTCCCCTTACTTTGCTGCTGATGGCGGTCCTCTATCTCTACGGTTTTGGGGGTTTATTGACCGTGCTGGCACCCTATTTGGCGCTGCGCCAAGCCTTTATCCTCTACATGCGCCAGCATGAACTGTATCATCAAACCATTCGGAGTTTAGGCTTTTTGATTCAGCGGGCACATCCCTACACGGGTGGTCATCTGCAGCGGGTGGCACAGTGGGGGCGCAAGGTGGCGGAACAGCTGGGCTTGCCACCGGAGCGATGTGAACTCCTCTACGAAGCGGCTCTCCTGCACGATCTGGGCAAGACCGTGCTGGATGAGCGCGTGCTGAACAAACCCGGACGGCTCACCCCCAACGAGTGGAAGCAGATTCAACGGCATCCCCAGCTGGGCGCCGAGATTCTAAGCAATGTGCCTTTTCTCAATGCGATTGTGCCCGGCATCGCCTATCACCATGAGCGGCTGGATGGCAAAGGCTATCCCCATGGACTGCGCGGTGATCAGATTCCCATCGAGGCGCGCATTATTGCCGTTGTGGACGCCTTTGATGCCATGATCGGGGGCGAATCACCCAGTCAGCAGCGTCCGTATCGGCGTGCGCTCAGCATTCAGGAAGCACTTGTGGAGCTGCGGCGGGGCGCAGGTTCTCAGTTCGACCCGCAGGTCGTAGCGATTTTCGAGCAGGTCGTGCAGGAATGGACACCGCTGACACGAAAAGCAAAGGATGGGTAGCCGATGGAAACTTGGTGGGTCGGTTTGGGCGTTCTCCTCGGTTCGCTGGGTGCGCTGGGCTATTATGCTTTTGTGTTTTTGCCGGCGCAGCTCCACCGGTGGCGTTGCCAAAGCCTGCGTGCCTTTGCCCGCTTGATTGAACTGCGCACGCAGGGACGCTACGGCGATGCCGAGCTGATGGTGGAGTTGGCGCTGCGTCTGAGCGCACGGCTCGGTATCCCCAAAGGGGAGCGTAAGCGGCTGGAGATGGCGGTCTATCTACGCGATATCGGCATGGTCAGCATCCCCTATGCCCTGCTGAATAAGCCCTCCCCGCTTTCACCGTTGGAGCAGCTCACCCTGATGCGCCATGTCGAAATCAGCGCTGCCATCGCGGAGCAGATTCCCGCCTTGAGCGATGTGGCCCCCCTGATACGGTTGCATCATGTGGTCTATGCCCAGCAGCCGGATGCGCCGCTGAGTGCCCACCTGCTGGCGGCATTGAGCGATTTGATGGAGCAGGCACATCAGAGCGATTACGAGACGGCGTTGATGCATCTGCAGGCGGAAGCGGGCAACCGCTACCACCCGCAGGTCGTGCAGGCGATTGCGGCAGAGCTACAAACCCGTCCGTTGGAGGGCTGGGCGCCCCTACGGCGCTCGGCTGCCCTGTGGCTGGGGCTGATCTTGTATCCGCTGAAAGATTTGACGCGCCTGCTCGTAGAGTTCGCGCGGCACTAACTTGGGCGACCGCGTGACCTCCTCCAGCGGCACCGCCACAATCTCTGTGCCCCGCAGCGCCGACATCAGCCCAAAACGCCCCTCCTGCACCAGTTCCGCCGCTTTGAGTGCCAGCCGAGTCGCCAGCACGCGGTCAAACACAGTGGGGGGACCACCGCGCTGAATATGCCCGATGACGGCGTAGCGTGTCTCGAAACCGGTTATCTCTTCGATTTTGTGGGCGATGCGTGCGCCAACGGCGCGCTCGCGCAGCACCGGATGCCCAAAATCGTCCATCGCCACCGGTTGCCCGTCCGTTTCGAAAGGCAGTTCCACTCCTTCCGAAACCACCACCAGTGCATAACGCTTGCCACTGGCATACAGCTGGCGTAGGTAGCGACACATCTCCTCGATATCAACGGGCACCTCCGGGATAAGAATCCAGTCGGCGCCGCCTCCGATGCCAGCGTATAGGGCTACCCAGCCCGCGTGGCGCCCCATCACCTCCAGCACGATCACGCGCGCATGCGATTTGGCGGTGTCCCGCAGCCGATCCATCGCCTCCACGGCAACGGAGACCGCGCTGTCGAAGCCGAAGGTGAAGTCGGTGCCGCTCAGGTCATTATCCATCGTTTTAGGCACGCCGACAACAGGCAACTGATGCTCCTGATAGAGGCGGTAGGCGACCCCCAGTGTGTCCTCCCCACCGATGGCAATTAAAGCATCCAGCTGCAGCGCTTGATAGTTCGCCAGCAGCCGTTGCAAATCGCCCTCCTGCTTAAATGGGTTCGTGCGAGAGGTGCCCAGCATAGTGCCGCCCTCTCGGATGATTTCGTCCACGCGCTCAACGCTGAGTGGGACGGTCAAACCCTCCACCAGTCCACGCCAGCCGTGCTGGATACCGATGGGCGTATGACCGTCGCGTATTAGGCGCAGCGTCGCGCCCCGTATCGCGGGATTGAGACCGGGGCAATCGCCCCCACCTGTCAAAATACCAACGCGCATAGCCATCGCCTCCTCTGAGTCTCCCATGCGATCGGGGCTTCCCACTTTATTTTACCGCATCAACCCGCTTCCAGTGCCCACCTCGACAAGGTGATAGCATCGAACCCCCGCATTTTCAACGGGGTTCGGATGCCGTTGTCCGGTTTCAGACCGTAAATGAGTCTATATCTTACGGAGAGTAACCTTCCTTCCTAATGCAGTAAATCCCCCCACCGGGGTGCCGGTGGGGGGATTTTTTGAAGCGGTGATCGGCTACCCTTAGAAGCGGAACTGGAGCGTGGCGGTGAAGCCGTTGAAGTCGCCTCCTCTTGCGCTCAGTCCATTATAGCCGATGAACAGCGCAATTGGGGTTGTACCCGCGTTGAAGTTATAACCGAAGCCAAGAGACCAGGCAAACCCCGTCTCGCTGTCTCCATTGCTGGAGAAGCCAATCCCAGCGGTCGCGCGGTAGAAGAACTGCTCGTTCAGATGACCTGTGAAGCTCAACCCAACAGGGATAACACGGTTATCGCTAGCGCCGTAGAACCCCACCAGTGCCCCCAGATCATAGTAGTAGCCCGACTCGGTCGGCTCGCTGGTCTGGAAGGTATAGGTGAGGTCGATATAGAACCACAGGTCCTGGGTGGCTCGGCGGATGGCACTGTCAGTAGGGTAGAAAACGCCTGCTGATACCGTGAAGCCCTGCTTCTCCGTCTCTTGCGCACGGGCTGGCGATGCCAGCATCAGCGTTCCGACCACCGCTGCAACTGCAAGCCACAGCATTCCCTTGTGCATCATCATACAGACCCTCCTTGTGTAGAATGTACGCCTATTATACCCCAAAATGTTATGGATGTCAAGGGGGTGGGAAGGTGTTCGAAAAAAAAAAATCACTCCTACGACGCGGTCTTGGCACTCTCTACGGCTCACTGCGGTTCATTCCCCTGACACCTTCTGGGTTTAGGGGTTTAAAAGAGGGGACTGCCAATAAAGAGGGGTGCGGCACGCTGGCGTGGTGCAAGACTCACTCGCTGCACGCCAGCACGCCTGCAGGGCTGTCAGCATCACCAGCAGCGCAGTTGCCCAGACGAGCCAATAAGCCACCTTTTTCAGCATTGGTCTTGCCTCGCAGTTGCTTGCGTCTTTGTCTCGATGCGGTTAAGCCAAACGATAATGCCGATAAGCAATGCAGCCATCAGCAGGGCAACGGGAAGATAAGGTAAGCCGAGAACCTCATGGAGTGTTAGCTTGCCCAGATTGAGCGGTTCAATCAACCATGGCTCCAGCACAGGATATACCAAGATGAAAACAAACGCGCCCAGCAAGCCGCCGAGAACAGCCAGCATGCCGTCACGAACACCGGCACCGAGTCCCACCAGTGCTGTGCCAGGGCAGTAACCCGCTATCGCCATCCCGACGCCGAAGATTAAGCCGCCCAGCAGCACACCCCAGACATAGAGCGGCTTAATCTTGAGGTGCGCATAATCGGGCAAAAAGGTGGCTAAGACCGCAGCGCCGATCATGCCCACCGCGATGGCGGTGAGCATCACCTTCAGCATCGTGAAATCGCGGAATGCCAGCCCCCGCATGACCAGCCCGCAACGGTAGAACCCTGCGCGGTGCAGCGCAAAACCGAACAGAATACCTGTGATCAGCCCCAGAATCTGGGTGGTCTCCATTATCGCTCACCTCCTTGGGCACGGTTGCTGCGCTTCATCAGCAGGAGTGCTGTGAGCGTGCCTGTGGTGAAGGCAGCTGCTCCAAACAGGAACCCGCTGAGAGCCAACTGTGCCATCCCGCTGAGCATGTGCCCGCTCGTGCATCCATTGGCAAGCCGTGCCCCAAAAATAATTAGAAATCCACCCACAAACACTGCAACTGCCTGGGACCGCGAACTGCTCCAGAAGCTGGGCAGCGCGCAGGCAGTTGCATTCCCGTTTGACCTCCCCGCCAGCAGACGCGAGAGGAGCGCGCCGATGGGAATACCCATCACCAGCATGACCTCCCAGCCGATGGCGGTGCCAATCTTCTGGAGATAGGGCTGGGACGCACCAAAGCCCGGCACCAGTTTTTCCACCACAAACCCCACAAACTGGGGATAAGCAGTGGAGACACCCAATGGTTGCACTGTGGCAATCGCAAATATCTGCACCAGCCCTATCGCTGTGCCCCACAGCAGCCAAGCGGGAATTGCTCGGCGAGCTGGGCGTGTCTCCGTCGTTGCCATCGCTTGATCGACTCGTATCATCGCTCTCACCTCCTGTTGTGTCCCTGTCTTAGGGCGACTATAACTTCACATAGGCTCCGAGTGTCAGTGCCATCAGCCATCCGACGATGCCGACCAGCAGCGCGCCTATCAAGCCTACAAGGAACGGTTTCAGTCCAACCCCCTTGAACACGCTGAAGGAGGTTGCCAATCCGACGGCTGCCATCGCCGTGCCCAGCGCACGCGAACCCCAAACCTCGCCAACCGCTTTGGTGAAGGCGATCCAGCCCTCTTTATCCCACAGACCGAACGCATATCCGTGAGCCAGTTGGGCATCCCCAATCGAGCGAATCACCGCCATCAGGATAAAGCCCAGCACAAAAACTGGCAGCAGCTTGGTGATAGCGACGCGGCTCGACGACTCGCCCGTCTGAACCATCTGCCGGCGCAGGTAGAGATAGGATAACAGCGGCACCACCACCGCCAAGAAGAGGTTGCGCGTGAGCTTGGTCACCGTCGCCGCCTTCAGCACCGTCTCATCATGGAACACCTCCTTGTAGGTGAGCGCAGCACCCACCACCTGCGAGGTCTCGTGAACCGCCGTGCCCAAAAACAATCCAATCTGCTCGGATGTGTGGAGAATGTAAGGCGCTATATAGGGATAGATGAACATACCCAGCAAGCCGAAGAGGGTGACATTGGCGACCGCATAAGCGACCTCGCGCTGATCCGCTCGGATGCCAGGGGCGGTGGACACAATCGCCGTCACGCCACAGATACCTGTGCCCGCAGCAATCAGAGTGCCCAGCCGCTCCGGCAGATTCAAGCGGCGGTTAATCCAGCTGATAAACAGCAGCCCTGCCGCAATCGCGCTGACCACCACGGGGATACCCCAAATGCCCAGCTTAAACACATCCATTAGGCTGAGCTTGATGCCGACCAAGATAATGCCCAGTCGCAGAATTTTCGTGGTGCTGAATTTGATGCCCTCTTCGAAAATTGCGGGCAAGCGCACCAAATTGCGTACCAGAATGCCCAGCACAATCGCGGTCAGCACCGCCGAGATAGGGCTCGATTTGCCGGTCGGGTCGATGCCCTGCAAGCTCAGAACCCACTGCCCCAGCCGATCGGTAATGGGGAGTGCGACGAGCATCAGGGCGACCGCCAGCAGAAAACCGGGCAGGATGCGCACAACACCTTGCCAGTCGGCGACGCCAAACAATGCATCCAACACAAAATTTCGCTTCGGCTGATTGGGTGTCTGTACAGTGGTAGCCATTTTTCACCGACCTCCTCCTTACCCCCTGTGCCCCTCCCCCACCAGTAAGGGAGCGGGGGAGGGGTCAGGGACAGCAGCCCTCAGTGAGTATAGGCATCGGCGAGGGCGCATACATTTTTGCCCAATTCCAGCTCGCTGGCTTTCTCCTCGTCTGGAATCAGCAATCCCGCGTTCACCCGCTTGATGTCCACATACTGGGGTGGGAAGACGGGTAGCGTCGCCAGCATGAACTGGATGAACGCCTCCTTGCTCTCCGCCAGATACTCGCGTGGATTGTTGCGCTTGATGTTGCCCAGCGTGTCCCAGAAACTACCATCCGGCTGCGCCTCGTCAGGCTGCGCAAAATGCGCCGGCAGCACGATGGTCTCGTCGGGCAACACCAGCAACTTGTTGTAGAGCGAGTCATAATGCAGGGGCGCCCACTCCTCGCCACGCCCGCCCAGGTCCGGGCGAGCCACCGAGCGAATAAAGATGGAGTCACCCGTGAAGAGGTAGCGGTCATTCACCAGAAACGCCATGTTGCCCAGCGTATGTCCGGGGATGTGAATCCCCTTGAGTGTTGCGCTGCCGAATTGCAGCGTGAAGCCATCCTTCAGATACTCGTACTCGATGGTGGCGGGCAACATGTCGATGGGGTGAATGCCGTCGTAGGGATGCAGGTAGTAGGGCACGCCCAGCTGCTTCGCCAGCGCAGGTCCACCGCTGATGTGGTCGGCATGGGCATGCGTATCCAAGATAGCCACCATGCGCAACCCCTCTCGATTCACCAAATCGAGATAGGGTTCGAGGTGGCGAGTCGGGTCGATAATGACCGCTTCACCGTTGCTAACGACCACATAGGCGAGGTCACCTCGCGCTGGGCGAATCACCTGATAAATTGCCAGGTCTGTGCCCGCGGCGGGAATCGATTTCACTTGGTAGTAGTTGCCCCAGGCAATCATGCCGCCCTCAAGGTTCATTGCGTTATAGCCGCGCTCGCGTAGCAACTCCGCCACATAGTCGGAGGCGCCGCCCTTGGCACACACCGCTATAATAGGGCGATCTTTGGGCACGCGAGCGATGCTACCCGCTTCGTCTTCCAAGAAGGCGAAATAGGGGATATGGACGGTCTCGAAGGGATAGCGCCCCTCGATACGCCACCGCTCGAACTCGTCGTCGTTGCGCACATCCAGCAGCACAAACGGCTCGCCGCTGTCGAGCATCTGCTTCAGCTCATCGACTGTCACCGATGTTTTGGTTATTGTTGTCATAGTGTTTCCCTCCTATCGCTGTTTTGGTGTTCCACTTCTATAGAGCCAGATTAGGCAGTTGTGGTTACTAAGGTGTCCTAAATGAACAGGGTGATTTTGCTTTTGCTGGCATCGGCTAAGAAGGCGGCGACGCCCCCCACTTCGATGCCATCCCATAGCTCATCGGCTTTGACATCCATCACATCCATGCTCATCTGGCAGGCGAGGATGCGCACGCCCATCTCGCGTGCCATCTCCACCAGCTCTTCGAGAGAGGCGACCTGCTTGCGCTTCATCATCGCACGCAGCATCTTCGCCCCGATTCCGAAGAAGTTCATTTTGCTCACGCCGAGCGATTGGGTGCCTGCGGGTGTCATCAAGGCGAACATCTTCTCCAGGAAGCCCTTGCCTGACAGGTCGCGGCGCTTTTTGAGGGCGTTCAGCCCCCAGAAGGTGAAAAAGAGGCTCACCTCCATCCCAACCGCTGCCGCACCTGTGGCAATCACAAAGGCGGGCAGCACCCGATCCAGGTCGCCGCTGAACACAATGATGCTCACCCGATTGTCGGGCAGCTCCTGGCGTATTTGCTGCAGCTGCTCTTCCAGACGCGCCACGCGCTCCTCTAAGCTTGTAGGCGCGGCAGCCGCCTGCATCTCGCTAACTGCTGCTGGTGAAACCTGATTCATCCCGATTGTCTGCATTGTGCAAAACACCTCCTCATCGATTTGGTCGATGCGACGCCTTCCGAGAAGGAAAGGTTCTAATGAGAGAGAGCATGGAAGCAGGTTAAAAGTTACAAACAGGCTCGCAAACGCCCGCTGCCGTGTCGGGCTGCGCTGAAGAGCGTTCTTGAAGGAACTGCTCGCGAGTTAGGTGCGCCGTGTAGCGAACCACCTTCTGGGCGCATTCCAGCATGTCCTGTAGGAACAGGCGCCCACTACGCGACATAGATAGCCTCCTGCTCCACTTGCGAGCGCGCCCACGGTCGGAGCGCACCCTCCATCACCAGGTCCACGGGCGCACCAAGCAACTACTCCAGGTAGCACTTGAGCGCAAAGTAGCCGTCTTAGCCCGGTGGCGCATGGAACCGCACCAGCAAATCGATATCGCTTGCCGCGTGCGTCTCACCCCGCGCGGTGGAGCCGAACAGCGCAAGGCGTTCAACCCCAAACCGCGTCTGAATTTCCGTCCAGTGCTGGCGAAGTATCTCCAGAATCTCGTTGCGCTGCACACCACAATTGTACCACACGCAGAGTTAGTAGACGATTTGCAAAGCCTGACTGCAAAAATCACACCCACAGCAGGTGGATGTAACCTTTGCCCAGTGGATTGGCTCATTATAGGCAGGAGGTGATTGAGAGATGGCGATAGCCTTTGATCGAGAGCTGGATGTGCGTGGTGCCAAGTGCCCTGTGCCAGTTGTCAAGGCACGACAGAGCGTGAACGAGCTACAAGTGGGGCAGGTGTTGCGCGTGCTGGCAACGGACCCCGGCTCGGTCAACGATTTCAAGGGCTGGGCACAGATGGCGAAAAATATCGAACTGGTCGCCCAAGAGAACATCACCATGGATGGACAGACCGTTTACGCCCACTATATTCGCCGCACTGAGTAAAGTAGGAGGCGAGTGCTGATGATAAGACGAACCATCGGCGCACTCAGTGCCTTCTGGCTCTTGACGGTGGCGTTGGGAGAGCCGTTGCTCTCCCGACCCACCCTTGTTTCGACCGAGTGGCTGGCGTCGCACCTGAACGATCCACGCTTGCGCATCGTCGATGCCCGTCCCGCCCTCTTTGCCTATCTGCAGGGGCACATTCCGGGCGCCGTCTATCTGCATACCGAGACCCTGCGGATTTCGCGGGGTGGTGTGCCCGCGCAGCTGCTGTCTCCTCAACGGCTGGCGGAGATTCTGGGAGCCATCGGCATCGGCAACGAGCATACGGTGGTCATCTACTCCAGCGGGGCAGAGGGCGATTTCTTTGCCCATGCAACCTATGTGGCGTTCGTGCTGGAATCGCTTGGGCATCGCTCCATCGGCATACTGGATGGTGGGTTCGAGAAGTGGCAGGCAGAGAACCGCCCTATCACCCAGCAGGTGCCACGCATCGCCACGGCTCGTTTCAAGCCCCGCCCCAACCGTAGCATGCTACTCGATGCGGAACAGCTTTGGAAGGGCATCCAACAAAAAAGCCTGCAGGTACTGGATGCACGCAGCCCGCAGGTATTTGCGAACGGGCACATCCCGTCGGCACGCAACGCCTTTTTGCGCGACAACCTAAAAGGCGACAAGGCTCTAACCTGGCGAGACAAAACCGAGCTACTTAACCGATTGCAACAAATGGGCATCGATCCGAATAAGCCGATTGTTGCTTACTGCACAAGTGGGCGCGAAGCGAGCCAACTCTGGTTCACTCTCCGCTATGTATTGGAACTGCCACAGGTGCAAATCTATCCGGGTTCGTGGATCGACTGGACAGCCCGTCAGATGCCCACTGAGTCAACCGGTACAGAGGGACAGTAAAATTAAACTGGCGTGATAGCTGAGTGGAGTGATGAGGCGTTGGTGGAGCGTGCGCAGGCGGGCGACCTGAACGCCTTCGAGACGCTGGTCTCCCGCTATGAGCGTCGAATCTGGGCGCTGGCAAAGCAGATGCTGCAGCACGATCAAGATGCCGAGGATGTGGTGCAGGACACCTTCCTCACCGCGCTGGAGCATCTGCATGCTCTGCGCCACGGCGAGCGGTTCGGTGCATGGCTCAAGCAGATTGCGACGCGGTTAGCTTATCGGGTGCTGGCGAAACGGAAGCGAATGCCGACCGAGTCGCTGGACGCGCTGCTGAGCGAAGATCCTGACGAGGAGGAGACGACGCTCCCGCGCCCACAACTGGTGGCGGATTGGCGCGACAGCCCAGAAGCGCTGTTGCAGCGCAAGGAGACGATGCGCCTCATCGAAGAGGCGCTGCAGCAGCTCCCCGAAAAGTATCGGGTCGTCTTCTGGCTGCGGGATGTAGAGCAGCTCTCTACGCGGGAGACGGCGGAAGCGTTGGGCATCAGCGAAGCGAATGTGAAGGTGCGCTTGCTACGGGCACGGCTAATGCTGCGGGAGTACCTCACCCGTCTTTTTGGTGCTGATGCCGAGCAGATTTTAACCCATAACGATTGAGGTGAGCCAGATGAAGTGCGAACAGATGCTGAAGCTACTGGGCGACTACATCGACGGGGAGATCGACCCGCAGATGTGTGAACTGTTTGAGCGCCACATGGCGAGCTGCCCACGCTGCCAGATTGTGGTCGATACGATTCGCAAGACCATCGCGCTCTATCGTGAGGGGGAGCTGCTCTTCGAGATGCCCGTGCCTATTCGAGAGCGGCTTCACCAACGCATCCGCCAACGATGGCAAGAAAAATTTGGCTCGCGCAGCGGTGAAGAGTGAGGCGGACAGCAAGGTTTACCGCGCGCCCTCTCGGACAGGCAACGGAATAGCCTGACCTGTCGGCAGTGTAATCCCCCACAGCTGCCCAATCGTTGCGCCTACATCTGCCAGCGATCGACGCACTCCAACTGACTGCCCTGTTACATAGACGGGTGAGTAGAGGAGCAAGGGCAGATACTCGCGCGAATGGTCGGTGCTGGGCGTGGTCGGGTCGTTGCCGTGGTCGGCGGTCAGAATCAGCAGGTCGGTCGGCTGCAGATGCTCCAGAATCGTCGCCAGCATCGTGTCGAACGCGGCTAACGCCCGTGCGAAACCTTCGGGGTCATTCCGATGCCCATAGAGCATATCGAAATCTTCGAAATTGGCGAAGATAAAGGCGCAATCGCTTTGCAAGGCGCGCAGCACCGCTTCGAAATGCGCCTGATTGCTCTGCGTGCGCTCCGCATAGCGAAAACCGCGATAGGTGAAGATTTCTGGCACCACGCCAATCCCATAAATCCCCACGCCACGCTCGGCTAACTGGTCAATCAAATTAGGTGGTGGCGGCAGCGGGAAATCGCGTCGCCGTTCCGTGCGACGAAAGTTGCTGGCGTCGGTGCCCTCGAAGGGTCGCGCAATCACTCGTTGCACATGGTGGGGAGGCTGCAGCATCGCGCGCGCAATCTCGCACATCCGATAAAGCTCCTCAACCGGGATAACCGCTTCGTGCGCAGCAATTTGGAACACGCTGTCCGCACTGGTGTAGACAATCGGATAGCCGGTGCGCAGATGTTCCTCGCCCAGCTGCTTGATAATCTCGGTGCCAGAGGCGGGATAGTTGCCCAGCACTTTGCGCCCAATGCGCCTCTCAAACTCGGCGATGAGTTCTGGCGGGAAGCCATGCGGATAAGTGGGGAAGGGCTGCTCGGTGAGAATACCCATCATCTCCCAATGCCCGGTGACGGAGTCTTTGCCTTTGGAATAGGGCTGGACTTTACCGTAGAACGCCTTCGGTGAGGTAGCAGGCTCTACACCGCGAAGAGGGATGATGTTGCCCAGCCCCAGCGCTTGAAGCGTAGGCAGGTGCAGTCCGTTGACCGCTTCCGCCAGATGTCCCAGCGTGTTGGGCGTGTTCTCCCCCGTGTCGCCATACTCTGCGGCGTCGGGTGCTGCCCCCACACCGCATCCATCCATCACAATCAGAATCACTCGGCTAAAGTGCATGGCTTGATAATTACCCTTTTTGTCTTTTCGTCCAATGCTCAAAGAGTTCCAACGCCCGCTGTCGGCTCCGTTCAAGTGACTCTTGCGGATAGGGGTAGGTGTGCCCAAGCACCACACCTGCCTGTTCGAGCAAGTCTGGTGGTGCCTCCCACGGTGCATGGATGTATTCGCTGGGTAGGTGAGCCAGCTCTGGCACCCACTGGCGCACATAGGTTCCCTCTGGGTCGAATTTCCGCCCTTGCAGCACGGGGTTGAAGATGCGGTAATAGGGTGCGGCATCAGCTCCACAGCCCGCTGTCCACTGCCAACCCAGCACATTGCTGGCAGGATCGGCATCGACCAGGGTATCCCAAAACCAAGCCTCACCCAGCTGCCAGTGGATGAGTAAATTTTTTGTAAGCCATGAGGCGACAATCATGCGCACCCGATTATGCATCCAGCCGATATGCCAGAGCTGGCGCATGCCTGCGTCCACCATCGGGATTCCGGTGCGCCCCTTCGTCCAAGCTTTGAACGCAGGACCTTTTTCGCTACTCCAGGGAAAATCGCTAAACTCGGCGCGCAGCGGCTGGTGCTGAGTGTGCGGGTGATGATAGAGAATGTGATAAGCGAACTCGCGCCATGCCAATTCGCGCAGAAACGCCTCGACGCCCGCTGTCCACTCGCCTCTGCTCTGATGCAGGGCAGCGCGCCATATCTGGCGCGGCGTGATTTCACCATGGTGAAGATGGGGAGACAGGCGCGAGGTCGCGTCTATATCGGGTCGATCCCGCAAGGTGTGATACTGCTCTATCGATTCAGTCAAAAATTGCTGCAGGCGTTTGTGTGCCCCTGCTTCGCCGGGCTGCCAGGTCTCTCGAAAACCGGCTGCCCAGTCGATACGAGGCAGCAGTTGCAGCATCTCCAGCGGCTCTGATGCAGGTTGGCGTGGGGCGGGTATCAAGCGAGTCGGCATCGGCAACGGATCGGGAACATTCACCTGCTGGCAGAACCGCTTCCAGAACGGTGTAAACACGATGTAGGGTTGCCCTGTATCGGTGCGTAGGGTATCGGGATCGTGCAGCAGGTAGCTTTCGAACTGGCGTACTTCGATGCCGCGCCTTAGGAAATGCTGCGCCACCTGCCTATCTCGCTCGATCAGTTGGGGTTCGTAGCGTCGATTCCAGTAGAGGGCATCCGCCCCTGTTTCGAGCAGAATTTGCTCCAGCACGGGTTGCGAACGGGTGGCGCGGCGAATCACCAGCTCGATGCCATACTCTCGGAGCGACTGGCTGAGTGCGAGCAACGAGTGATGGAGCCACCACCGTCGTGCTGCACCGGGCGCCCGCGCACCTTGCTCCTCGGGCGCATACACGAAAACGGGCACAATCGCGCCCCGTTGCGCCGCCCTATAAAGCGCAGGATTATCTGCCAAACGCAGATCGTTGTGAAACCAGACGACTGTTACCTTCATCACGCGACACGATAGATGTAATTATATTGATCCAAATGCGGTGCAGTGAAGTCCACCAGTAAATCTGCTGGAAAGGGACGAACATCTGGTACTCGCACCTCGAACAAGGTCATTCTAATTCCTCCCCTTCCGGTGGTGGGGTGAGGTGTGCCATTTGGAGGGTGAGTTCAGGGAAAAGATGGGGGTGGAAGGGTGTTTGAGCGTCCACTGCTTGCCGACGCAAGTAGCCCTCCGGCGTCCACTGATACTCCTCGATCAGCAGCGTCTCCTGATCCACCAGCCACACCCACGGCACGCCACACGCCGCATAATCGCCCATCTTCTGCGTGCGGTCATAGTCGGCGGTGGAGGGCGACAGAATCTCCACCACCAAATCGGGCACACCCCGCACATAGCCCCGACTCACATCAATTTGACCAGCCGTCTGATGGCTGTAGAAGAGAATGTCGGGTGTGTAGATGTTGCCGTTGGGAAGCTCGAGGTTCACTTCGATAAGCACTTTACCGAGCGCGTGTGTTTGAACATGCGCATGCAATGAGGCACTCAGCGCCAGCAGAATCTCTTGGTGTTTTATGCTGGGTCGGTTCACTTCGATAGCCTCCCCGTTCACATAGTCGTAGAAAGGCGGACCTTCGGGCAGTTGCAGAAACTGCTCGCGGCTCATCGGGATACGGCGCACCTGAGTCGGAACACCCATCGCTCTCACCACCACCATGATACCTCTGCACCGCTACCGATTGCATGCCATAATTGAAAGGGAGGTCCGCAATGGAACAGAAGCGGTATGGCTTCGGCAAATGGGTGGCGTTGGCGTATGAGCAAGCGGTGGAGCGGATACGCCAATCGCTGCAACAAGAAGGATTTGGCGTGCTGACCGAGATTGATGTGCGCAAGGTGATGAAGGAAAAGCGCGGTGTGGAGTTCCGTCCCTATGTGATTTTGGGGGCGTGCAACCCACCACTTGCCCATCAAGCACTGGAGGCGGAACTGGACCTGGGACTGCTGCTCCCATGCAATGTGGTGGTCTATGCCGAAGGGGATGGCAGCGTGATCGAGGCGATGGACCCGGAGCTGATGGTGCAGGTGGTGGGCAACCCTGCGCTGGAACCCATCGCGCGCGAAGCCAAACAGCGACTGCAGCGTGCCATCGAGCGCGTGGCAGCCGAAGCGTGAGGAGAAACCGATGACGATTCACAAGGGTCTAATGGGCACTGTTCTCTGCTTCTCTATTTGGATGGCACAGGAGACACCGCAGCAGCACAAGCCACCGCCACCCAAAACTTCCGCCTACGACCAACCGCTGACGGGCTACGAGGTGGCGGTGCTGGTCGCCGAGTTTGTGCAGAATCTGGAGCGCGGGCTGAGCGAGGCGTTCGAAAAGCCCATCTCCACCGCAGGCACGGGCGAGGTGACACTCCGCGGCAACCATCCCAAATGGGTGCGTCCTGCACTGCTGGAGCTAAAGCGACGGGATTTGATCCCGCCGCAGTTCAACGGGCGCCTGCCGATGAAGCGCTATCAGGTCGGTATCATGCTGGCACGCTATGCGCAACAGCTCGATGCCTGCATGCGGAGCCAGTTGGGCACACCGATTGGACGCACCCGCTTCCAAACCCAACCCCGCATTGCCCTGCCGAGACAACATCCTGCTTATGGCGCTCTCCGATACTTGGCGGAGGGCGCGTGGGTGGGCGCGGAATCGACCCTTTATCGCGAGCCAGAGGGCACGATTCGCGGGCACGAGCTGCCCGATATGCTCAAGCAATTCACCCAGCGCATCTTGGAACGCTATACCCGCGAAAAACACATGGAGGAGTCCGCCCCACGATGAGTGAGCGGCTGCAGCAGCAGATAGCTTTTCTGGTGGAGATAGACCGTCTGAAGGGGGTGCTGCGTCGCACACGCCTGATGGATGGCTCCCGCTATGAGAACAGCGCGGAGCATTCGTGGTATCTGGCGGTCGCCGCCCTGGTCCTCGCCGAATATGCCCATGAACCGATTGACCTGTTCCGCGTGGTCAAGATGGCTTTGGTGCATGATATTGTGGAGGTGGACGCGGGGGATACCTTCGTGTTTGACGAGTCGGCACGCCAGACCCAACATCAGCGGGAGGCACGCGCCGCGGAGCGTCTTTTCGGCTTGCTACCCACGGAACAGGCGCAGGAGTTCCGCGCGCTCTGGGAGGAGTTCGTCGCCCGTGAGACGGCTGAGGCGCGGTTCGCCGCCGCGCTGGACAGCTTGGTGAGCGTGATAGCGAACGCCCACACCGATGGGGGCAGCTGGCGTGAGAACGGCATTCCCCGCGAGCGCGTGCTGCAGTTCGACCAGCGCATCGCACACGGCGCGCCCACCCTGTGGGAGTTTGCCCGCCAGCTTATCGAGCAGACTTTTGAGCGGCTTGCAACGCCCGCCACTGACGCACCAGCTGATTAGGTCGCCACGGCGCCCGCAAAAAGAGCGTGCCGATGCTGAAGGCACGCGCTCCTAATGCCCACAGCTCTTCCAAGTCGCGCAGCGTGTAAATCCCGCCCCCTGCGATAAGGGGCAAGCGCGTGGCGCGCCGCAACTGCCCCAACGCTTCGCGCACAAAAGGTCGGAGCGGCTCGCCCGACACCGCCCCGCCCCCAAGAGCTGCCAGAGGCGAAGCGCGCTCTGGGAACACCAGTCGCCACGGCACCGCATTAATCGCGTGGATGGCATCGGCAATCCCTTCCAGCGCTTGCGCCAGCTCCACATAGGGCTGGTCATAGCCAACCTTGACAATCAGCGGATGCCCCGTCGCTTGCAACGCTTGCGCTATCGGCACCACATGGCTCACGGTCGACTCATGCGGCACATTCGGGCAGGAGGCATTTAGCTCGATCGCCGTGATTCGCAGCGGGGCGAGCAGGCAGGCGAACTGGTGCGCCTCCTCCACCGATTCGGCATAGAGGGAGACGATGGTTTGCAGCCCCATCCGTTGCATGCGGGGATAGCCGGTGCGGAGCCACCACTCGATGCCCGGATTGGTCAGCCCGACAGCGTTCACCGTCCCCCCAGGGATAAGGCGCACACAGCGCCAGGGTGCATACCAGCGCAGATTCCCCTTGCGCGGGTGCAGGGTCAGCGTTTTGACCACGATGGCGAAGTCATGCGGGTCGAGCAATCTTAGCCAACGCAGTGGGTACTCCCACCACCAGCCCCGCCCATCGAAGCCCAGCGCCCCACTGCCCGTGAGGAATTCGATCGATTCGCCGTTTGACAGCCGAATCATGCGAGCCTCGAGGGGATTATACCGCGCTCAGAGATTCGCCAGCCCTTCAAAAATGCGAGCGTAGAGGCGCACCAGCTTTTTGAGGCTGTCGATGGCGATGCGTTCATCGGGTTCGTGCGCGCTGCCATCGCCCTCAAACGCTGCCCCAATTGCCACCAGATTGGGCATCACGCGGGCATAGGTGCCGCCCCCCATCGTGCCGGGTTGGCTCTCCATATCGCCCGTTTCCTCGCGGTAGATGCGCAGCAGCGTCTGCAAAAAGGGTGTTTCCAGCGGCACATAGTGCGGCGGCGTATGGCGCACCTCCGCCAGTTCGAACCCGGTGCGCACCAGCGTCGGCTGCAGCCGTTCCTGGAGCGACTCGAGGCTCCAAGTGATGGGATAGCGGATATTGAACACGCACAGCACGCGCGAGCCGTCGTAATCGAACACGCCCAGATTACTGGTCAACTTGCCCGACAGTTCGTCGCTGTGGTCGATGCCGAGTGCGGCGCCGTCCAGCGAACGCGACCACTCCAGCACCGTGTCGAGCCAAAGCGCGTTATCGGGCAGGTTCAGGGGCTGCAGGGCTTCGAGCAGGCGCGTGACGGCGTTGATGCCCCCCTCGGGATGGCTGCCGTGCGCGGACTTACCCCGCGCCACCACCCTGTCCCCGTGCCATTCCACGCCGTCGGGGAGGGGATAATCGGGCTGCTGCGCGCAACTGAGCTGTGCCTCGGCATAGTCGGGCACCATGTTGTGGCGCTCGCCCCCGCGTGCCCAGAGGAGGCGCACCGCTGCGTCCGCTGGCTGCACCGACTTCTGCAAAAAGAGGTTGGCGATGCCCTTCTCGCCGTAGATAAAGGGCCAGCCGGCGTCGGGACTGACACCCCACACCGGTCGCTCTGGCTCGTGGGCTAAATAGTGCTGCATGCACTCCCATCGGCTCTCCTCGTCGCAGCCGATAATCAGGCGCACACGCCGCTTGAGGGGCACATCCAACTCCTTCAACGCACGCGCCGCGTAGAGAGACGCCAGGGTCGCCCCCTTGTCATCCGTTGCGCCCCGTGCGTAGATATAGCCGTTCTCGATGACCGCTTCGAAAGGGGGCTTCGTCCAGCCCTTGCCTGCTGGCACCACATCGACATGGCTTAGCGAGGCAATCATCTCATCGCCTGACCCAATCTCCAGGTCGCCCGCATAGCCGTCGAAGTCGCGCGGGCGCATCTCGAACCGCTTGCCCATCTCCAGCACGATATCGAGTGCGTCGCGAACGCCCTTGCCGAAAGGCGCGTTCGGCGCAGGCTCTGCACGCACGCTCTGCGCCCGCAGCAACCGCTGAAAATCGGCAATCATCTCTTCGGTGTGCGCCTCGATCCAGCTCATCAAACGCTCTCGCTCCATAGCAGGAGAGTGATTCACCGAAGCGAACCCTTTCCCTACTGGCGGGGGTTGTCGGGTATAATGGTGGTAGACAATTCTCTACCATGTGGGTGTCGGCGTATCCGACACCTTGAGGAGGCAACGATGACCGATAAGCAGAAGGCATTAGAGGCAGTAATCGCACAGGTGGAACGCCAGTTCGGCAAGGGTAGCGTGATGCGACTGGGCGAGGCGACCCGCTTGCAAGTGGAAGCCATCCCCACAGGCAGTGTGGCGCTGGATATGGCGCTGGGGGTGGGCGGTATCCCGCGTGGGCGCATCACCGAAATCTACGGCTCCGAATCGTCTGGCAAGACCACGCTGGGGCTACACATTATTGCGGAAGCGCAGAAGCGTGGCGGCAACGCGCTCTTTGTGGATGCGGAACACGCACTGGACCCCGACTATGCCCGCGCCATCGGTGTCGATGTGGACCGCCTCTATATCTCGCAGCCATCCACAGGCGACGAGGCGTTGGAGATTATGGACACGCTCATTCGCAGTGGCGCGTTCGATGTGGCGGTTCTCGACTCGGTGGCGGCGTTGATGCCCCGTCAGGAGCTGGAGGGCGATATTGGCGATGTGACGGTGGGGGCGCAGGCACGGCTGATGTCGCAAGCGCTGCGCAAGCTGGGCAGCTCCGCCGCCAAAACGAACACCGCCGTCGTGTTCGTGAACCAGATTCGCGAGAAGGTAGGGGTGATGTACGGCAACCCGGAGACCACCCCGGGCGGGCGCGCGCTCAAGTTCTGGGCGTCGGTGCGCCTGGAGGTGCGCCGCGTGGACAATATCAAACAGGGCAACGAGGTGATTGGCGTGCGCACGCGGGTCAAAGTGGTCAAGAACAAGGTGGCACCCCCCTTCCGACAGGCGGAGTTCGACATCATCTTCGGCAAGGGCATCTCGCGTGTGGGCGACCTGCTCGATCTGGCGCTCCACTTGGGCATCATTCAGAAGTCGGGCACATGGTTCAGCTTCGGCGAGACGCGCTTGGGGCAGGGGCGCGAAAACGCGCGTGCCTTCCTGGAGGAGAATCCCGAACTGCTCTCCGCCATCGAGCAGCAGGTACGCGCCACGATGGAGCAACCTGCGCCCGGCGTCGCCCTCGTCACAGCCGAAGAGGTGGAGGTCGTGGAATAGGGAAGGCAATCAGGCTCTCTCCCCGCGAACGGAAAGGGTTGGCATGGGAGCAAGTCGCGTAGAACAATCCCCCCACTCCCTTCGCCCTTGCTGAGAATCCCCCCACTCCCTTCACCCTCTCCTTTAGGTTCCCCCTGCAGGCAGGGGGAACCGAGCCTTTCTGGTTCCCCTGGTATATTATTACCAGCGAGAGCGATGGGCAGGGTTCCCCGCCCATCGCAACGGGCGTCGGAGCGTCAGTTCCCCTGGGACAACAAGCCCGAAGTGAGCAAACGCCCGACGCCCTCACGAACCATAGCCCGAACCCTTGCCAGGGCTTTCAAGCCCGTAGAACCAGATTGGTGCAAGCCAGGGCACGGTTCGCCATCACATTCTACCCGATAGGAGGAGCGGAACAATGACATACGCACAACAACAGACCGAGCTTTATGTGGGAATTGATGTGAGCAAGCGCACGCTCACGCTCGCCACGGACCCCACCACGCAGGTGTGGGACATCCCGAACCAGCCAGACGCTTGGCACGCGCTTGCCACGCAGCTGCGCGCGCTCTCGGTTCAGCGCGTGCTGCTGGAGAGTTCGGGGGGCTACGAGAAAGGCGTGGCGCAGACTTTGCAGCAGGCAGGGCTGCCCGTGGTGGTGGTGCCCGCCCAGCGGGCTCGCTACTTTGCCAGAAGCCTACGGGGCAACCTCAAGACCGACCGCGTCGATGCCCAGCTGCTTGCCCGCTTCGCCCGCGCTTATGGGGCGCCTGAAGCGACCGGAGCCTCGGAGGTACAGGCGCAGCTCAAAGAGGTGTGGGCGCGACGGGAGCAGTTAGTGCAGATGCTGGAGGCGGAGAAGAAGCGTCTGTCGTTAGCGACCGTGCCGGTGGTGCGGGCGACGCTGGAGCAGTCGATTGCTCACTTGGAGGCGTTGTTAGCGCAGATAGAGGCGGCGGTTGCGGCGTTGGTGGCTGCCGATGAAGCGCTCTCGCGGCAGGCGGCGTTGCTGCAGACGGCGGTTGGGGTCGGGGCGGTGGTGGCGTATGGGTTGTTAGCGGAGTTGCCCGAACTGGGACAGGTCTCGCACAAGGTGATAGCGGCGTTAGCGGGCTTAGCGCCTGTGCGTCGGGAGAGCGGTCGTTGGCGTGGCTCTGCGCGGATAGGCGGGGGTCG